>JAESFK010000025.1_pt1 | contig 347631 bp, 339 predicted proteins | sample 9269391 | NCBI WGS metagenome assembly JAESFK01 (sample SAMN14506231, study PRJNA617097) | algae metagenome | isolation source: Drouetiella hepatica UHER 2000/2452 and co-occurring heterotrophs from... | place: Slovakia: Slovak Paradise National Park, Hrabusice, Kosice Region | collected... | reverse complement strand
CGCCGGCGGCCCCGGGGGGGGGGGGGGCGCCCGCCAGTGCTTCCCCGGCAGGGCTCTCCCCCTCACCCGATCGTCGCCGATGGCTCCGATCGACCTCTCCCCGCCGGGGAGAGGTGGCAGCGCCGCCGCCCAGCCATCGTCTGCGAGGGAGGGAAGAGGTCGCATGGTCCTCACGCCTTCGCGGTTTCGGCGGGCGAGCCTTCGTGCTTGAAGGGAATCTCGTCCTTGTCCTTGACCGTCGTGCCGGGAATGCGGGCCTTGCGGGCGAGATAGAACAGCACGCTGATATAGGCGGCGGTCAGGAACAGATAGGTCGCGAGGTAGGCGACAAGCGTCGCCGCGATCATCGGCGCGGGCACAGCCGAGACCGCGTCGGCCGTCCGCAGCACGCCGGAGACCAGCCAGGGCTGGCGGCCGATCTCGGTCACGTACCAGCCGGCAAGCGTCGCCACCCAGCCCGAAAAGGTCATGGCGACCAGCACCCGGTTGACCAGCGGGGCCGTTTCGCTGCGCCGCCAGACCTGGAAGGTCGCGAGCCATGAGACCAGCAACATCAGGAGGCCGATGCCGACCATGATGCGGAAGGCGAAGAAGACCGGCTTCACCGGCGGATGGTTGCCGCGGAAATCGTTGAGCCCGGGCACCACGGCGTTCGGCGAATGGCCGAGGATGAGGCTGGCGCCATAGGGGATCGCGATCTCGTAACGGTTGTCGCGCGCCTGCTCGTCCGGCCAGGCGAACAGGACCAGCGGCACGGCGGGCCGCGTCTCCCAGTTGGCCTCCATGGCCGCGACTTTCTGCGGCTGGTGCTTCAGCGTGTTGAGGCCGTGCTGGTCGCCGACGAAGATCTGGATCGGGATGAGGATCGCGGCCAGCACCACGGCCGTCTTCAGGGCCGCCCTGACCGCCGGCCGGTCGTCGCCCTTCAGCCGCTGGTAGGCCGAGAGCCCTGCGATCAGGAAGGCCGTGGTGAGTCCCGAGGCCAGCAGCATATGGGTCAGGCGGTAGGGCATCGAGGGGTTGAAGACGATCTGCCACCAGTCGACCGCATGGGCGACGCCGTTGCGCATTTCATGGCCCGTCGGGGTCTGCATCCACGAGTTCAGCGCCAGGATCCAGAAGGCCGACAGCGCCGTGCCGACCGCGACGAGCAGGGTGGCAAGATTGTGCAGCCAGGCCGGCACCCGGCGATGGCCGAACAGCATGATGCCGAGGAAACCGGCCTCCAGGAAGAAGGCCGTGAGGATCTCGTAGGCCAGCAGGGGTCCTGCGATGTTGCCGACCTTCTGCATGTAGCCCGGCCAGTTGGTGCCGAACTGGAAGCTCATGGTGATGCCGGAGACGACGCCGAGCGCGAAGGTCAGCGCGAAGACCTTCACATAGAGCCGGTAGGCCTCCATCCACGCCTCGTCACCCGAGCGGGCATAGCGGAGCTTGAAATAGATCAGCACCCAGGACAGCGCGATCGAGATGGTCGGAAACAGGATGTGGAACGAGATGTTCGCGCCGAACTGGATGCGGGCGAGCAGGGTCGGGTCGAGGTCGGCCATCATCAAGCCTCCGGCTTGCCGGTCTTGGTCTCGAGCTTGGTATCGGTTTTCTTGGCGCGCCCGGCGGGCAGCACAAAGAGCCTATCCTTCATTTCCAGCACTTTCACGACCTTCGAGCCGAGCGTCAGCAGCTGGACGAGACGCTCGGTCTCGAGCCGCTGCATCTCGGCGTACCAGCCGGTCAGGAGCTCGATGAGTTCGTGCATGTCTTTCATGCGCGCCTGCGCGTGGCGCTCCTCGTCGGAGGCGGGTGACTGCATCAGCAGCTCGCGCAGCATGGTCAGGGTGGGGTCGATCTCGCGCTTCTTGCGCTCCTCGACCAGCGTGCGGACGATCACCCAGACGTCCTCCGGGGTGGTGAAGAAGTCGCGGCGATCGCCGGGGACATGCTTCAGGCGGACGAGGTTCCAGGCCTGCAGTTCCTTCAGACCCATGGAGACGTTCGAGCGCGAGACGCCGAGCCGCTCCACGAGGTCGTCGGCGCAGAGCGGCCGGTCGGCGGCGAAGAGCACGGCATAGATCTGCCCGACCGTGCGGTTGATGCCCCAGCGCGAGCCCATCTCGCCGAAATGGAGCACGAAGGCCTGGATCAGCGGGGGAAGGGTCATCGGCGCATTTCCGAAGTTTCAGTCAAAACGGAAAATAGGGAAAATTGAGATGGAAGACATGCGACCGATTGTCGGGGGAGGTGTGCGTCGCGGGCATCGGTCGACGCCGCCGATGTCGGGCGATAGCCTCACCGCTGGCGCTGGGCGAGGCTGCGAGGACCATGAGCATGCAGACGGTATCGCTGAGGCATGGGCTGCTGGCTGTGCTGGCGCTCATCCTGGCCGGCTGCGCGACGGTCGGCGGGCCCGCCTGTCCGCCCGGCGGGCGGGATCGGCTGGTGGCGGACCTGATGTTCGGCCGCAACGTCGGAGGATCGCTTGGCGTATCCGATCGCGACTTCGCCCGCTTCGTCGACGGCGAGGTGACCCCGCGCTTTCCCGGCGGCCTGACCATCCTCGACACGCGCGGCCAGTATCGCTCGTCCGGCGGCATGCTGATCCGCGAGCCCGGTAAGCTGATCACCATCGTCCTCGCCGACGAGGCGCGCGATCTGCCACGCCTCGCCGAGGTCGCCGAAGCCTACAAGCGGCGGTTCCGCCAGGAATCGGTCGGCATCGTGACGCGCCGTGCCTGCGTCGCGTTCTGAGCGGCTCAGGCGGGCGCGAACGGCAGCAGCCTTCGCATTGCGCTCCGAGAACAGCCGTCCGTGGCAAGCGTCTCGCCGCAGGGGCAACGGCGAACGGTTCATCTTTCGCGTTCGGAAGCGCTTGGCGAGCGGTTCGCGACCAGCACCTTCAAGTCTTCAGCCGGCAGCCGTCTTGAACTGGAAACGTCGCGTATTGATGTAATCGCGAAATAAAATCGGGAGCCGGTCGATTTTCATTGAAGTATCGGTCGACCGTATTGTTTATGGATTTGCTGCACCCATATAGATTGTGTCGGTCAAATAAACTCAGTTCTGACGATCATTAAATCAAGGGCCGGTGCGCTGCTCCAGGGCCACCAGATCTGGCCTTCCAAGGCGCGATCGGACTTCCATCGGGGTCAGTGGGTCATGGAGGATGCCGTGCCCGTTCGAACCAGCAGGAAGAATGTCACCTTTCGGCACCCGTTCGTGCTCCGCGGGGTCAATCGGACGATGCCACCGGGCGACTATCCGGTGATCACCGATGAGGAATTGATCGAGAGCCTGTCGTTCCCGGTTTATCGGCGCATATCCACGATGATCCTGTTGCCAGATGGCCCGGGGAACAACGCTTCCATCGAAATGGTGACGATCGACGCCGACGCGCTCAAGGATGCGATGGATCGGGACAACGACGTGGCGCGTGCGCAGGGCGGCACGGGCGCCGACCCCAGCCGTTCGAGTTAAGCCCGACTTTTGCGCTTCGCAGTCCGGCGCCATGTGACCCATGCCCAATTGCAATTGACTCCGACGCGCCCGCGCCGCTACGCGTGCTCCATGGGTGTCTTCCGCAGCGATCGATGGTCGGCCGCGCGCAACCTGATGGTTGGCGTGCTGGCCTATCTCGTCGCCGCGACGGGTATGCTCGGCGCCATCGGCCGCGCCGCCCATGGGCAGGAAACCGGAAGCTCCGGCATCGTCATCTGCACCATCGATGGCATGGCGACCGTCCATGACGGGTCGCAGCCGGCAAAGCCCGCCCATCCGCCGCAGCATTGCGCGCTGTGCAACGTCACCGGCGATGCCGCCACCCCTACGCCGTCCGCCCTCGGCAAAGCCGTCGAGCCGCCGGTCGCTTTGCGTGCGCCCGCGCGCACCTATGACGCCGTCCTGCCGGCCTATGCCTTCGACGGCTGGCTCGGCACGCGATCGCCGAGAGCGCCGCCCTTCACCGCCTGATCCGAGATTCGTTGCGCTGGCCCCGCCGGCGCCTCTCGCCATCACGCGCCGAAGTCCATTCCCATGCTGAACCCTTCTCGCCATGCCCCAGCGGCACTGGCCGCCCTTGCCGGGCTCACCGTCGCTGCGGCGATGCCGGCCCTCGCCCAGACCACCGAACTGCCCACCATCACGATCGAGGGACAGCGCTCCGCCGCCCCGCGCGGCTCGCTGACCTCGCCTGATATCGAGACCCAGCGCGCGGACGTGAACCGCACCGCCGGATCGGTCTCCCATATCGACGCCGAGACCTATGCCAACAGCTACGCCACCAACCTGCGCGACGTGCTGCAGGACACGCCGGGCGTGCTGGTGCAGAACCGCTACAGCCAGGAGATCCGCCTCTCCATCCGCGGCTCGGGTCTTGCCCGCGCCTTCCACACGCGCGGCATCGAGATCCTGCAGGACGGCATACCCACCAACCTCGCCGATGGCTCCGGCGACTTCTACCAGATCGATCCGACGGCCCTGCGGGCCATCGAGATATTCCGCGGTGGCAATGCCCTGCCGTTCGGCTCCTCCACCCTTGGCGGCGCGGTGAACTTCGTCACGCCCACCGGCCACACCGCGGTCTCGCCCAATGTGTTCCGGGTCGATGCCGGCTCCTTCGGCACGATCCGCGCGCAGGGCGCGGTGTCGCGCGTGATGGGCGAGTGGGACTTCCACGCCTCGGGCACGCTGACCCGTTCGGACGGCTGGCGGGCGCACGAGAGCCAGAATCTCGGCCATTTCAACGCCAATATCGGCCGGCGTCTCTCCGAGCGCGTCGAGACGCGGTTCTATGTCGGCGCCTACTACACCGATGTGAAACTGCCGGGCTCGCTCACCTATGGCGCGGCCATGACCAATCCGCGGCAGGCCAATGCCGCGGCGGCCACGGGCGACCAGGCGCGCAACACTTATGTCCAGCGCTTCGCCAACGTGACGAGCATCGCCTTCGACTTCGGCAAGCTCGACATCACCACCTGGGCCATCCACAAGCACCTGAACCATCCGATCTTCCAGGTGCTGGATCAGGACGGCTGGACCTACGGCATCTCGCCGCGCTTCACCGGCAGTTTCAGCCTCGGCGGCTACCGGAACGACGTCGTGGTCGGCGCGCGTATCTTCGCCGGCAACAACCAGGATCTGCGGTTCATCAATTCCGGCAATGCCATACGCGGCGCCCAGACGATGAACGCGCGGCAGCTTGCCTCCAACTACGAGGCCTGGTTCGAAAACCGCTTCTTCGTCCTGCCGCAGCTGGCACTGACCGCCGGCCTCAAGGCCTATCTGTCGCGGCGCGATTTCTCCGGCACGCTCAACATGAACACCGTGCCCGTCGCGGTAGACACGGGTGTCAGCTATTCCGGCGTCAATCCACGCGTCGGCGTCCTCTGGGAACCGCTGCGCGACGTGCAGGTCTTCGCCAACGTCACGCGCTCGTCCGACGTGCCGGATTTCTCCGACCTGACGCAGACGACGGCCACCACGACCGCCTTCGTGCCGCTCAAGGCCCAAACCGGCACGACGGCCGAGGTCGGCACGCGCGGACGCCATGACCGCTTCACCTGGGAGGCGACGGCCTTCCGCTCGGACGTTCGAAACCAGATGCTGCAGTTCAATGTCGGCCCGGGCATTCCGGCCTCGACCTTCAACGCGCCCCGCACTCAGCTGCAAGGCTTCGAGTTTGCTGGGAGCGTCGATCTTGCCCGCGACCTGACCGGCAACAATGACAGGCTGACGCTGCGCCAGGTCTGGACCTGGTCGGACTTCCGCTTCGCGAACGATCCGACCTACGGCAACAACACGCTGCCGCTGGTGCCCCGCCACGTCCTGCGCACGGCGCTCTCCTACCAGCATCCCTCGTTCACGATTACCCCCGCGATCGACATCGTGCCGGAAGGCGCCTTTGTCGATTATCGCAACACATTCCGGGTGCCGGGCTACTGGCTGCTCGGGGTTACGGCCAGTGCCAGGCTGCCGAATGGCGGAGAGCTGTTCGTCGACCTCCGCAACATTCTTGACAAGCGGTACATCTCGGACCTGGGGCCCGTCGTTCTCTACAACCCGGCGACCACGGCAACCTTCTATCCCGGCACCGGACGCAGCATCTATGGCGGTGTCCGCGTGAAGTTCTGATGTTATAGTATATCAATGCGCCGGGCCCGCGAAGGGCCCGGCGACCCGTCCCTCCGATCGTTCAGGCCATGCTCCTCGACAGCATCCGAACTGACGCTGCACCCCCGCTGCCGGACGGCGGCGCGGAGCTGCGCGCCATGTTCGCCCTCCGGCCGGGCTTGCGGGACGAGCGCTTATCCGGCGCTCCCGAGGTGAACCCGCCGTCTCTCGCTGACCCCGCTAACGCGCCGGCAGTCGCGTTGGTGCCGCCGGCATCTCCGCTGATGATTCTGCCGCACGGGCGCGCGCTGGCGCCTGTCGCCGCCGCACTGTCGACCGTGCTGCACGGCGCCTTGCTCGCAGCCTTCGTCGCCTTTACGGCGCCGTCGCTGCCACAGACCGAACTGCCCGCCGTCGAGATCGACCTCATCGAGCCGGAAGCATCGCCGCCGCCGGCCGCCGCGGCACCGGAGCCGGCGACCGAGGCGCCGGAAGTCCGTATCGACCCGCCAGCCGTGGCCGACATGCCCCTGCCGCCTGAACTGACGCCACCAGAGCTACAGGTCGCCGAAGCGCCGCCGCCGCCGGAGGACATTCCTCTGCCGGCGGAACTGCAGCCACCCGAGCCGCAGGTCGCCGAGACACCTCGCCCCGAACCGCCCCCGCAGGACCAGCAGGTTGCCGCCATTGCGCCATCGCCCGTGATCATCGAGCCGCCGCCGGAGGTCGAGATGGTTCTGCCCGCGGAGCTGACGCCCCCGCCCCGCGTGCCGGTCCCGCCGTCACAGGCCGTCGTGGCGCCATCGTCCGCGCGCCGTGAGGTGCGCCGCCCTGATCCGCCCGTACAGCGTCGTCCGCCTCCGCCCCCGCGCCGTGAGGCCCAGCGTCAGGAGCCACGGCCGCAGCCGCCGCGGCGGCAAGTCGTCCCCGCCGTCACGGCCTCGCAAGGGCGCGGCGTCGCCTCCGCCCAAAGCCAGCGCACGTCCACGCCGCCGCCGAGCTATCTCGGCCGGGTCATGGCGCAGCTCCAGCGCGCCAAGCCGCCGCCTTCCGGCCTGCAGGGCAGGGCGACCGTACGCTTCGCTATCATCCGGTCCGGCGGAGCGACAAGCGTCGCGCTCGCCTCGTCCTCCGGCAACAGCGCCATCGACCAGGCGGCAACTGCACTGGTCCGCCGCGCGGCGCCCTTCCCGCCGCTACCGGCCGAGTTCGGGCCGGCAATCATGTCCCTCACCGTTCCCATTTCCTTCCGTTGAGACGAGGTTTCGTCATGCTTCCCTTCCGATCAATCGCCGCCTTGCTCGTCGCTTCCGGCTTTGCCTCCGCGGCCTCGGCCCATGTCACGCTGGAGCGTCGCGAGGCCACCGCGGGCCGCTCCTACAAGGCGATCCTCACCGTGCCGCACGGCTGCGGCACCTCGCCGACCACCGGCATCCGAGTAGCGATTCCCGAAGGCGTCTTCTCGGTGAAGCCGCAGCCGAAGCCCGGCTGGCAGCTGGCGACGACCAGCGGTGCCTATTCGCGCGCCTATACGAACCACGGCCGTGAACTGCGCGCGGGTGTGACCGAGATCACCTGGTCGGGCGGCTCGCTGCCGAACGAGCACTATGACGAGTTCGTCTTCGTCGCCCAGATCGACGCCTCGCTGGCAGGTGCCGGGCAGGTTCATTTCCCGGTCGTGCAGACCTGCGCCAATGGCGAGACGCGCTGGGACCAGGTGCAGTCACCGGGAGCTTCAGCTCGTCTGGAGCGCCCCGCGCCGGCCCTGCGCATCGTCGCGGCTTCCGGCGAACGGCCCGCACAGGGCGCAGCTCATGGCGCCGCCGCATCCATCACCAAGGGTGACCTCGTCATCGCACAGCCCTGGTCGCGCGCGACGCCCGGGGGCGCGCGCGTGGCGGGCGGCTACCTGACCGTCACCAATCGCGGCGCGCAGCCCGACCGCCTCGTCAGTGGCAGCGCCGACTTCGCCGAGCGCGTCGAGATCCATGAGATGGCGACCGCCAACGGCGTCATGACCATGCGCAACCTCGCCAACGGCCTCGCGATTGCGCCCGGCCAGACGGTCGAGCTGAAGCCGGGCGGCTACCACGTCATGTTCATGGGCCTGCGCCGGCCGCTCGCCGAGGGGCAGACGGTCAAGGTGACGCTCACCTTCGAGCGTGCCGGCACGGTCGAGCTCGACTTCCGGATCGGCAGCATCGGCGGGCGCACTGCGCCGGGCGGCGGCGAGCACCATCACCACTGAGAGCGAACGTCATCCGTCTTGAAGCGCGCCCGCCACGGGTCTAGATCGCGGGCATGACCCAGCACGTCCCGCGCCCCGATCCCTCGCCGCTTCCGCCGGACCTCGACGCCCGCAAGGAGACGGCGCGCAACTGGTTCGAGACGCTGCGCGACGACATCTGCGCGCGCCTCGAGGCGATCGAGGACGATCTGCCGGCCGGGCTGCCGGGCTACGAGAAACCGGCGGGCCGTTTCGTCCGCAAGCCATGGAAGCGCACCGATCATTCGGGCGCTGCCGGCGGCGGCGGCGTGATGAGCATGATGGCCGGCCGCGTCTTCGAAAAGGTCGGCGTCCACTGCTCGACCGTCCATGGCGAGTTCGCGCCCGAGTTCCGCGCGCAGATTCCCGGTGCCTCCGACGATCCGCGCTTCTTTGCCAGCGGCATATCGCTGATCGCCCACCCCGTGAACCCGAACGTGCCGGCGGTGCACATGAACACCCGCATGGTGGTGACGACGCGCGCCTGGTTCGGCGGCGGCGCCGACCTGACCCCGGTGCTCGATCGCCGCCGCCGCCAGGACGACCCCGACACCATCGCCTTCCACGCCGCCATGCAGGCGGCCTGTGACCGCCACGAGGTCGCCGACTACCCGCGCTACAAGGCCTGGTGCGAGGAATACTTCTTCCTGAAGCACCGGGGCGAGCCGCGCGGCATCGGCGGCATCTTCTTCGACTATCTGGATTCCGGTAGCCGCGACGCCGATTTCGCCTTCACGCAGGATGTCGGCCGCGCCTTCGCGCTGGTCTATCCCGACATTGTCCGGCGCAATTTCGGCGAGGCCTGGAGCGAGGCCGATCGCGAAGAACAGCTCGTCCGCCGCGGCCGTTATGTCGAGTTCAACCTCCTGCACGACCGCGGCACGATCTTCGGCCTGAAGACCGGCGGAAACGTCGAGAGCATCCTGTCGTCACTGCCGCCGGTGGTGAAGTGGCCGTGAAGGGGTGAGCCAGGCTGCCGGCCTCGCTTGCACAGGGTCGCTTAACACGTTAATGATATCGGCGACGACAAGCTCTCGGGAGGAGCGCGATGCCGCATATCGTCATCGAGCATTCGGCCAATCTCGACGATAGCGTCGACTGGCCGGCCCTGTGCGGGACCGCGCGACGCGCTGCCGCCGAGACCGGCGTCTTCCCGCTCGGCGGCATCCGCGTCCGCACCCACCGCAGCGATCACGTCGCCATTGCCGATGGCAATCCTGCGCATGGTTTCGTCGATGTCACCCTGAAGATGGGCCGGGGACGTGACGTGGAGACGCGTCGCCGCGCGGGCGACCACATCTTCCAGGCGGTCTCGACCGCCCTCGACCAGGCCTTCGCCAAAACCACCGTCGCGCTGTCCCTCCAGATCGTCGAGATCGACGAGCCGAACTGGAAGCGCAACACGATCCACGACGCCTTGAAGAGGAGTGCCTGACATGGCCGAGGCAACGGCAAAGGGCGCCGCGCCCGCAAGCCAGTTCGTCCACAACAAGTCGCGCGCGGGCGCGCTGCTGGCGAAGCTGAAGGCGGAGGGGATCGGCCATCACATCGCCGGCAGGCGTGTGGCATCGGTGTCCGGGCAGACTTTCACGACCATCTCGCCGATCGACAAGGCGGAGATCGCCGAGGTCGCGCGCGGTGACGCGGCCGATATCGACGCGGCCGCCCAGGCGGCCTCCAAGGCCTTCAGGTCGTGGAAGAATCTCGATCCGGACAAACGCCGGGCCATTCTGCACAGTGTTGCCGACGTCATCGAGGCCCATGCCGACGACATCGCACTGCTGGAATGCGTGGACACCGGGCAGGCCCACCGCTTCATGGCCAAGGCGGCGATCCGCGGCGCCGAGAATTTCCGCTTCTTCGCCGACCGCGCACCGCAGGCCCGCGACGGGCAGAACCTGCCGACCAGGGACCACTGGAACGTCACGACGCGGGTGCCGATCGGCCCGGTCGGCGTGATCACGCCGTGGAACACGCCGTTCATGCTGTCAACGTGGAAGATCGCGCCGGCGCTCGCCGCCGGCTGCACGGTTGTCCACAAGCCGGCGGAATGGTCGCCGGTGACGGCCGACCTCTTGCCGCGCCTGCTCCTGGAGGCGGGCGTGCCGGAGGGTGTGCTCAACACCGTCCATGGTTTCGGCGAGGATGCCGGCAAGGCACTGACGCAGCACCCCGCGATCAAGGCCATTGGCTTCGTCGGCGAGAGTTCGACGGGTTCGGCGATCATGGCGCAGGGCGCGCCGACCCTGAAGCGCGTCCATTTCGAACTTGGCGGCAAGAACCCTGTCATCGTCTTCGACGACGCCGACATGGAGCGGGCGCTCGATGCGGTGATCTTCATGATCTACTCGCTGAACGGCGAGCGCTGCACCTCTTCCAGCCGTCTGCTGGTTCAGGAGAGCATCGCGGCCGAGTTTGCGGCCAAAGTTGCTGAACGTGTTAAAAAACTGAAGGTTGGTCACCCCCTCGACCCCGTCACCGAGATCGGTCCGCTGATCCACCAGCGGCACTACGACAAGGTTTGCTCCTACTTCGACATCGCCACGCAGGACGGCGCGACGCTGGCGGCGGGCGGGCGGCCCTTCGACGGGCCCGGCGGCGGCTTCTACGTCGAGCCGACCCTGGTGACGGGCGCGACCACGCGCATGCGCGTGGCGCAGGAGGAGGTCTTCGGCCCCTACCTGACCGTCATCCCGTTCAGGGATGAGGCGGAAGCCATCCAGATCGCCAACGATGTCGACTATGGCCTGACCGGCTATGTCTGGACCGCCGACATGGCGCGCGCGCTGCGCGTCGCCGACGAGCTTGAGGCCGGCATGATCTGGCTGAACTCCGAGAACGTGCGCCACCTGCCGACGCCCTTCGGCGGCATGAAGGCGAGTGGCATCGGCCGCGATGGCGGCGACCATTCCTTCGATTTCTACATGGAGACCAAGAACGTCTGCCTCGCCAAGGGCAGCCACGCGGTGCCGCGCCTGGGCGTGTGAGGCGGTCAGTTCTCCGCCCAGGACGTCAAGAACAATTGGCCTTCAAGGAAACGACCCGATGCCCGTTCCGACCCACATTTTCGATCCGCCGTTCAACATCGTCCGCGCGAGCCATGTGGTGCTGGAGGCGGCCGACCTTACCACCAGCCGCGCCTTCTACGAGGACGTGGTCGGCCTGCGCGTGACCGATGCCGATGCCGATGCGGTCTATCTGCGCGGCGTCGAGGAGCGCCAGCACCACTCGCTGGTGCTGCGCAAGGCGTCTGGCCGCGCTTGCCGGCGCATTGGCTTCCGCGTCGGGAACGAAACCGATCTCGACAAGGCCGCCGCCTTCTTCGAGGCGGAGGGCCTGCCCCACGCTTTCGTGGAGGCATCGTTCCAGGGCCGCACGCTCCATGCGAGCGACCCCTCGGGCATGCCGCTGGAATTCGTCGCCATCATGGACAAGCGTGAGAGCGCCCTGCGGCAATACGCCGAGTACAAGGGCGTGCGCCCGCAACGGCTGGACCATTTCAACGTCTATGCGCCGGAGCTTCAGCAGAGCCTCGACTTCTACGCCGCGCTTGGCTTCCGCCTCACCGAATATGCCGAGGAGGACGGCCCCAACGGGCGCATCGCGGCGGGGTGGATGCATCGCAAGGGCAACGTCCACGACCTCGCTTTCACCAATGGCCGTGGGCCGCGCCTGCACCACTTCTGCTACTGGACTCCGACCGCCCTCGACATCATCCACCTCTGCGACGTGATGGCGACCTCGGGCTACCTTCCGAACATGGAGCGCGGACCGGGCCGGCACGGCATCTCGAACGCGTTCTTCCTCTACATCCGCGATCCCGACGGGCATCGGCTGGAGCTCTATACGAGCGACTACCAGACCATGGACCCGGACCACGAGCCGCTGCGCTGGTCGCTGCGCGACCCGCGCCGGCAGACGCTGTGGGGCGCCCCCGCGCCGAAGTCATGGTTCGAGGAGGGGTCCGCTTTCGCCGGGCAGGCGGTGCGCGACGCCGCCTTCGCCGCCGACGTGATCGTGGCGAGCTGAACGCGATGATGATTGTCTCGTCGCTACGCCACCCTCATCGTCATGGCCGGGCTTGGCCCGGCCATCCACGACTTGAACTCGAGGACCGAAAGGAAGTCGTGGATGCCCGGCACAAGGCCGGGCATGACGGAATGGCCGACATTCTCTCCACGAAGGGGCGAGAGCCATGACCCATCGTCTCGCGACCTTTGCGATCAACGGCGAGGAGCGCTTCGGCCTCGTCACGGACGCCGGCATCGTGGACCTGTCGGCCCGCGCGGGTGACGTCTGGAACCTCAAGGCTGCGGTGGAGCAGGGCGCGCTGCAGCGCCTCGTTGAGGAGGGCCTGCGCCACGGACCCGACCATTCTCTCGACGCCGTGACCTTCCTGCCGCCGGTGCCGGACCCGGAGAAGATCATCTGCGTCGGGGTGAACTATCCGGATCGCAATGCCGAGTACAAGGACGGGCAGGAGGCGCCGCCTTATCCCAGCCTGTTCCCGCGCTTCGCCCGGTCCTTCACCGGCCACGGCCAGCCGCTGGTGCGCCCGACGGCCTCCGACAAGCTCGACTACGAGGGCGAGGTCGCCATCGTCATCGGCAAGGCAGGCCGGCATATCGCCGAGAGGGACGCGCTCTCGCACATCGCCGCGCTGACGCTCGCCAACGAGGGCACGATCCGCGACTGGGTGCGGCACGCCAAGTTCAACGTCACGCAAGGCAAGAACTTCGACCGCTCGGGCGCTATGGGCCCGTGGCTGGTGCCCTTCACGGACGAAGCGGACATTGCCGACATCCGCCTGACGACGACGGTCAACGGCGAACTGCGCCAAGACGACCGGACCAGCCGGATGATCTTCTCGTTCCGCTACCTCATCGCCTACATCTCGACCTTCACCACACTGGTACCCGGCGACATCATCGTCACCGGCACGCCGACGGGCGCGGGCGCGCGCTTCGATCCGCCGCAATTCCTGAAACCGGGCGATGTTATCGCAGTCTCGGCCGAGGGCATCGGCACGCTCACCAACACCGTCATCGACGAGGCCTGACCCATGCTCTCCGCGAAGGATGTGAAGGCCGCCGCTGTCGCGCTGGACACAGCCGAGAAGACCCGCGTCCAGATCCGCCAGCTCACCCAGCAGCATCCGGGCATCACCGTCGAGGATGCCTACAAAATCCAGCGCGCCTGGATCGATCAGAAGCTGAAGGCGGGCCGTCGGATCATCGGCCACAAGATCGGCCTGACCTCGAAGGCCATGCAGCAGGCATTGAACATCGACACGCCGGATTCCGGCACCCTGCTCGACGACATGCTGTTCGCCGATGGCGGCGAGGTGCCGACCGGCCGCTTCATCCAGACCCGCATCGAGGTGGAACTGGCTTTCGTCATCAAGGCGCGGCTGGAGGGCCCCGACTGCACGCTGTTCGACGTGATGAACGCCACCGACTACGTGGTCCCGGCGCTGGAGATCCTCGACACGCGCATCGAGCGTGTCGACCCGAAGACGAAAGCGACGCGCAAGATCGCCGATACCATCGCCGACAACGCCGCCAATGCCGGCATCGTCGTCGGCGGCCGGCCGTTCAGGCCGGATGCGGCGGACCTGCGCTGGGTCTCGGCGATCCTGACCAGGAACGCCGCGGTCGAGGAGACGGGCGTCGCCGCCGGCGTGCTCAACCACCCCGCCAATGGCATCGCCTGGCTGGTGCGAAATCTTGCGCCCCACGGCCTCGCGCTGGAGCCGGGGCAGGTGGTGCTGTCCGGTTCCTTCGTGCGCCCGGTGGAGGCGCGCAAGGGCGACACGTTCCAGGCGGATTTCGGGCCCTTCGGCACGGTCGGGTGCCACTTCGCATGACCGCGCGCCCGGCACCGCCTGCCACCACGAAGGTCCGTCTGCGTGACTTCTCGCGGTCCTTGCCCATGGCGCTGCTCAGGGCCCGGGAAGGGGTGATGCGGCACTTCCGCGTGTCGCTGCGCCAGCACGATCTGACCGAGCAGCAATGGCGCGTGCTGCGCGCGTTGTCCTCGGTCGGCGAGATCGAGATCGCCGACCTCGCGCGCTCGACCTTCCTGCTGGGACCCAGCCTGTCGCGCATCCTGCGCGATCTGGAGCCGCGCGGCCTGATCCGTCGCCGCACGCCGGAAAGCGACCAGCGCCGCAGCCTGATCGCCATCGCGCCGGCGGGCCTGGCCCTGATGGAACTCATCGCGCCGCAATCCGAGGCGATCTATGCCGAGATCACCCGGCGCTTCGGCGCGGACCGGCTCGCCCAGCTGCAGGACATGCTGCGCGACCTTGAGCGCGAGATGACCGCCTTCGGGCCGATCGAGATCGATGGAGACAACGCATGAGCCGCCGGATGACGGGAGGCGAGGCCATCGTCTCCGGCCTGATCGCCAATGGCGTCGACACGGTGTTCGGCTTGCCGGGCGCGCAGATGTATCCGCTGTTCGATGCGCTAGCGCAGGCGGGTGAGCGCATCCGCACGGTCGGCGCGCGCCACGAACAGGCCTGCGGCTACATGGCCTTCGGCTATGGCCGGTCCACCGGCCGGCCCGGCGTCTATTCGGTGGTGCCGGGGCCGGGCCTGCTCAACACCACCGCCGCGCTCGCCACCGGCTGGGGCTGCAACACGCCGATGGTCTGCCTCACCGGCCAGATTCCCTCGGCCTTCATCGGCAAAAGGCGCGGCCACCTCCACGAGATCGCCGACCAGCTGGGAACGCTGAAATCTTTGGTCAAATGGGCCGAGCGGATCGAGCGGCCGGCCGATGCGCCGGCGCTCGTCGCCGAGGCCTTCCGGCAGGCGCAGGCGGGCCGGCCAGGGCCGGTGGCGCTCGAAATGGCCTGGGACGTGATGGCCGCGTCCGAGGACGTGCCGGAGGCGGGTGCTGCCGTCGTCGATGCCGGCCCGAGGCCCGATCCGGCTGATATCGCCGAGGCCTTCCGGCTGATCCGCGCGGCGAAGCTGCCGATCATCATGACCGGCTCCGGCGCCCAGGATGCGAGCGCAGAGATCACCCGTCTCGCCGAGGTCACCGGCGCGCCGGTGGCGGCTTTCCGGGGCGGCCGCGGGGTCACTGACGAAGCCGGCCCATGGGGCCTGTCGTCCTACGCCGCCTTCCGGCTCTACCGCGACTGCGACCTCGTCATCGCCATCGGCACGCGGCTGGAAATGCCAACCATGCGCTGGGGCAGCATGATGGAGGTCTCAACCCGCCTCGATGGCGGGCGCAAGCTCATCCGCATCGACATCGATCCGGACGAGATGACCCGCCTCCAGGCCGATGCCGGCATCGTCGCCGACAGCACGGACGGCGTCGCGGCGCTGATCGAGGCCCTCGCCGGACATGCGGCGCCGGACAACCGCGCGGCGATTGAGGCGGCGCGCGCCGAGGCGGCGGCAGCGATCCGCGTGGTCCAGCCCGAGATGGACTATCTCGACGTGATCCGGGATCTGCTGCCGGCGGAAGGCCTGCTGGTCGAGGAGCTGTGCCAGGCGGGCTTCGCCAGCTATTTCGGCTATCCCGTCCACCGCCCCCGCACCTATGTCTCGACCGGCTTCCAGGGCACGCTCGGCTACGGCTTCCAGACGGCGCTCGGCGTCAAGGTCGCCCATCCCGACAGGCCCGTCGTGTCGATCACCGGCGACGGCGGCTTCCTGTTCGGCGTGCAGGAACTGGCGACCGCCGTGCAATACGGCATCGGCCTGGTCACGATCGTCTTCAACAACGAGGCCTACGGCAATGTCCGCCGCGACCAGGAGACCCGCTACGGCAACCGGCTGATCGGCGCCGATCTGGTCAATCCGGATTTTGTGGGGCTGGCGAAGGCGTTTGGGCTGGACGGGTTCAGCGTGTCGTCGCCGGCCGAACTCCGCCCGGTGCTCAAGGCGGCGCTGGCGAAGGGCGCTCCGGCGCTGATCGAGGTGAAGATCGCGCGGGGCTCGGAGGCCTCGCCCTGGCCGTTCATCCATCCCGTGAAGGCGTACTGATGATGACAGGCAGTGGGCAGAAGTGCGTTTAATCCGGCGCTTCTATAGCCCCCAACGCTAGTCTAACAATTTCGTCTCTTTGTATTTCTATCCGGATTGCGTACTGCCCGCATAATTTAATCGGTCTGGTTTCGCCGTGGATTGTCAGAGTATTACCGTTATAGGTATATGTTCCTGATTTCGAGCCATCATCGCCCTGCTTCAGGCGCGCATTGAAGATGGAATGCGTGCCGCGATAGCGGTTCAAGCCAAACATTTCAAGTTTCATCGAGGTGTTCCTTTATGTTAAAGTAGCATGTATACTATCCTAAATCAAGTAACATGTCAACTAAGCGCAGGATAAATCAAGTAGATATGCATTCGATGCGCAGAATGCGAGGCCGAGAAGATATGAAATCATGCGTATTATTTGAGGCACCGGAATGCGTGCAAGTATCAAGTATAGGAAAAAAGTCATTGACAAGGTGGCGCGCTTGACGTAGGTTGGACCGGTCAGCAGTGGTCGGTTGTGGATGGACGAGAACGGGAGGTTCGGGGATGGATCGCAGAGATTTTCTGGCTGGCACGGCCCTGCTGCCTTTCGCCGTGCGGGCCTCGCGCGCCCAGTCCGGCCCCTTGCGCTTCATCTTTCCCTTCGCGGCCGGCGGGGCAGGGGATGCGCTCACCCGCATCGTCGCCGACGAGGTCGGCCGCGCGCTGAACGAAACCGCCATCGTGGAGGCGCGCCCCGGAGCCGGCGGGCAGATCGGCACGCAGGCGGTGATCAACGCGCAGCCCGACGGGCGCACCCTCCTGCTGACGCCGGTCGCGCCGATCATCATCCATCCGATCGTCTTCCCGCAACTGCCCTACAACCCCTTCACCGACCTCGCGCCGATCAGCCTGGTGACGACCTTCGACTTCGCGCTGGCGGTCAATCCGGCGACGCCCGCGATGACGCTGGCCGAACTCGTCACCTGGATGAGGCAGGACCCGCGCCGCGCCACCTACGGCTCGCCCGGCGTCGGCAACCTGCCGCACTTCTTCGGCGCGCTGATGGGCGAGAAAGTGGGCGTGCCGATGCAGCACGCGCCCTATCGCGGATCGGCGCCGGCGCTGACCGATCTCGTCGCGGGGCAGGTGCCGATGGTGGTGACAACCACCTCGGACGTCACCGAGCTTGCCAGAGCCGGCCGCATCCGCGTGCTGGCGGTCTCGGGCAGCGAGCGCACGCCCTTCCTTCCCGACGTGCCGACCTTCACGGAGGCGGGCGTGCCGATCGTCGGCGGCGCCTGGTACGCGCTCTACACGAAGGCCGGTGCGCCGGCCGAGATGATCGGCAAGGTCTCGCGGGCGGTGATGGCGGCCATGCGCGCCGAGCCGATCCGCCAGCGCGTGCTGGCGCTCTCCATGGTGCCGGCTGGATCGACGCCCGAGGAGCTGGCGCGCATCCAGAAAGCCGATCACGAAGCCTGGGCGCCGGCCGTGCGCGCCTCGGGCTTCAAGCCGAGCTGAGTCCGGGCTGGCGCTGCCTGCTCCGCAGCGTCATGGCCGGGCTTGGCCCGGCCATCCACGACTTGAACACTGCGTCTGACAGTAATTCGTGGATGCCCGGGCCAAGCCCGGGCATGACGGAAAACGGAACGGGACCGGTCGCCCTCGTCCCAGAAGTTGGAAACCATCCCATGCCGCATGCCGACAGGAACGTCCTCTTCATCATGTGCGACCAGCTGAGGTTCGATTACCTCAGCTGCTACGGCCACCCGACGTTGAAGACGCCGAACATCGACGCGCTCGCCGTGCGCGGCGTGCGCTTCACCCGCGCCTATGTGCAGTCGCCGGTCTGCGGGCCCTCGCGCATGAGCACCTATACCGGGCGCTACATGCGCTCCCATGGCTCCAACTGGAACAACATGCCGCTCAGGATCGGCGAGCCGACACTGGGCGGGCACCTGAAGAAGCTCGGCGTCAGGAACGTGCTGGTCGGCAAGACGCACATGATTGCCGACGACGAGGGCATGGAACGGCTGGGCATCCCCAAGGGCTCGGTGATCGGCGTCGAGGCCGCGCAATGCGGCTTCGAGCCCTATGAGCGCGACGACGGCCTGCACCCCTTGCGACCCGGCGGCGCTCGCCCGGCCTATGACCAGTATCTGGCCGACAAAGGCTATGCCGCGCGCAATCCCTGGGAGGACCGCGCCAATTCCGGCGTAGGCCCGGACGGCGAGAAGCAGAACGGCTGGCTGCTCGCCCATGCCGACAAGGAGGCCAATGTCCCGGAGGAGCATTCCGAGACGCCCTACATGACCCGCCGGGCCATGGATTTCATCCGCGAGGCAAAGGACGACGGCCGGCCCTGGTGCCTGCACCTCTCCTACATCAAGCCGCACTGGCCCTACATCGCGCCGGCGCCCTATCACGACATGTACGCGGAAGCTGATGTGCAGCCTGCCATCCGCTCGGACGGCGAGCGGCAGAACCCGCATCCGGTCTATGGCGCCTTCATGGACATGCGGGTGTCCCGCAACTTCTCGCGGGAGGATGTCAGGCGGCGGGTGATCCCGGCCTATATGGGGCTGATCAAGCAGATCGACGACCAGCTGGGCCTGCTGTTCCAGTTCCTCGACGACGAGGGCCTGACGGACAAGACGATGATCGTCTTCACCTCCGACCACGGCGATTATCTCGGCGACCACTGGCTGGGCGAGAAGGACCTGTTCCACGAGGTCTCGGTGAAGGTGCCGCTGATCGTGGTCGATCCCTCTCCGGAGGCCGACGCCACGCGCGGCACTGCCTGCGACGCGCTGGTGGAGGCGATCGACCTCGCGCCGACCTTCATCGAGCATTTCGGCGGTCAGGTGCCGCGCCACATTGTCGAGGGTCGCTCGCTGAAACCGCTGCTGACCGGCGAGCGGCCGCCCGGTTGGCGGCAGGTGGCGATCTCCGAATACGACTACTCCATGCTGGATTCCCGCCGCAGCCTCGGCCGCAAGCCGGACGAGTGCCGGCTGTTCATGGTCTTCGACGGGCGGTTCAAATATGTCCACGCGCCCGGCTTCCGGCCGATGCTGTGGGATCTCGCAACCGATCCCAGCGAATATCGCGACCTCGGCGACGATCCCGATTTCGAGGCCGAGCGCGCCCGGCTGAAGGAGCACCTTCTCGGCTGGGCACTGACCGACCACAACCGGATCACCTTCTCGGATGATCAGATCGAGACCTATGGCCCGGCGCGGCAGCTCAAGGGCGGCATCCTCATCGGCTACTGGGACGAGAAGGAAGTGGCCGAGGCGAAGAAGGCCTACGGGATCGAGTAGGCGGGGAGCCCGTCTTGAATTCGTGACGGGCTTGGCTGCAAGGTCGCGGCCGGCCTGCCATGCGAGACGACAGCGTTGCCCGAGATCGTGTTTCATCCGCTTCGGCGGCAAGTGCTCGACGAACTCCATGCCAGGCCGTTCCAGCCTGCGGAAACGCCATGCCGGGTCCTCTGGCAGGCTTTTGCAACGCGCGATGTGGCTGTCACTGACGAGCGCGCGGCGCTTGCCGCCTGGTGCGCGTTCACAGGGGCGGCGAAGGCGGGCGAGACCGCCAACTTCCATCAGGTCGTGTTTCCCGCTGCACGGTTGCGCTGGGAGCGGCACAGCGAGTTCTCGACCTATGGCTGGGATACCGCACCGGCGGGCGCTGATCCTTTCGCCTGGCCGCTCGCTGAGCCGACGCCGGTGGGCGATGCGCTGGCAGCGCCGGGGCCGCTGCTCGTCGCCGTCGATCTGGCGCTGGTGAAGGCGCAAGGCCTCCCGGCCGAATGGGCAGCTCTGTTCGATCCCGCCTCGCTCTGTGTCTCGCGCGTCCATGACGGCGAGGCGCTGATCGCGACCGATTTCCGGCAGGACCCGCGCGGTTTCACCCGCATCCTGGTGATCGACCATGGGCTGACGCCGCCGCTTGCCGGTGCGCTGGTCCAGCGCCTGCTCGAGATCGAGACCTATCGCAGCTTCGCCCTGCTCGGCCTGCCGGAAGCCCAGCGCGTCGGTCCGGTCGTGGGCCGCATCGAACGCGAACTGGTCAGTGTCGCCGAGCGCATGCGGACGGCCTCGGGGCTGGAAAGCAATGCCGCCCTGCTCGACACGCTCGTGGCGCAGGCCGCCGAACTGGAGGCGGAGGCCGCGGTGTCGAGCTTCCGGTTCGGAGCAACGCGCGCCTACGACGCGCTGGTGCGCTCGCGGCTCGCAGTGATCGCCGAGACGCCGGTGGACGGCCATTCGACCTGGGCGGCCTTTCTCGACCGGCGGCTGGCGCCGGCCATGCGGACCTGCCAGACGGCGTCCGACCGGCAGGCCGAACTGTCGCAGAAGCTGGCGCGCGCCTCCAATCTCCTGCGCACGCGCATCGATATCGCGCTGGAACGGCAGAACAAGGAACTGCTGCAGACCATGTCCGACCGGGCGCGACTGCAGCTGCGCCTCCAGCAGACCGTGGAAGGCCTGTCGGTCGCCGCCGTTTCCTACTACGTGCTCGGCCTCTTGGGTTATCTGTTCAAGGGTGCGAAGGACGCGGCTTACCTGCCGTTCGAGCCGACGGTCGCGACGGCCGTGGCGCTGCCCTTCGTCGTCCTGGCGGTGGCGCTTGTCGTCCGCCGCATCCGGCGCTCCCATGGCGGCGATTGAGGGCATCATGCGGCAGACCCGCATTCGTGCGGATGGCGCGGGTGCCGTCTTTGCGCGAACGTCGCTTATCGAACCGCGCGCGGCTGCCTCGGCGACAGGCTGGCCGCGCCGCCACTGGAGGCCGCCATGGCCCGTTTCTCCGCGCCGACCACCGATCGCAACGCCTTCATTGCCGAGGCGGTGACGCCGCAGCTATCCCGGCGAGGCTTCCTCGGCGGTGCCTGTGCCTGCTGTGCCGCCTTCTCCAGCGGCTTCGGCCACCTCCCGTCGCTGCTCGCCCAGGCGCCGGGCGTGCCGCCGGCGCCCACCCGGCCGATTCATGCGGCGCTCGACAAGGCGGCCGCGGCGATCGGCGAGAAGATGATCGCCTGGCGGCGCGACATCCACGCCAACCCCGAACTCGGCAACCGCGAGGTTCGCACCGCGGCGCTGGTCGCCGACCATCTGCGCAAGCTTGGCTACGAGGTGAAGGAGAAGGTCGCGGTCACCGGCGTCGTCGCGGTGATGAAAGGCGGCGGCGGCGAGGGGCCGGTCATCGCGCTGCGCGCCGACATGGACGCCCTGCCGGTGACCGAGCAGGTCGACCTGCCCTTCGCCTCGAAGGTCAAGGCGCTCTGGGGCGGCGAGGAGGTCGGCGTCATGCATGCCTGTGGCCACGACTGCCACGTGGCGATCCAGATGGCAGCCGCCGAGGTGCTGGCCGGGATGCGATCCGAGCTGAAGGGCACGATCAAGCTGATCTTCCAGCCGGCCGAGGAAGGCCTGCCCGAGGGCGAGAGGGGCGGTGCGCGCGTGATGGTGGAGGAGGGCGCGCTCGCCGATCCGAAGCCGGATGTGGTGTTCGGCCTGCACGTGTCGAGCGGCATGCCGGCGGGCGTCATCGGCTACCGGCCGGGGCCGACCATGGCGAGCTCCGATTCCTTCAAGATCGTCGTGCGCGGCCGCCAGACCCACGGTGCGATCCCCTGGGGCGGCGTCGATCCGATCGTCATCGGATCGACCATCGTCTCGACCTTGCAGACGATCATCAGCCGCGAGTCGAACATCGTTTCCGACCCGGCCGTGCTGACGGTTGGCGTGTTCAAGGGCGGCGTCCGGCGCAACATCGTGCCGGACATGGCCGAGATGGAGGGGACGCTGCGCACCTACAATCCCGAGCAGCGCACCACCATCATGCGGCGCGCGAAGGAGATCGTGGAGGGCATTGCGCAGGCCATGAACGGCACGGCGGAGATCCGCTGGAGCGAGACCAACTACCCCGTGCTGGTCAACAACCCGCCGCTGGCGCGCAACTCCGCCCCGGTGCTCGCGCGCGTCACCGAGGGCCGGGCGATCCAGATCGACCGGGTCAGCGCCAGCGAGGATTTCTCGTTCTTCGCCAACGAGGTGCCGGGCTTCTTCTTCTTCGTCGGCGTGTCGCCGCCCGGCAGCGCGCCGGGATCGCAGCCGCCGAACCATTCGCCGCGGTTCCGGGTGGAGGAGGCGGGGCTGATGACCGGCCTGCGCGCCATGCTGCATCTGGTCGCCGACCAGTCGAAATCGGGCGCCTGAACAGGCCGCGCCCGTTCGGCGGGGCAGGGTGACAGCTGACACCGTTCCCGTCCGTCGCGCGCCGCGCTACACAGGCGCTGCCCGCGTTGGAGACCTGCCATGGACTTTGTGAAGCTCGGCCGCACCGGCCTCGACGTCTCGCGCCTCTGCCTCGGCTGCATGACCTATGGGGCGCCCGACAAGGGCACGCATCCCTGGTCGGTGGGCGAGGCGGAGAGCCGGCCCTTCCTGAAGAAGGCGCTCGACCTCGGCATCAATTTCTTCGACACGGCCAATGTCTATTCGATCGGCTCCAGCGAGGAGATCGTCGGCAAGGCGCTGAAGGACATGGCTAGGCGCGACGACGTGGTGATCGCCACCAAGGTGTTCAACCGCATGCGCCCCGGCCCCAACGGACAGGGCCTGTCGCGCAAGGCGATCATGGCGGAGATCGACCATTCGCTGCGCCGGCTCGGTACCGACTATATCGACCTCTACCAGATCCACCGCTTCGACCATGCAACGCCGATCGAGGAGACGCTGGAGGCGCTGCACGACGTCGTGAAGGCCGGCAAGGCGCGCTATATCGGCGCCTCTTCCATGCATGCCTGGCAGTTCATGAAGATGCTGAAAGTGTCGGAGGCGAACAGCTGGACGCGCTTCGTCACCATGCAGAACTACGTCAACCTGCTATACCGCGAGGAGGAGCGCGAGATGCTGCCGCTCTGCCGCGAGGAGGGCATCGGCGTCATCCCGTGGAGCCCGCTGGCGCGCGGCCGCCTGACCCGCGACTGGGACGCGGGCAGCGCCCGCTCGGAGACCGACGAATTCGGCAAGACGCTCTATGCGAAGACCACCGAGGCCGACGCGAAGGTGGTGGAGGCGGTGGCGAAGGTGGCGGCGGCGCGCGGCATCCCGCGGGCGCAGGTCGCGCTGGCCTGGGTGCTGGCCAAGCCGGGCATTTCCGCGCCGATCGTCGGGGCGACCAAGATGGGCCATCTCGACGACGCGGTGGCGGCACTGTCGGTGAAGCTGACGGCCGAGGAGATCGCGGCGCTGGAGGCGCCCTACGTGCCCCATGCGGTGACGGGGTTCAGGTAAGCGGGGCACCTGGAGGGCGCACTTTTCACCCTCCCTGGGAGGGTGGTCGCACGGAGCCCTTCATGCCTCACACCTCCTGCGCGTCGAGCCGCCGGTAGAGCGGCAGCGCGAAGGGTGCGATGCGCCGGATCAGCGGCTGGAACGGCTTCGGCGTCGGCTCGGAGAAGGGCAGGCCGAGTTCCGATTCCGGAACCCCCTGCGTGATCTTCGCGAGTTCGCGCCCGAGCGACACCGACAGCGCCACAGCGCGGCCGTTGCAGCCGGCCCAAGCATAGCCGTCGGGGCCGAGGCGGTGGAAGCGCGGAAAGCCGGGCACCTGGGGTTTCAGGAGGTTGTCGGGGGTCATGCCGACATAGCCGGACCAGACGAAATCGAACTCAATGTCGCCGAGCTGCGGCCAGAGCTTCCTCAGCCGTGCGGCCACCTGCGGGCGGATATTGTCGCCGTCGCGGCCGGGCAGCATGGAGGCGCCGCCGGTGACCAGCCGGTTGCGGGCGTCCCATCGGGCGAAATAGAGCTCGCGATGGGTGTCCGACATGGCCTGCCGGTCGGGAATGATGGTCTTGGCGATATTGTCGCTGATCGGCCGCGTCGCCATCTGCCAGGACAGGACCGGGATCACCTCCTGCGCGATGGCGGGCGCGAGATCGGGCGCAAACTCGCCGGTATAGGCATTGGTGGCGAGCACCAGTGCCTTGGCCCGGAGCGCGCCCTTCTCCGTCTTCACCACCCAGCCGTCGCCCTCGCGGCGAAAGGATGAGACCGGTGAGCGCGAATAGATGACCGCGCCGAGCCGCAGCGCTGCCTCGGCGAGGCCGCGCGCCAGCCCCAGCGGATTGATGTGGCCGCCGGTCGGGTTCCAGAAGCCGCCGAACCAGGCGTCGGAGCCCAGCATTTTCGCCATCGCCTCGCGGTCGAGCAGCTCGACCGGCGCGCCGAGCGCCGACCATTCCCTCACCCGCTTCTCGGCGATCTTGAACCGGCCCGGAGAGTGGACAGGCTGCACCCAGCCGGCCTGCTCGGCCTCGGCGGGAATGTCGTATTTGCGGACCGTCTCGAACAGGTATTGCGCGCTGTCGCGCAGCACCGCGTTGAAGCGCTCGCCGGCCTCGCCGTGGCGCGCGGCCATGCCGGAGGGGTCGTGGCCGGCCAGCGTCGGGATCACCTGCCCGTTGTTGCGGCCAGATGCGCCCCAGCCGGGCTCGACCGCCTCGATCACCGTGACGCTAGAGCCCATCTCGCGCAGGTGGATGGCGGTCGACAAGCCGGTGAAGCCGGCGCCGATCACCACCACGTCGGCGGTCTCGTCGCCGATGAGCGGCTGCAGGACCGGGCCGGGCGGCGCGGTCGCGGCCCAGAGCGAGGGCGGCCAGGGGGCCGTCGATGTCAGGGGCATGAAGACTTTCCCGATGGATATGTCATGATCCGGCTCGGGCGCCATGAAAGCGGGATGGCGAAGGGCCGGCAAGCGCCGTTGCCGGATGGTCGCCCGGCGGATTTCGCGGGCATTCTCATTTCACCGGATACGATTGGCCAATGAGATATTTCATTCTATTTGTATCTATATTTGCAGTATGAATATTCTTTTTGTCCCACAAAATCGTCCACCAGATAAAGACTTTCTTCCCTGCGAGCTATGAATGCAGTGCAGCAGGGCCATGGCGGAATTGCCGGGCTCGGAGCGTTGCGCGGGCGATCCGATTGGGATGAAGTCGGCACTCTCGACGAATTGGATGGGATAGGGCGTTTTCATGCCGCTGAAACATATTCTGGGCGTCGACCACGTGGTGGTCACGGTGCGTGATCTTGACGCCGCGGCGAAAGCCTGGGGCCGCATCGGCTTCACCATGTCGCCGCGCGGCACCCATTCGCCGCATCTGGGCACCGGCAACTACACGACCATGTTCGGCGACGACTACCTGGAACTGCTCGGCGTGCTGACCGAGACGGACCAGAACAAGCCGACCCGCGACTTCCTGTCGAAGCGCGAGGGCATCGAGCGCACCGCCTTCACCACCGACGATGCGAGCGCCGGCGCGGCCGAACTGAAGAGCCGCGGCCTCGAGCCGCTGGGCCCGGTCCATTTCGGCCGGCCGGTCGACCTGCCCAATGGCGGCACGGGCGAGGCCAGGTTCAACGTGTTCCGCTGGCCGCTCGACCAGAACCCCGGCGGCATGCGTATCTTCGCCTGCCAGCATCTGACCCGCGACACCGTCTGGATCCCGGAGATCCAGAAACACGCCAACGAGGTGAAGCGCATCGTCCGGGTTGAAGTCCTCACCGGCGATCCGAAGGCGGCCGCGCAGAAGATGGCCGGCCTGATCGACGAGCCGGCGGGCGAGACGCCGGACGGCTGGCGCGTGCCATCGGGCGGCAAACGCGCCGGCTTCCTGTTCTACGACCAGGCGCAGTTCGAGAAGGCCTATCCGGCCGCCGTGCGCGACGGCGCAACCGCCGAGGGCGCCGTTGCCCTAGTCCTTGGCACCGCCGATCTTGCCAAGGCCAAGGCCGCCTCGGGGGGCATCGCCCATGGTGAGGAGCAGGTCAGCGTGCCGGCAAGGCATGCGAGCGGCGTCGTCGTCAGCTTCGTGCCCCATTGAACCGCGCGCCGGCTGATCCGGGCATCCGCATGATTGACGGGGATTGCCCCGTTCCGCATCGTTGAATTCATCCCATCGGCCAGGAGGCCTGCCATGGACTTCACCCGTCGCGCCGCGCTGCTGACCTCGGCGGCCATTGCCGCCAATGTTCTCGACCCGACCCGCGCCTTCGCCCAGGCGACGCCCCGCAAGGGCGGCGTCTTCACGGTCCACTATGGCGCCGAGCAGCGCCAGTTGAACCCGAGCCTGCAGGCGTCTACCGGCGTCTACATCATCTCCGGCAAGATCATGGAACCGCTGGTCGATCTCGACGCCGCCGGCAATCCGGTCGGCGTGCTCGCGACGAGCTGGGAATCGACACCCGACGGCAAGACCATCACCTTCAAGCTGCGCCCGAACGTCACCTGGCACGACGGCCGTCCCTTCACCTCCGCGGACGTGCAGTTCACCGCCATGGAGATGTGGAAGAAGATCCTCAATTACGGCTCGACGCTGCAGCTTTTCCTGACCGCGGTCGACACACCGGACCCGCTGACCGCGGTGTTCCGCTACGAGCGCCCCATGCCTCTGAACCTGCTGCTGCGCGCGCTGCCCGACCTCGGCTACATCTCGCCGCGCCATCTCTACGAGGGCAAGGGCGACATCCGCCAGAACCCGCTCAATCTCGCCCCGGTCGGCACCGGCCCGTTCAAGTTCGTGCAGTACGAGCGCGGCCAGCACGTCATCGCCGAGCGCCATGACGGCTATTGGAAGGGTCCGGCCAATCTCGACCGGATCATCTGGCGCGTCATTACCGACCGCGCTGCCGCGGCCGCCCAGATGGAGGCGGGCCAGCTCCACTATTCGCCGTTCTCCGGCCTCACGATCTCGGACATGGCGCGCCTTGCCAAGGACCCGCGCTTCGTCGTCTCGACCAAGGGCAACGAGGGCAATGCCCGCACCAACACGCTGGAATTCAACTTCCGGCGCAAGGAACTGGCCGATATCAAGGTGCGCCAGGCGCTCGCCCACGCGATCAACGTGCCGTTCTTCATCGAGAATTTCCTCGGCGACTTTGCCAAGCTCGGCACCGGCCCGATCCCGTCGGTCTCGACCGATTTCTATCCGGGCGCCAACACGCCGCAATACGCTTACGACAAGGCCAGGGCGATCCGCCTGCTCGACGAGGCGGGGCTGCGCCCCGGCGCCGGCGGAACGCGCCTGACGCTGCGCCTTCTGCCTGCCCCCTGGGGCGAGGACGTGTCGCTCTGGGCGACCTTCATCCAGCAGTCCCTCGGCGAGGTCGGCGTCAGGGTCGAGATCGTCCGCAATGACGGCGGCGGCTTCCTGAAATCGGTCTATGCCGACCATGCCTTCGACCTTGCCACCGGTTGGCACCAGTACCGCAACGATCCGGCCGTCTCGACGACGGTCTGGTATCGCTCGGGACAGCCGGCCGGCGCGCCCTGGACCAACCAGTGGGGCGTCGCCGACCAGGCCCTCGACAAGATCATCGACGATGCGGCCACCGAGGTCGATGCTGCCAAGCGCAAGGCGCTCTACGGCGATTTCGTCAAGCGCGCCAACGGCGAGCTGATGATCTGGATGCCGATCGAGCAGATCTTCGTCACGACCATCACCGCCAAGGCGCGCAACCACTCCAACACGCCGCGCTGGGGCTCGTCGTCCTGGCACGATCTCTGGCTGGCGGAGTGAGTTTGCTTGCTTTCGCCGCTCCGTTCCACGCCGTGCGCCCACCTCTCCCCGGCGGGGAGAGGTCGATCCGAGCGTCAGCGAGGATCGGGTGAGGGGGAGAGTGTCTTGCGTCTAGGTCTTCACCCCCTCTCCCGGACGCTGCGCGTCCGACCTCCCCCCGCCGGGGGGAGGTGGAGCGGAGCGCGCGCAACCTCGGCGAGCCAGCAAAAATGCAGATCCTGAGACTTGCGGGGCGGCGCCTCGCTGCCTCGATCCCGACGCTGTTCCTGATCCTCGTCGGGGTCTTCATGCTGCTCCAGCTCGCGCCCGGCGACACGGTCGACGCCATGATGGCGCAGATGGGCGGCGGCGATGCCCGCTCGGCGGAAGAGCTGCGCCGCTTCTACGGCCTCGACCTGTCGGTCGCCGCCCAGCTCGGCAACTATCTCTGGCGGCTGGTGCGCTTCGATCTCGGTTTTTCGGCGATCTACGGCAAGCCGGTCGCGACCGTCATCGCCGAGCGCCTGCCGGCGACCATCCTGCTGATGACCGCGTCGCTGTCCTTCGCCTTCTTCTTCGGCCTGATCTTCGGCGTCATCGCGGCGCGCGGGGTCAATCGCTGGCCGGACACGCTGATCTCGACGCTCGGCCTCGTCTTCTACGCCACGCCCTCGTTCTGGTTCGGGCTGATGGCGATCGTCGTCTTCTCGATCTACCTGCAATGGCTGCCGGCGGGTGGTCTCGAGGACATCACGCAGGTCAAGGAAGGCATCTGGCGCACCATCGACATCGCCCGCCACCTGATCCTGCCGACCCTGACGCTCGGCCTGATCTTTCTCGCCATCTACCTGCGCATCATGCGTGCCTCCATGCTGGAGGTGCTGACCCTCGACTTCGTCCGCACCGCCCGCGCCAAGGGGCTCGACGAGACGCGCGTCGTCGTCCGCCATGTGCTGCGCAACGCGCTGCTGCCGATGGTCACGCTGATCGGCCTGCAGGCCGGCACCATGCTCGGCGGCTCGGTGGTGGTGGAAAGCGTCTTCTCGCTGCCGGGCCTCGGCCGGCTCGCCTACGAGAGCGTCGTGCAGCGCGACCTGAACACGCTGCTCGGCATCATCTTCGTCTCGGCGCTGCTGGTCATCACGGTCAATTTCATCGTCGACCTCGTCTATGCGCGGCTCGACCCGCGCATCAAGGCGGAGGGCTAGGCGATGGCGTTCCTGCGTGCCTATTTCCGCTCGCCGCCGGCCATCATTGGGCTATTCCTGCTGCTCGTCGTCATCGCCATGGCGGCGACCGCCGGCTGGCTTTTTCCGCGCGACCCGCTGGCACTCGCCGGACGGCCGCTGGTCTGGCCCTTCGCCAATCCGCGCTTTCCGCTTGGCACCGACAATTCCGGCCGCGACATCGCTGCACAGATCTTCTACGGCGCGCGCATCTCGCTGCTGATCGGGGGCGTCGCCACCGTCATTGCCATCGTCATCGGCGTCGTGATCGGCGCTCTCTCCGGCTATTACGGCGGCTGGGTCGACACCGTGCTGATGCGCATCACGGAGGCGTTCCAGACCCTGCCGAACTTCCTGCTGCTGCTGGTCCTCGTGGCTGTGTTCGGCTCGAACATCACAACGGTGATCGTGGCCATCGGCATCGTCTCCTGGCCGGCGCCCGCGCGCCTGACGCGCGCCGAGTTCATGTCGCTGCGCAACCGCGAATTCGTGCAGGCCGGCCGCACGCTCGGCCTGAAGGACATGAAGCTGATCTTCGGCGAGATTCTGCCGAACGCCCTGCCGCCGGTCATCGTCTATGCGAGCGTCGTCATGGCGGTGTCGATCCTCCTGGAGAGCGCGCTCGCCTTCCTCCGGCTCTCCGACCCCAACGTCGCCTCCTGGGGCAACCTGATCGGCCTCGGCCGCGACGTGCTGCGCGTGCAGTGGTACGTCTCGGCCATTCCCGGCATCGCTATCCTCGTCACCGTGCTTGCCGTCTCGCTGGTGGGCCAGGGCCTGAACGATGCCCTGAATCCGAGGCTGAAGGGCCGATGACCGACGCATCCGCCGCCGTCCTGACGCTGGATGCCCTGAGCGTCAGCCTGCCCAAGGGGGCCGACCGCCCACATGCCATGAAGGACGTCTCGCTCGCCATCGCTTCGAACGAGATCCTCTGCGTCGTCGGCGAGAGCGGCTCCGGCAAGTCGATGACCGCCAATGCCATCATGCGGCTGCTGCCGGCCGGCGTCGCGATCGATGGCGGCCGCGTGCTGTTCGGCGGGCAGGACCTGACGACGCTTCCGGAAGCCGAGATGCGCAAGGTCCGTGGCGCCGGCATCGCCATGATCTTCCAGGAGCCGATGACGGCGCTGAACCCGCTGCGCACCATCGGTGACCAGATCGGCGAGATGTTTGACATCCACAGCGACCTGTCGAAGGCCGAGATGTCCGCGCGCGTGCTTGGCCTTCTGGACGAGGTCCGCATACCCGACCCGAAGCTCGCCGCGCGTGCCTATCCGCACGAGCTTTCCGGCGGCCAGCGCCAGCGCGCGATGATCGCCATGGCGCTCGCCCTCGACCCGAAGCTGCTGATCGCTGACGAGCCGACGACCGCCCTCGACGTGACCACGCAGGCGCAGATCCTCGCGCTGATCAGGGACCTGCAGAAGCGCAAGGGCACGGCGGTGCTGTTCATCACCCACGATTTCGGCGTGGTCGCCGAGATCGCCGACCGTGTCGCGGTGATGCAGCACGGCCTGGTCGTCGAGCAGGGGATGGCGCAGCAGGTTCTGGAGCGGCCGCAGCACGCTTACACGAAGCAGTTGATCGCCGCCGTGCCGCCGCTGAAGGCACCGCCGCCGCGCGCCTTCTCCGACGAGACGATCCTGTCGGTCGCGGGCGTGTCGAAGACCTTTCGCACCGGCGGCTTCCTCGGCCGCGGCGTGCGCGTGACCCATGCGGTGAAGGACGTGACGCTCAATCTGCCGAAAGGCGGCACGATCGGCATTGTCGGGGAGTCGGGTTCGGGCAAGTCGACGCTCGCCCGCTGCATCGTCCGCCTGATTGATCCCGACAGCGGCGTCATCAACCTCAACGGCCGCGACCTCGCCAAGCTGTCGCGCGAGGCGATGCGGCGCGAGACCCGCCACATCCAGATGGTATTCCAGGACCCGTTCGGTTCGCTCAATCCGCGCCGCAAGGCCGGCGAACTGGTGGCGCAGGGGCCGATCGTCCACGGCATGGACCGGGCGCAGGCGCTGGCCAGGGCGAAGGAGCTGTTCGCGCTGGTCGGCCTCGACCCGGCCTCGACCGACCGCTATCCGCACGAGTTCTCGGGCGGCCAGCGCCAGCGCATCGGCCTGGCGCGCGCGCTCGCCCTCCAGCCGGAGGTGCTGGTGGCCGACGAGGCGGTCTCGGCGCTCGACGTTTCGGTGCAGGCGCAGGTGCTGCGGCTGCTGGCGGAACTCAGGCAGCGGCTCGGCCTGTCCATCGTCTTCATCACCCACGATCTCAGGGTCGCGGCGCAGGTCTGCGACCTCGTCGTGGTGATGAAGAACGGCGAGGTGGTCGAGGCCGGACCCATCGGCGAGGTCTTCGGCGCGCCCCGCCATGCCTATACCCAGGCGCTGCTGGCTTCGATCCCGGGGCGCGAGTTCGGCGTCAAGCGCGAGGCCGTGGCGGTCTGAGCACGGCCGTCCCGGCACCGGCTGCGCGGCAGCCTTGCGCCCATCGGCTCGACGGCAGACTTTTCATCCCGCGGTGCCCTGCTAAGGTCCGCGCCCTTGCAGCAGGACTGACCGGGCCGCCCATGGTCGATATCGCCACCCGCGTCTACAACCACGCCTGGAAGCTCGACCCGATCATCCGGTCGCTGCTGGATTCGGACTACTACAAGTTCGCGATGCAGCAGCTGATCCGGCGCTTCCACCCGGATGTGACCGCAACCTTCGCGCTCAACAACCGCACGAAGACCGTCCGTCTCGCCGACATCATCGACGAGCGCGAGCTGCGCGAGCAGCTCGACCATGCCCGCCAGCTGCGCTTCGCGCCGAAGGAGTTGATCTGGCTCGCCGGCAACACGTTCTATGGCCGCGAGCGCATCTTCGGGCCCGACTATCTGGCCTTCCTGAAGGACTTCCGGCTCCCCGACTACGAGCTGACGAAACGCGACGGCCAGTACGAGCTGACCTTCTCCGGCCGTTGGGCCGAGACTACGATGTGGGAGGTTCAGTCGCTCGCCATCGTCAACGAGCTCCGGGCGCGCGCCACCATGCGCAGCCTGTCCAAGCTCGAGCTCGACATCCTCTACGCCAATGCCAAGGCCAAGGCCTGGGAGAAGATCAAGCGGCTGCGCCGGCTGAAGGACGAGGTCGGAACGCTGAAGATCTCCGACTTCGGCACGCGCCGCCGCCACGGTTTCCTCTGGCAGCAGTGGATGATGGAGGCCATGGCCGACGCGCTCGGGCCGGAGGTGTTCACCGGCACGTCGAACATGAAGCTCGCCATGGATCTCGGCCTCGAGGCCATCGGCACCAATGCCCACGAGCTGCCGATGGTCTATGCCGCGCTGGCGGATACCGACGAGCAGCTCCTGAAGGCGCCGTACCAGGTGCTGGAGGACTGGGCGCGCATCTACGACCAGAACATGCGCATCATCCTGCCCGACTGTTTCGGCACGGCGCAGTTCCTTGCCAACGCGCCCGACTGGGTCGCCGACTGGACCGGCGCGCGGCCCGATTCCAAGGAGCCGATCGAGGGCGGCGAGGAGCTGATCCAGTGGTGGCGGGAGAAGGGCCGTGACCCCGCCAAGAAGCTGGTCATCCTGTCCGACGGAATGGACATCGATTCCATCGAGGAGACGGCGCGCCACTTCAGGGGCCGCGTACGCATCGGCTATGGCTGGGGCACCAACCTCACCAACGACTTCAAGGGCTGCGTGCCCAACACCGACGCCGACGCGCTGGCGCCCATCTCGGTGGTCTGCAAGGTGATCGAGGCCAATGGTCGCCCGGCCGTGAAACTGTCCGACAATCCGCTGAAGGCCACGGGGCCGCAAGCGGAGATCGAACGCTATCGGCGCGTCTTCGGCACGGTGGGGATGACGAGCCATGCCGTGGTGGTCTGACCGGCGCGGCGTGATGTCCATGCGGCATCTCACGAGGGATCGCGCATGCATGACCTGACCGGCAGGGTCGCCTTCATCTCCGGCGCGGGTTCCGTCGGCGAGGGCTGGGGCAACGGCAAGGCGACGGCCGTGCTGCTCGCCCGGCAGGGCGCAACGATCTACGGCACCGATGTCTCGCTGGCCGCCGCCGACGAGACGAAACGCCTGATCGAGGCCGAGGGCGGGACCTGCTTCGCCAGGGCCGTCGACATGACCAGGGCGGCGGATGTCGAGGCAGCGGTTGCCGATTGCCTCGCCCGCTTCGGCCGCATCGACATCCTCGTCAACAATGTCGGCGGCTCGGCGCCCGGCGATCCCGTGTCGATGACCGAGGAGGTCTGGGACTTCCAGCTCGACCTCAACCTGAAGACCGCCTTCCTCGCCTGCAAATACGTCATCCCCGCCATGGAGCGGCAGGGCGGCGGCGCCATCGTCAACCTGTCGTCGATCGCCGGCGTGAGGGTTCTCGCCGGCCGCCCGCACGTCGCCTACACCACTACCAAGCTCGGCATTCTCGGCTTCTCGCGCTCGATCGCCGTGACCTATGCCAAGCAGAACATCCGCTGCAACACCGTCATCCCCGGCCTGATGCATACGCCATTGGTGGAGCACCGGCTGGCGAAGACGGTTGCCGGCGGCGATGTCGAGGCGCTGATCGCCGCGCGCAACGCGCAGGTGCCGACCGGCAAGATGGGCGATGCCTGGGACGTGGCGCAGGCCGTGCTGTTCCTTGTTTCCGACGAGGCGCGCTATGTGACGGCGGCCGAGATCGCCGTGGATGGCGGGCTGTCGGCGGCGAGTCGCTGAGCGCCGGGCAGCGCCAATACATCATGTACTATCACTGTTATAGTGGCGACGAAGGAGGCCGCCATGAACCTCATGGTGACGCAAGGAGCGGAAGGGCTGCCACGACGGGCATTCACCGTCGAGGACGCCTTCCGCATGGTCGAAACGGGGATCATCCAGGAAGGCGAGAGGGTCGAACTGATCGAGGGGGAGTTCGTCCCGATGAACGCCAAGAATCGCATTCATCAACGTGTTCAGGATGATGTGACGCTGGCGCTGGCCCGCATGCTGCCAGCGGGTTTGCGCATCGGAGTAGAACCCAGCCTGCAATTGTCCGAAACGACTTTCCTGTCGCCGGATATCGTCATTTATCGTGATTTTCCCGGCGAGAGGCTGACGCCCGCCGACATCCTGCTCGCCATCGAGATTTCGGATAGCAGCCTGGCATTCGATCTTGGACGAAAGGCCGAGCTGATGGCGACCTATCAGGTATCCGAATACTGGGTCATCGATGCCCGGCGTGGGCGGACTTCCATTCATCGCAACCCGGTCGCCGGGAGGTATGCCGGCTTTGAAGTGCTGGAGCAAAGCGCGTTGCTCAAGGCGACCCATCCCGACCTAGCCGCAGTGACCTTCCGCCTCGCCGATCTCACCTGACTATTCCGCTGCGGCCTTCTTCTCGAACGTGCCGCGCGCATGCCGCTTCGGCTTCGCAGCGACCTTCAGCGCCTCGAAATCGGCCCGGTCCTTCATCGCGTTGCGCAGCGCCTGGTCCTTGCCGGGCAGGTATTGCGGCGGCTGGTGGATATCGATGCCGTACCAGGCGGCGGCCTTCAGCATGAACGAGGGGTCGGCGAGATGCGGTCGCCCCAGCGCGACGAGATCGGCCCGGCCGGCGGCCAGGATCGTGTTCATCTGGTCGGCGGAGGTGATGTTGCCGACGCACATCGTCTTCACGTCCGCCTCGTTGCGGATGGCGTCCGAGTAGGACGTCTGGAACATGCGGCCATAGACCGGCCGGCTCTTCGGCGAGGTCTGGCCGGTGGAGACGTCGATCAGGTCGACGCCGGCCTCCGCGAAGGCGCGGGCGATGGCGATGGAATCGGGCTCCGTGATGCCGCCTTCGGCCCAGTCGGTGGCCGAGATGCGCACGGACATGGGCTTGTCCGCCGGCCAGGCCGCGCGCATCGCCGCGAAGACGCGGAGCGGGAAGCGCAGCCGGTTCGCGATGGAACCGCCATAGGCGTCCGTGCGGGTGTTGGTCAGCGGCGACAGGAAGGATGCGAGCAGGTAGCCGTGGGCCGAGTGCAGCTCCAGCATGTCGAAGCCGCAGCGCGCGCCGCGCTCCGTTGCCGCGACGAATTCGGCGATGATGCGGGCCATGCCGGCCTCGTCCAGTTCGGCCGGCACCTGGCTGTCCGGATAGTAGGGCAGGGGCGAGGCCGAGACGATCGGCCAGGCGCCTTCTTCGAGCGGCCGGTCCATGCCGTCCCACATCAGCCTGGTCGCGCCCTTGCGCCCGGCATGGCCGAGCTGGAGGCAGACTTTCGCGCGCGAATTGGCGTGGGCGAAATCGACGATCCCAGTCCAGGCCGCTTCTTGCGCGTCGGTCCACAGGCCCGCGCAGCCGGGCGTAATGCGCGCGTCCGGTGCGATGCAGACCATCTCGGTGTAGAGGAGACCTGCGCCGCCGATGGCGCGCGAGCCGTAGTGGACCACGTGCCAGTCGGTCGGCAGCCCATCGACGGCCGAATACATGCACATGGGCGAGACGACCGCGCGGTTCTCGACCGTCATGCCGCGCAGCGCGAGCGGCTGGAACAGGGGCGGGCGGGGTCGCGCGAGATCGGAGCCGGGAACGCCCTCCGCGAACATGCGGTCGGCGGTGGCGATGAAGTCCGGCGCGCGCAGCTTCAGGTTTTCGTAGGTGATCGCCTTGGAGCGGGTCATGAGGCCGAAGGCGAACTGGCGCGGGTCCATGTCCCAGAACCGGTCGACATGCTCGAACCAGACGAGCGAGACGTCGGCGGCGTGCTGGGTGCGCTCCACCTCCTCGCGCCGGTCCGTCTCGTAGGATGCGAGGGCCTCCTGGACAGTGCCCTTCGCCCGGAAGGCGTCGAACAGTGCGATGGCATCCTCCATGGCGAGCTTGGTGCCCGCGCCGATGGAGAAATGCGCCGTGCCCTTGGCGTCGCCGATCAGGACGACGTTGTCCTTCACCCAGCGCTTGGAGCGGATCATCGGGAATTGCCGCCAGAGCGAGCGGTTGGTGATCAGCGGGTGGCCGGCGAGCTCCTCGGCGAAGACAGTTTCGAGGAAGCGGGCCGAGGCTTCCTCGTCTTTTCCGTCGAGCCCGGCGCGCGCGAAGGTGTCCGGATCAGTCTCGATCACCCAGGTCGAGCGGCCCGGCTCGTACTGGTAGGTGTGGGCGATGAAGATGCCGTGGGGGGTCTCGCGGAAGAAGAAGGTGAAGGCGTCGAGCTCGCGGGTAGACCCCAGCCACGTGAACTTGTTGGGACGCAAGTCGACTTCCGGAGCGAAGTGCTCGCGGTTGGCCTCGCGGATGCGCGAATTGATGCCGTCGGCGGCGACGACGAGGTCATAGCCGGCGAGGGCGTCGAGACCGGGCTCGACTTCGGCCTGGAAGCGGAGATCGACGCCCAGCGCCTTCGCGCGGTTCTGGAGGAGGATCAGCAGCTGTTGGCGCGAGCAGCCGCAGAAGCCGTTGCCACCGATGCGGTGCACCGTGTCCTTGAAGCGGACCTCGATGTCGTCCCAATAGGCGAAATGGCCGGTGATCGCCCGGTAGCTCTCGGGGTCGTAGCGCTCGAAAATGTCGAGGGTGGCGTCGGAGAACACCACGCCGAAGCCGAACGTGTCATCGGCGCGGTTGCGCTCGAAGACGGTGAGCTCGGCCGCCGGCCGCCAGGTCTTCATCAGGATGGCGAAGTAGAGCCCGCCGGGGCCGCCGCCGATCACCGCGATGCGCATGGTGGTCTCCCTGTTCGGCCCTTCACGCCTTGCATCAGCCAAAGTGCGTCCTTCTAGGCTCGTTCGCTTCGCTCTCTCGCACCTCAGGATGAGGAGGAAGAAACAGGCACCGGGGTCGAACGACGCGCGCCGGTCGCGCTTCGCCGCCGCTGATGCAACACTGAACCTTCCTCATCCTGAGGTGCGAGCCCGGAGCGGGCGAGCCTCGAAGGACGCACTCCCTGCCTGCAAACCGTCTGCAAAAATAGTTTAGGCTTAAAATAATTGCCGGCAAGCGCGACGAAGGCTCTTGCCCGAAATTATTTGAAGTCTAAAACATTCAGGCAGGAGGCCGCGATGCCGACCAGTGCCGATGCTCCGCGATCATCCCCCTCTCTGTCGCTCGCCGGCAAGCGGGCCCTCGTCACCGGCGGCGGACGCGGCATCGGCCGGGCCATCGCTCGCGCCTTAAGTGACCAGGGCGCCCATGTCACGGTCCTCGGGCGCAGCCAGAAGCCGCTGCGCGAGGCGGTGGATGCCGGCGATGCGGCGGGCCATGTCGTCGCCGACGTGACCGATCCGGAAGCGCTGCACGCGGCGATCACTTTCGCGGGCCCGCTCGACATCCTCATCAACAATGCCGGCCACGCCGAGACGGCGCCGGTGAAGCGCATGGACCGCGCGCTGTTCGACCGCATGATCGCGCTGAACCTGACCTCGGTCTTCGACGGCATTCGCCTGGCGCTGCCGGGCATGGTCGAGCGCGGCCAAGGCCGCATCGTCTCCGTCGCCTCGACCGCGGGGCTCACCGGCTACCCCTATGTCTCCGCCTATTGCGCGGCGAAACACGGCGTCGTCGGCCTGACCCGCGCGCTGGCCAAGGAAGTCGCCACATCAGGCGTCACCATCAATTGCGTCTGCCCCGGCTTCACCGAGACCGACCTCGTCGCCGGCTCGATCGAGACCATCGTCACGAAGACCGGCCGCACGCCCGAGGCCGCACTCGCCGATCTCACGAAGACCATGCCCATCGGCCGCCTCGTCAAGCCGGAGGAGGTCGCCGCGGCGGTGCTCTGGCTCGTCTCGGATGCCGCCGCCGCCGTCACCGGCATCGCCCTGCCGGTGGCTGGCGGAGAGCTATGAAGGACACGCCCATGCAGGCCCCGACCCACCGGCTCCCGTATCGCCAGCGCCTGACCGACTGGCAGGCCACCCACTTCCTCTGGGAGTTGAAGGGCAAGGTGGCCACGATCACGCTCAACCGGCCGGACCGCAAGAACCCGCTGACCTTCGAGAGCTATGCCGAGCTCGGCGACCTGTTCCGGGCGCTGGCCTTCGACACCGAGATCAAGACGGTAGTGGTGACCGGTGCGGGGGGGAACTTTTGCGCCGGCGGCGATGTCTTCGAGATCATCGAGCCGCTGACCACCCGCGACATGCCGGGCCTGCTCCAGTTCACGCGCATGACCGGCGAACTGGTGAAGGCCATGCGCGCCTGTCCGCAGCCAATCATCTCCGCCATCGACGGCATCTGCGTCGGCGCGGGGGCGATCATCGCCATGTCCTCGGACCTGCGGGTGGGCACGGCCAAGGCGAAAGTTGCCTTCCTGTTCAACAAGGTCGGCCTTGCCGGCTGCGACATGGGCGCCTGCGCGATCCTGCCGAGGATCATCGGGCAGGGCCGGGCCACCGAGCTGCTCTATACCGGCCGGATGATGGGCGGCGAGGAGGGCCTCGCCTGGGGCTTCTTCAACCGGCTCGCGAGCCCTGAGACGGTGCTCGCGGAGGCGACCGCGCTGGCCGAGGAAATCTCGGCAGGGCCGACCTTCGCCAACTCCATCACCAAGCGCATGCTGCATATGGAATGGACCATGTCGGTGGACGAGGCGATCGAGGCCGAGGCCATGGCGCAGGCCATCTGCATGGACACGCAGGACTTCCGCCGCGCCTTCGAGGCCTTCGCCGCCAAGACCAAGCCGGTCTTCGAGGGGAACTGAGCGATGAGTGACCTTTTGCGCCACCCTCGACGTCCCGCGGCATGCATGGGGCCGGGAGAGCTTGCGCCTCACCTCCCCCCGGCGGGGGGAGGTCGGCTGCAGAGCAGCCGGGAGAGGGGGACAAGCCCTCTCCGCCGAAAGCCCTCCCCCTCTCCCGATCCTCGCTTTGCTTGGATCGACCTCTCCCCGCCGGGGAGAGGTGGGGTGGCGCCTTGTTGGAAGGGGCTTGTCCATGCTCTCGGCTGACCTGCTGTCGCTGCCCTTCTTCGAAGACCGCCACCGCGACTACGCGGCGCGGCTTGGCGACTGGGCGGCGCGCGCGGTGCCGCCGTTGGTCGACCACGACGATGTCGATGGCTCGTGCCGGCGGCTTGTCGCTGCGATGGGCGAGGCGGGTTGGCTGAGGGCTTGCGTGCCCGGCGACCAGGGCGGCCTGACGCCGAACCTCGATGTCCGCACGCTCTGCATCTCCCGCGCAACGCTCGCCTATGTCGACGGCCTCGCCGATTTCGCCTTTGCCATGCAGGGGCTCGGCACCGGCGTCATCTCGCTGTTCGGGACGGAGGCGCAGAAGGCGGCGGCCTGCCCGTCCGTGCGCGACGGCAAGGCGATCGCCGCCTTCGCCCTGTCCGAGCCGGATGCCGGCTCGGATGTCGCCGCGCTCTCCACCACGGCGACGAAGGTCGATGGCGGCTGGCGGCTGGACGGCACCAAGACCTGGATCTCCAACGGCGGCATCGCCGACCGCTACGTCGTCTTCGCCCGCACCGGCGAGCAGCCCGGCGCGCGCGGCATCTCCGCCTTCGTCGTGCCGGCCGGCGCGCCGGGCTTTGCCATCACCGAGCGCATCGACGTGATCGCGCCACATCCCCTCGCGACGCTTCTCTTCGACGACTGCCGCCTGCCCGAGGATGCGCTGATCGGCAAGCCCGGCAGCGGCTTCGCCATGGCCATGGCCAATCTCGACATCTTCCGCCCGACGGTTGCTGCCGCCGCCCTCGGCATGGGCGCGCGCGCGCTCGACGAGGCGACCCGCCGCGCCAAGGCTCGCCGCATGTTCGGCGCACCGCTGGCTGATCTTCAGCTGACGCAGGCGGCATTGGCCGACAGCGTCGCCGAGCTCGAGGCGGCAGCCCTGCTGGTGTTCCGTGCCGCCTGGGCCAAGGACCAGGGCAAGCCGCGCATCACCAAGGAAGCCGCCATCGCCAAGATGGTCGCGACGGAAAATGCCCAGAAGGTCATCGACCGGGCGATCCAGGTCTTCGGTGGCCTCGGCGTCAAGAAGGGCGAGAAGGTGGAGGAACTGTACCGGGAGATCCGGGCGTTGCGCATCTACGAGGGGGCGACCGAGGTGCAGAAGATCGTCATTGCGCGGGCCCATCTCGCGGAAGCCGAGGCGGAGGGCGCGAAAGCGCCCGGATAGGAGAGGACGATGGCGGCATCAGCCCATATCGACACCTTCGCCGCCCGCGGCCTGCCGGTGGCGGCGAGCCAGCCGGTCTTCCTGTTCGACCGGCCGGAGCTGCATTATCCCGGTCGCCTCAACTGCGTCACCGAATTCGTCGACCGCCATGTCGCCGAAGGGCGGGGCGACCGCCTCGCCATTCTCGCGCCGGGTGGCGTGGCGCTGACCTATGCCGACCTTGCCCGCGAGATCGACCGGATCGCCAACGTGTTGGTCGGCGAACTCGGCCTCGTCACCGGTAATCGCGTGCTGCTGCGCGCGCCCAACAACCCGATGATGGTCGCGGCCTATCTCGCGGTCATCAAGGCGGGCGGCATCGTGGTCGCCACCATGCCGCTGCTGCGCGCCAAGGAACTCGGCCAGATTATCGACAAGGCCGAGATCGCGCTGGCGCTCTGCGACGACCGGCTACTGGACGAGCTCACCAAGGCGAGAGGCAGCTCGGCCTTCCTCAAGCGCATCGTGTCCTTCGGCGAGATGAAGGCCATGGCCGCCACGGCTCCCGATGCCTTCTCGGCGGTCGACACGGCCCGCGACGATGTCTGCCTGTTCGGCTTCACCTCGGGCACCACCGGCGAGCCGAAATGCACCATGCATTTCCACCGTGACCTGCTCGCCATCTGCGACGCCTATTCCCTGAATGTCCTGAAGCCGACCGCGGATGACCGCTTCATCGGCTCGCCGCCGCTGGCCTTCACCTTCGGCCTCGGCGGCCTCGTTCTGTTCCCGTTCCGGGTCGGCGCGTCCACGGTGCTGCTGGAAAAGGCGCCGCCGGGCGACCTTCTTCCGGCCATTGCCGAATACAAGCCGACCATTTGCTTCACCGCACCGACCGCCTACCGGGCGATGATCCCGAGCCTGAAGGAGCACGACTGGCGCTCCCTCAGGAAATGCGTCTCGGCCGGCGAGGCCCTGCCGAAGGCGACCTTCGACGCGTGGAAGGAGGCGACCGGCCTTGAACTGATGGACGGCATCGGCGCGACCGAGATGCTGCACATCTTCATCGCCGCGCCCGAGGGCCATATCCGCCCCGGCGCGACCGGCCTGCCGGTGCCGGGCTACGAGGCGAAAGTCGTTGGCGCCGATGGCGGGGACGTGCCGTCCGGCACGCCCGGCCGCCTCGCCGTGCGCGGGCCGACGGGGTGCCGCTACCTCGCCGACGACCGGCAGGCGAAATATGTCATCGACGGCTGGAACATCACTGGCGACACCTACATGGCCGATGCCGACGGCTATTTCTGGTACCAGGCGCGCAACGACGACATGATCGTCTCGGCCGGCTACAACATTGCCGGGCCCGAGGTGGAGGCGGCGCTGCTCGCCCATCCGGCGGTCGCCGAGGCCGGCGTCGTCGGCCAGCCCTGTCCCGAACGCGGCATGATCGTGAAGGCCTATGTGGTGGCGAAGCCCGACGCGACGGTGACCCCGGCGCTGGCGGTCGAGCTGCAGGTCTTCGTCAAGAACGAGATCGCGCCGTACAAATATCCCCGCGAGATCGCTTTCGTGGACAAATTGCCCCGGACGGAGACCGGCAAGCTGCAGCGCTTCGCCCTGCGCGACCAGGCCGTCCGCGAGGCATCGGCCAAGCCCAAGGCGGCGGAATGACCGCGGCGGAGTGACAGACATGAGCAAGCTCGTGCAACCCGTGATCCCCATGCCGCTCGCCGACGAGGATGAGCGCCCCGTGACCCTCAATCCCGAGGGCTGGCTGGTGCCGCGCGGCTATGCCAACGGCATGAGCGCGAAGGGGCGGCTCGTCGTCACGGGCGGCGTTGTCGGCTGGGATCTGATGGGCAAGTTCCCCGAGGATTTTGCGGGACAGGCGCGCCAGTGCTTCGCCAACATCGCGGCCATTCTGGCAGCGGGCGGCGCCAGCCCGCACCACATCGTCCGGCTCACCTGGTATGTGACGGACGTCGAGGACTATCTTGCCAACCTGAAGCCGCTGGGCCAGGCCTATCGGGATATCTTCGGCCAGCACTATCCGGCCATGGCGGTGGTGCAGGTCGTGCGCCTTGTCGAGAAGGCCGCGAAGATCGAGATCGAGGCGACGGCGGTGGTGGCGGAGTAGACGGGCGCCAAAGGGCCCGCCATGGCCTATCGCAGGGTCGCGGCGATGCGGTCCACAGCCCGGTCCACGTCCGCCGCATTCGTGCAGATGCCAAAGCCGAATCGCAGCCGGTCGCCGCGGTGATCGGTGTGAACATGTGCTGCGGCGAGCAGCTGCTCGATCTTGCCGGCCCGCGCGGTTCGGAACGCCAGGAAGTTGCCGTGCTCACGATGCGGGCCGAACGGCGTGACGAGGTCGGTCCGCGCGAGACCGTCAATGCCGGCGGCTTCGATGGCATCGAGAAAGCGCGCCATCAGGGTCCGGGCATGCCCGTGGACCGCCTCGACAGTGAGACCGATCGCATCGAGCCAGGCGAAGACCGCACGCATCCGGTAGAGCCCGGACGGGTCGAAGGTCGCGCCGAGGAAGCGTCCGCCATCGGCCGGGTAGCCGATGCTTTTGCCGGGCGGTGCGGCGAGCGCGCCGAAATCGGCAAACCATCCGGTATCGCGGGGCCGCATCCCGTAGCCGGGCGGGCAATGGAGAAAGCAGGCGCCTTCTCCCGCCATGGCATATTTGTAGCCACCGGCCAGATAGAAGACCCGCGCGGCGACGGCCGAGAGATCGGTCGGGCGAGCCATGAATCCGTGATAGCCGTCGACCACCACGAAGGTCTCCGCCGTCGGAACAGCCGCGGCGAGCGCAGCGATGTCGCCGCAGATCGAGCCGGTCGTGAAGAAGACCTCGCTGATGAAGACTAGGTCGTGGCCGCCCTTCGCGGCCGCATTGCCGAAGCGCTCGGCAAAATTGTCGAGCGGCTCAGTGGGCACACGCTCGACCCGAACGAGGCCATCCTCCTCCAGCCGTGCCATCTGGCGGCGGGCGGTATGAAACTCGGCGTCGCTGGTGAGGATGCGCACGGGCCGTTCCGCCGGAAGGCACGACAGAAGGCGGCGCAGGAACTCGTGCGTGTTCGGCGCCACCGCAACCGTGGCGGGATCGGGCAGATGAAGCCGACCTGCAATGCCCCTTTGCACCGCGGGGACTACCTGATCGAAGACCGGGCCCCACTTGTCGCCGGCAAGGCGGGCAGCGTCCTGCCAGCACTCGTCGTGGGCCGACAGGGATACGTCCGGCCAGTCGTGGTGTGAATGGGCGGCGAGGTTGACCCGTTCAGGCGCGGCGGCGCGGAAGCGCGAAAAGTGGCCGGTGAGATCGAGAGCGCTCATGATGCGTAGACAAGGCCCATGCGGGCCTGCACGTCCGGGGGGAGTTCCGGCAGCGCAGCGCGTGGGATGAGGAAGGTCGACAGGCGGAACAGGTCGCCGAACACGCGGTGCCGCTCGGCGGTGGTCCGCAGGTAGGAGCCGCCGGACGAGCCGCCGGTCCCAATCTTCACGCCGATCATCCGTTCGACCATCAGCGCGTGGCGATAGCGCCAGAGCGTCATGGTCTCGTCGATGTCCATCAGCGCCGCGAGCAGGCGGAAGCCCTGTTGCACGGCCGGCTTGTCGCGATAGAGCGTGATGAACAGGGCCGCCTGCACGGCCGGCGCCGAGAGCCGCCAGCCGCCGTCCTCGGCATCCGGCGAGAAGATGGCGGCGAAGGAGGCGATCGCCCGGTCGAGGTTCTTCAGCTCGCGCTGGCGCTTCTCCTCCGGCAGGCCGGCATCGGCCTTCACCAGGTCGATGTCGCGGGAGAGGTGTTTCTCCACCGCGTGGCGATAGGCCTCGCGGAAGGTTTTCGCGCCCCAGTCGAGGAATGGGGTGCGCGCCAGCCAGCTGTCGAGCATGAAGAAGACGGTCGGCCGGTTGCGCGCCGCTGCCAGTGCCTCGCGGTCGGCAGCGGACAGGCGGTCTTCGATCGCCTTGTCGTCGAATGGCACCCGCACGTCGGGGCTGAGGCCGAGACGCGTCTCGATCATCCGGAACTGCAGCGACTGGAAGCCGGAAGCCGGCATCAGCAGGTCCCGGAAATCGAGGAAGTCGAAAGGCGTCATCGTCTCCAGCACGTCGAGCTGGGAGACCACGAGCTTCAGGATCTCATGGATGCGGTTGAGGCTGTGGACGATGCGGGCGACCGCATCGTCGGAGACCGGAACGGCGCTGAAGTCGCGCTCGATCCTATCGAGCTCGTGCAGGATCTGCCGGAACCAGAGCTCATAGGCCTGGTGAACAATGATGAACAGCATCTCGTCGTGGGCCTCGACGCCGTCCTTGGCGCTTTCGGGCTCCTGCGACGACAGCAGTCGGGCAAGCTTCAGGTAATCGCCGTAATAGACCGGTGCCCGGGCCATGCCTGCTCCCCGCTCAGTCGTGAATGCGGATCACCGCCTCCACCTCGACGGTGATCCCCATCGGCAGCGAGCCCATGCCGACCGCCGAGCGCGCGTGCCGGCCGCGCTCGCCGAGCACGGCGACGATCAGGTCCGAGAAGCCGTTGATGACGCGCGGATGGTCGCCGAAATCCGGCGTCGCATTGACCATGCCGAGAACTTTGAGGAACTCGACCTTGGAGAGGTCGCCGCCGGCCGCCGCCTTGGCGGAGGACAGGATCTGCAGGCCGACCAGCTTGGCGTGCTCGTAGGCGGTCTCGACGGTGACATTGCCGCCGACCTTGCCGGTGTGCAGCGTGCCATCGGCCTTCCGCGGCCCCTGTCCCGCCAGATAGGCGATGTTGCCGTCGCGCCTGTAGGGCACGTAGTTGCCGGCGGGGGTCGGCGTCGCCGGCAGGATCAGGCCCAGCTGGGTGAGTTTCTCGTCGGGGCTCATCGGGCTGTCTCCGGCCTGTCGGGATCGGCAATGTGATGGCCAGCGGCCGGTTCTGGCAAGGCTGCCGCGCCGCCGCGCGGGCGGCGGATCAGCGCAGCTTGCCGCGCGCCGCCACGGGCAGGATACCGACGATCTCCTCGCCGCGCACCATCACCACCTCGTCGACCATGTTGACGACCACGCAGACGTGGTTCGGCACGATGCGGACGACGTCGCCGACCTTCGGTCGCTCGTTGCATTTGGTGAGGTCGAGGAAGCCGTGCTCCTCGGCGAATTTCGCGATCCGCGCTTCCGGGTGTTCGAGGATGAGGCCATAGCCGTCCAGCCCGCCGCCGGGATCGGCGGTCAGCGTTTTGGAGCCTGAATCGAGGATGCCGCGGTCGGCGCCAGCGCGGCTGACGACGGTGGCGTAGACGTTGAGCGCGCAGTCATCGAGCGTCGCGACGCCCGCCGCGACCTGCATGCGGTCGTTGTAGATATAGGTGCCCGGCCGGTGCTCGGTGGCGCCCTTCAGCTTGCCGAGATTCTTCAGGTTGGGCGAGCCGCCGGTCGAGACGATCTCGGCCTCCAGCCCTTCGAGGCGGATGCCGGCCAGCGCCGTGTCGAGGAACTTCTGCGCCTCCGGCCAGCCGTCCTCGGTCGGGTAGAGCATGAAGCCCCTGAAGGCGAGACCGGGGGAGGCGGCGATGAGCTTGGCGAGTTCGATCGCCTCGCCCGGCGTCTCGACCCCGGCGCGCTTGCGCCCCGTGTCGCATTCGATGACCACGCCGAGCGGCCGTCCCGCAATGCCCGCTGCCTTCGGCAGGTCACCGATCACGGTGGCGTTGTCGGCGGCGACGGTAACAGTAGCCGTCTCAAGCAGCCGGCCGAGCCGCGCCATCTTCTCCTCGCCGAGGAGATTGTAGCTGATCAGGATGTCGTCGATCCCGGCGGCGGCCATCACCTCGGCCTCGCCGATCTTCTGGCAGGTGATGCCCTTGGCGCCGGCCGCGACCTGCAGCTTCGCCAGTTCCGGGCTCTTGTGGGTCTTGATATGCGGGCGGTTGGCGAGGCCCGCCGCATCGCACTGCGCCTGGATGCGGGCGATGTTCGCCTCGACCCGATCCATGTCGATGACGACGGCGGGCGTGCCGTAGTCGCGGGCGATCTTGGCGGCAAGCGGCGTCGTCATGGTCTGGTCCGATCGAACGTGCAAATTGTCAAACGTGAAGGTAGCGGTCCTTCAGGTCGGGGCTGGCGACGAAATCGGCGCTGGTCCCTTCCCAGACGATGCGGCCCTTCTCGAGGATCAGGTGCCGGTCCGCGAGTTTGACCAGAGCATCGACGTTCTTGTCGATCACCAGGATCGATTGGCCGTCCTGCTTGAGGCGCGCAAGGCAGGCCCAGATCTCGGCGCGGATGACCGGGGCAAGGCCCTCGGTCGCCTCGTCGAGGACGAGCAGCTTCGGATTGGTCATCAGCGCGCGGCCGATGGCGAGCATCTGCTGCTCGCCGCCGGACAGCTGGTTGCCCATGTTGCGGCGGCGCTCCTTCAGGCGCGGGAAGAACGCGTAGACCCGTTCCAGGGTCCAGGCCGAAGCGCGCCTCTCGCGATCGGCGGCGGTGGCGACCAGGTTCTCCTCGACGTCCAGATTGGGGAAGATCTGCCGGCCCTCCGGCACGAGGCCGAGGCCCGCCTGCGCGACCCGGAAGGGCGGGCGGCCAGCGAGCGCGACGCCGTCGACCGCGATGGTGCCGGCGCTGGGCTTCAGGAGGCCAAAGATCGACTTGATCGTGGTGGTCTTGCCCATGCCGTTGCGGCCGAGCAGGGTGACCACCTCGCCACTGGCGACGGAGAGCGAGACGTCGAACAGGACCTGCACGTCGCCATAGCCGGCCTGGAGGTTGGAGACGGTCAGCATTCTATTCTGCCGCCTCCACCCTTGGCGCCGAGGCGCGTGCGACGCTCGCCTTGGTGCGCGCCAAGAGGCTCATCAGCACCTCGCGCTCGGCCGGTTCGAGGTCGCCGAGCAGTTCGCGCACCCAGGCGCCGTGCTCGCGGGCCATGCGGGCGAAATCCGCGTGGCCCTTCTCCGTCATCACGATGCGCTGGACGCGGCCGTCGCTGGCGTCGCGGTTGCGTTCGACATAACCTTGGTCGGCGATGCGCGCGACGAGCCCGGTGACATTGCCGTTGGTGACCATCATGCGACGGGAAATTTCGCCGAGCGTCATGCCCTCGGGCGACTTGTCGAGCTGGGCGAGCAGGTCGAAGCGCGGCAGGGTGATCTGGAATCGCTCGGCGAGCCGCCGCCGGATCTCGCGCTCGATCATGGTGGTGCAGGTCAGCAGACGCAGCCACAGCCTGAGCTCCGGCCGGGCGTCGGCCGGCTGGTGGGCGAGGCGCGTCTCGGCGTCGAGGATTTCGGGGAGGTCGGCATCGCTCATGCGAATTCCTCCTCGCCGAGATAGGCCTCGCGGACGGCCGGATCGGCGCGCACCTGATCCGGCGTGCCGGAGGCGATGACGCGGCCATAGACCAGCACCGAGATGCGATCGGCCAGCCGGAACACCGCGTGCATGTCGTGCTCGACGAGCACCATGGGATAGCGGCCCTTCAGCGCCAGCAGCACCTCGACCATGCGCTCGGTCTCCTCGCGGCCCATGCCGGCCATGGGTTCGTCGAGCAGCAGCAGCTTCGGCTCGCAGACCAGCCCCATGGCAATCTCGAGCTGGCGCTTCTCGCCATGGGAGAGGCTGGCGGCGCCGGCCTGCGCGCGCGCGCCAAGGCCGACCTTGTCGAGCGATGCCATCGCCTTGTCGTTGAGGCGGGTCTCAGTGCCGGCCGGACGGAAGAAGCGGAAGGACGACCCGTCATGCGCCTGTGCCGCGATCGCGACATTCTCGATGACCGTGAAGCCCGGCAGCACCTGGGTGATCTGGAACGACCGGGTGAGGCCGGCGAGCGCGCGCCGGTGCACCGGCCAGTGCGTGACGTCCTGACCGTCGAACACGACCGTGCCGGCATCCAGCGGCACCTCGCCGGTGATCTCGCCGATCAGCGTCGTCTTGCCCGCGCCGTTGGGGCCGATGACCGCGTGGAGTTCGCCGGCGGCGATGTCGAGCGTTACGCCGTCGGTCACCTTCAGCGCGCCGAAGCTCTTGTCGAGGCCGCTCAGGGAGAGAATCGGTCCACTCATGACCGGCCTCCCCGGTCGAGCAGCTTCACGATGCCGCCGCGCGCGAAGATCGCCACCAGCACCACCAGCGGGCCGAAGATCGCCTTCCAGTGCTGGGTGAAGCCGGCAAGCCACTCCTCGATCAGCGTGATGCCGATGGCGCCGATGATCGCGCCGTGCAACGTGCCCATGCCGCCGGCCACCACCATGGCGATGAACTCGCCGGAGCGCTGCCAGGTCATGTAGGCGGGCGCGACGAACATGCCGAGATTGGCGAACAGCGCGCCGGCCAGCGCGCAGATGGCGCCGGAAATGACATAGGCGGCGAGGCGGTAGCGGAACGGGTCGAAGCCGAGCGCGCGCATCCGCCTCTCGTTCTCCTTGGCGCCGCGCAGCACCCGGCCGAAGCGCGAGCCGACGATGGCTTTCAGCAGCAGGTAGCAGCCGAGCAACGTGCCGAGCACGACGAAATAGAGCGCCGTGTCGTTGGCGAGAACCCGCGTGCCGAGGATTTCCGAGCGGCTGAACATCCTCAGGCCGTCATCGCCGCCATAGGCCGAGAGGCTGGTGGCGGTGAAGAAGGCCATCTGCCCGAAGGCCAGCGTGATCATGATGAAATAGACGCCGCGGGTCTTCAGCGAGATGGCGCCGGTGACGAGGGCGAAGGCCGCACCGACGAGGATCGCAGCCGGGAAGGCGATGCCGGCCTCGACGATGCCGTGCTCCGCGAGGATCGCCACCGCATAGGCGCCGAGCCCGAGGAAGGCCGCATGGCCGAACGAGATCAGAGCGCCATAGCCGAGGATGAGGTCGAGCGACAGGGCGGCGATGCCCATGATCATGGCGCGCGAGACGAGCCCGAGCACGAAGCGCTCCGGCCAGATCAGCGGCACCACGGCGAGACCGAGGAAGATCAGGGCCGGCAGCCACCAGCGTCGCCAGAAGGGTGGAGCGGCCGAAGCGGGAGCGGTGAGGGCGGGGTCGGCCATGGCTCAGCCCTTGGCCGGGAACAGGCCGGTCGGCCGGAAGAACAGCACGGCGGCCATCAGGATGTAGATGGACATGGAGGCGATGGCCGGGCCGATCGTGCGTGCCTCGGATGGCGACAGGCCGGTCATGCGCAGGAGGTCGACCGAAAAGGAGCGCAGCAGCGTGTCGACGAGGCCGACCAGCAGCGCGCCGACGAAGGCGCCGCGGATCGAGCCGATGCCGCCGATGACGATGACCACGAAGGCGAGGATCAGGAGGTTGTCGCCCATGCCGGGCTCGACCGAGAAGACCGGCGCCGCCATGCAGCCGGCGAAGCCCGCCAGCATGGCGCCGAAGCCGAAGACGATCATGAACAGGCGGCGGATGTCGACCCCGAGCGCAGAGACCATCGGCGCGTTGGTCGCCCCGGCGCGGATCAGCATGCCGACCTTGGTCTTGGCGACGACGAGATAGAGGCCGAGCGCGACCGCGAGCCCCGAGACGATGATCGCCAGCCGCCAGACCGGATAGAGCACACCGTCGGCGATGCGGATCGCCCCGGACAAGAGGTCTGGCACCGGCACCTGCAGGGGCGCCGCCCCCCAGACGATCTTCACGCCCTCGTTGAGGAACAGGATCAGGCCGAAGGTCGCCAGCACCTGTTCGAGATGGTCGCGGTCGTAGAGGTGGCGCATGACCAGCACTTCGAGCAGCAGCCCGAAGGCGAGCGCCGTCAGGAGGGCGAGCACGAGCCCGATGAAGAAGGAGCCGGTCAAGGCAACGAACATGGCGGCGAGGTAGGCGCCGAGCATGTACTGCACGCCGTGGGCGAGGTTGATGAAGTCCATGACGCCGAAGACCAGCGTCAGCCCGGCGGCGATCAGGAACAGCAGGATGCCGAGCTGCAGCCCGTTCAGCGTCTGGATGATGAGGAGCGTGGAGGACATCGCAGGCCGATCGGAAACCCTCTCCCCTTGCGGGAGAGGGTGGCGCCGCAAGGCGCCGGGTGAGGGCAGGCTGCCGGATCGCCGTTGGCGTCTGAGGTTCGGAAAGGTGGCGGCTTGCGACCCCTCACCCGGCAGCTGACGCTGCCACCCTCTCCCGCAAGGGGAGAGGGTTTCCGAGCAAAGCCCTCACCACCGCATCGGGCACTGGGCGGCATAGACGTCCGTGTAGTTCTCGAAGATGCGCTCGACGATCTCGGTCTGGAACTTGCCATCCGGCCGCTTGGCGGCGCGCACGGTGTAGAAGTCCTGGATCGGATAGTGGTTGTTGGCGAAGCTGAAACGGCCGCGCAGCGAGGTGAAATTGGCCTTGCGGAGCGCCGTGCGGACGGCCGCGCGGTCGGTAAGGTTGCCGTTGGTGGCGGTCACGGCGCTGTTGATCAGCATGGCGGCGTCGAAGGCCTGCATGGCGTAGGAGCCCGGCACGTGGCCGTAAGCGGCCTCGTAGTCCGCCACGAACTTCTTGTTCTGCGGATTGTCCATGTTCGGCGCCCAGGTCATGCCGGCGATCATGCCGATGGCGGCGTCCTGCTGGGCCGGCAGCGTGGATTCGTCCACCGTGAAGGCCGAGAGGAAGGGCACGCGCTGGGTCAGGCCCGCCTGGCCGTACTGGCGTACGAGGTTCACACCCATGCCGCCGGGCATGAAGGTGAACAGGCCGTTGGCGCCGGAGGATCCGATGCGGGCGAGCTCGGCGGCGAAGTCGAGATGGCCGAGGGGGGTATAGACCTCGTCGACGATCTGGCCTCGGAAGTGCCGCTTGAAGCCGGCCATGGCGTCGCGCCCGGCCTGGTAGTTCGGGGTGAGCAGGAACACCTTCTGCATGTTCTGCCGCTGGGCATAGGCGCCGAGCACCTCGTGCACCTGGTCGTTCTGGTAGGAGGTGACGAAGAAATTCTCGTGGCAGCCGCGGCCGGCGAAGCTCGACGGCCCCGCATTGGCGCTGATCAGGAAGGCGCGCTGCGAATTGACCACCGGCGCGTGGATCGCCTGCAGGATGTTCGAGAAGATCGGCCCGACCACGAAGTCGACGCGGTCGCGGTCGATCAGCGCCTGGACGCGCTGTACGGCGACATCGGGCTTCAGCTCGTCGTCGACGACGATCACCTGGACCTCGCGCCCGCCCATCCGGCCGCCGAGCTGGCGCACCGCGAGCTGGAGCCCGTCACGCGCCTGCTGACCCAGAACGGCAGCAGGCCCCGATAGGGTCTGGATCACGCCGATGCGGATCGGCTCCTGCGCGTTGGCGGTGGCGGCGCCGAAGAGGCTCGCCGCGCCCAGCGCAAGTGCGCCAGCGACAAGCTTCGTTGCAAGGATACGCTTCATCGAAAACCTCCCACCCCGAGGAAACCTCAGGTCCAAAGCCGCTCCCGGGCTTGTCCGTGGTCGCGGCCGATGCCAAGGCATTATCGCCGCGGAATTTTCGGGAACAAGCCCGCCGCCAAAAATATTTTAAGTGTAAAATAATTCGGCAGGAGAGACCGAATGTTGCTCACCGATCATGCAGACGGCAAGCCCCGCTGCTGGTGGCCCGGCCATGATCCGTTCTACGTCGCCTATCACGACACCGACTGGGGCGTGCCGGAGCGCGACGACCGCGCGCTGTTCGAGAAACTGATCCTCGACGGCTTCCAGGCGGGCTTGTCCTGGATCACCATCCTGCGGAAGCGCGAGCATTTCCGGACGGTGTTCGACGGCTTTCGCCCCGAGGTCATCGCCGGCTACGGGCCGGACAAGGTCGAGGCGCTGATGGCCGATCCCGGCATCATCCGCAACCGCGCCAAGATCGTCGGCACCGTGAAGTCGGCCGGCATCTACTGCGACATGATGGCGAGGGGAGAGGGCTTCTCGGACTATCTCTGGACCTATGTCGACGGTCGCCCGCTGCAGCCGGATTTCCGCGACCGGTCGCAGGTGCCGACGGAGACGGAGGTCGCCCAGCGGCTATCGAAGGATCTCAGGAAGCGCGGCTTCACCTTTGTCGGGCCGACCATCGTCTATGCCTTCATGCAGGCGGTGGGCATGACCAACGACCACATGACCGGGTGCTTCCGGCATGAGGAGGTGAAGGCGCTGGCCTGAGGCCCAGCTACTCTCCGCGCGTGCAGAGCCGCGCGATCTCGCCGACCCGTGTCCGCTCCGTCGAGCTCATCTGCCCGGACAGCGCCTGACGCCACAACCCGTCGCGCCGGAGCCCGTCGGCGGTGCACTGGCAGGCGTCGCGGCAGAGATCCGCCTCCTGGCCGTTGCCGATGCAGGTGGTCACGCAGGTCTCGACGAAGGGTCGCGACTCCGCATCCGAGGCGGGGGTCGTCACGACGGCCGCCGGGCGGAACCAGAGGAAAGCGCTGAGGAGCGCGATGAACAGCGGCTGGTGGATGAGGTAGATCGGCAGGCTGTGCCGGCCCATCAGCGAGAGCAATTTCCAGGGCTGCGCCTCCGCCCTGAAAGCTGACAAGCGCTCCTCGCCGATGCCGGCAAGCGCGAGCCGGGTGAGGGCGATGCCGGTCAGCACGCAGCCGAACCAGGGCAGCAGCGGAACGAAGTCGCCGGAATTGACCGGCAGGCGGCTGAGGCCGGTCCAGAGCAGCCAGGACTGGTCGAGCGCCGGATGCACGGCCACGAAGGGCAGGGCGAAGGCGATGGCCGCGGCGAGAGCCGTGACCCCCACCGGCAGGCGCAGGAAGGCAAGGCCCAGCACGCTCGCCACCGCGATGTGGTGGAGGATGCCGAAAAAGACATAGGCATAGGGCATGAAGAAATAGGTGCCGGCGGTCACCAGCGCCGCCGCTCCTGCGATCAGCCCAAACCGACGCAGGAAAGCGCCGCGCTCGATCCCGCCGCGCGCGGCGAGAACGAGGCTTGCCCCGACCAGGGCGAGGAACGAGCCCGCGATGACATGCGCGAACCACCGCCAGGCGGGATCGGCCGCGACATCGGTCCGGATCAGCCGGAAATAGGACAGGTCCCAGGCGAAGTGGTAGGCGAACATGGCGAGGAGGGCGACGCCGCGCGCGACATCGACACCCTCGATCCGCCGGGGGCGGGGGCGCTGTTCGGGTCGCTGGAAGGCGGCAAGGGTCATGTTTCGTCCTCGTGGCCGGCGATGCCTAGCCCGCGTCGCTGCTGCCGTCCACCGGCAGCGGATGAGGTCGCGGCCTCTTGCCGCCGCCCGGCGAACCAGCGACAACGCGGCTCATGCCATCAAGGTTGCCTTCGGCCGGAAAGGCCGCGAAAGCCGTCCCGTCCCGCGCCTGGCAGCGGATGCTGTCCGGCCGCCGGCTCGACCTGCTCGATCCCTCGCCGCTGGATGTCGAGATCGAGGACATCGCGCACGGGCTCGCGCGCGTGGCGCGCTGGAACGGCCAGACCGCCGGCGCGCATATCTTCTCGGTGGCCCAGCACAGCGTGCTGGTGGAGGACATCGCCGCGCGGATGGAGCCCGGCCTCGAGCCGCGCTGGCGGCTGGCGGTCCTGCTGCACGACGCGCCCGAATATGTCGTCGGCGACATGATCTCGCCGTTCAAGGCGGTGATCGGCGGCGACTACAAGGCGGTCGAGGCCAGGCTGATGGCGGCCATCCACATCCGCTTCGGCCTGCCGCCGGTCGCGCCGGCCGAGATTGCGGCTCTGACCAAGCGGGCCGACAAGGTCGCGGCCTTCCTCGAGGCGACGCAGCTTGCCGGCTTCGCGATCGGCGAAGCTACGACCTTCTTCGGCTCGCCGGCCGGCGTGTTCGGCGGCGCCAACGGCCTGCCGCCGGTGCTCAAGCCCCTCGACGCCGAATCCGCCAAGGCCGCGTTCCTCGCCCGGTTTGCCGCGCTCGGCGGGTGACCTTCGCCTCGTCACCGAATCGGTGTTGAGTCGGGCTCGGCTCCGCCTTGAGGATTCGCCCGTGGAAGTTCACGTCTGTTCGCTCGCCCGTCTCGCTGCCACCGTCGAGGCCACCGGCGCGCGCCATGTCGTGACACTGATCAACCAGAACACCGATGTGCCGCGGCCGGCCTCGGTCGAGGCGGCGAACCACCTGTTCCTCGGCATGAACGACATCGTCGCGCCGATGGACGGCTATGTCGTGCCCGGCGCGGTCCATGTGGAGCAGCTGCTCGGCTTCGTCGACGGCTGGTGGCGCGGCCACGGGCGCGCCAGCCCCATCGTCATCCACTGCTGGGCCGGCATCAGCCGCTCGACGGCGGCGGCCTTCATCACGGCCTGCATGGTCAATCCCGACGACGACGAGGCGGGCATCGCGAGCGAGCTGCGCCGTCTCAGCCCCAGCGCCACCCCCAATATCCGCCTGGTCGGGCTCGCCGACGAGATGCTCCGGCGCAATGGCCGGATGGTCGCCGCCATCGAGGCCATTGGGCGTGGTCGCGACGCCTATGAGGGCGATCCGTTCAGCCTGAGACTGCTGCGCTGAAACGTCGGGCCGGCGCGCGCCATCGCGGCGAAACAGTCGTCAGGCTCTTGGAGCGCCGAAACTGCAGTATCCTGCGGCACGACTGCACGAATCGGCCATCGGGGGCCGCTGACCCATGGAAATCGTTCTCGGCGCGCTGTTTGGGCTCGGCCTCGTGCTGGTCATTCCGGTGCTGGCCATCATCGCCTTCGTGCGCTCCGGCGAGTTGCAGCGGCGCCTCGCCGCCTCCGACATCCGGCTGAAGCAGGTCGAGACCGAATTGGCCTGGATGAAGGCGGCGGCGATCTGGGGCGGTGTCATGGTCGCACCTGCGCCGGACGCCGCGGCAGAGGACCTTGCCGCGCCGGTCGTGCCTGAGTCCGGGCCAGCCGAACCCACCGCAACCCCCGACGCCGAGCCGGTCGTCGCCGACGGCGAACCCGTTCCGGTGCGGCGCACCGTGCCCTCCGTCACCAGCAGCGAACCGCTGGCCGCCATCGACCCCGCCACCTCGCTCGCACCCCCGGTCCAGCCGGTGGCCGCGACCGGCCTCGGCGGGCTCGAGGAGAGCATCGGTTCGCGCTGGGCGGTCTGGGTCGGCGCGCTGGCGCTCGGCCTCGGTGGCATCTTCCTCGTGCGCTACTCGATCGAGCAGGGCCTCGTCGGCCCCGGCCTGCGGATCGTGCTGGGCTTCCTGTTCTCGATGGCGCTGCTGGCCGGCGGCGAATGGCTGCGCCGCACCGACAAGGGCCTGCCGACGCTGCCTGTCGCCGACATCCCCTCGGCGCTGACCGGGGCCGGCGCGGTCGCCGCCTTCGGCACGGTCTATGCCGCCCATGCTCTCTACGACTTCATCGGGCCGGCCTTCGCCTTCGTCCTGCTCGGCGCGGTCGGCCTCGGCACGCTGGTGCTGGCAGGTCTCCACGGCCCGCTGCTCGGAGGCATCGGCCTGATCGCGGCCTTCGCCGCGCCGTTCCTGGTCGCTTCCCAGAACCCGAACCCCTATGTCTTCCCGGTCTATGCGGCGATCATCACCGCGGCCTGCTTCACGCTCGCCTGGATCAGGGGCTGGGCCTGGCTGACGCTGGCCGCGACCCTGACCTCGGTCTTCCTTGGCGCGGTGGTCATGATCGGCGGCAGCGGCGGCGCGCTGCCGACGCTCCTGCAGGTACTCGCCGGTCTTGTCACGGCTGCCGTCTTCCTCGTGCCGGGCGTGCGGTTTGCACCCGAGCGCGAGCGTGGCATCGACCCACTGGCAACAGCCGTTCTCGCCGCCTTTGCCCTGCTCGGCATGCTCGGCGTCATGGAGGGCCGTCAGGAGACCTCGGCCGTCCTGCTGTTCGGTCTTTTCGCTCTTGGCGTCATGGCGCTCGCCTGGCGCTCGCCGAGCGTGGTTTTCGCGGTTCCGGCGACGGGCCTCTTCACGCTGTTGCTGCTGCTCTCCTGGGCCGCCGGCATGCGGCCGTCCGTGGCCATCGTCGACCCCCTGGGCGTGCCGGCCGACTTCCCCGACGTCCTGTCGCGCATCGTCTGGGCAGGCACAGCCTTCGCGCTGCTCTTCGGCATCGGCCCTGCCATCCTCGGTATCTATCGCCGCCAGGCGGAAGCGCGCACCGTGCTGGTGCTCGCCGCAACCGCGGTGATCATGCCGCTGGCCATCCTCGCCATCGTCTATGGCAAGCTCGAGGGCTTCGTCATCTCGCCGCGCTTTGCGGCGCTCGCCATGGTGCTGGCGGCAAGCCTCGGCGCCACCACTGAGGCCGCCCACCGGCTGCGGTCGGGGCATCGCCCGGGCCTTGCCGGCGCCTCCGCGATCTATGCCATCGGCGCGCTGGCGGCGCTCGCCTTCGCGCTGACGCTGCTGCTCGAACGTGCCTGGCTGACGCTGGCGCTGGCCGCCCTCGTCGCCGGCATTGCCTGGGTCTACACGCTGCGGCCCCTGCCGCAGCTGCGCATGGTGGCCGCCATTGCCGGCATCGGCGTCCTCATCCGCGTGCTGTGGGATCCCGGCATCAATGGTGCCGATGTCGGGCAGGCTGTGATCCTCAACTGGCTCCTGCCGGGCTATGGCTTGCCGGCGCTGTCGACGGCCGCCGCGGCCCTGCTGCTGCGCCGCCGCCGTGGCGAGGACGCGCCGGTGCAGATCCTCGAAGCGCTGGCCATGGTCTTCTCGGCACTGCTGATCATCGTGCAGGTCCGCCATGCCTTCGGTGTCCATGGCTTCCGCCTGCTGCGGGCGCCGATGAGCTTCGCGGAGGCTTCGACCCACACGGTGACGATCCTTGCCTTCGGGCTTGGCTTGTCGCGCATCGCCGCGATCCGCACCTCGGGCTTCTGGCAGAACGCGACCCTGATCGTCCGCTATGCCTCCTGGGGCTGGATCGTCGCCGTCATGGGCTTCGCTATGAACCCGTGGGTCACCGGCGCGTCCGTCGGTCCGCATCCCGTCTTCAACTGGGCGCTGCTCGGCTACGGCTTCGGCGCCGTGCTGGCGGTGGCCTCCGCCATCTACGAGCGCAGCGCGGGGCGGCGCACCGAAGGCCGCATCATGGGCCTGATGGGCACCGCCATGCTGTTCAACTACCTGAACATCACGGTCTCCATGCTGTTCTCCGGCGAGGTCGGTTTCCACGACATCTCGAATGCTGAGCTCTACACCTACTCCGCCCTGTGGCTGGTCGTCGGACTGGCGCTGCTCGGGGCGGGCGCCTGGCTCGGCAGCCGGACGCTGCGCCTCACCTCGGCGGCGCTGGTCGGGCTCGCCGTGCTGAAGGTGTTCCTGCTCGACATGGCGGGCCTGACCGGGCTCTGGCGCGCGCTGTCGTTCATCGGCCTCGGCCTGGTGCTGCTGCTCGTCGGACGCATCTACCAGCGGGTTTTGGGCATCGCCCAAAGGCCATCCTCGCCGCAGCCTGCCGCGCAGCCGCCGCGGGCAGCAGCCTAGACGCTGGCGACTAGAGGTCGGCGATGCCGGCCTTGCCGCCCTCAGTGCCGAAGGCAATGGCCTTGCCGTCGCCGCGCCAGGCCAGCGCCGTGACGGCATCGCCGTCGGGCTCGCGCGCCAGGATCTCGGCGCCGTCCTCGATCCGGGCGAGCAGGATCAGGCCATCGGCGAAACCCACCGCGCAGACGCCGGCAGAAGGGTGGCCGGCCACCTGCGTCACCTTCACGCCGGCCTTGGCGCCGGGCGCGATCATGGTGGGGTTGGCGCCCATCGGGCCGTTCTTGCCCGAGAACGGCCAGAGGATGGCTTCGGCTGCACCCGCGGTCGCGAGGAACTTGCCGCCGGTCGTCCAGGAGATGGAACGCACCTTGCCGGGATAGCCGGACATCCGCATGTGCTGGTTGTCCTCCAGCCGCCAGCCGTGGAGCTGGGGCTCCTGCATGGTGGTGACGACGAAGCGCTGGTCCTGGCTTACCGTGACGCCGAGATGCGAGCCCTTCCATTCGAGCGTCACCGGCTTGCCGTCGATGTTGGGATACCAGAGCGTCGCGCCGCCGTAATGCGCCGCGGCGAGGCGGAAGCCCTTCGGGAAGAAGGCAAGCCCGCCCGGCGCCGAGGGGAGGGCGAGGGTCTTCGCTTGGCTCGTGCCCTGACGCGCGAAGACGGTCTTCCCGACATTCCAGGCATGGGATCCGTTCGGCCCGAGCGCGACCCGGTCGATCCAGGTCCCGCCGGTCTCATGCAGCGTCTCGACGCCGCCCTTCGGGGAGAACCGGACGAGGCGACCGTCATCACCGCCGGTCAGCAGCACCGCGCCGTCCGACGCGGTGTCGAGGATGCCGCCTTCGTGCAGTGTCAGCCGGCTGTCATGGCCATCCGCGACGATCATCTCGCCCGAGGCAAGCACGAGAATCAGGACACCTTTGAGGAAGTGCGCCGACAGCACCGGTTCACCCGCATCGAGCGGGCGGATTCGGTCGCGGATGGAGGGGCGGGCCGCAGTCGTCATGGCACCTTGCTAGCCGAAGCGTCGGGGGAAGGCGAGAGGACGGCATGGCCGATGGGCGCGACCCCCCCTTTGACATCGGCACGGGTCTCGTTCATGCCAACGCCCGTTTTCGAGGAGACAGAACCTTGGCCAGCGGAACTCCGACACAGGTCGCGCCGACTCTCGGCTATGACGCGATCCAGGATCTCGCGCGCACCATTCCGTTCAAGCCGCGTCTGTCGCGCTTCATCTTCCTGCGCCACGGCGAGACCGAGGGTAACCGCAAGGGCATCTACCAGTTTCCGGAGACGCCGCTGAACCCGGCTGGCGAGGCGCAGGCGGCCGAAGCCGCGGCGATTCTGGCGCTTGCCTCCATCACTCGCGTGGTGGCGAGCCCGATGATGCGCGCCTGGCGCACGGCTGCCGTCGTCACTGATGGTCGCGACATCACCCCTGAGCCGGACGCGGCGCTTCAGGAGCGCATGTATATGGGCCTGTTCGGCACCCCCGTCGGCTCGCTCGACTGGCGCGTCGATCCACCGGCCTGCGAGACGCTCCAGACCTTCGTCCACCGCGCCGGCCATTGCCTGTCGCGCTGGCTCGCCCGCGATGACGACCCGGAGGGCGACCTGCTGCTGGTCTCGCATGGCGGCGTGCTTCTGGTGCTGGCGGCGCTCACCGGCGTCGATGTCCATACCGAGCTTCGCCGCAATGCGACGCCGATCCTGTTCACGCATACCAGCGGCGGCTGGGAAGCGACGGCGGCTGGCTAGGCCTTCCCGAACTCCGCCTTCACCGCCGCCGTGTGCTGGCCGAGCGCCGGCACGGGGCCGAATTGCGGGATTGCGCCGTCGTGCAGCGCGCCGGGAGTGAGCAGGCGCTTGCGGCCCGCCGGGGTGTCGACCTCCATGGTGCGGTTCTGCGGGTGGACCAGAAGGTCGTCGAGCGACGATACGCGGCCATAGGCAACTTTCGCCTTCTCCAGCTTGCCGATGATGGCCTCGCGTGGCTCTCGCGCAAAGGCGCCGAGGATAATGGCGTCGAGGGCCGGGCGGTTGGCGACCCGCTTCACATTGGCGTCGAAGCGCATGTCTGTGGCGATGGCGGCGTCGCCCAGCACGTTCTCGCCGAGCGAGGCCCATTCGCGCTCGTTCTGGATCGAGAACAGCACCGCCTTGCCGTCGGCGCAGGGATAGGCGCCATAGGGCGCAATGGTCGGGTGGTTGAGGCCGGAGCGCGTCGGATAGATGCCGCCATAGGCATATTGCAGGTAGGGCACGTTCATCCAGTCGGCGAGCGCGTGGAACAGCGAGACGGCGACATGCCGGCCCTCGCCGGTGATGGAGCGGCCGATGAGGGCCTGCAGGATCGCCTGGAAGGCGGTCATGCCGGCGGCGATGTCGCAGACGGAGACGCCGACGCGCGCGCGGCTGTCGCCTTCGCCGGTGATCTCGGCCAGCCCCGCTTCTGCCTGCACCAGCAGGTCATAGGCTTTCAGGTGCTGCCAGGGGCCTTCCTCGCCGTAGCCGGAGATCGAACAGGTGATCAGCCGCGGGTGCTTCTGTCGGAGCTTCTCCGGGTCGAAGCCGATGCGCTTCAGCGCGCTGGGCGCGAGGTTCTGGATGAACACGTCCGCCTTGGCGATCATGGCCGCGAGCAGCGCCTGGTCTGCTTCCGCCTTCAGGTCGAGGACCACCGATTCTTTACCACGGTTGAGCCAGACGAAATAGGCGCTTTCGCCGTCCACCGCGCTGTCGTAGCGGCGGGCGAAATCACCCTCCTCACGCTCGATCTTGATGACCCGGGCCCCGGCATCGGCGAGGCGGGACGCGGCATAGGGCGCCGCCACCGCCTGTTCGACGGAGACGACGAGGAGGCCGGCAAGATCGGTCTGCGAGGACATGGGCGCACTCAGGTCGCGGAGAGAGACCTCTCCATAAAGACGCTGTGCGGGCTCGGTCCATAGGGCGGAAAGGGGCCGCAGGGCTGGTAGCCGCTGGCGGTATAGAGCGCGAGCGCCGCGGCATTGCGAGGCCCGGTCTCGAGGCGGAGCAAACCGAGGCCCTCGCGTGCGGCTTCCGCCTCGATCGCCGCAAGCAGCTTTGCGCCGAGCCCGGTGCCGCGCGCTTCGGTCGCAACGAACATGCGCTTGATCTCGCCCGCAGGCGCCGCGACAAGCAGTGCCGCGCAGCCGATCGCGACGCCGTCGCGCCGTGCGACCAGGAAACGGACGTCGGGTGCGGCCAGCCGCGCGACGTCGGCCGGGTGACGCCCTTCGATCGGATAGAGCGAGGCGGAATAGGCATTCGAGGCGGCGATCAGCCGCTCGATGTCGGGTTGAAGCGGCGATTCGGGGGCGATGATCATATCGTTTGCCATCACCTCAGCCCGTCGCGCTTGGAGATCTGGTCCTGCATCAGGCCGCCCATGCGGGCATGAGGCCTGCCTCCGGTCGTCATGGCAAGTGCGAACAGGATTTCGTCCGGCCTCGGCGAGTCCTGCACCATCAGCGTCACGCCGTCGAAATGGGAGCGCACATAGGCGGCGTTGCGGTGGTGGATCGGCACGTCGAGGATGGCGCCCATCGGCCCGACCTTCGTCATGGAGGGCACGATGGCCAGCGCCTCGCCGAGCAGTTCGCGCATGGCATAGCCGCCCGGTACGTGCCAGAGCGCGCCATGCTCCAGCTCGCCGGCGGAGCCGACCAGCGAGCCCTTGCCATAGGCCTCGATGGAGCCCTTGTCGTCGCCGAGCGCCTTGAGCAGCTTCGTCGAGCATTCGAGGCCGAGCGGCTTCAGCGCGTCCATGGCCGGCTGGATGTCCTCGACATAGCGGCCGGCGAAGGGGTTCTTCAGGACCACGGCCACCCAGCCCTTGAGGATCGGCTTGTCGAGCTTCGGCCCGCCGTTATGGCGGACTTCCTCGACGCCGACGACGATCTTCCGGACGTCGATGGTCATGGTTTCATCTCCCTGAGGCTTCTGAATCGTCCGAGCGTCATCACCGCACCCTGCAGGACGAGGGCGGCATCGCGAATGAGGCCACGCAGCCGCAACTGTTCGGCGCGGGCGCGGCCGGCTTCGAGCGCCTCGGCGATCAGGGCCGGGCTGAGCGTTCCGACTGAAGTGGTGACCATGAGATCGCCGAGGTCACTGTCGGGGTCGAGGTCTCGCGCCGGCCGGCGTTGAACGGCGGGATCGATGAGGTCGACGGCATTGGCGACCAGCGTCGCGGCAGCGTCGGCCGTCGCAGCGTCGCGCGCGAGGACGGTCACCGAATCGGCGATGCCGAGCGAAAAGGAACGGCCCCGCGCGCCGGAGGTCGCGATGCCGCCGATCCCGTCGGTGTCGCGCAGCGTGATGCGGCCGTTGAGGGCGGGGATGGACCCGCCCGAGAAATCGGCCGCGACCGCGATCTCCATGGTCTCGCCCTCGGTCAGGTGGATCGCAATGTCGCCGCCATCGTTGACGAAGGCGCGGTCGAGGGGCGCTGCCTCGACCATCGCTTCCATGAGTTCGTCGGCAACCGCGCCGGCCACCGCCGCCATGGGGGTAATGAAGATGCCGGCATGGGGCCGACAGGCCGCGACCATGCGCCTGGCGACTGCTCCTTCGACCAGCGGCCGTTCGCTCATGGGCTTGCGCAGTTCGGCGAGTTCGCCGGCAAGTTCCGGCAGGATCGTCCCGAACCGCGCGATGGCGGCGCCATAGGCATCACGCACGGCTGCGGAGGCGCCCCAGGCCCGTAGCACCACGTCGATCGGGCCGTGCTGCAGGTGCAGCCGGTCGCCGTCGAGGCGCTGGACGGTGGGCGCGTCCCACATGGGCTCAGCCGATCCTGCCGAGCAGGGCCAGCAGCGTCTCCGCTTCGGCCGGCGTCAATGGCTCCAGCGTGCGCGCGGAGACTTCGGGCCCCCGCGCCTTCATGGCTTCGATGGTCTCGCGGCCGGGCTGGGTCAGTTCAAGCAGTACCAGTCGCGCATCGTTCGGATCGACCGAGGGCGAGACGAGCCCGCGTTTCGACAGCCGGCCGGCGACGCCGAACATGGTCGCCGGGTCGATGCCGACCATGCGCCCCAGCTGGTTCTGCGAGGTGGCCCCGAGATCATGCAGCTTAGCCAGCGCGGCATACTGGACGGGTGTCACGTCCAGTCCGTCCATGACCTGCTCGAAAATGGCGCTGGCGCGCTGATGGGCGCGCCGGATCAGAAAGCCGATCTGGTCCTCAAGAATATAGGCCTTGTCCGCCGGCTCCCCGGCCGTGCCTTTCAAGCGTTTCGCCGTCATGCACGGTTCTCCGGGAAAGGCCAGGGATTGCCGTCGACCCAGCCGTCGATGCGCGCCTGGGGGGCGACGTCGCGCAGGATGTCGTCGATGGACACGACGTCGTCCATGTGCCCGCCGAGCCGCTCGTAGAGCGCGCGGGGCAGGGTGAATTCGATGGGCGCGACGAGGGCGGGCGTTGGCACGTAGCCGAAGGCGTTCTTCGGGAGGCGTGTGACATTGGTCATGACGGTGATGCCGCCGCCCGGCCACAGATAGACCGGCGCGCCACCCATGGTGACGCGCGTCTCGCCCTTGGCGACCGAACGTGTCAGCAGGACCGGGTTCTCGGTGACGCCGGCGCGCAAGCTACCGCCAGCGCCGGCCATGAACAGCACCGTGCAGAGCGAGGGCTCGCAGTTCTCGCCGATGCGGTCGACCACCTTCATGACCGCGTCGGGGATGGGGGTGGGCACGGGGACGAGGTTCTCGTCCAGCACGCAGTAAAGGAAATGCTCGCCGGTGGTGGAGGTGAGCAGCAGGCGCAGGCCCGGCCAGGCGGTTTCCGGATCGATCTTCTGGATAATCGACAGCGGGTCCTCAATGTCGGTGCCGCCCCAGCCGATGCCGGGATTGGCGACCTGGAAATAGCGGCCAGGCGTGGATTTGCGCCCGCGCACGCGGATGCCCGCCTGTTTCATGTCCAGCACGCGGCCGGCTTGGTGCTCGGTCAGCACGCCGGTGATGTGGTCGTCGACCACGATGACCTCGTCGACATGGCCGAGCCACTGTTTGGCAAAGATGCCGACGGTGGCCGAGCCGCAGCCGACGCGCATCCGTTGTTCGGGCGTGCCATCGACGATGGGCGCCGCATCGGCCTGAACGACGACCTCGTGGCCACCATCGATCACCATGGTCACCGGTTCGCCCGCGCAGAGCTTGAGCATGGTGTCACAGGTGACATTGCCCTCCTTCTTCGAGCCGCCGGTGAGGTGGCGGACGCCGCCGATGGACAGCATTTGGCTGCCGTATTCGGCGGTCGTGACATGCCCGACCTGCTCCGAGCCGACCCGGATGGGCGCGGCTTCGGCGCCGAGATGGCGGTCGGTGTCGATCTTCACCTTGACGCCGCAATAGCTGAAAATGCCTTCGGTCACGACGGTGACCGTATCGACGCCCTCGTGCATCGACGACACGATGAAGGGCGCCGGCTTGTAGTCGGGATAGGTGGTGCCCGCGCCGATAGCGGTGACGAAGGTGCGCGCGGGGTCGAGTACCTGTCCGTCCCAGTCGTTCTTGCCGAACTCGACCAGCTTGCCGCCGTCCTCGACGGCTCTTGCCAGCAGCACGACCGGGTCGGTACGGATGAGCTGGCCGTTCTCGTTGGCATAGCGCGAGCAGGCGCCCGAACGTCCCGGCCGGATGCGGCAGAGCACGGGGCAGGCGTCGCAGCGCAGGATGCCGTCGCCCTCGTCGGCGCCGAACTTTTTCGAACGCGCTTCGATGGAGAGGTGGTCAGTGGCGGTCATGATGACCTCCGTCTTGTGTGCTGCGATCAGTCCACCATCCGTCACCCCCGGCGAGCCCGAAGGGCGAGGGAAGGGGGTCCAGAAGCACCGGATACCGTTGGATGGAAGGACTGGATCCCCTTCCCCTCGCTTCGCTCGGCCGGGGATGACGGTAGGCGGAAGTCCTCGCGAAGCTGGGATGATCCGTCATTCCACAGGCTCCCTGCCCTGCATCCCTTTGTCCTGCATCGCTTCCCACAGCCGGTGCGGCAGAACCGGGACCTCGCTCATGCGCACGCCGACCGCGTGGCGGATCGCGCCGAGGATGGCCGGGGCGGTCGCCACCAGCGCCGGCTCGCCGACGCCCTTGGCGCCGAACGGTCCTTCCGGCTCGGTGTCCTCGATCAGGTGGATGGCGATCTCCGGCATGTCGCCGGCGGTGGGGATCAGGTAGTCGTGCAGGTTCTCGGTGCGGCCGGGGAGATATTCCTCCATCAGCGCGAGGCCGAGCCCCTGCGCGATGCCGCCATGAATCTGACCCTCGGTGAGCGTCGGGTTGATCGCCCTCCCGACATCGTGGGCGGCGACGATACGCGTCACCTTCACCGTGCCCAGCAGGCGGTCGACCTCGACCTCGGCGACCTGCGCGGCGAAGCCGTAGGTGGCGTAGGGAATGCCCTGTCCCCTGGCATCGAGAACGGTGGTCGGCGGGTCGTACTCGCCCTCGCCAGCGAGCACGATGCCGGCCTCGTCGGCGACCAGGGCAGCGAGGTCGATGGTGCGGCTCGCATCGCCGTCCTCGACGATGAGGACCGCGCCGTCGAGGCGGAGTTTCGCCTGAGACCCGGCATTGGCCAGCGCGAGGACCTTCGCGCGCAGGTCCATGCCAGCGAGCTTCGAGGCATTGCCCGAGACGAAGGTCTGGCGCGAGGCTGAGGTCTTGCCGGCGTCGAGAGTGCGGTCGGTGTCGCCGACAACGCAATCGAATTGCGTGGTTGGCAGGCCGAGCGCATCGGCGGCGATCTGGAGGAGGACGGTGGAGGAGCCCTGGCCGATATCGACCGCGCCGTTGAGGAAGGTCAGTCGCCCATCCTTTGCCAGCGTGATCCGCATGTGCGACGGGTTCGACATGGAGGTGTTGCCGCAGCCGTACCACATGCAGGCGACGCCGACGCCGCGCGCCATGCGTCCGCCCAAGGCGTTGTGGGCATCGGCTGCCGAGACCATGGCGTCGTAGTCCGCCTTCACCGCGTCGAGGCATTGCGGCAGACCTGCGGAGGCATGGAGGATCTGGCCGGTCGGGGTCCGGCCGCCGTGGTCGATGGCGTTGATGCGCCGGATCGCCCAGCGGTCGATGCCGAGGCTATCAGCGAGGTCGTCGATCAGTGTCTCACCGGCAATCGCCGCCTGCGGCACGCCAAAGCCGCGGAAGGCGCCGGCCGGCACCTCGTTGGTGTGAACGGCGCGCGTAGCATTACGCACATGCGGCACCTTGTAGGGACCGGTGGCATGGACCGGCACGCGGTTGGCGACCGTCGGGCCCCAGGAGGCATAGGCGCCGGTGTTGAAGTCGCCGGTCATCTCGTAGGCGGTGAAGCGGCCCGCGGCATCCGCCGACATCCGCGCGTGGATTTTCGAGGGATGGCGCTTGGTGGTGGAGGCCATGCTCTCGGTGCGCGAATAGACGATGCGCACGGGCTTCTTCAGGAGCCAGGCTGCCGCGGCGATGAGCGGCTGGACCGACACGTCGAGCTTGCCGCCGAAGCCGCCGCCGCAGGCGGTCGGCACGATGCGGACCTGGGCCATCGGCACGCCGACGACGCGGGCGACTTCCTCCTGGTCCATGACGGCGGCCTGCGTGCAGGCGGTGACCTCGATGCGGTCGGAAGCGTCATTCCACGCGATTTCTTCACGCGAACCGGTGCCCACTTCGCTTGAAATCGCTTTCGTACGCACGGCATAGCCTGCTTCGGGCTCGATATAGGCGTGTTCGACGAAGCCGGTGCGGAATCGGCCCTCGGCCGTGGCGGCGCCGAGGCGATGGCCCTCGGCGACATCACCGCATTCGAGATAGCCGCGCGTCAGGACGTTGTCGGGAATGTTGGCATGCAGGGGCGTCGCGCCGGGCGCAAGCCCCGCCTCGACGCCGATCAACGGCGTCTCAACCTCCCAGCGGATGGGCAGGTCTGCATCGGCGATGCCCTCGACCGCCTCGCGCGTACCGACGAGCGCCAGCACCGCCTCGCCGCGGTAGCGTACGAAGCCAGGCGCCAGCACCGGCTGGTCCTTGAAGGTCGGGAAGATGCCGAAGGAATTCTCGCCGGGGATATCGGCGGCGGTGAGGATGGCTTCGAGGCCGGGATGGCCGGCCTTCACCGCATCAAGGTCGCCGAGGGTGAAGCGGGCTTTCGCATGCGGCGAGCGCACTGCCCGCAGCCACAGCGCACCGGCGGGAGCAAAATCCGCGCCGAAGCGGTCAGTGCCCTGCACCTTGGGCAGGCCGTCTGCACGGGCAATGCGGGCGCCGACGGCCTGCCCCGCTTCCGCGACCGGCGCGAAGCTGTTGGTGCTGCGCGCCACGGCATCGATCGCCTCGATGATCTTAATGTAGCCGGTGCAGCGGCACAGCACGCCGCCGATCCCGTCCTCGATCTCGGCCTTGCTCGGGCTCGGATTGCGCGACAGCAGGTCGGCCGCCGCCATGATCATCCCGGGCGTGCAGATGCCGCACTGGGCCGCGCCCTGCGCGAGGAAGGCGGCCCGCAGCCGGCCCACCAGCGGATGATCAGCCTCGATGGTGGTGATGGCGCGGCCCTCGGCCTGCGCGGTCGAGACGAGGCAGGCGCAGACCTGCTCGCCATCCATCAGCACGGTGCAGGCACCGCAATCGCCGGCGTCGCAGCCGATCTTCGTGCCGGTCAGGCCGAGACCCTCGCGCAGCGTGTCGGCAAGGCTGGCGAAGGGCTGCGCCGTCACCCGACGGTCAGTGCCGTTGACGCTCAGCGTGACGGTCTGGAGCGAAGGGCGGTCGAGCATCAGGCGGCCCTCAGGATGGCGGTGGCGGCGAGGTCCGCGAGGGCGTCGCGCACCAGTGCCTCGGCTGCCGCGAGGCGATAGGCGGCCGTGGCGCGCACGTCGTCGATGGGGGCGAGACCGGCGAGGTGAGCGCTCGAGACGACACCGGCGGCCTCGTTCAGTCGAACGCCTGTCAGCTCCGCCTCAAGGCCGGTGAGCCGCTGCGCAACCGCCGAGCAGGCGCCGACCGCGATCCGCGCGTTGGTGATGCGGCCAGTCCCGTCGGTGGCGACGACGGCGGAGACCATGGCGATGGAGATGACGAGATATTTGCGCGAGCCGAGCTTCAGGAAGGTCGAGCGCGCGCCGTCGAGCTTCGGCACGATGAGCGCGGTGACGATCTCGTCGGGCCTCATCGCCGTATGGCGATAGCCGTCGACGAAGGCGGCGAAGGGCAGAGTGCGCGTGCCCGTGCGGCTCGCCAGTTCCACCTCAGCGTCGAGTGCCAGCAGGTTCGGGATGCCGTCGCCGGCAGGGGATGCAGTGACCACGTTGCCGACGAGCGTGCCAAGGTTCTGTACCTGCACGCCGCCTACTTCGCGGGCGGCCTGGGCGTAGCCGTCGAACAGCGGTGGCAGGCCGGCGCGGATGAGCTCGGTCCAGGTGATGAGGGCCCCGAGCCGCCAACCGGTCGACGTTTCGCTGATATCACGCAGGCCCGGCACGGCCGAGATGTCGAGCACGTCCTTGTGGGCCGGATCACCCCAGGCGCGCCGGGCGGTCCGCACAGGATAGACGTCGGTGCCGCCGGCGAGAATGGTCACGTCGTGGCTCGCGCGGATGTCGAGCGCCTCGGCGAGGGAGGTGGGGCGGAAGTAGCGCATCACGCCCTCCATCCCCAAAACTGCTCCGCTTCGGCGGCCGTATAGTAGCCACGCGCCACGTCGCGGGCGACGAGCGACGGATCACGCTGCGCCGGATCGCCATAGCCGCCGCCGCCGGGGGTCATCACCTCCACGCGGTCGCCGGCGCGAATGCGCAGGCCCTGGTCCTTGGAGAGGTGTTCTGGGATCGTGGTCTCGCCGCCGCGATGGATCTTCACGACATTCGGCGCGCCATCCTTGCCGCCGAGCACACCGGGGGGGCCGAAGCGGCCGTGGTCCATGACGAAGGAGGCGCGCGCCTCGCCGCGCAGCAGTTCTACCTCGTAGTGGACGCCGAAGCCGCCGCGCGTCTTGCCGGCGCCGCCCGATCCCTCGCGCAGGGCGAAGCGGCGGAACAGCACGGGATAGTACTGCTCCATCACCTCGACCGGCGCGGTCTTGGAGATGCCGATGGTCGAGCAGCCATTGGTCAGGCCGTCGTGGCCGGCATTGCCGCCATAGCCGCCGCCGGTGATCTGGTACATGACGTAGCCGGCCTGCTTCGCCGGGTCGAAGCCGCCGAGGGCAAAGTTGCCGGATGTGCCGGCGGGCGCCGCCGTCACCTTGTCCGGGATCGCCTGCACCAGCGCGAGGAACACCGCCTCGGCGATGCGCTGCGAGACCTCCGCCGCACAGCCGGAGACCGGCCGCGGATATTGCGCGTCGAGGAAGGTGCCTTCGGGAACCAGTACGGTCAGCGGCTCGAAGGCACCTGAATTGATCGGAACGTCCGGGAAGATGTGCTTCACGCCGAGATAGACCGAGGAACAGGTGGTGGCGAAGACCGAGTTCATCGGCCCCTGGCAGGGTGGTGAGGACTCCGAGAAATCGAAGGTCATCGTCTCGCCGCGCTTGGTCAGGGTGAGCGCGATGCGCAGTGGCTCGTTCACGACGCCATCGGAATCGACGAAGCTCTCGGAACGGTAGACCCCGTCCGGGATGGCGCGGATCTCGGCGCGCATGCGCTCGGCCGACCGCGCGCGGATCTGACGGATCGCCTCGTCGAGCGTCGCGGTGCCGTATTTGGCGACGAGGTCCGTCAGCCGGTTCTCGCCGACCAGGAGAGCAGCCGCCTGCGCCTTGATGTCGCCGATGCGCTGGTCGGCGATGCGGATGTTCGAGGAGATGATCGCGAAGATCTCCTGATCCATCTCGCCGCGCTTGAACAGCTTCACCGGCGGCAGCCGCAGGCCCTCCTGTTCGACCTCCGTCGCGTGCGCCGAGAAACCGCCGGGCACCATGCCGCCGATGTCGGGCCAGTGGCCGGTGTTCTGCAGCCAGCAGAACAGCTCGTCGTCGACGAAGACGGGCTTGGCGAAGCGCACGTCCATCAGATGCGTGCCGCCGAGATAGGGGTCATTGACGATGTAGATGTCGCCGGGTTCCGGCTTGCCGGCGCGGCCCTCGCCGATCAGCCGGATGATGTGGCCGGTCGAGTGCTGCATCGTGCCGACGAAAACCGGCAGGCCGAATTCGCCCTGTGATATCAGCGCGCCGGTGACGCGATCGTAGATGCCGTCGGCGCGGTCGTCGGCCTCAGCGATGACCGGCGAGAAGGCCGAGCGCGAGAAGGCGATGTCCATCTCGTTGCAGACCTGCTGGAGGCCTGCCTGGATGACCGCGAGGGTGAGGGCGTCGATAGCGGTGACGGGTGGACTGGCGTGGAGGTTCATGCCCGCACCCTCAGATTGCCGATGGCATCGACGGTCGCGACCGCACCCGGCTCGATGACGGTCGTCGCGTCGATCTGCTGGATGACGGCGGGGCCGGTGACGGAAGCGCCGGTCGGCAGCGCGTCGCGCGCATAGACTTGTGCCGGCCACCACCGCCCGTCGGCATGGACCTGCCGCTCGCCGATGACAGCCGCCTCGACGGACGGCTTCCTGTCTGCGGCGTTCAGCAGGGCCGAAAGCGGAAACGCCTTGCGCCGGCCAATCACCGAGGTGACGAGATTGACCAGCACTGCCCGGATCTCCGGCAGGCGCACCTGGAAACGGTGGAAATAGGCCTTCTCGAAGGCTGCCTGAATCTCCGCGCGGGTCACGTCCGGCGAGGTCAGCGGCACGCGGATGAGGTGGGTCTGGCCGCGGAACTGCATGTCGGCGCCGTGGATGACCACGGTCTCCTCGATCTCGGCCTTCTCCTCTTCGACCACGGCAAGCGCGCTGTCGCGCTGCGCGGTCATCACGCGCTTCACCTCGACCATGTCGGCCTGGTCGAGCGGCTTGTTGACGGTATTGACGCGGTCTTGCCGGAGGTCCGCGACGAGGCAGCCGAGCGCATTGGTCAGGCCGGGGCGCGCCGGCACCAGCACCTCGGGAATGCCGAGCTCGCGCGCCAGGGCCACGGCGTGCAGCGGGCCGGCGCCGCCGAAGGCGAACAGCACGAAGTCGCGGGGGTCGTAGCCGCGCGACAGCGACACCATGCGGATGGCGCCGGACATGTGGACATTGCCGAGCCGGATGACGGCGGCGGCCGCCTCCTCGACGCTCATGCCGAGCGGCCGGGCCAGCTCGCGGTCGAAAATGGCGCGGTTGTCGTCCAGCGAGACCTTCGCCTGCACGGCCGTCAGCCGGTCGGGGTCGAGGCGGCCGAGGATGAGGTTGGCGTCGGTGATGGTCGGCTTCGTGCCGCCCCGGCCGTAACAGATCGGGCCCGGCTCGGAGCCCGCCGAATGCGGCCCAACCTGCAACATGCCGGCCCCGTTGACCGAGGCGATGGAGCCGCCGCCGGCGCCGACAGTGCGCACGTCCACCATCGGCAGGTGGATGGGGAGGCCATAGTCGATGGTCAGTTCCGCCGAGACCTCCGGCACGCCGCCATGGATCAGCGCCACATCGGTGGAGGTTCCGCCCATGTCGTAGGTGATGGCGTTGGTGAGCCCCGACTGGGCAAGCGTTGCCGCCGCCGCCATGACGCCGGAGGCAGGGCCGGACATGACGGTCTTCGCCGCCTCGCGGGCCACCAGCGTTGCCGGCACGGTGCCGCCATTGCCGTTCATGACGAGCAGGTCGCGGGCAAAGCCCTTGGCGGACAGATCACCCTGCAGGCGCTGCACGTAGCGGTCGAGGATCGGCTGCACGGCGGCGTTCACGCTGGCCGTCGTGCCGCGCTCGTACTCGCGATATTCGGAAAGCAGGGCGTGGCCAAGCGTGACGTAGCTGTTGGGCCAGACGGCGCGGACGATCTCGCCGGCGCGCAACTCATGGGCGGGATTGGCGTAGGAATGGAGGAAGTGGATCACCACGGCTTCGCAGCCATCCGCCACCAGCCGCTCCGCCTCGCGCTTCACCGCGGCCTCGTCGAGCGGGGTCACGACCTCGCCTTGCGCATTCATCCGCTCGGCGACCTCTCGGCGATAGGGCCGCTCGATGAGGGGTTCGAACGTGCCGGTCATGCCATAGGCTTTCGGCCGGGTGCGCCGGCCGAGCTCGAGGATGTCGCGGAAGCCGTCCGTCGTGATCAGGCCGACCTTGGCGACCTTGCGCTCCAGCACGGCATTGGTGGTCGCCGTCGTGCCGTGGATGATGAGGTCGAGGTCGGCGGGGCTGACGCCCGCCGCTTCGATCGCCTTGACCACGCCGACGGCCTGGTTGGCGATGCTGGTGGGCACCTTGGCCAGCCGCACGGTGACGCCCGCGCCGTCCTGCTCGGTCAGGAGCAGGTCGGTGAAGGTTCCCCCCACATCAATGCCGGCGACGCGCCTCAAGATCATGGTCCTTTTCGTTCGCCTACGAACGGTGAGGTCAGGCCTCGCCCGCGCGGGATGCACTTCGTTTCACCCTCCCCTGGACGGGGAGGGTCGGCGCCGTCAGGCGCCGGGGTGGGGTAGGACGGGGGTGGCACCCCACCCCGTCCTCGCTTCGCTCGTCCGACCCTCCCCCTCCAGGGGCGGGTCACGACCGTCAGCCGTATTCGGCTCTTGGCCTCAAACACTCAGATAGGCTTCGCGGATCTCGTCATTGGCTTCGAGGTCCTCGGTCGTCCCCTCGTAGCGGATGGCGCCCTTCTCGATCACATAGGCGCGGTCCGACACGGCGGAGGCGAAGTAGAGATTCTGTTCCGAGAGCAGCACGGCGATGCCCTCCGCCTTCATGGCGAGCACGGCATCGGCCATCTGCTCGACGATGACCGGGGCGAGGCCTTCCGAGGGCTCGTCCAGCAGCACCGCGTGCGGATTGCCCATCAGCGTGCGGGCGATGGTCAGCATCTGCTGCTCGCCGCCGGACATGGCCGAGGCCCTGCGGCCCTTCATCTCGGCCAGGTTCGGGAAGATGGCGAAGAGCCGGTCCAGCGACCAGGGCTCCTTGCCCGCCGCCGTGGCCGCCGTCTTCCGGCCGACCTCGAGGTTCTCGTAGACGGTGAGGTCGGTGAAGATGCGCCGGTCCTCGGGCACATAACCGAGACCGAGGCGGGCGATGCGGTAGGGCTGCCAGCCCGTCACGTCGCTGCCGCCGAAGGCCACAGTGCCGCCATTGGGCGGAACAACGCCCATGATCGCCTTGAGAGTGGTCGACTTGCCCGCGCCGTTGCGGCCCATCAGGGCGACGACCTCGCCGGCCCTCAGCGCGATGTCGACGCCGAACAGCACCTGCGCGTGCCCATAGGCCGCCGCGAGGCCGCGCGTCTCCAGGATGGTGGCGGAGGAGGGCGCGCGCATCAGGCCGCTCCCGCAATCTGGCGGCGTGCCTTGAGCGCGGCCTGGACGCCGGTCTCGCCGAGATAGACTTGCTTGACCCGCTGATTGGCGCGCACCTCGTCCGGCGTGCCGGCGGCGATGATCTCGCCGCGCACCAGGACGAGGATGCGGTCGGCATGGCCGAAGACCGAATCCATGTCGTGCTCGGTGAACAGCACGCCGATCGACCGTTCGCGGGCGATGTCGTGGGTGAGCTGCATCAGCCCGGCGCGCTCCTTCGGCGCCATGCCGGCGGTCGGCTCGTCCATCAGCAGGAGCTTCGGCTCGGAGGCGAGAGCGATGGCGAGTTCGACGCGTTTCACGTCGCCATAGGCGAGCTCGCTCACGGGGCGATCCGCCATGTCGGCCATGCCGACGCCGGCGAGAATGGCGAGCGCCGCCTCGCGATGGAGCGAGCGCGCCATCGGAACCACGGCCCGCGTCTCGCCATGGTGCGAGATCAGCGCCATCTGGACGTTCTCGGCGACGCTCATGGAGACGAAGGTCTGGGCGATCTGGAAGGTGCGGCCGACGCCCTTGCGCCAGATCGCGCGCGGCGGCTTGCCGGTGATATCCTCGCCGAGCAGCGTAATGCTGCCGGCATCGGGCTGGAGCTGGCCGCCGACCATGTTGAAGGTCGTCGACTTGCCGGCACCGTTCGGCCCGATGATGGCGAGCATCTCGCCGGCGGCGAGCGTGAAGGACACGTCTTTGCCGGCGACGACGCCACCGAAGCGCTTCTGGAGATTGTCGACGACGAGGAGGGGCTTGGTCATGCCGCCTCCTTCGCCAGGACCGGCGCCTTGGCGGCCGGGTCCGCCGGCTTGCTGCCGAGCCGCTCGCGCAAGCCCTCTACCGCGCCGACGATGCCGCGCGGGAAGACCAGCACCATCAGGATGATCGAGGAGCCCAGGAAGAAGCGCCAGAAGTCGGTCAGCGGCATGAAGAAGTCCTTGACCGAGTGGAAGGCGGCCGCGCCCACCAGCGCGCCCATCACCGTCTGGATGCCGCCGGTGAGGATCATCATCAGGAAGTCGATCGACATGGCGATCGAGATCATGGTCGGGTCGATCGAGCCCTTGGAGAAGGCGTAGAGCCCGCCGGCAAGGCCCGCCGCCGCGCCCGCCACGATGAAGGCGAGCCAGCGATGCGTGCGCACGTCGATGCCGATGGCGTCGGCCCTGTTGGCGCTGTCGCGCGCGGCGCGCAGCGTGTAGCCGAACGGCGTGTAGATGAGGTGGCGCAGGGCGACGATGGCGAGGATCGAGCAGACCGCGACAACGTAGAAATAGACCTCGCGGGCGGAGGCCCAGCGCGACGGCCAGACGCCGACCACGCCATTGTCGCCGCCGGTGACCTCGACCCACTGGAAGCAGACCGCATAGGTGATCTGGGCGAAGGCGAGCGTCAGCATGGCGAGATAGATGCCGGAGAGCCGGACGACGAAATAGCCGAACAGCGCGGCGGCGAGCCCGCCGGCAACGGGCGCCGCGACGAGGGCGGCTTCCATCGGCAGTTTCAGCGGGCCGGTGGCGAGCAGGCCGGCAGCATAGGCGCCGACGCCGAAATAGGCGGCATGGCCAAAGGAGACGATGCCGCCATTGCCGATCAGGAGGTTCAGCGAGAAGGCGGCGAGCGCGAAGACCATGATCTCGATACCGACCTTCACCTTGTAGGCGTCGCCGACGAAGGGAATGGCCAGAACGACGAGCACGACCACGGCCCAGAAGGCCTTCTCCAGCCCGTCGAAGCGGCCAAGGTTGAGGATGCCCTCGGGCAGGACCGCGCGGCCGGCCGCGACATCCGGCTTGCCCATCAGGCCCCAGGGCTTGACCACCAGCACCACGGCCATCAGCAGGAAGACCAGGACCAGCGTGATCTTCGGGAAGATCAGGATGCCGAAGGCCTGCAGGAGGCCGATGATGAGCGCGGCAATGAAGGCGCCCGGCACCGAACCCATGCCGCCGATCACCGTCACCACGAAGGCCTCGGTGATGATCGACAGGTCCATGCCGGTATTGGCGGCGACACGCGGCACCTGCAGCGCGCCGCCGAGGCCGGCGAGGAAGGCGCCGAGGAACAGGGTGCCGGTGAACAGCATGGCCTGGTTGACGCCGAGCGCGCCGACCATCTCGCGATCCTGCGTCGCTGCGCGGATCAGCACGCCGAACCGCGTCCTGTGCATGATCAGCATGAGCGCTCCGAGCACGGCCGGGCCAACGACGATCAGGAACAGTTCATAGGCCGGAAAGCGGTGGCCGAGGATCTCCACGCCGTGGCGCAGGCCCGGTGCGCGCGGGCCGGTGATGTCGACCGGGCCCCAGACCTTCAGCACCAAGTCTTGCACGATCAGCACGACGCCGAAGGTGGCAAGCAGCTGGAACAGCTCCGGCACCTTGTAGATGCGCCGGAGCAGCAGGAATTCCATCGCGACGCCAAGGGCGCCGACGACCGCGGCCGAAGCGATGACGCCGACGAAGAACAGCAGCGGCGAGCGGTCGAACTCGAACAGCCAAGGCAGGATGGTGACCGCCATATAGGCGCCCAGCATGTAGAACGAGCCGTGAGCGAAGTTCACGATCCGCGTCACGCCGAAGACGATCGTCAGGCCCGACGCGATGACGAACAGCGCGGAGGCGCTGGCAAGCCCGGACAGGCCCTGGATGACGAGGAAGGAGAGGTCCATGGGAGCGACTTGGGCCTGATCCGATGAGATCGCGCCAATGGCGCGAGGGTTGCGGAGATCCCTCTCCCCTTGCGGGAGAGGGTGCCCGCGTCAGCGGGCGGGTGAGGGGGCTGTCGAAACGCGACTGAGACAAGCCGGGCCCGAGGCAAAAACCATCCGATCGGGGGCAGCCTCGGCTCCGCCCCTCACCCGGCGCCTGACGGCGCCACCCTCTCCCACAAGGGGAGAGGGTTGATGCCTTTGTGTCAGGCCTTGCGCGCGGCGCGCACCTCGGCCTCGGGGAACATGACGTCCTTGCCGTCGACATAGCGCCAGTTCTTCATGGTCGGCAGCTTGCCGTTCAGGGTCGTCTCGCCGACCCAGGCGCCGAGCGTCGACTGCTGGTCGATGCCGCGCATGGTGACCGGCCCGCAGATGGTCTGCGTCGTCAGATCCTTGAAGGCCGCGATCATGGCGTCGGTCTCGGTCGACTTCGCCTTGTTGAGCATGTCGCGGATCATGAAGGGCACGACATAGCCGAGCACCGTGCCGAGCCGGGGCGTGTCGTTGAACTTCGCCTTGTAGGCCGTCACGAACGCCTGGTGATTATGCGTCGTCACCTGCTCCGGCGGGTAGCCCGTGGTGATCCAGCCGTCCGGCGTCTCGTCGCCGAGCGGCAGCAGATATTCCGGCTCGCCGGTGAGGAGGCTCACCACCGTGCGGCGCTCGAACAGGCCGCGCGTATTGCCCTCGCGCACGAAGGCGGTGAGGTCGGCGCCGAACAGCACGTTGAAGATGCCGTCGGGCCGCGACTGGGCGAGCGCGCCGACGGTGGCGCCGGCATCGACGCGGCCGAGCGCCGGGAACTGCTCGGCGACCACCTCGAAGCCCTGCACCGCCTCGCCCATCAGGCGCTTGAAGGCGGCAACGGCCGACTGGCCATACTCGTAGTTGGGCGCGACGACCGCCCAGCGCTTGATGCCCTTGGCCTTGGAGGCCTCGACCAGCATCTTGGTCTGCATGTAGGTGCCGGGCCGGACGCGGAACGTGTAGGCATTGCCGCCGGCCATGGTGAGCGCGTCTGTCAGCGGTTCGGTGGCGAGATAGAGCACCTTGCGCTGGTTGGCGAAGTCGGCGAGCGCGAGGCCGACATTCGAGAGGAAGGCGCCGGCGATGAAGCTGACGCGCTCGCGGGTGACGAGTTCCTCGGCAACGCGCACGGCGTCGCCCGGGGTGGCGCCGTCGTCGCGGAAGACGATCTCCAGCGGGCGGCCGCTCAGCCCGGCAATGCCGCCGGCGGCGTTGATCTGCTCCGTCGCAAGCTGCATGCCGTTGCGATAGGGCACGGCGAAGGCGGCCATGCGGCTGTAGGAATTCAGCTCGCCGATGCGGATCGGCGCGCCCTGCGCCGCAACGCCGCCGGTGGTGAGCGCGGCGCCGGTGGCGGCGATGCCCCCGACGACCGTGCGGCGCGACAGATTGAGCTTGGTCATTGCAGGACTCTCCCCTGAGAACTCTGCGGCAGGTGCCGCCACTTCACCTCTGGACGTCTTCCGTTGTTGGTCCCGGAAGATCATTCGTAAACGAACGATACCGCGTCTCTGCCGGCTGGCAAGAGACTTTTTTGGAATTCGTGCGAACTGGGAGGCGGAGGTTCTCCTCGCGACGCCAGGCGCAGAGAAAAACCGCTTCGCGACAAGAGCTTAGGAGAATGTCGGACGGAGCTGGCCAACCGTGACCCCGTTCCAGTTCTTCATCACCGGACGCACGAAGCGGGAGAATTTGGCAGTCTCTGCCTCGTCCATGGGCAGGAGTTTTGCGATCAGCGCGGCCATCACGACCTCGCTCGCGCGCGAGGCGCCGTCGGCGCATTTCAGCGCGATGCCCAGTCCCTGCTCGGGGAGCGCGGCACAGAACACCCCCTCCGCGCCGGTCTTCACGAAGGCGCGTTGCCTGAGCAGCATCATGACCTCCGTGCAGAAGCGCCCCGAACCCGCCACCATGAAGGGCTCGGCGGCGCAGGCTGCGCGCAGCCTCGCGAAGGCCTTCGCCCGCTTCGGCCCGACGCCATGCCCGGTGGCGAGCCTGGCGAAGCCGTGCGCGAGCTTACCGAGCGGGATGGCATAGGTCGGGATCGAGCAGCCGTCCGTGCCGATGGCCGTGTCGGCGTCGAGATGGTGGCCGGTGACTTCGCCGACGGCTTCGGCAACGAAACGCTGCACCTTGTGGTCGATACCGACATAGCCGGCGGGGGCGATGCCTTCGGCGCAGGCGAGGCACAGGAAGCCGGAATGCTTGCCCGAGCAATTGTTGTGGAGCGCGGATGGCTTGCCGCCGGATCGTGCCAGCGCGTGGGTTGCGGCGGTGCCGGAAGGCCAGTGCGTGCCGCATTCGAGATTCGTCTCGTCGAGGCCCGCTTTGGCCAGCATGGCGACGGCTGTCTCGACATGGCGCGGCTCGCCGCCGTGAGACGAGCAGGCAAGCGCCAGTTCGGCGTTGCCGAAGCCATAGCGGTCGGCAGCGCCGCTCTCGACCAACGGCAGGGCTTGCAGGACCTTGATGGCGGAACGTGGATATATTGGGCGCTCGATGTCACCGACCGAGAAGACGATACGGCCATCAGCATCACAGGCGACCGCTGCGCCGCGATGCACGCATTCCACCGTGGCGCCGCGCACCACTTCGACAAGGATGGGGTCGGCTGAACTGGACATTGCGGCCTCCGGGAGAGCGCCGCCTTAGACCATGTCGGCGCTTTTCGGAAGCGGTGCTACTCGGCGGCCTGAACGCCGGGCTGCACCTGGCCCTGCGGCGCGCCATGCCGGGCATTCATGTCGGCGACCATCTTCTTGACGATGGTCGAGGCGGTCTTCTCGAACAGGAACGGCAGGAAGGCATGGACCAGCGCGGCGAAGGCGCAGAAGGCGAAAGTGCCGGCATAGCGGAGCGCCGCGCCCATATGCTCGAAATAGCTCTCGCCGACAGCGTGGGGGTGGGCGGTCATGGCGGTCTTGGCGCGGTCGATCATGGCTGGCTCCACGGGAAGGCCGATGTGATGGGACATCGTAACGCGGAACGGATGGGACAAAGTCCCAAAGTGGAATCTCGTTCTTGCGAATTTGTGGACAAAATCCATCGTGAGATTAGTCTGGTGGGATTATGTCCCGCCCCCTCTCATTTGATTCGATCGACAAGACCCTGCTGCGGCTGGTGCAGGAGGATGCGAGCCTCTCTATCGAGCAGCTCGCCGAGCGGGTGAATCTCTCGCGCAATGCCTGCTGGCGGCGGCTGAAGCGGCTCGAGGATGAGGGCGTCATCCGCGCGCGCGTGGCGCTCGCCGACCCGGTCAAGCTCAACCTCGAACTGACGGTGTTCATCGCGGTGCGGACGGCCCGCCATGAAGCGGACTGGGCCGAGCGGTTCCACAAGGCCGTGCAGGACATTCCCGAACTGCTCGGCGTCTACCGGACGGCCGGTGAGATCGACTACATCCTCCACGCCCGCGTGCCGAACGTTGCCGCCTATGACCGGCTCTACAAGAAGCTCACCGCCCGCATCGAGATGCAGGACGTCTCGGCGAGCTTCGTCATGGAAGAGATCAAGGAAGTGACGGCGCTGCCGCTCGACTTTGTGTGAGCTCAGCCCGGCCGGAACTCCGCCGTCAGCGACGGCGCACCGTCCGTCGTGGCAAGCCCCTTGGCCACCAGATCCTCGAGATGAGCGAACACCGAAAGTCCTGCCGCTCCCTTCAGCCGTGGGTCGAGCCCTTCGTATATCGCTGTCACGATATCGGGGATGCCGCGATCCCCTGCCGCGAGGCGCTTGAGGATGGAGGCTTCGCGCAGGCGGCGATGATGCGATAGCGCCCGCATGAACTTCGCGGGCTCGCGCACGGGGCCGCCATGGCCCGGCCAGAAGATCGCCTCGGAGCGCGCGCGCAGCTTGTCCAGCGAGGCCATATAGTCGCCCATCGAGCCGTCAGGCGGCGCGACGATCGAGGTCGACCAGGCCATGACGTGGTCGCCCGAGAGCAGCGTGTTCTCTTCCGTGAGCGCAAAGGCCATATGGTTGGCCGTGTGGCCGGGCGTGAACACCGCCTCTATGGTCCAGCCGGCGCCGGAGACGACCTCGCCGTCCTTCAGCGCCACGTCGGGTACGAAATCCTTGTCGCCGGAGGCGTCCAGCGCATTGGTCTCGCCGAGATTGAGCGCGCGCGCCGCGCGATGCGGCCCCTCGGCATAGACTTTCGCCCCGGTCACCGCCTTGATCGCGGCAGTCGCCGGCGAATGGTCGCGGTGGGTGTGCGTCACCAGGATCGCCTCGACCGTCTCGCCCTTCACTGCCTCCAGCACGGCGGCGATATGCGCCGCATTGTCCGGACCGGGATCGATGATCGCCACACGTCCGGTGCCGACGACATAGGTGACCGTGCCCTTGAAGGTGAAGGGGCCGGGATTGTCACAAAGCACGCGGCGGATCAGTGGCGAGAGCTGTTCGGGCCGGCCGGGAACGGCCGCGTCCTCGCGCTCGAAGGGGATGTCGTCTGCCATTCAGCCTCTGCCGAAACGATGAGGGCGGCCGGCTTGCGGAACGTCCCGCGGCTCGGCTAATCCGGCCCCAAGCGAACACGCCGGACGGCCTCTTGCAAGCTGCCGCAACGGCATAGCTCCGAAGGAATCAGGACATGTCCAACGCGACCCTCGCCGCGCGTGCAGATGCGACTCTCATTGCAGCCTTGTGGCCGGCCCGCTCGGCAAGCCTCCTGCGCCCGGTCATCCTTGCCGCCGCCGGCGTCTGCCTGATCACACTGGGCGCCAAGGCTTCGGTGCCGTTCTGGCCGGTGCCGCTGACCCTGCAGACGCTGGCCGTGTCGGTCGTCGCGGCCGCCTATGGCCTGCGCCTCGGCATGGCGACCGTCGGTCTCTATCTTCTGACCGGCCTGCTCGGCGCGCCGGTCTTCGCCGGCATGAGCGTCGGCATCGCGCCCTTCCTCGGGCCGACCGGCGGCTTCCTGATCGGTTTCCTCGCCATGGCCGGCATCATCGGGGCTGCCGCCGACCGCGGCTGGGACAGGGCCTGGCCGAAAATCCTCGCCGCCATGGCCATCGCCAATGTCTTCGTCTTCGTGCCCGGTCTCCTCTGGCTCGGCACCTTCACCGGCTATGGCGCGAAGCTGCTGGCCGCCGGCCTCTGGCCCTTCGCGTTTGGCACGCTGGTGAAGACCGCGCTGGGCGCGGCGATCATGCCCTTCGCCTGGCGCCTCGTGTCGCGCTTCGGCCGCTAGGCTTCGTCAACGACATAGCCGCCGTCGAATAGCGTGGCGATGCGGGCGAGCGCCGCCCGCACCGTCTCACTATCGGGGTCGACGCCTGAGGGCAGGTGAGGGGCCAGCGCCTGGCCGTCCATGTCGTTCAGCCGGGCGAACAGGGCCGGGTCGATCTGGATGGCGAGACCATGGTCCGGATGCTTGTCGTCGCGATGAGCCGCGCCGTATTCGCCAAGGTGCAGGACCGCGTCCCACTGCGTCGGCTCGTGCGGCAGGCGGTCGGCGAGAGCTGCCTTCTCGTGCGGCACGTAGAAGCGGTTCAGCCCGTCGAAATGGATGTCGCGGTAGCCGGCGGCCGTCAGGATCGGCGCGAAATCGGCGGAACGGTCGGCCATGGTCCAGGGCGCGACCGCTTCCAGCACCACGACGCGCGGGCGGAACCGCGTCCAGTCGTTGCCGGCGAGCACGTCGGCCTCCGCGCCCTCGACGTCGACCTTGAGGAAATCGATGCGCGCCGGCGCGTGGACTGCGCAGAGTTCGGCCAGGGTCGTCACCGGTAGGGTCCGGCAGGTCGTGGCGATGCCGGCGGCGGCTGCCGCCTCGGCATTGTCGCTCACCGTCGTCGACAGACCATGGAAGCGGTCGGCCTGGAAGAACGCCGCCTCGCCAGGCGCGCGCCCGCACAACGCCTCGACGAGCACATCTCTCGGCCGCACACGTCGATAAGCGCGCGCTATCGCCGGCTGCGGCTCCACCACGATGCCGCGCCAGCCGCGCTCGTAGAACCAGAACGAGACATTGTCGGCGACCGCATGGCCGCCGCCGACATCAATGTAGAAGCCCTGCTGCACGTCGGCGAGCAGCAGCGACAAATGATAGTCCTCAAGGTTCTGCGCGTAGGAGAAGAAGGTGGGCGCCGGCCTGTCGCTCATGGGGCTCTTTCGTCGCGGGACGGGCGCATGAGACGTTCAGCGTTCCGGCTGAATGGCGTGAGCCTTCCGCGCCCGTTCTATCTGGTCAAGCTTGGCGTTGAACAGCGTCCAGTCGTCGCGCTCGGCGATCGGTGCCCACAACCCCTCGACCTCCTCGATCAGGAGCGTCGCCGGGCCTTCGGTGTCGAAATAGGCGGCGGCCTCGTCGGTTCGGCTGCGCGGCTCGTGGCCGGACAGGGCGGCGAACAGGCGGTCGAAGGCCTCGCCCTGATAGAGGCCCGCCTGCGGTCCCGCCATGGCGAAGGCCTTTCGGCCGCCGCCGCCATGCCAGTCGAACAGCGTTCGCTCGAACAGAGCTTGAGACTTCAGGAGGAACTGGAAGAAGGCGGCGGCGAGTTCGTCATCCTCCGCCTCGCCGGCCTGCTTCACGCCGAGGCGGGCGCAGATGGCGCGCCGGAGACCCGCATGGAAGGCCGGCGTATAGGCCCTGAGCGCATCCTCAAGGTCGGCAACGGGGGCGACCAGCGTCAGGCATTCGGCAAAGCGCTCGAGGTTCCAGGCGATGGCGCCGGGCTGGCGCCCGAAGGCATAGAGCCCGAACTCGTCGAAATAGGCGGCGGTGAAGCCGGGATCGTAGCGCGGCAGGAAGCGCCAGGGGCCGTAGTCGAAGCTCTCGCCGGATATCACCGTGTTGTCGGTGTTGAGTACGCCGTGGACGAAGCCGGCGGCCATCCACTCGGTGACCATGGCGCCGCAGGCCCGGGCCGCGGCTTCCAGCAGGGCAGGGGCCTCCTTCGCGACATCGCCGCCGCGCGCGGCCTGTGGGTGGTAGTGCCTGACGCAATGGGCGACGAGCCGGCCGATGCGCGCCTCGTCGTTCTCGGCCAGCAGCCGCTGGAACGTGCCGAAGCGGACGTGGCTGTGCGACAGCCGCACCAGCACCGCGGAGCGCGTCGGCGAGGGTTCGTCGTTGCGGTGAAGCGCTTCGCCGGTCTCGATCAGCGAGAAGCTCTTGGACGTATAGACGCCGAAGGCTTCCAGCAGGGCGGTCGCCAGAACCTCGCGCACGCCGCCCTTGAGTGTCAGCCGGCCGTCGCCGAAGCGCGAATAGGGCGTCTTGCCGGAGCCCTTGGTGGCGAGGTCGAGCAGGCGGTTCTGGTCGTCGAGAAGCTGGGCGAACAGGAAACCGCGGCCGTCGCCGATATCGGGGTTGTAGGAGCGGAACTGGTGGCCGTGATAGCGCAGGGCCAAAGGCTCGGAGAAAGTGCCGGGCAGGGGTTCGAACCGCCCGAAATGGCCAATCCATTCCTCGTCTGCGAGTCCGCCGAGGCCGACCCGTTCCGCCCAACGCTGGTTGCGGTAACGCAGGATATGCCCGGGGAAGCGGGCGGCCTCCACGGCATCGAAGAAGCCGGGGCCGAGTTCGGCATGGGCGGTGGAAGGGCGGTAGGTCATGATGCGGATATAGCGGCTTTCGCGCAGCGCCTCACGCGACCGCCTTCCGGGCGGCGAGATCCTTCACCACCTCCGCCAGCATCTCGTAGGACCTGACGCGCTTGGCATGATCGTAGATCGCGCTCGCGACCATCACCTCGTCGACCTGCGTATTGGCGATGAAATGTTCCAGTCCGCGTTTCACGGTCTCCGGCGAGCCGACGAACGAATAGTGCAGCATGCGCGAGGCCTGCGCCTTCTCCATCGGGCTCCAGAACGTCTCGATGTCGGCGATCGGCGGCGGCAGCAGGCCGCGCGCACCGCGAAAGATGCCCGCCGCGCGCTGCTGGGCCGAGGTGAACAGGTGGCGGGCCTCTTCGTCGGTCGGCGCGAGGAAGACGTTGCAGCCGGCCATGGCATGGCTCTCGGCCAACTGCTTGGAGGGCTCGAACTTCGCGCGATAGACGGCGAGAGCCTGCATCAGGGCATCGGGCGCGAAATGCGAGGCAAAGGCATAGGGCAGCCCGAGCATGGCGGCGAGCTGCGCGCCGAAGGTGGACGAACCGAGGATCCAGAGCGGCACCTCCGTGCCGCCGCCCGGCACGGCCTGGATCGCCTGCCCCTCCTGCACCGGCGCGAGGAAGGCCTGCAGTTCCAGCACGTCCTGCGGAAAGTTGTCGGCCTCCATCGGGTCGATCCGCAGCGCCCGCATGGTGCGCTGGTCGGTGCCCGGCGCGCGGCCGAGGCCAAGGTCGATACGGCCGGGAAACAGGCTCTCCAGCGTGCCGAACTGCTCGGCAATGACCATGGGCGCGTGGTTCGGCAGCATGATGCCGCCGGCGCCGACGCGGATGCGGCTGGTGGCCGCCGCCACCTGGCCGATGACGACGGAGGTCGCGGCGCTGGCGATGCCGGTCATGTTGTGGTGCTCGGCGAGCCAGTAGCGCGTGTAGCCCAGCCGGTCGGCATGGGTCGCGAGGTCGATCGTGTTGCGCAGGGCGTCCCCGGGGGTCTTGCCTTCCGGCACGGGGGCGAGGTCGAGGATCGAAAAGGCGGTCATCGTGGCGTCCGGGTTCAAGGGCCGGTGGTCCGTGGCCTCTTAGATAGGTCGACGGCCGTCCAAGGCGATATCTCGCGGCGGCGGATCAGCCCTGCTCGGGCGCGCCGAGCTGGCGCAACGCCTCGTGGACGACATCGGCCTTGTGGCGAAGATGTTCGCGCATCAGGGCCGAAAGGCCCGCGCCGTCGCGCCGTCTCAGCGCCACCATCATCCGCTCGTGGTCCTCGACCGCCTCGGCCCAGCGCTCCGGCGTCTTGCGGGCGACGAAGCGCACGGCATGGATGCGCACCATCAGGTTCTGGTAGAGCGCGGCCAGCGTCGCATTGCCGGCGATCCGGAAGATTTCCTCGTGAATCTGCCGGTTGAGCCGGGAATAGGGCACCCATTCGCGGCGTTTCCAGTGCCCGACCATCTCGGTATGCAGGGCTTCGAGTTGGGTGAGGTCGTCACCGGTCAGCCGGGCGCAGGCGAGCTCCCCGGCGAGCGCCTCCAGCATTCCCATGATCGGAAACAGTTCCTCGACCGCATCCGGCTCGATCCGCGCGATCCTTGCCCCGCGATTGGGGGTGATGTCGACCAGCCCTTCCGCGGCCAGCACCTTCAGCGCCTCGCGCAGGGGCGTGCGCGAGACGCCGAACATGTCGCAGAGATCGGACTCGGAGATCTTCTCCCCCGCCTTGAGCGTGCCTTCGACGATCATGTCGCGCAGCCGCCCGACCAGTTCGGTGGCGAGCGAGCGGCGGGCGATGAGCGGGTGTTCGTTCATGTCACGCCGCCCGTGCCGCCGCGTCTTTCTTCGTCTCCGCCAGATAGGCCATCGCCGCCGCGACGCCGCCCGCCTTGTGCGGCACGCCGGCGAGGCCAAGGCCCATCTCCACGCCCGCCAGCGCGCCGACCAGCGTCAGGTCGTTGATGTCGCCGAGATGGCCGATGCGGAACACCTTCTTTGCAACCTTCGACAGGCCGGTGCCGAGCGACATGTCGAAGGCGTCGAGGATGATGGCGCGCAGCCGGTCCGCGTCATGGCCTTCGGGCATGACGACGGCGGTCAGCACCGGCGAATAATGCCGCGGGTTGGTACAAAGGTTTTCGAGGCCCCAGCCGGCCACAGCCCGGCGGGTCGCCTCGCCGTGACGGAGGTGGCGGGCGAAGACGGCGTCGAGACCCTCTTCGTGCAGCATCTTGATCGCTTCATCGAGGCCGTAGAGCAGGTTGGTCGCGGGCGTGTAGGGGAAATAGCCGGACTTGCCGGCGGCGATCATCTCCTCCCAGCCCCAGAAGCTCTTCGGCAAGGCCGAGGTCTTCGAAGCGGCCAGCGCCTTTTCCGACACCGCGTTGAACGACAGGCCGGGAGGCAGCATCAGGCCCTTCTGCGAGCCGGCGACGGTGACATCGACGCCCCATTCGTCGTGGCGATAGTCGACCGAGGCGAGCGACGAGATCGTGTCGACCATGAGAAGCGCCGGATGGCCGGCGGCGTCGATGGCTTTCCTGACATCGTCGATGCGCGAGGTGGCCCCGGTCGAAGTCTCGTTGTGGACAACACAGACCGCCTTGAACATGCGATCCTTGTCCGCGCGCAGCGCCGCTTCGATGGCGGCGGGATCGGCGCCGGCGCGCCAGTCGGAGGGCAGGAACACGGCCTCGATGCCGAGCTTGCCGGCCATGGTCTTCCACAGCGTCGCAAAATGGCCGGTCTCGACCATCAGCACCTTGTCGCCGGGCGACAGCGTGTTGGCGAGGGCTGCCTCCCAGGCTCCGGTGCCGGAGGCCGGATAGATGACCACATGGCCCTTGGTCTTGAAGATCGACCGCATGCCATCGAGGACCCGGAGGCCGAGCTTGCCGAAGTCCGGGCCGCGATGGTCGATGGTCTGCGTGGCGATCGCCCTGAGGATGCGCTCCGGCACCGGCGAGGGGCCGGGGATCTGCAGGAAATGCCGGCCGGCGGTGCGGGGGGCGTTGGCGGTCATGGCTGTCTCCGGCGACGGGAAGGAATGTATCTCTTGCCAGAATGAATAATGAATGCAAAATGCAAGTCAAGCAGAATGCGCGGTGACTTCGGGTGACGTGCCTGCCGTCGCCCAGTGCCGGAAAGGTCGATCATGTCGCAAGCCAGCCTTGAGCGCCGCCTCGCCTCCGAGGTGAAGGGCGACGTGCTGTTCGACGCCTTCGCGCGCGGGCGCTACGCGACCGATGCCTCGATCTACCAGATCATGCCGGTGGGCGCGGTCGTGCCGGAGACGATGGACGACGCGATCCGGGCCGTCGCGCTCGCACGCGAGGAAGGGATCACAGTGTTGCCCCGCGGCGGCGGCACCTCGCAGTGCGGCCAGACGGTCAATGCTTCGCTGGTCGTCGACTGCTCGAAGCGCCTCACCCGCATCCTCGACCTCGACGTCGCCGGGCGCACCGTGCGCGTCGAGCCCGGCATCGTGCTCGACGACCTGAACCGCCAGCTCAGGAAGCACGGCCTCTGGTATCCGGTCGATGTCTCCACCGCCTCGCGCGCGACCATCGGCGGCATGACCGCCAACAATTCCTGCGGCGGCCGCTCGCTGCGCTACGGCACCATGCGCGACAATGTCATCCAGGTGGAGGCGGCGCTGGCCGACGGCACGCGTCGCTGGTTCGGCGAGGTCTCGCGCGCCGATGCCCTGCGCAACGACGTGGACCTGCTCACCCGCGACCTTCTGACACTCGGCGAACGCGAGGCGGCAGAAGTCGAGGCGCGCTTTCCGAAGGTCCAGCGTCGCGTCGGCGGCTACAATCTCGACGCCCTCGCGCCGGGCGGCGCCACCAACAACATGGCCCATATCCTCGTCGGCTCCGAGGGCACGCTTGCCTTCACGACCGCCGTCGACCTGAAGCTCTGGCCGCTGATCGGCCCCAAGGTCTTCGGCATCTGCCATTTCGGCGCGTTCCACGAGGCGATGGACGCCGCCCAGCACCTCGTCTCGCTGAAGCCCATCGCGGTGGAACTGGTCGACCGCACGATGATCGGCCTGGCCCGCGACATCGCCATGTTCCGGCCGACCATCGAGCGCGTCGTCAAGGGCGATCCGGACGCGTTGCTGGTGGTGGAGTTCGCCGAGGAAACGGAAGCGGAAAATCTCCAGAAGCTCCGGGACCTCGAGGCCATGGTGGGCGATCTCGGGTTCTCATGGCGCGGAGTCGGCCCGCGTTTCGGCGGCGTCGTGCCGGTGGTCGAGCCCGCCTGGCAGGCGGCGGTCACCGAGATGCGTTCGTCGGGCCTCAACATCATGATGTCGATGAAGGAGGCTGGAAAGCCGGTCTCCTTCGTCGAGGACTGTGCCGTGCCGCTGAAGGATCTTGCGGCCTACACGGCGGGCCTCACGGAGATCTTCCGCGCCCATGGCACCGAGGGCACCTGGTACGCCCATGCGTCCGTCGGCTGCCTGCACGTTCGCCCTGTCCTCAACATGAAGCTGGACGTGGACGCGAAGCGTATGCGCTCAATGGCCGAACAGGCCTTCGAACTCGTTCGCCAGTACAAGGGCTCGCATTCCGGCGAGCATGGTGACGGCATTGTGCGCTCGGAGTTCCATGAAGAGATGTTCGGCTCGCGCCTCGTGCGCGCCTTCGAGGAGGTGAAGGACCGTTTCGACCCCGAGGGCCTGTTCAATCCCGGCAAGATCGTGCACGCGCCGAAGATGGATGACCGGACGCTGTTCCGCTATCCGCCCGGCTACGCGGGCATCGAGTTGAAGCCGGCGCTCGACTGGTCCGACTATCCCGGCGCCAGCAAGGGTTTCCTCGGCGCCATCGAGATGTGCAACAACAACGGCACCTGCCGGAAGCTCGACGGCGGCGCCATGTGCCCGAGCTACCGGGTGACGCGCGACGAGCAGCACGTGACGCGCGGGCGCGCGAACACGCTGCGCCTCGCCATGACCGGCCAGCTCGGCCAGGATGCGCTGTTGTCGAAGGAGATGGAGGACAGCCTCTCCCTCTGCGTCTCCTGCAAGGCTTGCAAGCGCGAATGCCCGACCGGCGTCGACATGGCGCGCATGAAGATCGAGGTGAAGGCGGCCCGCCATCAGGCGAAGGGCGCGAGCCTGCACGACCGGCTGGTGGCCCATCTGCCGCGCTATGCGGGGCTCGCCGCGAAGGCACCCTGGCTGTTCAACCTGCGCGATACTATGCCGGGGCTCGCCGCATTGTCGGAGAAGCTGGCGCGGTTCTCCGCACGGCGCTCCCTGCCGAAATGGCGCTCGGACATATTCGCCCCAAAGGCAGCGGCCGAGGGACCTGACGAGGGCCGCGAGGTCGTGCTGTTCGCCGACACGTTCAACCGCGCCTTCGAGCGCGAGAATCTCGACGCTGCCGTCACAGTGCTGGTCCGCGCCGGCTATCGGGTCCACCACGCGGCACCTGTTGGAGGTGGCCGTCCCCTCTGCTGCGGGCGCACTTATCTGGCGACCGGCATGATCGACAATGCGCGCGGCGAGGCGGGGCGGTCGGTCGCCGCTCTCGCGCCCTTCGCCGCGCGTGGCGTGCCGGTGATCGGACTGGAGCCGTCATGCCTGTTCTCGCTGCGCGATGAGATCCCGGCGCTGCTGAAATCGGAACAAGCGACGTCGGTCTCCAAGGTCGCGGTGCTGTTCGAGGAGTTCCTGGCCGCCGAGGCCAGGGCCGGCCGCCTGTCGCTGCCGCTCGGCCAGATGAAGGCCAAGGCTCTGCTGCACGGCCATTGCCACCAGAAGGCCTTCGGCGCCATGGGCGCGGTCGAGGGCACGCTGAGGCTCATCCCGGGCCTCGAGGTCGAGACGGTCGAGAGTTCCTGCTGCGGCATGGCGGGCGCCTTCGGCTTTCACGCCGACACCATCGACACCTCGCTCGCCATGGCGGAGCTCTCGCTGCTGCCGGCCGTGCGCAAGGCGCCGGAGGAGGCGATCATCGTCGCCGACGGCACGTCGTGTCGCCACCAGATCGCGGACGGCGCAGGACGCGAGGCAATCCACGTGGCGCGCGTGCTGGCAATGAGCCTTGCCCGCGCTGGGCAGCCCGCTTCGCTGCCCTAGCTGAAGGGCTTCATCCGCGCGCGGCGGGCTTCTTGCGCGCGGCCGGCTTCGTCTTGCTCCGCGCAGCTCGCGCCTTCGTCGCTTTGGCCTTGGCTTTCGGCTTCGTCGCCCGGCTGGCTTTCGCAGCAGGCATCGGCAGGACAGCCTCGAGAGCCGCCGGGCCCGCGCCATTGAGGCGCCGCTGAACCTCGGGCACGAGTTCCTTCACGTCCTGATGCGTCTTGTTCTCGAAGACGATCCGCGTGCCTTCCTTGAGCGGCCCCATGGTCGGCCCCGACGTCGGCACGGGCGCGAAGGTTACGACCTTGCGGCTGTCGACCCCGACCTGCGTGTCGTCCGGCCGGGTGAACATCACGAAGGCCATGGTTTCCTCCCGCTATGGTTGTATCCGGAGAGCCTGCCGGACCATTGCCGGCAGGTCCATGTTGGGAGGAATGCGGATCGCTTCAGGTCACTCCAGCTTGATGTTGGCGTCGGTCACGACCCTGCGCCGCGGTGGACCTCGGCGGAGATGAACCGGCCGAAGGCCTCGCCCTCCAGCGCCGGGCCTCTAGCCGCGTGCGGCGCTTGCCGACCCCCCGATGGTCGTTGCGATCCAGATGCCGACAAATACCGCTGCGATGCCAGCGGCGAGGTTCCACGTCAGTGGTTCATTGAGCAGCGCTGCGCCGACGAGCGAAGCGGTCATCGGATTGACGGTCACCGAGATCGCAACGCGCGTCGGAGTCGTGCGCTCCAGCGCGAAGGCCCAGAGATAGAAGGTCAGCGCGCCGCCGACCGCTCCCAGATAGATGGCGGCAAACCAATGCGGGGCCTCGAAAACAGCCACCGGTCCAAAGCTCCCCTGCAGCCAGGAAGCCGATGTGAGCGCCGTTGCGCCGACGCCCATGGCCATCGTGGTGAAGGGGATCGGTCCGGATCGGCCTATGAACATCTTCGACCAGATGCCGTAGAGGGCCATGCACAGAGCCGCGCCCACCATCAGCAGGTCACCGCGCCAGGCATCGGCTGGCGCGGAGCCCAGTTTCAGCAACAGGGCCAGAGCAACGCCAAACGTTGCGATGAGAACGCCGAACGTCTTGCGCGCCGTCATGCGCTCGCTTCCGAGTGCAGCTCCCATGATCATCGTCAGAAGAGGCAGGGTCGAGAGGGCGAGCGCTCCGCGCGCCGCCGTCGTGAACATGAGTGCGGCGTTGAAGAGCACCGGGAACAGGGCAAAGAAAAGTAGGCCGAGCGCCGCCACGGCGGGCCAATCCCGCGGTTCGGGCCATTGGGCGCGCTGAACAAGCGCCAGCGGCAGCAGCAGGGCGAAGCCGATGCCGAACCGAAGTGATCCTGTCGCCAGGGGATCGATGAGGTTGACCAGATAGCGTGTGGCCCCGACCGCCGTACCTCCGAGCGCGCTTGAGAGCATCGCCGCCAGCACGCCCAAAAGTTCGTTCATCGCTCTTTTCCATCCGCAACCTTGAAGGGATGGTAGAGGTGTGCCGAAAATCATAGAATGGAATTTCGATGATATCAGTAATCAGGAATCACTATGACAAGCCCGGCGCTCGATCCTGATTTGCTGAAGGCTTTCATTGCGGTGGCGGACCACCGCTCGTTCACCCGCGCCGCCACCGCGCTCAATCGGACGCAGTCAGCTGTAAGCATGCAGATCAAGCGGTTGGAGGAGAGGCTGCAGACTGAGCTCTTTCATCGCACCAAGGCCAGCGTCGCATTGAGCGCGGGCGGCGAGCGCCTTCTCGGCTACGCCCGACGAATCCTCACGCTGAACGATGAGGCGGTGGGCCGGCTCCGCGACCACAAGGTCGAAGGCCGCGTGCGCCTCGGCGTGATGGAGGACTACGGGACGTCAGTCGTCCCGCCTTTGTTGGCGAGCTTCGTTGCGGGATACCCGCTCATTCATGTGGAGATGGAAACGGGTCTTACCTGCTCCATGCCCGACCGTCTGGGCGAGGCATTTGACCTGGTGATCGCGATGCATCCGGCCGGTCGCGGCGACGGACAGTTCATCCGCCGCGAGCAAGCAGTGTGGGCGTCGAGTCTGCATTGGGCTCGCGATGAAATCGAGCCCCTGCCGGTGGCCCTCTATCCGCAGGGATGTCTCTTCCGCAAATGGGCCATGGAGGCTCTTGATGCGGCAAAGCGCCCGTGGCGGCTCAGCTTCGTCAGCCACAGCCAGGGCGCGGTGGAGGCGATCGTCGCCCAGGGCCTGGCCGTGACAGTGGTGAAGGCCAGCACCTTCCCCGCAAGGCTGCGCCGGCTATCGGTCGATGACGGGATGCCGCAGCTTCCGGAGGCGGACATCTGCCTTTACCGCGCGGCCAGTCTCTCGGCTGCCGCGTCGCTTCTGGCGGACCATTTGATGGACGGGATGAACCGGCCGCTGTGATGGTCGCTTTCCTGTATCGCTACTTGGAAGCGCGCCGACGCGGCGGTGCATTGCGCCGGCGGGCAACCTGCGGCCAGTAGGGCGGCCTTACTCCAGCTTGATGTTGGCGTCGGTCACGACCTTCCGCCAGCGCTGCACCTCGGCGGAGACGAACCGGCCGAAGGCTTCGCCCTCGAGCGTCGGGATGTCCGAGCCGTTGCGTGCCCAGGCCTCGCGGACGTTCTGCAGGCCCAGCACGGCGCGGATTTCCTGGCGCATGCGGTCGACGATCGGCTGGGGCGTGCCCTTCACCGCGAAGACCGCATACCAGGTCGAGACCTCGAAGTTCTGCAGGCCCGACTCCGACGTGGTCGGCACGTTCGGGATGGCCGGGTTGCGCTGGGGCGCGGCAAGGGCGATGCCGTGGATCTGGCCGCCCTGGATCTGCGGAGCCGAGGTGCCGAGCCCGTCGAACACCATGTCGACCTGCGCCGCCACGAGATCGGCCATGGCAGGGCCCGCGCCGCGATAGGGCACGTGGCGGATCTGCGTGCCGGTCAGCAGCTTGAACAGTTCGGCCGAGAGATGGTGCGTGGTGCCGATGCCGGCCGAGCCATAGATGAGGCCGTCGGGCTTCGACTTGGCGAGCGCGATCAGCTCGGCGAGCGTGCGCGCCGGAATGCGGCGCGGATTGACCACGATGATCTGCGGCGGCTGGGCGATGATCGCGACCGGAATGAAGTCGGTCTCGATATTGTAGTCGAGGCGCGGATAGAGCGAGGGCGCGATGGTGTGGTGCGCGGCACCCACCAGGAAGTAGTAGCCGTCCGGGGTCTGGCGCGAGGCGACGAGCGCGCCCGCGGTGCCGCCGGCGCCCGCCCGGTTCTCGATGATGACGCCCTGGCCGAGCCGTTTCTCGAGTTCGGCGGCGAGCGGGCGGGCGAAGGCGTCGGTGCCGCCGCCGGCCGCGAAGGGCACCATGAAGGTGATCGGCCGCTGCGGCCAAGTCTGGGCGTCGGCAGGTGCTGTCGCAACGAATGCCGCGCACAGTGCAGCAAGGCCAAGAATGGCAGATTTCCGCATGGTTCCTCCGGTGGCGTGTCGCCGGCGCTTGTTGCCGCGCCTTGATGCAATCGGTTGGCGGATCACCGCCCCGTCACAAACAGACTAGCGCGGGCCGGCACCAATTCAAGCCGGCCCGCGCTACCGGCTGCCGCGCGGTCTCTTGCCGGCGTTACGTTCCCACCCGCAGCGGCGCGTTCAGCTTCCGGAGCGCCGCGATCACCGACAGCGCCGTGATGCGGCCGGTCTTCGGGTTCTCGGACGGGATGTTCTCGATAGCCAGCGTGAACTTTGCGGAGTCGGCGTCGACCTCGATCGAATGACAGTTGCGGGTCACCGTCGGGTCGGCCCAGATGTCGATCGTGGTGCGATCCGGGCCGATGCCGGCGAGCGACAGAGCGGCGGCGACGTTGACGTTGGCCGGGAAGCCCCTGGCCGCTTCCCGTGCCGTGCCGGAGAAGATCAGTGTCGGCTCGGTCACCTTCTCCATGTCGAGGCCGTTCTCGATGAGATAAGGCGCGCCGACGAGTCCCATCGGCGGCTTGCGGGTGGTCATCCGGACCGAATGGATCGTGCCCTCGGCGGCGGCGGTGACCGCGTCGAGGCCGAGCAGTGCGCCGGTCGGCACGATGATCTGGCCGCCATGGGCCTTGGCCAGTTCGACGATCTGCGGGCGCGGCAGCAGCGCGCCGCAGGACAGCACCATCACGCGCTTGCCCGCCTTGAGCATGGGCGCGCAGATCTCCTCGATGATGGCGGCGGGCGCGCATTCGACCGCGAGGTCGGCATGGGCGGGGAAGTCCGACAGCGGCACGACGGGCGCATCGATCCCGGCCTCGTCGAGCCAGGCGCGCGCCTTGGCCTCGTCGCGGGCGGCGACGCAGGCAAGGCTGGTTCCGGGTATCGTGCCCCCGGCGATGCGGGTGGCGAGGGCCTTGCCGATGGCGCCGAGGCCGGCGATGGCGATACGTGTCGAGGTCATCGGAAACTCCAGTCGGGGGACGCGAGTTCTAGCGCCGATCCGGCGGGCCGCTACCCCTTGCCTTCATGCCGGCCATGCCGCTAGGTGTGGGACTTCATCTAAAGTCGGCCCTAAAATCTCATATCGAGTTGAAGAGCAAGCATCGGGCCCTTCCGGAGGTATTTGCTGAGATGATCATGACCCGCCGCGCCGTCGCCGCCACCGCCGCGGCCGTTTTCAGCGCTCTCGCACCCGCAGGGGCATCCGCACAGGCTTGGCCGACCCGGCCGGTCACCATGATCATCCCCTTCGCGGCCGGCGGCCCGACCGACGTGCTCGGCCGCATCATGGCGGAGCGGATGTCGCAGACCCTCGGCCAGCAGGTGGTGGTCGAGAATGTCGGCGGCGCCGGCGGCATGACCGGCACGGCGCGCGTCTCGCGCGGGGCTCCCGACGGCTATTCCTTCGTGCTGGGCACGGTCGGCACCCACGCGGTCAACCAGACGCTCTACCGCCAGCCGCTCTACAACGCGGCAACCGACTTCGCGCCGGTGACGCTGATCGCCGAGGTGCCGCTGATCCTGATCACCCGCAAGGACTTCCCGGCGACCAATCTCCAGGAGTTCATCGCGCAGGTGAAGGCCAACCAGACCAAGATGCAGTTCGCCTCGGCGGGCGCCGGCTCGGCCGTGCATCTCGGCTGCCTCTACCTCAATTCGGTGATCGGCACGAACGATGTCACCCACGTGCCTTATCGCGGCTCCGCCCCGGCCATCCAGGACCTGATCGGCGGCCGTGTCGACTACATGTGCGAGATTTCCTCGACCGCCATGTCGCATATCCAGGGCAATGCGGTGAAGGCGATCGCGACGCTCACGGCCTCTCGCACGTCGGTCTTCCCCGACCTGCCGACGGCGCAGGAGCAGGGCCTGCGCGGCTTCGAGGCCTATACGTGGAATGCCTTCTTCTTCCACAAGGACACGCCGCCCGAGATCGTCGAGCGCCTGCGCGTCGCAACCGTCGAGGCGATGGATACGCCGGCCGTGCGGCAGCGTCTCGAAGGCCTCGGCGCGATCATGGCCATTCCGGAGCGTCGCGGCCCCGCCTATCTCGCCCAGCTCGTGAAGAGCGAGATCGAGAAATGGGCTGGCCCGATCCGCGCGAGCGGCGTCAGCCAGTAAGGCGCAACGGGTTTCTGCGAACTTCGGAAGGCGGGCGGCCTCGCGGTCAGCCCGCCTTTTCCATGGCCGCCAGCACGTCGGCCCGCCGCGGCAGGGGCGCCACCGCGCCATAGCCGGTCGTCGACAGGGCTGCGGCGGCGCAGGCGTAGCGACCGGCGCGGAACGGATCGCCGGTCGCCAGCCACTCCGCGAGAAAGGCTCCGTCGAAACAGTCGCCGGCCCCGGTCGCGTCGACCGCGTCGACGGCGATGGAGGGCATGATGCGGCGCGCGTCCGGCGTGGCGATCAGCGCGCCGTCCTTGCCGAGCGTGAGGGCAACAATCTTCGACCCACCCTCCAGGTAGAAATCGCAGATGGCGTCCGGCGTATCGCGCCCGGTGAGCTGGCGCGCATCGTCGAGGCCGGGCAGGGCGATGTCGGCGAGCCGCATGGCGGTGTTGGTGAACTCCCGGGCGCGCTCGATCGGCCAGAGCCGCAGCCGCAGGTTGGTGTCGTACGAGACCATAGCGCCGGCCGCCTTCGCGGCGCCGATGGCGGTCAGGACGGCCTCGCTGGCGTTCGGCGAGATCGCCTGCGAGATGCCGGAGACATGCAGCACCTTCGCCGCGCGGATCGACGCCAGCGGCAGGTCGTGGGGCTGGACCAGGGCCGCGGCCGAGCCGGCGCGGCGATAGCTGAACTCGTGGCCCTCCGGGCCATGGGTGACGAAATAGAGCCCGGTCTGGCGCCCCTCCGCCATTGCCACGCCGGACGTGTCGATACCCTCTGCCTGCCACAGGCGGAAGAAGTCGCGGCCGAACGTGTCGTCCCCCACCGCACCGATCACCCCGACGCTGGCGCCCGAGCGCGCAGCTGCGATGGCGCAGTTCGACGTGTCGCCGCCGAAGCCGAACAGGTAGTTAGGCTGGCCCGGCCGGGTCTGGTTGAACTCGCCGAGCGGCTCGCCGAAGCACAGGATGTCAGGAGGCATGGATAAAGCCGGAAAGCGAGGCGAGGAGGATCGGTCGGCAGGCGCCAGCCGCGCGGCAGGATAGGGACGCGCGCGCCTCGCGCAAGCGTCCGGTCATCGGATGGCGTGGCGCGTCACCTCCGCTTAACCACCGCGCGGATTTTCCGAAAATTTTCTGCAGTTTCCGAGCCTGTTTAACCGGACGCAGCCAAGGTTGCCGTTACGTGAGAGCCGTCGGCCAACCAGCAAAGGGGATCGCCTTGACGCTCATCGCTCGCTTCGCCAGGGACAATTCGGGTGCCACCGCCATCGAGTATGGCCTGATCGCCGCCGGCATCGCCGCCGTGGTCATCGTCGCCGTCAACACGATGGGGTCGAACACGCTCAGCGCCTTCAACAAGGTCAATACCAACTTCAAGAAATGAAGGCGGATGGGGTTCGGCGGGGGTGCAGGAGCGTCCCCGCAAGTCCCTTAACGCCAAGCGGGCGGAAATCGATTTCTCCGCGCCGCCGCCGTTTCATGGAATAATTCTCTCCGCCGGGCTTCCCACGCGCCATCGGCCTGCCAAACTGCCGATCAGACCGAAAATCCTGTCTTCTTCACCGCGCCCTGCGTGATATCCCTTGTCATAATCCCGCAATGCAGTATCATTCGTGTACGAATGAACTTCGGCGCAGCGCATTCCTTCCCCTGAGGGTCGCAATGTCCAACCTGAACACCGAGCGCGTTCTTGAGGTCCGCCACTATACGGATCGGCTGTTTTCCTTCAAGACAACCCGTGATCCCTCGTTTCGCTTCGTCAACGGCCAGTTCACGATGATCGGCATGGAGGTCGAGGGCCGGCCGCTGCTGCGCGCCTATTCCATGGTCTCGTCCAACTACGAGGAGAACCTGGAGTTCTTCTCGATCAAGGTGGCGAACGGGCCGCTGACCTCGAAGCTGCAGAACATCAAGGTCGGCGACAACGTCCTGGTCGGCCGCAAGCCGGTCGGCACGCTGGTGCAGGACGCGCTGATCCCCGGTCGCACGCTCTATCTCTGCGGCACCGGCACGGGCCTCGCGCCGTTCATGAGCGTGGTGAAGGACCCCGACGTCTACGAGCGCTTCGAGACGGTCGTGCTCATCCACGGCACCCGCTTCATCAACGAGCAGGCCTATGGCGACTTCATCGCCGAAGCGCTGCCGAATGACGAACTGATCGGCGACCTCGTCCGCGCGAAGCTGAAATACTACCCGACCGTGACGCGCGAGCCCTATATTCACAACGGCCGCATCACCAGCCTCCTGTCGTCCGGCAAGCTGCAGGAAGACCTCGGCCTGAAGCCCCTCCACAAGGACGGCGACCGGGTCATGATCTGCGGTTCGCCCGCCTTTCTGAAGGACATGGTGGGCATGCTGGAGGAGCGCGGCTTCGAGGAAGGCGCCATCTCCAAGCCCGGCCATTTCGTGGTTGAGAAGGCCTTCGTCGAAAAGTAGCGGCGCCGACAGGCGGCACCCCGCACCGCCTTGGTCTTGCTGACCTGAACCTTTCCCTAGTCCGACGCGACCTACGGGACGTGCCGCCTTGCGGCGTCCCCCGTGAAGCCGTGTCCGGACCCATGAACGCCGATGCCGACCTGCCGCCCCCGTCCGCTGCGTTGCGCAGCTGGTTGCTGGCGTTGGTGCTGCTGGTCGCCGCCCTTGCCGGCCTCTTTGCGGGCGCCTTCCTCGCCTCCGCGGCTGCCAGCCTCCTCGCCGACGGGCTCGATCTCGGCCAGTCAAAGGAGCGCCTGCTCTTCGCCTTCTTCTCCAGCATGATCGGCGCGCCAACCGGGACGGCAGCCGCCATCTGGCTGGTCCTGCGGTCGCGCCTGCGCCACGCCCGTCTCTCCCGCGCCATTGCCGGTTTCGTCGCGGGCGCGGGTTTGGCAGCGCTCACCGCCTTCGGCTTCTTTTTCGTAGCCACAACGCCGCCGCCGCCGGTGGTGCCCTATCTCAACGTCGAGCTTCGCATCAGCCCGGCCGCGCCGCCGCTGAGACAGGACGATACGTTCCTGACCGTCGTCTCCGGGCGCGAGGGCCGTGGGCCCGCGGACCTGCGCCTCGGCCGCGATGGCGAGGGCCGCAACCTGGTGCGCGGCGCGTTCTGGCTGTCGCGCCAGAATCCGGTCAACCACCTCGTCCTCAACCGCCGGGGCCTCGGTGAGACACGCTTCACCCTCAACCTTCCATCCGATCCGCCCTCGACCGGGGATTTTACGCACTGGCTGTCGGCGGACCGCGCGACGCCTGGCCTCGAGGGTGGTGCCGGCGAGACCATCGAGATGCGCTTCCGCATCGACCGCCGCGTTGAGCGCTGAATTCAGTCGCGCGTCAGCCCGAATCGCGCGGCAGCCGCCCTCAGATCCGCCTCGGCCCAGAACCGGTGTTCGCCGCGCGCATAGGCCTTGGCGTTCTCGGCGTAGAGCCAGGCGTTGAAGCGGTTGGCGGCGCCGGAATCGCGGCTCGCCTTCACCACCGCCGGCACGCCCGCGACGATCGAGTTCGCCGGGATGACCGTGTTCTCCTTGAGGAAGGAACCACCGGCGACGATCGAGTTCTCGCCGATGACGCAGCCGTCCATGATGGTTGCGCCGATGCCGACCAGCACATGGTCGCCGATCGTGCAGCCATGGAGCGTCACATGGTGGGTGATCGAGCAGTCGGCGCCGACATGGGTGCCGGTGCCATTGCCGACATGGATCATGACGAAGTCCTGTACGTTGCTGCGCAGGCCGACGACGACCTCGTGCGTTTCGGCGCGGATGACAGCGTTGGGCCAGACGGACGCGCCAGCGGCGAGGCTCACCTTGCCGTAGATCTGCGCGGTCGGATGGACGAAGGCATCGTCGTCGATGGCGACCAGCGGCCCGGTGCGGACCACCTCTGAACCCCTGAGCATGGCCTCATCCTTCCGCGCACGATCCGCCGGCGAAAATGGCCGTGCCGTCGCCCTGCATCAATGGAAGGGGGTCAGTCCGTTTGGCCGATGGCCGGCGCGCCCAGCCATTCCACGTCGAAGGCGGCCGCGACATCGGCGTCGAAGCTCGCATCCGGCGCAAGTGGCGGGGCGAGGGTCGCCGGCAGCGGCTGGTCTTCGGGCTTCATGGTTTGGGGCCTCCCGCCTGGGGGCGGCGCACCGTCCCGGTGAAGCCCGGGCCAGCCTGCTCGACGAGGTGGAACACGATGGTCCGCATGGCCGCTGCGTTCTCGTTCTCGGGCAGGGCGCGCAGGTGCGGGTAGAGCTGGCGGAACGCGGAGACGAGCAGGCCGATCACCGCCGGAGAGGCCTGCGGAATGTCGTCGGCAGCATAGGTGGCATAGGCCGTGCGGCCGGCGAGGGCGGCGATCTGGACGAGCACGCGCTCCTCGATCTCGCCGGTGTTGCGCTGCTGATCCTGGGCGAACAGCGCGCAGCCGTCGAGCGCCACCTGGGCCTCGATCCTGAGGTCGATGTCGGCCACCATGGCCTCGGTCCTGAAGCGATCGAGATTGGCGGGCGCGCAGACCTGCTGCGCCGTGACGGGGGCGGTGAGGAAAAGAGAGGCGAGAAGGGCGGGAACGAGCGCGCGCATGGCGGTTCCGATCAGGTCTGGGCCTTGCGCGGAACCGTGGACTGATCCGGTTAACGGGGTGTTAACGGCACGAACCGGGCGCGGCGGGCGACCTTGCGCCAGAACCGTCGCAACATCCTGCAACCCGCCGCAATCGTCGCCCGACGGCTGCCGCCGCACTCTCCCATCACCAGCACGGGGAGAGCGACATGACCGACCAGACCATTGCCAACACCGCCACCGAAACCGGCACCTTGGGTCGCCGCCTTGAGACGGTACTGCACTATGCGATCGGAGTCGTTGCCGTCCTGTCGGCCGCGGTCGCCATCTCCCGCTTCCTCGATACGGGCCTGCCAGGCTGCGCCAGTTCGCGGACAGACCGGACGCTGGCCTCCATCGTCCGCGCCAACGGTCTCGAGGGTGCGACCATTGCCGCCAAGCGCGAGGTCGCCCGGGACCCGACCGAAGTCCAGTGCGCCGCGGTGATCACCGCCGCCGACGGCTCCCGCCGCGACCTGACCTATCGCATCTTCCGCAACGAGGCCGGCCGGGTGCGGGTCAGCGCCTCCTGGCACGCGCTGTAACCATCGACCCAGAAACCCGAGCGGGCTGGCCCACACCGGTCTAGGCTGACCGCGACGACAGGGGGAAACTGACATGACCGATGCAACGACCGGCACCAACCCGACCGAGCTCGCCAAGCCCGAAAAGGCGAAGAGCAAGATCTGGAGCTACATCGCCGCGGGCGCGTCCTTCATCATCGCGGCGATCGCGCTGATCAGGTTCTTCGATACGAGCCTGCCCGGCTGCACCAGCACGCGCGCCAACGACACGCTGCAATCGATCCTGCGGGGCAAGAACGTCACCGGCGGCACGGTCAGCGACAAGCGCGAGGTTTCGAAGGATCTGAACGAAATCCGCTGCGCGGCGCAGCTCTCGACCACCGACGGCGCGCGCCACGACATGACCTACCGCATCTATCGCGGCGACGACGGCAACACCATGGTCGCCGCGGAGTGGCGCAGGCTCTGAACCGCGCCCCGATCCTCCAGTGCCGGCCGCGTCCGCGCGGTCGCAACACCCCGCAACACGCCGCAATGGCGGGCCGCTGAACCTTTTCGCATGGTCATGTCACTCACGAAGGGGAGAGCGACATGACCAACTACACCATCACCGCCGACACCGCCGTGACCGCCGGCATCGACACCGCCCGGCTGGGCGAGCGCGCCGTGGCCTTGCTGCACTATTCGCTCGGCGTCGTGATCGCCCTCGCCGCGGTCGCCGGCATCGCGCGGTTCATGGACACCGGCCTGCCGAGCTGCGCCTCGGCCCGTGCCGACCGCACGCTGCAGACCATCGTCCGCCACAACGGCTTCGCCGGTGCCTCGATCGAAGCCAAGCGCCTGGTTGCCAGGGATGCCGCCGCGGCGACCTGCAGCGCGACCGTGACCGCCGCCGACGGCAGCCGCCACACCATGTCCTACCGCATCTTCCGTAACGACCAGGGCCGCGTGCGGATCAGCGCAACCTTCGGCGCTCTCTGACCGACGCGTCCGAAGCCCTCAGCGGACCCGGTTGCCGGAAACGCTGAGCTGGGCGTACCGGCCTACGCCCTCGCGGGCCATGTCGCCGGTGACGGGCTTCGTCCATTCCATACCGACGACAGCGCCGATCCGGGCGCCCTGCACGAGGTTGTCGGCGATCAGCGCGTGGCCGGCCCCGGGCGCCACCGAGACGGCAATGCCGACCGGCGCACCCTTGATGACATTGGCGGTCACCGAGACGTCGCGCAGGTACTGGCCCCAGCCGAGCTGGATACCGGCGGTCGGCGCGCCCTCGATCACATTCGACGAGATGGCGGCATCGGCTTCGGCCGAGATGCCGACGCCCGCGACATCGTTCGGGTCGGTGCCGGCCGGCCGTTTGTTGACGAGATTGCGGATGATGTTGCCGTGGATGTTGGCGAGCCGGCCGCCGTGGTTGAAATTGGTCGCCACGATACCGAGCGCCGCGCCGTCGATGATGTTGCTGGCGACCACGGCGCCCTCGAAGCCAAATTCGACATAGATCGCGACCTCGCCGAGCGAGGAACAATTGTTGCCGGTGATCGCGACATTGGCCGCACCGTTGGCCCTCACCGCAGAGAAGGCGGCGCCGCGGATGCGGTTGCCGGAGACGGTGACATTGCCGGCGCGGAACACGTTGACCGCATTGCCGTTCTGGCCGGAGCCGCCGTCGCGCGCGCCGATCTCCTCGATGCGGTTGCCCTCGACGATGGTGCCGTCGTCGCCGGCAAGCGTCCGCCAGACGAGAATGCCGTTATTGGCCGCCGAGCGGACGATGTTCTGGCTGATGGTGAGGCCGCGGCTGTCGAGCGCGACGATGGCGGCCTTGGCGACGCCGGAGATGGTGTTGCCGCGGGCCAGCCCCTCGATCCCCTCCAGCACGATGCCGTGGTGGGTGGACCCGGCGATCTCGCAATCCTCGACGCGCACGCCCCGGCCGTGTTGGAGCACGATCAGGCCGCGCTTGTCCGGCAGCACCTTGCCCGCGCCCTCGATGACGAGGCCGGACAGGGTGATCATGTCGGCGCGCTGGGCGGAGAGGCAGGCCGTCCCGCCCTGGAACACGAGGCGGGTCGCCCCGCGCACGCCGATGATCTGGCAATTGGCCGGCAGGCGGACCTCGCCGACCTTATAGGCGCCGGGCGCGAGCCTGAGCGGCATGCGCGAGCCGGCGGCGGTTTCGACGGCGCGCTGCAGGTTGCGCGTCTGGTCTTCCGGCGCGCCGGGCTTCAGGCCGAAGGACTGGCCGTCGAGTACGGAGGCTCGCGCGGATGCCGGCAACGCCAGGGACGCGGCGGCGGCGAGCAGGAAAGAGCGGCGGGCGAGCATGAAGGCCTCCGGGGTTGCGGAGGCCGGCGCAAGGCCCGTGCCGGGTGTGCCTGTGCCGGAATGGGATGGTGTGACGCATTGAAAGGAGCATCATCTGATGCGATATCTGATGCACGAAGAGGAGGCCGCACATGCGCACTACCGTGACGCTCGACGACGACCTGGTTGCCAGGGCTCAGGAACTGACGGGGATTTCCGACAAGGGCGAATTACTCCGCGCGGCATTGACAGCGATCATCCAGCGGGAGGCGGCGAGACAGCTTGCCAGGCTCGGCGGTACCATGCCTGATCTGAAATCGGTGCCGCGCCGAAGGTCGGCGCTACCGTGATTCTGGTTGATGCGTCGGTCTGGATCGATCATTTCCGACATCAGAGCGAAACGCTGCTCGATCTGCTGCGCGAGGAGCGTGTGCTGGGACATCCCTTTGCTCGCGGTGAAGTAGCATTGGGAAATCTGCGTGATCGCCGGAGTACCCTCCTGCTCCTAAGTGAACTGCCCGCCGCGCGCGTTGCACGCGATGGCGATGTCCTCGCGCTGATCGAGAACCACCGCCTCTTCGGCCGCGGCATCGGCTATGTCGATGCACATCTGCTCGCGTCAGCGCTGCTGACGCCCGAGGCGCTCATCTGGACCCGCGACCGGCGTCTCGTGGACGTAGCGCGGGATTTGGGCATCGAGGCGGACTTCGGCTGAGAAACAAACGGAACCGCCACGCCATGCGCCTCGCCGTCATCGCCGACATCCACGGCAATGTCCTCGCGCTTGACGCCGTGCAGGCGGGCCGCGGCTGCGCGGGCGGAGAGCCTTGACCGGACCGACTGGGCGGGTGCGCGTCGCGACCGGTTTCATGCCCTGAGGCGGTTCATCGGCCGGTGACGGCGCGCGCCGCCATGACGGCCACGCGGTCGAGGTCGATCTGGGTCGGGATGCGGCCGAGAGCCCGCGGACGACCGGTTCGAGACGCGTGCCGCGCGGCGCGGGGCAGCGGCACGTGGACGAACAGCGCGCGCTTCGTCTCGCGTTTCGCCACCGCCTCCAGGGCCAGCCAATAGGTGAAGTTGCAGAGATATTCGCCGGCCGAAGGCGAGGGGCGGGCATTGAGGCCTGCCGCGCGCAGGCGCGCCGCGAGCGGGCCGCAGCGGAAGCCGGTCGCGACCCGCCACGGCGCATCCGCCCTGATCTCGGGCGAGACATGGAACGCGCCGGACGCGTCTTTGGTGCGCCGCGTCGCGACATTGTGCGCGTGCATCTCGATGCGGATGTGGGCCGCCCTGCCGGCGAGCCCGAACATCAGGATCGCATCCGGCCGGTGCCGCACGATCAGCGCCGGCAGGTCGCGGGCAACCTCCGCATAGACGGTGTTGAAGACATGGCCCACGATCCGGACGCTGGGCAGGCGCAGACGCTGCACGGCCTTGACCATCCCCGGCGTCGGATTGCGCTCCCAGCCCGGGAACGGGCCGAAGCCGGTGACGAGCAGCGTGGTCATTTCAGCCAGGCTGCCAGCCGCCTGACGGCTTCCTCCATGTCGGGCGTCGAACCGGCGAAGGAGAAGCGGATGGCATGCATGCCGCCATAGGGGTCGAAATCCGGTCCGGGCGTGGCGGCGACCCCCGTCTCGGCGAGCATACGGCGGGCGAAGTCGAGGCTGTCGTTCGTATATTTCGCGACGTCCGCATAGACGTAGAAGGCGCCATCCACGGGCAGGAGCCGGTCGAGCCCGGCCTTCGGCAGGCCGTCGAGCAGCACGCGCCGGTTGGCGGCGTAGCCGGCCTTGATCGCCTCCAGCTCGGCGGTCGCATCGAAGGCAGCAAGAGCCGCGACTTGGCTGAGCTGCGGCGCCGATATGAACAGGTTCTGCGCGAGGCATTCGACCGAGCGGGCAAGGCTCTCCGGCACGACCATCCAGCCGATCCGCCACCCGGTCATGCAGTAATATTTCGAGAAGGAGTTGATGACGGTGACGTCGTCGCTCGTCTCCAGCGCCGTATGGCAGGGCATCTCGTAGCTGAGGCCGTGATAGATCTCGTCCGAGATGAAGCGAATGCCGAGGTCCTGCGCGGCGGCGATCAGCGCCTTCAGCGCGTCAGGCGTCATCATGGTGCCGGTCGGATTGGCCGGGCTGGCGATCAGGATGCCATCGAGCCTCTTCTTTGCATGCTCGGCGGCCAGCATGTCGGGCGTCACCGCATAGCGCGTGGCCGCGGTGGTCTCGATGAACACCACCTCACAGCCGAGCGCCTCGAGGATGTTCTTGTAGGCGGGGTAGCCGGGGCTGGCGATGGCGACACGGGCGCCCGCCTCGAACAGGGCAAGGAACGACAGGATGAAGGCCGAGGACGAGCCCATGGTCACCGCGATCCGGCCGATGGGCACCTCGACGCCGTGGACCTCGGCATAGTAGCGGGCGATGCGCTGGCGCAGCTCCGGGATGCCCAAAGCAAGCGTGTAGCCGATCTGGCCGTCCATCAGCGCTTTCGCCGCCGCCTGGCGGATGCTCGCGGGCGTCGGTGCCGCGGGCTGGCCGACCTCCATGTGGATGACGCTCCGGCCCTCCGCCTCGGCTTTCGCGGCGGCGGTCATCACGTCCATGACGAGGAAGGGCGCCACCGAACCGCGCCGGGTTGGCTCAAGCGGCGGGCGGGCCAGCCCCTGACGGGCCAGAATCTGGCTGGCGGCTGCCTCGCGCGTCATCTACGGCCTTTCGCGTTCGCCTCTCGGGCGGTCATGGTTTCGCCTGCTTGCCTGTCCAAGAGGGCAGGAACAGCGCCTATCACAGGCGCGGCGGCTGGTCACCGTTCTCGCCCGAACGTGATTCCCGCGCGCGTTGACCTGTCATTGAGCCGTCCGTAGGTTCCGCACACGATGACGTTCCCCGCCTTTCCGCGCCGGGTTGCCGCGCCGGCCCTCGCCGGCCTGCTCGCCCTGACGACCCTCGCCGAGGCGCAGGCCCCGCGCGGCCTGCCGATCATCCGCGACACCGAGGTCGAGAACCTGCTGCGCGACTATGCCCGGCCGCTGTTCCGGGTCGCAGGCGTCGGCGGCACCCAGACCAATGTCATCATCGTCAACGACCGCGGCTTCAACGCCTTCGTCGCCAACGGCCGGCGCATGTTCATCAATGCCGGCGCGATTCTCGATTCGAAGACGCCGAACGAGCTGATCGGCGTGATGGCCCACGAGACCGGCCATATCGCGGGCGGGCACCTCGCGCGCCTGCGCGAGGCGATCGAGCGCGCCCAGGTCATTGCGGCCCTCAGCATGATCGTCGGCGCGGCGGGCGTTGCCGCCGGCGCGACAATGGGCCGTGGCGCCTCTGGCGTCGGCCAGGCCGCGCCCGGCGTGCTGATGGCCGGCCCGCACATCGCCATGCGCTCGGTGCTGTCCTACCAGCGCAGCGAGGAGGCGGCCGCCGACCGCGCTGCGATCAACTATCTCAACGCCACCGGCCAGTCCGCCAAGGGCATGATCGAGACCTTCAGGCGCCTGCAGAACGAGAACCTGGCGGCGATCCGCAGTGTCGACCCCTATGCGATCAGCCATCCGATTCCCGCCGACCGCGTCGCCAATATCGAGCCGCTGGCGAAGGCCAGCCCGCACTACAACGCGGTCGATCCGCCCGACCGGGTGATGCGCCACGCCCTCGCGCGGGCAAAGCTCGCCGGCTTTCTCGACCGGACTGAATCGATTGCCCGCCGCTTTCCGCCGGGCGACAATTCGCTGCCCGCCCGCTATGCCCGCGCCATCCAGATGTTCCGCTTCGGCGACCGCAATCGCGCCTCGGCCCTTGCCGACGACCTGATCCGGTCCCAGCCGAACAATCCCTATTTCCACGAGATCAAGGGCCAGATCCTGCTGGAGACCGGCCAGCCGGCCGCCGCGCTGCCCGCTTTGCGCCGCGCCGTCTCGCTGGCGCCCAATGCCGGCCTCATCCGCATCATGCTCGGCCACGCGCTGGTCGCGACCGGCAATCCGGCCGTGCTCGACGAGGCGATCCGCGAGCTGCGCCTCGCCCTCCAGCGCGAGCCCGAGGCCGCCGACGGCTATCGTCAGCTCGCCATCGCCTATGGCCGCAAGAACGACCGCGGGCAGGCCGATCTGTCCGCCGCCCAGGCCTCGCTCCACGAGGGCGATCTCAACACCGCGCGCGGGCTCGCCCGCCGGGCCCAGGGCTCGCTGCCGACCGGCTCGCCCGGCTGGCTGCGCGCCGAAGACATCGTCAATCAGCGCCCGCAGCGCAACTGAAGCGGGCCGAACGCCAGGATGAACCCATGCTGTCCCGCATGATCGCTGTGACCCTTGCCGCCTTTCTGGCCTTTGCCGCCCCGGCATCGGCGCAGGGCACGGCCGCCCCGCCGACGGCCGAGGAGCGCGCCCGCATCGAGGGCATGATCCGCGACTACCTGCTGCGCAATCCGGAAGTGCTGCAGGAGGCACTGGTGGAACTGGAGAAGCGTCAGGCCCAGGCCGAGGACCGGGCGCGGGCGGAAGCCTTCAACGCCAATCGCGCCGCGCTCTACCGCTCGCCCAACCAGATCGTGCTCGGCAACCCCAACGGCGACGTCACGCTGGTCGAGTTCTTCGATTACAATTGCGGCTTCTGCAAGCGCGCGCTGCCCGAGACGGTGGAACTGCTGCGCGCCGACCCGCGCATCCGCCTCGTGCTGAAGGACTTCCCCGTGCTCGGCCCGGGCTCGGTCGAGGCCGCGCAGGTGGCGGTGGCCCTCAAGATGCAGGTGCAGGGCGCCAAATATTTCGATTTCCACCAGAAATTGCTCGGCAGCCGCGGCCAGGCAACCGGCGCGCGCGCCCTCGAGGTGGCCCGCGAGGTCGGCGCCGACATGGACCGCCTGCAACGCGACATGCAGTCGGCGCAGGTGCGCGACACGCTGGCCGAGAACGCCCGTCTCGCGGAGCTGCTGCGCATCAACGGCACGCCGACCTATATCGTCGGCGACGAGGTGGTGGTCGGCGCGGTGGGCCTGGAACGGCTGCGCGAGAACATCGTCAGGGCAAGGGCGAGCTGCGCCCGCCAGCCGAACATGTGCTGATGGTAGGAATTATCGCCGTCATGGGATTTATGTCCTTGACAGCGTAACGCTGGTCCGGTAGTCTTCAGGCATGTTCGAGAGCTGCGCCTGTGCGGCAAGGGCGTGTTGGTTCTCGGCCCGCCTGCGGATCAGCGCGGCGGGTTCTTCCGTGCCCTTGCCTCTCGCGGACCCTGAACGATGCGTGCGCCGCGCTCTCGTGTTTCGATTTTCCCCAAACGGCTGATATCGGCAACCACCGGAATGCCCCGCTCGTGTTTCAGGCGCTCGATGAACGCGGCGTCTGCCGCGTCAAGCGCGGCAGTCATCACCTGTCGCCACTCGTGGGTCGAGTTCTGGAATTTCGCCAGCGTCGCCGGATCGATCCGCAGCGATACGGCCTGCTTCGGCGCTGCGATGCGAGGCCGGCCGCGAGAGCGTTTGATGCTCTCGGCGAGGGCAGGGAATACGTCCGCGAACGGCCTGGCCTGCGCCAGTTCCTCGTCCGATGCCTCCGGAGCATCGGGATCGGCGGCGATCCGCTTCTGAATGGCGGCCTCTTCGGCCGCGGTCAGCCTCCGGTGCTTCGTCATGGCAGCACCTTCCTTTCCTTCCGGCTGGCATCGCGCATCGAGATCACGGAGATCGCCTCGGTGCCGAGGGCAGCGAAGACCACGGCGAGAATCGCAACGCCGCGGAACTCGCCTATGGCCATGAAGCGGCCGAGCTTGGCCGGCACCACGACGGAGGAGGCGAAAAACTCGACATCGAGCTCGGCGAAGTCATAGCCGTGGTTCTCGATGTTCAGGAGCCGCTTCTGTTCGTCGTAAGCGATCTTCGTATGATTTAATGTACACGATAAATTGGGCTGCGTCAAAAATATTCGTACACGAAAATATCACAAGCCGGCAGGCGCCCCCACGGCACCCGCCACTCCTCAAACAGGCGCCGGCTCAGCCGTCCCTCACTCCTTCAGTTCGTACCGATAGCTCTTCGACACCACGCGCCAGCCATCCGAGAGCTTCAACAGCACGAGGTAGTCGGTGAAGAAGCGCGGCGGCATGGCGCAGCGCACCTTCACGAACACGGTGGACTCGTCGGACCGGTCGACCATGACCACGAAGTCGTGGCGGGCGTCGCCCTTGGACTTCGGCGAGGGCCGCTTGCTGACGCGGTCCAGCCAGTCACCACGGGTGAGGATGTTGAGCTCTCCCTTCTCCTGCCAGCGCAGGTCGGCGGTCGGGTGGAAGGCCTCGGACAGCTTGTCGGTGTCGCCCTCGTAGAGCCCGTCGAGGTAGAGATTGATCACCGCTTCCACGGTGGAGCGGTCGTAGGTTGCGGGGCGCTCGGCCTCCCAGACTGCAGCGTGGGACATGGCATTCCTCCAAAGGTTGTGTATTTGCCGCCAGCAAACCACAAACCGGGCGGAGGCGGAACAGGCGATGGACGCTGGCCCCGCTTGCGGCGATGCGGGGGCATCGCCATAGTGCGCGCCATCAGACCCGGCGCGACCGCCGGACGCCATTCTATCGGGAGACTGCCATGATCGAGGACCTCATCAACCGCGTCGCGACGGCGGCCGGCATCGACCAGGGTCTCGCCTCCAAGGCCGTCGGCATGATCCTCGGCTTCCTGCAGAAGGAAGGTCCGCAGGAGCAGGTCCAGCAGATGCTGGCCGCGCTGCCGGGCTCGGAGCAGGTGATCGCCCAGTCCACGGGCGGCGAAGGTGGCGGCCTGATGGGCATGGTCGGCGGCCTGATGGGCGGCGGCATCATGGGCCTCGGCGCGAACCTCATGGGCGCCGGCCTCGACATGGGCCAGATCTCCACGGTCGGCCGCGAGCTGATGGCCTTCGGCCGCGAGCATGCGGGCGAGGACGTGATGGGCCAGATCGTCGCCGGCACGCCGGGCCTCTCGCAGTTCGCCTGAGGCCCGCTGCCGGCCGTTGACAGGGCGGCTGCCGCCGTCCAAGGCAGCGCCATGACACCCATCGAGGCAGGCACGCGCCCCATCGGCGGGCCGATCGGCCGTTTCCTCAGGGACGGCCGGCCGGCGGTCATGGGCATCCTCAACGTGACGCCGGATTCCTTCTCCGACGGCGGCCGGTTCTTCGATCCGACCGTCGCGATCCGCCATGCCGAGGCCATGGCGGGGCAGGGCGCCGACATCCTCGACATCGGCGCGGAATCGACCAGGCCCTATGGCGGGCAGCAGCCGGTGACGGCCGCGGACGAGATCGCCCGGCTTGTGCCTGTTCTGCCGGAGGTGGTGAAGCTCGGCCTGCCCGTCTCCATCGACACGATCAAGGCGGATGTCGCCCGCTGGGCGCTGGACCAGGGCGCGGTCATCCTCAACGATGTCTGGGGTCTGCAGAACGACGCCGCCATGGCACCGCTCGCGGCCGGATATGGCGTGCCGGTCATCGTCATGCACAACCGGGAGGGCGCCGACCCTGCCATCGAGATCATGGCCGATGTCATGGCGTTTCTTGCCCGCTCGGTGGCCATCGCGGAGGCTGCCGGCATCGCCCGCGACCGGATCGTGGTCGATCCCGGCATCGGTTTCGGCAAGACGCCGGAGCAGAGCATCGAGGCGCTGGGCAAACTCGACAGGCTCAAGGCGCTTGGCCTGCCGGTGCTGGTCGGCGCCTCGCGCAAGCGCTTCATCGACACGGTGTCGCCCTCCAGCGTGGACGAGCGCATCGGCGGCTCCGTCGCCGCGCATGTCATCGCTGCCGAAGCCGGCGCTGCCATCATCCGGGCGCACGATGTCGCCGAGACCGTGCAGGCACTGAAGGTCTGGGCCGCCATCCGCGCCCACGGGATGGGACCATGACGGATCGCATCTTCATCCGGGGACTGGTCGTCCATGCCCATCACGGCGTGATGGAGCACGAGACGCGGGTCGGCCAGCGCTTCGTCATCGATCTCGAGCTTGGCGTCGACCTCAGCCCCGCGGCGGCCAGCGACCATCTGGCCGACACGGTGTCTTATGCCGAGGTCGCCGACGTGACCGAACAGGCCTTCACGACCCGCAATTTCCGTCTGCTGGAGGCGGCGGCAGGCGCTGTGGCCGAAGCGGTGCTCGCCCGTTTCGGCAAGGTGGCGGCCGTGACCGTGACCGTTCACAAGCCCCATGCGCCGATCGCGGCCATCTTCGACGATGTCGGCGTGGTGCTGACCCGCCGGCGCGGAGCCTGAAGGCGTGGCAGAGGCGCTGATCGGCCTCGGCGGCAATGTCGGCGATGTCAGGGCGACGCTGGACAAGGCGGTCGCCGCCTTCTGCGATGGCGCCGAGGTGCAACTGCTCGGGCGTTCGTCGGACTACGAGACGCCGCCCTGGGGGCCTGTCGCCCAGCCGCCCTTCGTCAATCTCTGCCTCCGGGTCGAGACGAACCTGCCGCCGCGGGCACTCCTGCAGCGCGCGCTGGCGGTGGAAGCAGGCCTTGGCCGCGACCGGACAGCCGGCCCGCGCTGGGGCCCGCGCCCGGTCGATATCGACATCCTCGCCTATGACGACGTTGCCCTCGACGAACCGGACCTGCATATCCCGCATCCGCGCATGACCGAGCGGGCCTTCGTGCTGGTGCCGCTCGCCGAAATCGCGCCCGATTGGGTGGTGAAGGGCCGGACCATCGCCAAATGGGCGGCGGGGATCGATGCGGCGGGGGTGCGAAAGCTTGCGTCGCGTGCCGGCTGACGGGCACCGGGCGCTCGGCATGAGGCAAGTGCGTCCTTCGAGGCTCGCCCGTTCCGGGCTCGCACCTCAGGATGAGGGAGGTTGTGAATGGCAGAACTGGTGTCGAAGCTTGCCGGTCTTCTTCCTGAAATGACCGTCGCGCTTCGTCAGCGCTGATGCAACTCACGACCTCCCTCATCCTGAGGCGCGAGAGAGCGAAGCGAACGAGCCTCGAAGGACGCACTTCATCGATGCAGGGCAAGGGCAGCCTCAGGAGGTGACCATGACCGCGGCGCTCCGCCCAAAGGACGCCTTCCGGTCGCCACGCCTTCGTGGCATCGAAGCTGCATGACCTCGCCTGTGACACAGCCCGTCGAGCCCCTGGCTCTGGCCTCCGAGTTCCCGCCCGCGACCGAGGCGCAATGGCGCGCGGCCGTCGACGCTGTGCTCAAGGGCAAGCCGTTCGACAAGGTGCTGGTCAACCGCACGGCCGATGGCATCGCGATCCAGCCGCTCTATCCACGCAAGCAGGGTGCAGCCCCGCTGGCGGGCAGGGCGCCGGGCGCGCCCTGGACCGTCGCCCAGCGCGCCGACCATCCGGACCCCGCCGCGGCCAATGCCCAGGCGCTTGAAGACCTCGCCGGCGGCGCCTCGGGGCTCGTCGTGGTGACGCGCGGCGCCATCGGCGACCGGCGCGGCGACGCCATGGTGATCGACGGCCTCGCCGAGATCGACGCGCTGCTCGACGGCGTCATGCTGGACCTCATTCCCGTCCGCATCGATGCCGGCACCTCGGCCGGCCATGTCGCCGCGATGATCGCCGCAAAAGTCGCGCGCGACGGCCTCGACCCGGAGGCCCTGACCATTGCCTTCGGCATCGACCCCATCGCCGCCTTCGCCCGGAGGGGTACGCTGGAAAATTGGGACGGCGCGGCCGCCAAGGCGGCCGATGCCGTTCTGGCGCTCCGGAGCCGCGGCCTCAGTGGCACGCAACTCGTTGCCGACGGCCGGGTGATCCACGATGCCGGCGGCTCGGAGGCGCAGGAACTGGCCTTCGTGCTCGGCACGGCCGTGCAGTACTGGCGGATGCTGGAGGCCGCCGGCCTGGCCGTGGACGAGGTGCGGCGCGCGCTGTCGGTCGTGCTGGCGGTGGATGCCGACCAGTTCATCGGTACGGCGAAGACGCGCGCCATGCGCAAGCTCTGGGCGCGGCTGGAAGCGGCCTGCGGCCTCGATCCCGCCCATCTCGACCTGCACGCCGAGACGGCCTGGCGCATGGTGACGCGCGTCGACCCGGCGGTGAACTGGCTGCGCACCACCACGGCGGTCTTCGCGGCCGGGATCGGCGGCGCGGATCACGTGATGGTCGAACCCTGGACCGCGGCGATCGGCCTGCCGGACGCCTTCGCCCGGCGCTTGGCGCGCAACACGCAGCTGATCCTGATCGAGGAGTCGAACCTGCACCGCGTCGCCGATCCGGCCGCCGGCGCGGGCGGCATCGAGGCGCTGACCGACGAACTCTGCGGGCGCGCCTGGGCACTGTTCCAGGAGTGGGAGAAGGCCGGCGGCATCGTCGCGGCGCTGTCGGCGGGGGTGGTTCAGGCGGCGGTCGCGAAGGTGCGCGCCGAGCGCGCCAGCGCCATCGCGAAGCGCCGCGAGCCGCTGACCGGCGCCTCCGAGTTCCCGAACGTCCACGAGGCCGTGCCGGAGGTGCTGCATCCGCCGAAGCGCGAGACGCGTCGCGGCGCTGACACCATCGACCTGCCGCCGGCGGCCCGCGGCGAGCGGTTCGAGGCGCAGGTGACGGCTTTCGCGGGCGGCGCGATCCGTTCGGCCCTGTCGCGGCCGAAGAGCGACACGGTCTTCGTCGAGCCGCTGGCGCCGATCCGGCTCGCGGAGCCTTTCGAGGTGTTGCGCGCTGATCTCGATGTGATCGCGGCGACGACGGGCACGCGCCCGAAGGTGTTCCTCGCCGTGATCGGTCCGGTCGCGGCCTTCACGCCGCGCGCCACTTTCGCGCGCAACCTGTTCGAGGCCGGCGGCTTCGATGCGCCGATCCCGGAGCCCTTCGCCGACCTGGCGGCGATCAAGGCGGCATTCAAGGCGAGCGGCGCGGCGATCGCGTGCCTGTGCTCCTCCGACGAACTTTACGCCGCCGAAGCGGTTGATGCCGCAGAGGCGCTGAAGGCGGTCGGCGCGAAACAGCTCTGGCTCGCAGGCCGCCCGGGCGATCTGGAGGACGCTCTGAAAGCGGCCGGGGTAGGCGGTTTCGTCTTCGCCGGCGGCGATGTGGTAGAATTCCTGACGGTCGCGCGCGCGGCGCTGGATGCGTGAGGAGACAGCAATGGCCCGCATCCCCGACTTCACGACCATCCCCTTCGCGGACGCCGCGCAGGCCGCCGTCGGCGGCGAGCCCTGGCTGACGCCGGAGGACATCCTCGTGCGTCCGGTTCACGCGGAGGCCGATCTCGCCGGCATCGACTTTCTCGACACATATCCCGGCATCAAGCCGTTCCTGCGCGGTCCCTATCCGACCATGTACGTGAACCAGCCCTGGACGATCCGGCAATATGCCGGCTTCTCCACGGCCGAGGATTCCAACGCCTTCTACCGGCGCAACCTCGCGGCCGGCCAGAAGGGCCTGTCCGTCGCCTTCGATCTGGCCACCCACCGCGGCTACGACAGCGACCACCCCCGCGTGTCCGGCGATGTCGGCATGGCGGGCGTCGCGATCGACTCGATCTACGACATGCGCACGCTGTTCTCCGGCATCCCGCTCGACCAGATGAGCGTGTCCATGACCATGAACGGCGCCGTGCTGCCGATCCTCGCGCTCTACATCGCGGCGGCGGAAGAGCAGGGCGTGCCGCAGGCCAAGCTCTCCGGGACCATCCAGAACGACATCCTTAAGGAGTTCATGGTCCGCAACACCTATATCTACCCGCCCAAGCCCTCGATGCGGATCATCTCCGACATCTTCGCCCATACGGCGAAGGAGATGCCCAAGTACAATTCCATCTCGATCTCCGGCTATCACATGCAGGAGGCCGGGGCGACGCAGGACCTCGAGCTCGCCTACACGCTCGCCGATGGCGTCGAATATGTCCGCGCCGGCATTGCGGCGGGCATGACGGTCGACCAGTTCGCGCCGCGCCTCTCCTTCTTCTGGGCCATTGGCATGAACTTCTTCATGGAGGTGGCGAAGCTCCGCGCCGCCCGCCTGCTCTGGGCGAAGCTCCTGAAGCCGTTCGAGCCGAAGAGCGACAAGAGCCTGCCGCTGCGCACGCATAGCCAGACCTCCGGCTGGTCGCTGACCGCGCAGGACGTCTTCAACAACGTCGTGCGCACGCAGATCGAGGCCATGGCGGCGACCCAGGGCCATACCCAGTCGCTGCACACCAACGCCCTCGACGAGGCCTTAGCGCTGCCGACCGACTTCTCCGCCCGCATCGCCCGCAACACCCAGCTGTTCCTGCAGCAGGAGAGCGGCACGACGCGGATCATCGACCCCTGGGGCGGCTCGCTCTATGTCGAGCGCCTCACCGCCGACCTCGCCGCCAAGGCCTGGGAGCATATCCAGGAGGTCGAGGCGCTCGGCGGCATGGCCAAGGCGATCGACGCCGGCATTCCGAAGCTCAGGATCGAGGAGGCCGCCGCCAAGACGCAGGCGCGGATCGATTCACGGGTCCAGTCGGTCATCGGCGTCAACAAGTTCCGCCCCGACGGCGAGAAGAACATCGACGTGCTGAAGGTCGACAATTCGGCTGTCCGGGGGGCGCAGATCGAGAAGCTGAAGCGCCTCAGGGACGAGCGCAATCCGGCCGAGGTTCAGGCAGCGCTCGACGCGCTGACCGCAGGCGCCGCCGGCAACGGCAACCTCTTGGCGCTCGCCATCAGCGCCGCGCGCGCCAAGGCCACCGTCGGCGAGATGTCAGATGCGATGGAGAAGGTGTTCGGCCGCCACAAGGCCGAGATCAAGGCCATTTCCGGCGTCTACAAGCGCGAGGTCGGCGCCATGAACGAGAACGTCTCGAAGGTCCAGCACATGGTCGAGGCCTTCGCCGAGAACGAGGGCCGGCGGCCGCGCATCCTCGTTGCCAAGGTCGGCCAGGACGGCCACGACCGCGGCCAGAAGGTCATCGCCTCGGCCTTCGCCGATCTCGGCTTCGACGTCGACATCGGCCCGCTGTTCGCAACGCCCGCGGAAGCGGCGAAGCAGGCGATCGAGAACGACGTCCACTGCGTCGGCGTCTCCTCGCTCGCCGCCGGCCATCTGACGCTGGTGCCGGAGCTGAAGGCGGAGCTCGAAAAGCAGGGCCGCGAGGACATCATGATCGTCGTCGGCGGCGTCATCCCGCCGCAGGATTTCGACGCGCTCTATGCGGCCGGTGCCTCCTCCATCTTCCCGCCGGGCACGCCGATTGCCGACGCCGCCATCGACCTGATGGACAAGCTCAACGCCAAGCTCGGCTACGTGCAGGCGGCGGAATAGGCGGGGCGCCATACCCGGCCTGGCAGGCGTCAGTCCGCGAGGCCCATCACGAAAGCCAGAGCCACGTTGAGGCGCGCCATCTCATCGGGCGCTAGCCGGCCGATCGGCTCTCCGATCCGCGTGCGCCGGACCGTGACGGGCTTGTCCGCCATGACTTGCGACCGAGCGCGTAGACCGTTGGTGGCGCTGGGTTCGACGGTGATGCGGAAGTCAGGCGCATCGACGGTCTCCGTGGTCATCTGGCAGATCACGACCGAGCCATGCTGGGGCGGGAACGCGTCCGTCTGGACGATGACGGCCGGCCGGGGCTTGCCATAGTCGCCGCTTGCCGCGACCAGCACGATGTCGCCGCGCTTCACGGCCGGCGGCCCACACTCGCCGGGATCATGATGGCCCGCTGTCGAACTCGCTGACGGCCTCGATCCAGGTCAGCGCCGCCTCCTCGGCCGCCGGGTCGAGGCGCGCGACCTGAGCCGCGACGCGCCGCCGGACGGAACGCAGGCGGACATCGGGGACAGCGAGCCGGACCTCGCGCAGGCCGTTGTCGCGCCGGCGGTCCCGCATCGCCTTCATTCGCTGGGCAGCGTTCGCCACGCTGGCCTCCTGCGCCTGTGAACGCATCGTTCCGGCATTTGTAACGCGTTACGCCGGTTCCGACAATCGGCGAGCCGGGCCTTCCGCGGGCAGGGGCGCCCGGGACCCGCGGGTCCGATCCGGCCGGTCCTCCCTTGCATAGCGGTCGTGCCGCCTGAAATTCCGGCAATCGAAACGGTTGAAACGCCGACCGTTCCGGTGCAGCTTTCCGTGATCACAGATCAAGACCGGACCAACCGGCTGAAGCGATCTCGGGAGGATCAAGCATGACCCATCTGACACGACGTCATCTCATGGCCGGCGCCGCGGGCGCGGGCCTCGTCTCGCAGCTCTCTGCGCCCGCCATCGCCCAGGCTTTTCCGGCCCGGCCGATCACGCTGGTCGTGCCCTGGGGCGCCGGCGGCGGCACTGACGCGACCGCCCGCATCGTCGGCTCGCTGATGGAGAAGGAGTTCGGCCAGCCGGTGAACGTGGTGAACCGCACGGGTGGCTCCGGCGTCGTCGGCCATTCGGCGATCGCGACCGGTGCCGCGGACGGCTACACGATCGGCATGATCACGGTCGAGATCACCATGATGCACTGGCAGGGGCTGACCCAGCTCAATCCGGAGAGCTACACCCCGCTCGCCCTGATGAACGAGGATCCGCCCGGCGTGCAGGTGATCAACACCAGCCCCTACCAGGACCTCAAGGCGCTGGCTGACGCGATCAAGGCCAACCCGGGCAGGATGAAGGCCTCCGGCACCGGCCAGGGCGGCATCTGGCACCTCGCCCTCGTCGGCTGGCTCGGCGCCATGGGCCTGCCGCCGAGCGCAGTGCCGTGGGTGCCGTCCAACGGCGCAGCGCCCGCCATGCAGGATCTCGCCGCCGGCGGCGTCGACATCGTCACCTGCTCGGTGCCCGAGGCCAAGGCCATGCTCGACGCCGGCCGCGCACGGTCGCTCGCCATCATGGCAGCCGAGCGCAATCCGCAATTCGCCAACGTGCCGACGTTGAAGGAAGCCATCGGCGTCGATTACACGGTTGGCGCCTGGCGCGGCATCGCCGCGCCCAAGGGCCTTGCGGCCCCGATCGCCGAGCGGTTCACGACGGTGCTCAAGAAGATTAACGAATCCAAAGAGTTCCGCGACTTCATGTCGGCCCGCGGCTTCGGCGTGAAATGGGCGGATGGTGCCGGCTTCGCCAGGTTCATGGCCGACGGCAATACCGCCATGGGCGTCGCCATGAAGGCGGCCGGCCTCGCCCGCTCGTCCTGATCCACTCGACGACCTGAACCGGCCCGGCGGCACAAGCCCGCCGGGTCGTCGCTTGCCACCGCTCCGGGGCCGTCCATGCATATCCCTGATCGCATCCTGGGCGGCGCCATGGCGGCCCTCGGAGCCGCCGCCGCCTATGGCGGATCGCTCCTGCCGCCGGTTCCCGGTCAGCAGGTCGGTCCCAATGTCTTTCCCGTGGTGATCGGCTGCGGCCTCGTTGCGTGCGGCCTGGCGATAGCGGCCGGCATCGGGCGGTCGTTCGAGCAGGCCGAGGAGATCGTGACCTCGGAGGATGGCAGCCACGTCAAGGCCGACGACGCGCCACCCATCCCCTACGCGGCGTTCAAGACTGCCGTGCCGCCGATCCTGCTCGTGTTCTATGCGCTTTCGGTCGATTTCCTGGGCTTCGCGCCGACCGCCGCCGTGATGGTGGCGGTCACCTGCTTCGCGCTCGGCGGCAACTGGCGCACGGCCGTGCCGCTCGCCCTGCTGGCGCCGCCGGCCGTGCATCTCGTCTTCGCCAAGCTGCTGCGCGTGCCCCTGCCCGCGGGCTTCCTTCCGATGCCCTGGTAGGCCGCGATGTCCACGTTCCTCGAAGCGATCCAGATGGTGCTGGCGACGGATGTGCTGCTCGCCATCCTGCTGTCGGCGATCTACGGCCTGGTCGTCGGCTCGCTGCCGGGCCTCTCCGCCACGATGGCGACGGCGCTGCTGGTGCCGGTGACCTTCTACCTGTCGCCGATCGCGGCCATCGCGACGATCATCACGGCCTCGGCCATGGCGATCTTCTCGGGCGATATTCCCGGTTGCCTCCTGCGCATTCCCGGCACGCCGGCCTCGGCCGCCTATACCGACGAAGCCTATGCGATGACGCGCAAGGGCGAGCCGGAACTGGCGCTCGGCATCTGCCTCTGGTTCTCGGCGCTCGGCGGGGTGTTCGGCACGCTGTCACTGATCATCATGGCGCCGCTGCTGGCCGAATTCGCGTTGTCCTTCTCGACCTTCGAATATTTCTGGCTGGCTTTCCTCGGCCTGATGTGCGCGACGGTCGTGGCCAGGTCCTCGCCGGTCAAGGCGCTGGCCGCCATGCTGCTCGGCCTGCTCATCGCCTGCATCGGCATCGAGAACCCGGCGGGCACGCCGCGCTTCACCTTCGGATTCACCAACCTGCTCGGCGGAATCGAGGTGATCCCCGCGCTCGTCGGCTGCTTCGCAGTGGCCGAGGTCATGCGCGCCATGTCGGTGCCGGAGCCGCCGCCGCTGGCGCGCCGCAAGTTCGGCTCGATCCTCGCGGGCCAGTGGAAGCTTACCAAGCAATATCCCAAGCAGCAGGCGCGCGGGAATGTCGTCGGCATCATCATCGGCGTGCTGCCGGGCGCCGGCGCCGACATGGCCGCCTGGGTCTCCTATGCCATGTCCAAGCGCTTCTCCAAGACGCCGGAGAAGTTCGGCACCGGCCATCCCGAAGGGCTGATCGAGGCGGGCGCCTCCAACAATGCCTCGCTCGCCTCCGGCTGGGTGCCCTCGCTGCTGTTCGGCATTCCCGGCGACACGATCACCGCCATCGCCATCGGCGTGCTCTACATGAAAGGCCTCAATCCCGGCCCGACGCTCTTCACCGAGAAGGCGTCGAGCATGTACGCGCTCTACATCATCTTCATGCTGGGCAATATCATCATGATCCCGCTCGGCATCATCATGATCCGCCTCGCCACCTTCATCCTCCGGGCCAAGCGCTACGCCATCATGCCGGTCATCGTGCTGCTCTGCGCGGTGGGGTCGTTCGCCACCGGCAACAACCTGTTCCTGGTCATCACGGTCGGCGCCTTCGGCGTGATCGGCTACATGATGGAGAAGAACGGCTTCCCGGTCGCGGCGCTCGTGCTCGGCATCGTCATGGGCAACATGGTCGAGACCCATTTCATCACGTCGCTGATCAAGTCGGACGGCTCGATGCTGCCGTTCTTCCAGCGGCCGGTCTCGGCGATCCTCGCCGCCATCACCATCAGCCTGCTGGTCTGGCCGCTGGCGGTCTGGCTCTGGAAGAAGCGCCCGCAAGCCAGCGCAGCAGCGGCCTGATCAATCGCTCGCGGGCGCGGCGGGCTGGGGAGCCGGCAGCGGCTCCGCCGTGACCGTCCGCGCAGCCTCCGGCTGTCCGGCCATCGGCGACTGTTCGTGGATTGGCCGCAGTTCGGCGGGCAGGGGCGCGGCCTCGGCGGAGACGGCGGGAAGCGAATCCTCGATCACCGGCGGCTGGCCGATCTTGCCGCCGATCAGCCGGACGATCTCGGGGGCCTCGGCGAAGGTGCCGTGGCGGACGAGGTCGGTCCAGCCGCCCGACCGCATGGTGAAGACGCGCACGCCGAGCGAGGAGATGATCTCGCGGTGCTCGGCATTGCGCACGTCGAGCGAGCCGACGCGCTGGCGGTCCCAGGCGACGGTGGAGGAGGCGGCGAGCGCCCGGTCGTCGGACTGGACGAACAGCGAGATGCGCGAGGGTCGGGCAATGCGCGCCATCTGCTGGCGGAACACCTCCACGTCGAGGTCGGGCGCGGCAAGGATCACCTCCCCGAGATGGCCGTCGAGTTCGCCGCGCCCGGCGATGGCGGCCTGACGCAGGCCTTCCATGGTGAGGAACGCCCCCATGGAATGGGCGATGACGTGGATGCGGCCGACGCCCGGCGTGCGGCCAAGATCGGTCAGGAGCTTTTCCAGCGCGTCGCGGGAGGCGGTCGCGACCTCCCGGTCGCCCGAATAGGCGAGCACCCGCCGGTAGCTCGGCCAGGTGAACAGTACATGCGTGCCGCGGAAGCCGGCATCGGAAGCCACCTGCACGAGGCGGAAGGCGGCCTCGTCGTAGTCGGTGTTGAAGCCGTGGACATAGACCAGCACATCGCGCCGGTCGGAAGCCTGCCCGGAGACCGCTTCAGCCACACCGGCGCGGAAGGCGTCCGGCGTCAGCGCCGAGCGGTCGGCGAGGACGGCATGGCGGCGCGGATTCTCACCGCCGACCTGCGGGCGCGGAATGGAGCCCGGCGTGCGCCCGGGCGGCATGGTCACCACCTGCCGGTAAAAACGCGCGCGCTCGGCCGAGGGCCCGCCCAGGCGGTCGCCGCGAAAGGCCGGCCGGGTCGAGGCGACATAGACATTAACCGCCTGCGGCTCGGCAGCCGGCGCAGTGAGCGAGCCGATGGAGCCGGTGATCCCGGACAGGCCCGGCCCCAGGCAGCCGCCGAGCGACAGCGCGACCAGCCCCGCGAGGAAGGGCCGGAAACGGCTGGCGGGGACGGCGACGGCGCGGGTCGACGGCTGGGACATGTTCTCTGATGTGTTGGCGGTTCGGCGGCCATGAAGGCCCGCCGCCGGTTGGCGAACGGTGAACAGGCACGAAACGGACCTGCCACCGTCCCTGCCGCGTAAAGTCGGGCCGTGGCCAGAATGGGGCGGGAGAGGGGCTGCGCGATGGGCGGCGTCGATCCCGAATCGCTCGCCTCGCGCCTGTGGCTTTGATACCACGCTGAGAATGCGCTCACCTCCCGATCCCGACAGGCTGGCCGAGGCGATCCGTGCCGGCGACCGCGCCGTGCTGGCGCGGGCGATCACGCTCGTCGAATCCACCAAGCCCGACCATCAGGCGGTGGCGCGCGCCCTCGTGCAAACGCTGCTGCCGGAGACCGGCCGGGCCATCCGCATCGGCATGACCGGCGTGCCCGGCGCGGGCAAGTCGACCACCATCGACACGTTTGGCTCAAACCTGACGGCGGCTGGTCACCGGGTCGCGGTGCTGGCGGTCGATCCCTCGTCCTCGCGCACCGGCGGCTCAATCCTCGGCGACAAGACGCGCATGGCCCGCCTCGTCAACGACGACAACGCCTATGTCAGGCCCTCGCCCTCGTCGGGCACGCTGGGCGGCGTCGCAGCCAAGACGCGCGAGACCATGCTGCTTTGCGAGGCCGCCGGCTTCGACGTGATCCTGGTCGAGACGGTCGGGGTCGGCCAGTCGGAGACGGCGGTTGCCGACATGACCGACCTGTTCCTCGTGCTGATGCTGCCGGGCGCCGGCGACGAGTTGCAGGGGATCAAGAAGGGCATCCTGGAGCTCGCCGACATCATCGCGGTCAACAAGGCGGACGGCGACGGCGCGATCCGCGCCAAGGCCGCGGCGGCCGAGTATCGCGCGGCGCTGCACATCATGGCGCCGAAGTCTCTGGTCTGGTCGCCGCCGGTGCTGATGATCTCGGGCCTTGCCAACCAGGGCCTCGACACGCTCTGGGAGCAGATCGGCGCCTTCCGCACGAAGACGGAGGCCTCCGGCGACTTCGCGGCCAAGCGCCGCGCGCAGGGCGTCAAATGGATGTGGACCATGCTGCAGGAGCGCGTCGCCCAGCGGCTAAAGCGCGATCCCGCCTTGAAAGCCCGCCTGCCGGCACTCGAGGCGGAGGTCGCCGCGGGGCGGCTCGCGCCGATGGTGGCGGTCGAGGAGATCGCGGGGGTGCTGGGGCTGTAGTGGGCGATCGAACGTAAGCGCAACGGCTGCGCCTCCACCTCTCCCCCGGCGGGGAGAGGTCGACCGAAGGTCGGGAGAGGGGGCCAGATACCATCCGTTCGACACTATCCCCCTCACCCGATCATCGCTTCGCTCTGATCGACCTCTCCCCGCCGGGGAGAGGTGGAAGCGCGAGCTGGCCGGCTTGCGCTCCATGCCACCCAGTGCATAACCCGCACCCGTCGCAGCCCCTTCCCCATTCGTCATTTGCCACTCACGATCCCTCCTTCATGCGAAGGGGAGCCGACACCGTGGCAAAAGCACCGATCTGGCAATGGTCCGCCGTCGAGACGGCCAAGGCGATCCGCAAGGGTCAGGTCTCGTCCGAGGAGGTGACCAAGGCCCACATTGCCCGGATGAAGGCGGTGAACCCGACGCTCAACGCCGTCGTGGTAGATCTCTCCAAGGATGCCATCAAGGCGGCGAGGGCGGCCGACAAGGCCCTCGCCAAGGGCCGGGATGTCGGGCCGCTGCACGGCGTTCCCGTCACCATCAAGATCAACATCGACGTCGAGGGCCAGGCCAATTCCAACGGCGTCGTCGCCTTCAAGGACAATATCGCGCCGGGCGACTCGCCCGTGACCGCGAACCTGAAGAAGGCCGGCGCGGTGATCCTCGGGCTCACCAATACGCCCGAATTCTCCATGCGCGCCTTCACCGACAACCCGCTGCACGGGCTGACGCTGAATCCCTGGGACGCGAAGATCACCTGCGGCGGCTCCTCCGGCGGCGCCGGCTCGGCGGTCGCCGCTGGCATCGGCTGCATCGCGCATGGCAACGACATCGGCGGCTCGCTGCGCTGGCCGGCCTATTGCAACGGCGTTGTCACCATCAAGCCGACGCAGGGGCGCATCCCCGCCTTCAACCCAACCCAGCTCAGGGGCGAGGAGCGCGGCCTGATGGCGCAGTTCATGTCCTCGCAGGGCCCGCTGGCGCGCTCGGTGGCGGATGTGCGGCTCGGCCTCGAGGTGATGGCCCAGCGCGACATGCGCGACCCCTGGTGGGTGCCCGCGCCGCTCAAGGGCCCGAAGCTGAAAGGGCCGATCAAGGTCGCGGTGGCCAAGATCCCCGCCGACATGAAGGCCGACCGCGCGGTGATTTCGCTGGTTCGCAAGGCGGCCGACCACCTCGCCGATGCCGGTTACGATGTGCGCGAGGCCGAGGTGCCGGACCTCGACGGCGCCTGGCAGCTCTGGTGCGACCTGATCATGACGGAACTGCACGTCATGCAGGAGAAGCTCATGCGCCAGACCGGCGGCAAGGACTTCAACCAGACCATCGACGGCTTTCTCAAGCTGGCCACCATGCTCGACGCCGAGGGTTACATGAAGGCCATTGCCCGCCGCTCGCGCGTGCTGCGCAACTGGCTCGCCTTCCTGGAGGAGTATCCGGTCATCCTGACGCCTCTCTCGGTCAACCCGACGCCACCGGCCAACGACGACCTCAAGGGCGACAAGCGCATCGCCGAGATCTTCTGGAACGACGTGCGCTTCATGTCGACGCTGAACCTGCTCGGCCTGCCGGCGGCGGTCGTGCCCGTCGGCCTCGTCAAAGGCAATCCGGTGGGCGTGCAGATCGTCGCGACGCGCTATCGCGAGGATGTCTGCCTGGATGCTGCCGCTGTTGTCGAGAAGAAGGCCGGCATCCTCGTGAAGGAGCTCTGGGCGCGCGGATAAGACGCCGTTCCCGCTTGGCGATGATGGCACTGCGTTGCTAGAACGTTGCAGCGCAGCGCATCAGCCCCAAGGGACCGATCATGGCCGACGGCGACAACCTCCTCATCGGCAAGAGCACCAAGCCGGAAGTGCTGGCGCTGAAGTTCGGCAACCGCCACGGGCTGATCACCGGGGCCACTGGCACCGGCAAGACCGTGTCGCTGCAGGTGCTCGCCGAGGGCTTCTCCAATGCCGGCGTGCCGGTCTTCGCCTCCGACATCAAGGGCGACCTGTCCGGCGTCGCCGCCATGGGCGAGGACAAGCCGTTCATCGCCGAGCGCGCCAAGCAGGTCGACCTGAAATGGCATCCCGACCAGTTCCCGGTGGTGTTCTGGGACCTGTTCGGCGAGCAGGGCCACCCGATCCGCGCCACCGTCTCCGAGATGGGGCCGCTGCTGCTGTCGCGGCTGATGGACCTCAACGAGACGCAGGAAGGCGTCATCAACATCCTGTTCCGCTATGCCGACGAGAAGGGCCTGTTGCTGCTCGACCTGAAGGACCTGCGCGCCATGCTGCAGGAGCTCGGCTCCAACAAGGAGCTGCAGAACGAGTTGCGCACCTCCTACGGCAACATCTCCGCCGCTTCGGTGGGGACCATCCAGCGCCAGCTTCTGACCCTCGAGAACCAGGGCGGCGCCAAGTTCTTCGGCGAGCCGGCGCTGGCCCTGAAGGACCTGATGAAGCTCGACAAGGACGGCCGCGGCAACATCAACCTGCTAGCCGCCGACAAGCTGATGGCCAGCCCGCAGCTCTACGCGACCTTCCTGCTCTGGCTGCTGTCGGAGCTGTTCGAGGAAATGCCGGAGGTCGGCGACCTCGACAAGCCGAAGCTGGTGTTCTTCTTCGACGAGGCGCATCTCCTGTTCAACGATGCGCCGAAGGCGCTGCTCGAGAAGATCGAGCAAGTGGTGCGCCTGATCCGCTCCAAGGGCGTCGGTGTCTATTTCATCACGCAGAACCCGGCGGACGTTCCCGAGACCGTGCTCGCCCAGCTCGGCAACCGCGTTCAGCACGCACTGCGCGCCTTCACCCCGCGCGACCAGAAGGCGGTGAAGGCGGCTGCCACCACCTTCCGCCAGAACCCGCAGCTCAACACCGAAGAGGTCATCACCCAGCTCGGCAAAGGCGAGGCGCTGGTCTCGACGCTGGAAGGCAACGGCGTGCCCTCCATGGTCCAGCGGACGCTGATCTGCCCGCCCTTCGCGCAGATCGGGCCGGTCAGCGACCAGCAGCGCCGGCAGATCCTCGCCAAGAGCCCCTTCAGGGGCAAGTACGACGAGCTCATCGATTCGGAATCGGCCTACGAGGTTCTCCAGAAGCGCGCGCAGGAAAAGGCGCAGGCCGAACAGGCGCCGCAACAGGGCGATTCGGGCGGGCTGGGTGGTCTTCTCGGCTCGATTCTCGGCGGCGGTGGCCCTGCTCCCGGTGGCAAGGGGCGCGGCCGCGCGCCGATGTCGACCACGGAGACCATCATCCGCAACGCCGGCAGTTCCCTTGCGCGTTCGGTCGGCACCCAGATCGGCCGCGCTATCATGCGCGGCGTGCTCGGCGGATTTACCCGGCGATGACCGGAAAAACGCCAAATCGGTTCAATTGAACGGAAAATCGTCAAGGCTCTGAAACGCGCGGTGGGTATTCAGCCACCCCCGAGGGGCAGCCGTGTCCACCGGTAATCGGATATATTGTATCCGACCGATGGATGCGGCACGGTATGACCCCGGCAGGCATCGGGAATGAAGCATGGCGGGCATCAAGCAAATACATGCAGCACGCGTCGTCGTGCTGCGCATGGACGGCGCGGAGGCGGAAGAGGCTGCAGCGAGCCTCAGGAGCCTCGGCCTCAATCAGGTCTTCGGCGTTACCAACATCGCCGAACTCTCGATGCACATTTCCGACAACAAGGTCGATGTGATCGTGCTGGCCGACAAGCACTTGCCGCCCGGGTTTGCCGGCGCGGCCGAGGGCGTGGTCCGGCCGCCGGCCGACGCCGTGAAGGCCGGCATCCCCTGCCTCCTCCTCCTGTCGACCATGTCCCGGGCGGGCGCCCGAGCGGCGACAGCCGCTGGCTTCGCCGCGGTGATGGCCGCCGATTCCGGCCCGCGGCTGATCTATCGCCGCGTCGGCGCCCTGATGCAGCGTGTCAGGCGTCTCGGCCGCGCCAGGCCCGCCGAGACCAACCCGGCCTGATGCGCGGCGGGCGGGCGGCAGCCCGGCGCGCCGCCGGTTGCAATGGCGCGAAGGCTTGCTAGCGTCCGGCTCCCGCCAAAGGACCTTATCGCCATGACCTCATCGCGCCCCGTCGAGCAGGTGCTCGCGACCGTCGACAAGACCCTCGACCAGAGCCTCGACCGGCTGTTCGCGCTGCTGCGCATTCCCTCCGTCTCGACCGACAGTGCCTATGCCGAGCACTGCGTGGCGGCGGCCGACTGGCTGGTGAAGGATCTCGCGAGCATGGGCTTTGCGGCCGAGGCGCGCGCCACCGGTGGCCATCCGGCCGTGGTGGCGAAAAGCGCCGGCGGCGCCGGCCCGCACGCGCTGTTCTACGGCCACTACGACGTCCAGCCGGTCGACCCGCTGGCGCTGTGGGAGACGCCGCCCTTCGAGCCGCGCATTGCCGTTGCCGAGGATGGGTCGAAGCGGATCGTCGCGCGCGGTGCCTGCGACGACAAGGGCCAGGTCATGACCTTCGTCGAGGCCTGCCGGGCCTGGAAGGCGGTCACCGGCTCGCTTCCCGTTGGCATCACCATGCTGATCGAGGGCGAGGAGGAGAGCGGGTCGAAGCACCTGTTCGACTTCGTCAGGAACAACAAGGCGGACCTGAAAGCCGATGTCGCGCTCGTCTGCGACACCGGCATGTGGGACAGGCAGACGCCAGCCATCACCACGGCGCTGCGCGGCATCGTGGTGGACGAGTTCAAGGTCGTCGCCGCCAATCGCGACCTGCATTCGGGCATGTATGGCGGCGCCGCCGCGAACCCGATCCACATGCTGTCGAAGGCCATCGCCTCCATCCACGGTGCCGACGGGCGCATCGCCATTCCCGGCTTCTACGACGGCGTCGAGGAACTGCCGCCCGACATCCTCGCCGACTGGAAGGGCCTCAACCTGACCGCCGAGGACTATCTCGGACCGATCGGGCTCAAGCATCCGATCGGCGAGAAGGGGCGCCTGCTGATCGAGATGATCTCGTCGCGCCCGACTTGCGACATCAACGGCATCTGGGGCGGCTATACCGGCGAGGGGGGCAAGACGGTCATTCCCTCCGAGGCCTGGGCCAAGGTCACTTTCCGCCTTGTCGGCAAGCAGGAGCCGCACAGCGTGCGCGAGGCTTTCCGCGCCCATATTCGTGCGCAGCTGCCGGTCGACTGCCGGGCCGAGTTCTTCGGCGAGCGCGGCAGCCAGGCCATCGCCCTGCCGTGGGACATGCCGGTGCTCGGCAAGGCACGCGAGGCGCTGACCGCCGAATGGGGCCGCAAGGCGGTGACCATCGGCTCCGGCGGCTCGATCCCGATCGTCGGCGCGTTCAAGGACGATCTCGGCCTCGACGCGCTGCTGGTCGGCTTCGGGCTGGAGGACGACCGCGTCCATTCGCCGAACGAGAAATACGACCTCACGAGCTTCCACAAGGGCATCCGGAGCTGGGTGCGCATCCTCGACGCCATCGCGGATTGAGGCGTTCAGCCGGGCGGCTCCGGCTCGCCGGGCGCGCTCCACGCCCGGATGCCACGGGAGTGGTCTGGGCCTTGGGCCGTCTCCGCGAAGCCGTAGGAGCGGGCCAGCGCCGCCAAGGCCAGCTTCAGTACGACCTTGGCCGTGCGGAGCGGCCATTGCCGCTCGCGCTCCGCCTGTTCGAGGCCTTTCAGGAAGCCACAGACGTCGAGCAGCAGCGAGGCGAAATCCGGGCCGACCGCCTCGATGGCCCGCTCAAGCCGCTGGCGGGCGCCGAGGACCACATCCGAATAGTCCTGCCGGCCTGCGCCGCTGCGCTCGACCGGGGCCGCCCATTGCGCGCCGAGCCGCGGCGACAGCCCGGCCAGGGTGAAGTCCGTGCGGAAGCGCTCGCCGGCCTGCACCTCGGCTGGTGAGAGGAAGGCCCGGCCGGCGGCGTCCCGGCGGGTGGCGAGCCATCGCAGCGGGCTCTCGGTGAGATCGATCTCCACAGTGCCGCCCGGCGTGTCGATCCGGATGCGGTCCTGGTGGGCGCGGCGGAACGGGTCATCGTCGAGCGCGGCCCGGCGGGATGCTCGCGTGCTCATGCGCGCACCGCGCGGCCGCTGGACGGCCGCAGCAGCACGAGGATCGCCTCCAGCCGCGCCACGCGCCGGTCGAAGCCGGGATCGTCGCGGCGGTCCTCGATGCGCCTCAGCGCATGGCGGATGGTGGCGCGGTCGCGCCCGAACGCCGATGCGAGGCAGGTGAGGTCATGCCCGAGCGCGACATGGGCGAGGTAGATCGCGAGGTGGCGGGCATCCGTCACCCGGGCCTCGCCGCGGCGGACATGGGCGAGTTCTGCGTGCTCGACCTCGCTGTCCCAGGCGGCGAGCGCGACAGTGATCGCGATGGTCGGCGGCCGGGTGGCATCCGGCGAAACGGCTGGCGCCGGCGGGCGGACAAGCGGGACGGGCAACGACATGAACGGCCTCCTGGACGAGAGCGGTCATCCTCATCGACAAGGCATGGGATGGGGATAAGTTTTTATTCCTCAATCCTGTCCGCACAATGTCAGCATCAAGAAAGCCAAGCATATGCAGATAGTTGAATGCGCCGCTCGTTCTCGATGAAGGAATATTTACCGAAAACTTATCCCCAGTAGCCGGAGCCGTGGGACTTTAAGGGCATCGCGCTGAAGAGGTTCGCCATGCCCATGACCGTCGACCCACCCGCCTCCCGCTATCGCCGCATCGGAAAACCCGGCCGCATTCGCGCCTGGCGTTGGCAGGCGATGCCCGGCAGCAGCCACGGCGCGGCGCTGCACGACGATGCCCGGCGTGTCTTCGGAGTGGCCGCGGTGGCTGGAGCGTCAGGATTGGCACGGCAGTTGCGGCGCGAGCGCGTGCTCGGGCAGGGCAGGGGCGAGGGCTACGATCTCGGCCGCCACGCGCTGCTGGTGCGGGCACTGCAGGCGGCCGGCGCATACGAAAAACGCCGCCCGGATGACCGGGCGGCGCCTGTCGATGTCAGTGGAACGGGTGGGCTCAGCGGCCCTTGCGGCGGCGCTGCTGGCCGAGGCCCATCTGCTTGGCGAGCTGCGAGCGGGCGGCCGCGTAGTTCGGAGCAACCATCGGATAGTCGGCCGGCAGGCCCCACTTCTCGCGGTAATCCTCAGGAGAGAGGTTGTACTGGGTGCGCAGATGGCGCTTCAGCGACTTGAACTTCTTACCGTCCTCGAGGCAGATGATGTAGTCGGGCGTGATCGACTTCTTGATCGGCACGACCGGCTTCAGCGGCTCGGCCGGAACCTCGATCTTGCCGGTGGTGACGTTCATCAGTGCATTGTGGACGCTGTTGATCAGGCTCGGGAGATCATTGGCGGAGACGGAATTGTTGCTGACGTAAGCCGAGACGATATCGGCGGCGAGCTCGATATAGTTGTTGGCGTTCGACTGGTCGGCCATGGTCCGGAAATCCTCTGATAGGCGGCCTTCAACAGGGGCCGCGACACTGGAGCGATGGGCTCGTTGTGCTGAATTCGACGAAGACCCGAAGTCCATCACCCAGCGGTAACGCGATTCGGGAGATCATCAATGCGAGGCAGATACTGCCGATGAACTGGACTTGCAAGGCCATTCACATGCCGCACAAGTAAAAATCGTTTCGATTGCCGGGATGTGATGAAGGAGGCGATGGTTTAGCCGCGGGGACCTGTCCGAAAACGTGCGTTGCGAAGCAAGCTGCAACCGAAATCATCAGCGCTGGCGTCAACTTGCATACAAGCCGTAGCCATTGTGCCGCCACAAGCCATGCCTTACCTGACGACATCAGCCCGCCGGCCCGATGGCCGGCCGCCCGTTCCCAACCCTTCGGATCCATGATGCGCCTCGCCAGTTCCGCCGCCGCTGCGCCCATCGCCGAGCGCCGTTCCCATCGAACGGTGGTCCATGGCGTGGAACTGACCGACGACTACCACTGGATGCGTGCTGCCAACTGGCAGGAGGCGCTGCGCGATCCGGCCGTGCTGCCAGCCGACATCAAGGCTCATCTGGTGGCCGAGAACGCCTATTCGGATGCGGTTCTGGCGCCGGTGAAGCCGCTGATCGAAGCGATGGTCAGGGAGATGCGCGGGCGCATGAAGGAGGACGATTCCTCGGTGCCGTCGCCGGACGGCCCCTGGGAGTATTTCGACAGCTTTCGCGAGGGTGGCCAGTATCCGCTGGTGGGGCGGCGGCCGCGTGGCGGCGGTCCCGACCAGATCATGCTCGACGGCGACGCGCTGGCCGAGGGCAAGCCGTTCTTCGATCTCGGCGGTGCGGCGCACAGCCCCGACCACGCCCGGCTTGCCTGGAGCTACGACGACAAGGGCTCGGAATTCTTCACGCTCAGGGTCCGTGACCTCACCACGGGCGTCGATCTCGCCGACGAGTTGGTCGAAACCGGCGGCGACGCGGTCTGGTCGAGCGACGCCAGCCGGCTCCACTACATCCGGCTCGACGACAACCACCGTCCGCTGAAGATCTACCGGCATACGATCGGCGTGCCGCAGGACACCGACGAACTGATCTTTGAGGAGACCGACACCACGGTCTTCGTCGGCATGGGGGAGGCCACCGCCGGCGGCCTCGCGATCATTTCCGGCGCCCAGAGCGACTCGACCGAGACCTGGGTGCTCGACCTCGACGATCCCGCCGCGCGGCCGCGCCACGTCCTGCCGCGCGTCGAGGACGTAAAGGCCTATCCCGACTACCATCCGGACTGGCGGGGCGAGAAGACGCTGTTTATCCGCACGAATGACGAGGCCGAGGACTACCGCATCGTCGCCGCCCCGCTGGCCGACCCTGAAAAGGCGAACTGGACCGAGATCGTGCCGCACCGGCCGGGCGTGCTGGTGCTGTCGGCCAGCGTGCTCCGGGACTGGCTGATCCGCCTCGAGCGCGAGACCGCCCTGCCGCGCATCGTCATCCGCAACCTGACAAGCGGCGAGGAGCATGCCATCGCCTTCGACGAGGAGGCCTATTCGCTCGGCGTCCTCGGCGGCTACGAGTTCGACACCGACACGCTGCGCTTCGTCTATTCCTCCATGACCACTCCCAACGAGACCTGGGACTACGACATGCGGACGCGCACCCGCGTCCTGCGCAAGCGGCAGGAGGTGCCGTCGGGCCACGACGCGGAAGCCTATGTCACCCGCCGCCTGCTGGCGCCGGCTGCCGATGGCGAGACCGTGCCGGTGTCGCTGGTCTACCGGAAGGGCACGCCGCTCGACGGGTCCGCGCCGGTGCTGCTCTACGGCTACGGTTCCTACGGTGCCTCGATGCCGGCCTCGTTTTCCACGGCGCGGCTGTCGCTGGTCGACCGCGGCTTCATCTATGCCATCGCCCATGTGCGCGGCGGCATGGAGAAAGGCTATCGCTGGTACCGGACGGGAAAACGCGAGCACAAGGTGAACACCTTCACCGACTTCATCGCGGCGGTCGAGCACCTGATCGTCGAGAGGGTCACTGCGAAGGGCCGCATCGTCGCGCAGGGCGGCTCGGCCGGCGGGCTGCTGATGGGGGCGGTGGTCAACATGCGGCCGGAGCTCTTCGCCGGCATCCTCGCCGAGGTGCCCTTCGTTGACGTGATCAACACCATGCTCGACGACACGCTGCCGCTGACCCCGCCGGAATGGCGCGAATGGGGCAATCCAATCGCCGACGCGGAAGCCTTCCGACGAATGCTCGGCTATTCGCCCTATGACAATGTGGCGCCCCAGGCCTATCCGCCGATCCTGGCGCTCGGCGGCGTCTCCGACCCGCGCGTGACCTATTGGGAGCCGGCCAAATGGGTGGCGAAGCTTCGGGCCGCGAGGACCGACGCCAATCCCGTCGTGCTGGTCACCAACATGGATGCCGGCCATGGCGGCGCGGCCGGTCGCTTCGACCGGCTGGCAGAAGTGGCGCGCTCCTATGCCTTCGCGGTGGCTGTCACTGGCGCGCCCGAAATGTCTGCCTAACGCCGCGGCCCACTAAGCCGGATCGTCAGCGCCAGGTGCACCACGCCGAACAGCGCCAGCGAGACGGCGGCGATGCCGAGCGCGGGAATGCCGCCCATGGCCTTGGCATAGCCGGCGATGGACGAGCCGATGGCGGCGCCGAGATAGATGCAGGCGGCCTGCAGGGCGAGCAGCACCTGGGTGCGCGCGGGATCGAGCATGACGAGGCGTGACTGCTGCGCCACCGCGATGGACCAGCCGACGCCGGCCCAGCCGAACAGCAGGAACGCGCCGAGCCAGGGTCCCCACGGCAGCAGGGTCAGCGCCGCCATGAACGGGATCGGCCCGATCGTTGAGACGGCAAGCGCCCGGTTCGGGCCGATCCGGTCGGTCAGGAAGCCGCCGAGCACGTTGCCGGCGACCGCGCCGAGCCCATAGACGACCAGCAGGATGCCGACGATCTCCGGGCCGCCGCCGGTCTTCTCCTCGATCATCGGCGCGAGGAACGTATAGGGGATCCAGGCCGCGCCCATGGTCGTGACGGTAAGCAGGATCGCGATGGCGAGGCGGGGGTCGGTCATGGTCGCGACGAGGTCGCGCAGCGTGGCCGGCGCCACCTGGATGCCGGCCGGCACCCTGGCCGAGAGCGTCGCCGCCATCAGGCAGGCGCCGCAGGCGACCGCCGCGAACAGCCAGGGCCAGCCAATCGTGTAGCCGACATAGCTCGCCAGCGGCACGCCGACGACCTGCGCGATGGTCAGGCCGGCATAGACGGTGGCCAGCGCCTTGCCGCGCCGTTCCGGGGGCACCGAGGCGATGGCGACGCCCGCCGCTGCGGGCGAATAGACACCCGAGCCGAGCGCCATGACGATGCGACCGAGATAGAGCTGCGCGGCGGACGAGGCGAGCGCGTCGATCAGCGCGCCGAGGCCGAACAGCGCCATGCCGGCGACCAGCACGACGCGCCGGTCGAAGCGGCCGGTCAGCGAGGTCGCGACCGGCGAGCCGATGGCATAGGCGACCGCATAGGCGCTCATCACCCAGCTCGCGCCTACGGGAGAGAGGGCGAGGTCGCGGGACATCGGCGTCATCACGCCGACCACGCCGAAGGCACCGACGCCAACAACCAGCGTGCCGAAGGACATGAGCAGGAGGAGGGGCATGCGGCCTCGGGCCGGGAATGAGGAGGCGCACCCTATACGAGCGCGTGGCAGCTCACGATGATGTCGATGGTCATAGCCGCGGCTTGTCCCCAGCATGGCAGGAACCGGAGGAGACGTCATGACAGCAGGACGATGGACACGGCGGCTGGTGCTCGGAACCGGGCTGGTTGCGCCCTCGCTGGCATTGGCGCAGCGGCGTGAGCCGGTCGATGTGGTGCTGGCGCTGGCGGCGGACGGCTCGGGCTCGATCGACGACGATGAGCTGAAGCTGCAGCGCGAGGGTTATGCGGCGGCGCTCGCCGCGCCCGAGGTGCTCTCGGTGATCCGCGGCGGCACCCATGGCGCGATGGCGGTGATCTATACCGAATGGGGCGGGCCGCATTCCCAGCATGTCATCGCCGACTGGGCCCTGATCCGCGACGAGGCGAGCGCCAGGGCGTTTGGCGACACGCTGATCCGCAGCCCGCGCGCGGCGCGCGGCTACAATTCGATCTCGGCCGCGATCGATTTCTGCGTTCGCCACATCGAGACCAGCGCCTATGCCGGCCTACGGCGGGTGATCGACGTCTCCGGCGACGGGCCGAACATCGGCGGGCGGGCGGTGGAGGCGGCGCGCGACGACGCGGTGGCCAAGGGCATCACCCTCAACGCGCTGGCCATCGTCCGGCCAGGCGGCAGCGTGCCGGCGCGGCTGGGGCAGCCGCTGTCGGACTATTATCGCGACGCGGTGATCGGCGGTCCCGGCGCCTTCGTGGAAATCGCCGACCAGAACCGGTCGTTCGCTGAGGCGGTGAGGCGGAAGATCGTGACCGAGATCGCGTGAAGGAGGGCAATCCTAGGCTACAAGCGCCACAATTTCGTCATGCCCGGCCTTGTGCCGGGCATCCACGTCTTCATGCGAGCGTGTCGTAGAGGTCGTCCCATTCCGGATTGCTGGTGTGAATAAGACGGACCTTCCAGCCACGTGGCCAGCGCTTCATTGATTTCTCGCGCTGTAGTGCGTCGCGGATGTCCTCGTACCTTTCCAGGTAAACGAGGAGTTTGAGGCCATAGCGTCGGGTGAAGCCAGGATACGTGCCGGTTCGATGCTCGAAGGCGCGCCGCGCTATATCGTTGGTCACGCCGATGTATAGAACGCCGTCCCGCTGGTTGGACATGATGTAGACCCAGCCGCCGTAGGCCCGATCCATGGAGCAGCCCCTCGCCTGATCCATAGAATGAAGCAAGACGTGGATGCCCGGCACAAGGCCGGGCATGACGATCTGAGCGTGTGAGTGGACGATCGCGGAATCGGAGACGTCTGCCCGAGAAAAACCCCGGCGCTGACGGCCGGGGTTTCGATGGTCCGTGAAGCGCGAATGCCTCAGGCGGTGGCCTTCTGGAACATCTCGTCGACATAGTCCCAGTTGACCAGGTGCTCGACGAAGGCCTTGAGGTAGTCGGGGCGGCGGTTGCGGTAATCGATATAGTAGGAGTGCTCCCAGACGTCGCAGCCGAGGATCGGCTGGCCGCCGTGGACCAGCGGGCTCTCGCCGTTGGCGGTCTTGGTGACGCCGATCTTGCCACCCTTGACCTCGAGCCAGGTCCAGCCCGAGCCGAACTGGGTGACGCCGCCCTGGATGAAGTCCTCCTTCATCTTGTCGACCGAGCCGAACGAGTCGACGATCGCCTTTTCGAGGCCACCCGGGATCTTGCCGCCGCCATTCGGCTTCATCCACTTCCAGAAATGGATGTGGTTGTAGTGCTGGCCGGCATTGTTGAAGATCGGCGCGCTCTTGCCGTAGGAGCCCTTGACGATCTCCTCGAGGCTCTTGCCCTCGAATTCGGTGCCCTTGATCGCATTGTTGCCGTTGTTGACATAGGCGAGGTGGTGCTTGTCGTGGTGGTACTCGAGCGTTTCCTTCGACATGTAGGGCTGCAGGGCATCGTGGGCGTAGGGAAGATCGTCGAGCTTGAAGGTCATGACCACTCTCCTGGTGCGACCGCCGGCGCTGGTCGCGCAGGCCTGCCATCGGGGAACCAACAACGTCTCACATAAGCCGGCCGTTCCGCGCGGGCAATTGCCGCGGTATCTGCGTGTAGTGTAGTTGCCAGAATCTGACGGCTTGCCTTTGATAGGTCGTTTTCTGACGGCTCAGAAGAAGCCGGGAGCGGGACCAAGTGCCCGCGGGGTGAAAGGACGTCCCATGGCCCTCATTCTCCAGATTGTGGCCGCCGTGCTGACAGTGCTCGGCGCGGGGACGCTCTATTGGGGCACCACGCCCAGCCTGCTCAGCTTGGGTAATTTTGTCATGGTGGTCGGGGCGATCATCGCGGCGGCCGGCATCGTCTTGTTCGGCCTGGCTGCCGTCTTGGGGCAGCTCGGCGTGCTGGCGGCCAAGCTCGACGATCTGCGCTGGGCGCTCGGCAACCCTGCCGGCGCGGGGCCTGTCGCCGTGGCGCCACCCGCGGACGCTCCGGCACCTCTCGGCGCCGCCGCGACGACCGCCGTGCCGGCCGAGCCGGTGCCGGAACCCTCGCCGTTCTGGCGCGAGGGCCTGCCCGAGCAGCCCGTGGTGCCGCCGGCCGGCGCCGCAGCGTCGCGCGCCGCTGCCGTCACGACGCCATCGCCGGGTGGCATCACGCCGCCGTCGCGCGAGAGCTTCGGCCTGCCGCCGCTCGCCGCCGGCGCGGCGCTCGGCGCGGCTGCCGGCGTCGCGGCTGGATTGGCGTCGGCCGCACCGGCAAGCCCGGCGCCCCCTGAGGCCGCTGCGGAGAGGCAGCCTGCCTTCCCGCCGCTGCCGCCGCTGGAAGAGCCGGCGCATCCCGACGTCCCGGAATTGCCGGTGATCGAGCCCGCCAGGATCGAACCTGTTCTGGTCGAGCCTGTGCTCTCCGATGACAGCGACCTCAATCGACCGGCCGACAAGCACGAACAAAAGGATGACGCAGGCGCCGCTGCGAACCTTGCCCAACCCGCCGACGAGCTTGAGCAGCATCTCGCCCTGGCGGTGGAGGAGCTGAAGGAAGAGGTCAAGGCGGCCGAGGCCGACATTGCCGCGCCGGAAGCCGGGACGACAGCGGATGGCGGCTCGCCCGACGATCCCATGGCCTCGCTGGAGAAGCTGCTGCTCGGAGACCAGCCACAGGGCCGCGCGCCCGCCGACGAGCGCCAGCCCGACGGCTTCATGGCCCGCCTGCGCGACACGTTCTCGCGGGCCCCCGCGTCGCCGCCAGAGCCTGAACCGGAGCCAGCGACGACCGTGAACCCGCAGGAGGCGGAGCCGCTCGCCGCGAGCGAGGATGTCGCGTCGGGCGATCTCAAGGAACCCGTCGCGCCCGAGCCTGCCGCGCTTGCGCCGGAACCGGTCGAGGAGCCGCGCTTCTCCATCGAGGACGAGCTGGAGAAGGCGCTCAAGGCCTCGCTGGAGGAAAAGCCGATCGGTTCGCCAGACCTCGGCAGCATCCGGCCGGCCCCGCCCGTCTATGCCTCGCCCGGGCCCTCGCTGGCACCGGAACCCAGGATTTCACCGGAGCCGGACCCGCGCGCCGCACCCGAAGTGACGATCGAACGGACCGGCGGTTCGGGTGGCCGCGAGGATGCCATGGCCGCGCTGGTGCGCGATTTCCCCGAGCTGAACGACCTGCTCGCGCCGAAGAAGGCGGCGCCGAGCCCGGCGGACTCGCTGATCGAGGACCTCAAGGACATTTTCGAGCCGCCAGCGGGGGCAGCTCCGGCACGGCAGGAGCCGGCTCTGGCTCCCTCGCTGCCTCCGCCGCCGGCCGCTGCGGCAGTGCCGCTGCTGCGCGAGGGCGTCATCGCCAATATTCCGTTCCGCCTCTATGGCGACGGCACCATCGAGGCCGATCTTGAGGCGGGCACGACGCGCTTCGCCTCGTTGAAGGACTTCCGGGCTCACGTCGGGGGATAGGAGCGGCGGCGGCAGACGATCAGCCTCCGCCCGCCTCACACCGGCGCGGAGGCTGCCGCATAGTCCATGTAGATGTCGCGCGCCTTGCGGGCGAGCGGGCCGGGCTGCAGCGCGCGCTCGTCGATGCGGGTGATCGGCACGACCTTGGAATAGTTGCCGGTCGAGAAGATCTCGTCGGCGCCCTCGAAATCGGCATAGCGCAGGCTCTTCTCGACCACGTCGACGCCGGCCTGCCGCATCAGCGCGATGGTGCGCTGGCGGGTGATGCCGGCGAGGAACGTGCCGTTCAGCACCGGCGTGAACACGATGCCGTCCTTGGCCATGAAGATGTTGGAGGAGGCGGTCTCCGCGACATTGCCGACCATGTCGAGCACCAGGCAATTGTCGAAGCCGCGCGCCCGCGCCTCGCGCAGCGCCCGGGCATTGTTGGGATAGAGGCAGCCGGCCTTGGAATCGGTTGGCGCGTTTTCCGGTGTCGGCCGGCGGAATTTCGACAGCGTCACCGACATGCCGGCGCCGTTGCTCATGGGCGCCTCGTAGAGGCAGAGGCAGAACCGCGTGCTCTCCGGGTCGGGCAGGATGGTGCTGGGGCCGTCGCCCTCAGCCCAGTACATGGGGCGGACATAGAGCGCCGTCCGGCCGTCGAATTTCCGCGCGCCCTCGCGCGTCAGGTCGACGATCGCCTCGACGCTCATGGTGGGTTTTAGGCCCAGCGCCAGCGCCGAGCGGTTGAGGCGGGCGGCGTGCAGGTCCATGTCCGGCATTCGCCCGTCGAACACCCGGGCGCCGTCGAAAACGTTCGATCCCTGCCAGAAGGCGTGGGTGCGCGGGCCGGTGAGCGGCGGATTGCCCTCCAGCCATTCGCCATCGACATAGGTCCAAGTCTTCGACCAGGTGGGCATGAAGGTCTCCCGACACGAAAAGGACAGCAAATCTAGCGCCGCTGCGACGGCCGTCATCATCAATTGTGCTGATCAGATGCTTTCCCGGAAGCGATGATTGCGCAGGCCGAGGGCGCGGACGAGACTGCGCGCCCGGAGGACGCCCATGACCGCCAACACCTTCATGTTCGATGCCTATGGCACCTTGTTCGACGTTCATTCGGCGGTGCGCGAGGCCGGCGCCTCGCTCGGCGCGCTGGCCGAGCCGGTCTCGCAGCTGTGGCGCGCCAAGCAACTGGAATATTCCTGGACGCTGACGCTGATGCAGGCGTTCGACGACTTCTGGACGCTGACCGAGCGGGGGCTGGACCATGCGCTGGCCCGCTACGGCGTTGCCGATCCGGCGCTCAAGGCCGCGCTGATGGATGCCTATCTGACGCTTGGCGCCTATCCGGACGTCGCGCCTGCGCTGACGCGCCTGAAGGCTGCGGGCAAGGCGACCGCCGTCTTCACCAACGGCACGCGGACCATGGTCGATGCCGCCATCGCCGCCGCCGGCATCGGCGCGCTGCTCGACCACGTGGTGACGGTGGAGGCGGTCGGCGCCTACAAGCCCTCGCCAGCGGTCTACAGTCACGCCATGAATTCGGTCGGGATCGGCGCGCCGCACGAGATCGTTCTCGTCTCGTCGAACCGGTGGGATGTCGCGGGCGCCGCGACGTTCGGCATGGTACCGGTCTGGATCAACCGGACGGGCATGCCGAACGAATATCCGGGCCGCGACCCGATCGCGACGCTGCCCGACCTCGGCGGCCTTGCGACCGCCTTCCTCGGCTGACCGGGTCGGCTCAGGCGGCCAGGGCGCGCTGCGCGTCGCGGCGAATGCGGTCGATCATCGAGCGCACGCCGTTGGAGCGCTGCGGGGTGAGGTGGTGCTCGAAGCCGAAGGAGCGGAACAGCTCGAAGGCGTCGTGCTCGACGATCCAGCGCGCCTTGCGGCCGGAATAATAGGCGAGCGTGATGGCGACGAGGCCCTTGACGATGTGGGCGTCGCTCTCGCCCTCGAAGGCAATTGCGGCCTCGGGGCCGGGATCGCTAACATGGGTGACGAGCCAGACATTGCTGGCGCAGCCGCGCACGCGGTTGTCCTCGTTGCGCTGGTCGGGCTGGAGCGGCGGCAATTGCCTGCCGAGCTCGATCACATAGCGGTAGCGCTCCTCCCAGTCGTCGATCAGGGCGAAGGCATCGGTGATCTCGTCGATGGGCGGCACGGCGGCGTCGGTCATGGCCCCGATATAGTCGTGGCTGGGGGCGAAGACAAAGGCGAGTGGCCTGCGGCCGACCGATCGCGAACTCAGGCCGGGCGGCGTGGCGGCAGGGGTGCGCGGCGCGGGGCGTTGCCGGCGGGCGCGGCGACGCCGCCGAAGGGAACCGCAAGATCGGCCGGCGTCAGATTGCCGCGGCGGGCATCGGCCGGTTCGGCGGGACGGACCGGCTCGGGATGCGCGGTCTGGGTCGGGGCGACGACCGCACGAACGAGCTCGCGCTGGGCTGCCTCGCCGATGGCGCCGGCCGCGCGGGTGCAGGTCTCGGCATGGGTCCGACAGAGGGTGGAGACGCCCTCGATCGCCGTGCCGGCGAGCGATTCCGCCGATGGCAGGGTCGGCCGGCCCGTCGCCGAGGGCGGCGAGTTGTCGGGCATCAGCAGGAACACGAGGCCAAGCCAGAAGGCGGCCTTGAAAAGGTAGAACATGACGCCGTTTCCGGTCCTTCGGATCCCTGTGCCGGGCAGCTTTGTGGCCTCGATGGGCGCTGCTCCGGTCGTGCCGATCCTCGCCTTGCGGCCATGAACAGGGCCTTGGCGAACAAGGTGAATCCGCCACAAATGCCGGCCGGTTTGAATTAAGGTTTACGCAAATTGCAGCAATCCGGGCGGTGGCGCCGGGGGCGCTTGCACAGGCCGGCAAGCCTTTCTTCACCATGCCCGCCGAAACGCCCCGCGGGCGCCGAACCGGCCCCCGGCGCAGGCCCGACTTAGGGTTTCCTTCACGGCCGGATGCGATCCTTCCGGCATTCAGAACGGCGTCGGCCGCGGACCGGGGTGAGTGCGTTGCGTGAAAGCGCGTTGATGGGATCGGTGCGATCGTACCTCGACGGCCTGGTCCATCCGGCCGCCACGGTCGATCCCGTCGTGTTCGCGCGCCATCGTGCCTTCATCGCCACGCGGCTGATGCCCGGCCTCATCGCGCTGTCAGCCCTGCCGCTCTACCTCGCCTTCCAGGGTGTGCCCGGACCGCTGGAGGCGATCACCTTCGGCTGGCTGGTTCTGCCGATCGCCATCGCCTTCTACCTGTCGCGCACCGGGCGCTACGACACCGCCCACCTCTATTCGGCAGCCTCCCTGACCGGCATCGTCGCCCTCGTCGCCGCCCTGTCGGGCGGCGTCACCTCCTTCGTCGTGGTCTGGTTCGCGCTCGTGCCGGCCGAGGCCGTGCTGTCGGGCTCGCGCAAGGTCGTCGCTGCCGCCGGTGCCATGGTGGTCGGCGCGGTGGGCGTGATCGGCTTCTTCGGCCTGTGGAACATCCTGCCAGCTTCGCGCATCGATCCGGTGGCGGTCGAGCTCGCGGCCTTCGTCTCGCTCGCGTCCGCGGTCATTTACGCACTCGGCCTCGCGCTGTCGGCCGCGATGGTCAGCCGCGCCGGCGAGGAGGTCCATTCCATCGGCGAGCGGCGCTACCGCCTGCTCGCCGAGCACATGACCGACCTGATCACCCGCCATGCCCGCAACGGCGCGGTGACCTTCGCCTCGCCCGCCGCCGACCGGCTGGCTGGCGTGCCGCCCTTTGCGCTTCACGGCCAGGGGCTGTTCGACCGCGTCCATGTCGCCGACCGCCCGGCCTATCTGAACGCCGTGTCGACGGCGTCCGCGCGTGGCATCGAGGCTTCCGTCGAGTTCCGCCTGCGCCGCGACCAGGCGGAAGGCGCCGAGCCGACCTTCGTCTGGGTCGAGATGCGCTGCCGGCCGCTTGCCGGCCATCCCGGCGACGAGCAGCAGGTCGTCTCCGTCCTGCGCGACGTCTCCGACCGCAAGGCGACCGATGCCGCCGTGCAGGCCGCCCGTGACGAGGCCGACCGGGCCAACGAGGCGCGCGGCCGGTTCCTCGCCAATGTCAGCCACGAGCTGCGCACGCCGCTGAACGCCATCAACGGCTTCTCGGAAATGCTGATGCAGGAGGAGGCCATGCGCCTCGACCTCGCGCGGCGCCGGGAATATGCGACGCTGATCCGCGATTCCGGCGAGCACCTGCTCAACCTGGTCAATTCGATCCTCGACATGTCGAAGATCGAGAGCGGCAATTTCGAGATCACGCCCGAGCCCTTCGCGCTGCCCGCGCTGGTGACCCAGTGCGCGCAGATGATGCAGCTCAAGGCCTCCGAGGGCGGTATCAGCGTCATCATGGATCAGGTCGCCGACCTGCCGGAGGTCGTCGGCGACAAGCGCTCCTACCGGCAGATCCTGCTGAACCTGCTGTCCAACGCCATCAAGTTTTCCAAGGCCGGCGGCACGGTGACGGTGAGCCTGCGCCGCGACGGCTCGTGGCTGGCCCTGTCGGTGGCCGATACCGGCATCGGTATCGCCGCCAGCGACCTGCCGCGCCTCGGCTCGCCGTTCTTCCAGGCGCGCGCCACCTATGACCGGCCCTACGAGGGCACGGGCCTCGGCCTGTCGGTCGTCAAGGGCCTCGCTGAACTGCACGGTGGGCGGATCGAGATCACTTCGGCAGTCGGGCAGGGCACGCGCGTCACCGCGCGCATGCCGATCGACTGCGAACAGCATCGCAATGTGGTGGAGCGGCTGCCGGTCGGCCGCGCGCCCGCGTCGCAAGGGACGGCGACGATGGCCCAGGAGGGACGGAAAATTGCGTGACGACGGCTATCACGAGGACCGCCGCGCCCGCCGTGGCCGCGCGGTCGAGGACGATTTCGATGCGGCCGGCGAGGCCGAGGACAGACCCTCGTTCTGGCGCCGCCTGTTCGGGCGCAATCTCGGCGACACGATCGCGGTCACGCTGCTGGGCATCATTGCGGTCGGCATCGCCGTCAACGCGCTGGTGCGCCAGAACGGCCCGCATCCGGCGCCCCTGTTCGCGACCGCCGTGATCCGCCCGGCTGCGGCCGCGGTTCCCGTGCCGCCGGCGCGCCCGACGGACGTCCAGACCACCGCGACGATGACACCCGCTACGCCGACGCTGGCCAGTGCGGCCACCACGCCCGTGCAGGCGCGTCCGCGCGCGGAGGTCGTCGCCGACATCCAGCGCGAGCTGACCCGCCGGCGCATCTATGACGGCGCCGTCGATGGCCTGACCGGGCCGAGGACCGACGCCGCGATCCGCCGCTACGAGCAGCAGGCGGGCCTGCGCGCCACCGGCGAGGCCAGCGAAGCCGTGCTCGGCCACATGCGCCGCCCGACCCAGCGCACGGCCGCCGCGGCCCCGGCGGCTCCCGCCCGGCCGGCCGAGCCGCAGACCATCAGCCAGCTCCTCGAGCGCGAGCGCCCGCAGCCGCGTCCCGCGGCCGTCCCGCCAGCACGGCCCGCCAGCCCGCAATCGATCGGCGACCTGATCACCGCCGATACCCGTCCCGCCGGCCCGCGCCAGCGCTGAGCCGCCGTGGCGCGGCTCACCTCCGAGTTCTGGGTTGCCGCGTTCATCCGCCGGGTCAATCTCGAGGGCGGCTTCGCGACGCTGCGCAAGCGCGGCGCAGCGGAGGCCGGCGCCATCGCGGTGACCGGGTCGCGCGCCGCCGACCGCCTCGTGGCGCTCTACCTGCAGGCCCCCCAATCGGCGTTTGGCGAAGAGCGGCCCACGGACCGGCTGTTCGTGGCCGCCTGGCCAGAGGTCTTCGTCGAGGAGCAGAGGGTCGCCGAGAAGCTCGCCCGCGAGCAGAAGTTCGACCCCGACCTCTGGATCGTCGATGTCGAGGATCGCGACGGGCGGCCCTTCGTGGAGATCGTCGCGGCCTAGCTGCCGTTCGGACGGCGGATGCTGCCCGGCTGGAGCGTGGCCGGACGAGGCATGGCCCGCCCCGCCGAGCTCGAAGCCTGCCGCGCGCCGATCCGGTCGGAGGCGTCCTGCGCCAGCACGGGCGCATGGCGGGGCGCGCGGGCCGGCGTCTGCGCCGCTCTCTTGACCGATTGCAACGACCGCAGGATGGCGAGCGCCGCCTGCCGGGGCATGACGTCGTAGAGCGCGGTGAGGTCATAGACCCGGGCCACCGAGGTGCCGACCGCCTCGTGGGCGAAGAGCAGGATGCGCGAGGCCGCCTCGCGGCCAAGGTCGAGCGCGCGGGCGACGACGATCAGCGGCTCGCCGCCTTCATCCCCGGCAATCCCGGCTGCGGTATCGGGATCGAGTGCGAGCAGTTCGGCGAGCGCCAGCGCGATGGCGCCGTCGCGCCGCGACAGCGCCGCCAGCTCGACCGCGCGCTCCGGGTCGGACGGCATTGAGCCGATGGCCGGCGGCGGCCTGAGCACAAGCTCGGCGATGATCGTCTCGCGCTGCGCGGTCGCCGCGTCGAGGAACGCCGTGCCGAGATCGGCCGGCCTGCCATCGGTCGCGCGGCGGACCGGTGGCGGATCGACGCCGATGCGCGCGGCCAGCGCCGCCCTGATCCGTGGATCGTCGAAATCCTCGAGCGCCACCAGGGCCGCGAGGCCGAGATCAGCGCGGCCGGCGACGGCCAGCGCCTTGTCGGGATCGCCGGAGCGCACGGCGAGGAACTGATCGTCGTCGGAGAGCGCCAGGCTTCGCGCCAGCACCGGAATGGCGACCGCCGCGGTATCGGCGGCCAGCCGGCGCGCCAGCGCCGCGGGGGTCTGCGGATGGTCGGCGAGCTTGGCGGAGACGATGGCGCGCTCGGCCTCCTGCGCGCGGGCGAGGAGGTGGAGCGTAAGCTCGCCGAACCGGGTCACCTCGGCCGCCGGATGCTGCCGTTCGGCGACGAACTGATCGACGATGACCCGCAGCAGCGTCGGCCGCACGTCGACGCCGTTCGATCGCGCGAGGCCGATCAGTCGCTGGACATGGGGCAGGCGGGGCGGGGACATGCGGGGACCGTCGGGTGAGCATGCCGACAATACGAAGGGTTTCGCTAAGCATTTGCTAACCAGTCGGGCCGGTGGCGGCGTCACGGGTTCGGCGCGGGGGTGGGTGTCGTCGCGCGGGCACAATTCTGCCAGCGGTCAACACGCAACGCTCGGCCCGATCGATTGCGGTTGTGGCGAAGCGGTCGATCGCCTCGGCGTCAAGGCCAGGCCGCATGAGTTTCTCGGCCACGGATCGCGTCGCTGCCGCGACGCCGTCGCTCAGTTCGCGGACGCGCCGCCGGACGAAGGTCCGGCCGAGACCGGCATCGGCGGCGAACCTCTCCCAAGCCGGGGCATCGACCTCGTCCAATGTCGTTTGCCGACCGATCCGCATGGCGAGTTTCGCGCTGAGGCCCGGATAGGCGATGGTGGATAGGAGATCGTAGAGCGGCGCGAGCCGCGTTCCCTGTTCGGCGTAGAGGATGGAGAAGTTCTTTGCGTGGGCATCGGCATTGCCGACGACGAGGTTGAAGATCGCTGCGTCGAGGAGTTTCAGGACGTCGACTGCGGGGCGCGCGGCGAGCAGGCGCAACAGCGCGAAGCTGTCGTGAAAGGCCGGGCCGCCTTCGCTTGCGTATTTGGTTTCCGGCGGCACCCCGAGCGCCTGGCAGAAGTCTTCCTGATGGATGCGACGGAGACGCCCGCGCGCATCGACGGTCCGGTCGTAGCGTTTGACCAGCAGGAACGGCCGGTCGCTGACGAGGCGTGCTTCGGCCTCGGCCACGTCGAGACCCACGGCGGCGGCCAGCCGCATCGTGAATGCCTCGTTCTCGGTGGTCGCGGCGAAGCGGGCTATCGGCGGTTTCAGGATGTGCGTCGTGGGTTGGTCCGGGGCGGGCAGGGCGACTGTGTCGCCAACCAGAACCACCGGAACCTTGGACTGGGCGCCCGCCAGCGAGAGCCTGAGGCCCTCGCTGCCGGCGAGCAGGGGGCGGACGGGAAGCGCATCGAGCACCGCGATGAGCGCGTCGTCGTCGAGGAGCTTCGGTGCGGGGAACATTGGCGATGCCAGCGGCTTCTGCCCGGGTGGAAGCAGCTGCAATGCGCCGGCGACGTCGCCGCCAAGCCGGTCAAGAAGGGCGAAGTCATTGGCCGGTGAAACGCCGAGGGCCTGGGCCACGGCGTCCCGCTGGCCTTCCTCGGGCAGCAGGCCGCCGAAGAACGGGCGGCACTCGCGCCGCGAGAACGCGTCAGTGCGTTTCGGCAGGGACGCGGAGAGGGGCGGGGCTTTGTCGTCGACAAGCCATTCATGGGCATAGCTGAAGCCGAGGTCGCCGTGCTGATCCTGCGTCAGATGACCGACCAGTCGCCCTTCCCACCGGACGTCGAGGATGCGCATCATGCCGCAGGATCGCCCGGAGGCGATACGATGGCGAGCGAGCATCCAAGCGCTTCAAGGACCTGCAGCGCCTTGCCGATCTGGACCGTGGCTTTGCCAGCCTCCAGATCGACGATGAAGCGCAGGCCGACACCGGCTGCGCCGGCGAGTTCGTCCTGCCGCAAGCCCTGGGCCTTGCGGGTGGTGCGAACGATCGTGCCGATCCCGGCGGGCGTGAGGTAACGTGCGGTCATATTGTCCCGATCGGGACATTATCACGGTTCATGGGTTTCGGTCGAATTGTTATTTACTGATCAGGAAATATTTTTAGGTCAACGACGAATGTGAAAGAAAATATCCCGATCGGGAAAAATATTTAGCCGCCTCGGAGAGGCGGCGCTGCCGGTCTGCAAGCATCAACCACCGCCGGCGGAAACCTCGCCTCTCTGTCGCGCAATCGCGGCTTCCAGCGAGTCCGTACGTCCGGCCGGAACGATCCGGCCAGCGCACGGTTCATTCCTGACCAGTCACATCAGGGAGGCCTGCCATGCCCACCGACATTCCGAAGCCCGGGCGCGACGGCCCGGTTCGCATCCCAAAGAAGTATCTGCCCATTGAGCACGACGTGGTGCTGCCGACGCCGCGCCCCTCCGACGAACCGGATGCGATCCTGCCGGGCGATCGCGAGGGCGACCATCGGGCGCCGCCGCTGCCGGGCACGGCACCCGAGCCGGCCTAGTTCCGCGAGCGGATGACGTTCGGCGCGGCCAGTTGCTGGCTCTCACGCGTGATCGCATAGGCGATGAGGCCCAGCGCGCCGATGACCAGCAGGGAGCCGGCGATCGAGCCGGGATTGCGCGTCGCGGTCTTCATCGCAGCGCGCTGGATCTGGCGCAGCTGCGGCGCCGCGAGCCCGGCGATCATCTCCGGCGTCAGGCCATAACGCGCAAGCTTCGTCTGCGCGTGGTCGAACGCGTCGAGCGACGCTGAGCCCAGGCGGCTGGCGTCATGGCCAACCCGCGCGGCGGCGGCCGCGCCGCGGTCGATCACGTCGGCCGCAAAGGCAGGGGCGGCCTGCCACGAAGCGGAGCCAAAGCGGCTGGCGTCATGACCAACGCGCGAAGCGGCGGTGGCGCCACGATGCAGCGCATCGGCGGCGATCGCGGGCGCGGCGAAAATCTGGTCGAGAAGGGCGTTGAGGCGTTCGCGCATCGGATGGGCTCCGTCATTGGCTGTGCGGGTTCGGGAGGGCAACCCGCTCGCGCCGGTCCGGGTTCCCGCAGTGTGAAACCCTCTCACAACAATCGCGAAACGCCGGCGCAACGTTTCGTTAACCAAAGGCGTTTCTAAATGGCCTCGCGCGTCGGCGAACAGTCGCCGGGCATGGCCGCATCGGAGGGCAGGCGCAAAGGAGGGTTGAATGGGTTTGGTGCTTCGCTTCCCGCTCGAACGGCGCCGCATGTTGCGGCAGGCCGCGGGCTCGCCGGACACGCTCGGTCAGGTTCTCGTCCTGCCGGTGGTTCGCATCGAGCGCCACGATCTTCCCCCGCCGCCGGTTCTCACCGTCGATCCGCCCCGCAAGGGCGGCCTCGGCCCCAAGCGCCGGCGCAGAAGCGCCTGAGCTTCCCAAAACGCCCAGGACGCGGGCTCTCCATCATCGATGCGGGCGCCTGACCCGCGAGGGGTCCGTCCATGGCAGTTCCGCTTCCGCGCATCACGGCCGCCGGCCTGACGCGGCGCGGCCTTGTCGCCGGCCTTCTTCTGGGATTGGCCGCCTGCGCCCCGCAGGGCGATCTCGGCCGGCCCGCCCCGAACGTCCTCAACGACGAGATCATGCCCTGGGCCGGCAACCACGCCGCACGGCTGCGCGAGGAGCCGGTCTCCGGCTATTCCTTCACCGACAACGAGCGCGAGATGCGCCAGATGGGCTATGGGCTGATGATGCCGACCCATCCGTTCGACCGCTGGAACCAGTTCTGGGCCGAGCTCCGGCGCACGCGCATCGGCGATCCGGTCGCCACCGATCCAGACCCGCGCGGCTATTGCCGGACGCTCGCCCGCGAGCACTACCGCTCGTCGCGCGCCCGCTTCATCCGCATGACCGATGACATGCGTGCCGACCGCCAGCGCATCCGCCCGTTCTGCGAGAAGGCGCGGCAGGTGGCCGAGGCCGACCAGGTGCGCGAAGGCGCGCTCCGCCATATCCCGACGCTGGCGCCGGTTGAAATCCGCTCGGCGCATGACCGCATCGCCGAAAACCGCACGGTCGTCGCCTGGGTGCGCCATGGCCTCCGGCAGCACGCCGACGCCTATCGCTGCGCGCTCAACACCCAGCTGGTGGCGACGCCGGAACCCGACGCCGTGATGGCCGAACGCGAGCTCGCCGGTCTGGAGGCGGATATTCGCGAGTTCGACCGGCTCTGCGCCAGCTTCCCCGCGCGCGGCTCGATCGGCGTCGAGCAGGCCCCGCCGCGCTATTATCCGCGCGGAGGCGGGGTGGACGAGGAGATCGTCAGCAAGTAACGGGCACCACTCACTCCGTCGCCGGGGCCTGTTCCGGCGTCAGGATCTCGCACCGGGTCTGGCTCGCCAATTGCTCGCGGACCAGGTTGCTGAGGCTCGGCTGCACGGCGAGCGCGCGGATCAGCACGAAGCCCTCGGTCGTCGGCGAGACCATGATCAGGTTGTCGGCAGCGGTATCCTCCTCGCCGGTCGCCAGCTCGCGCCGCTGGGCGGCGGTGACCACGAACAGGTCCATGGTCCGGCGGGTGGCGGCGCGGTCGTTGACGGCGCCGAAGGCGATGCCGGTCGAGGTATAGACCGAGATCGCGGTGTAGTGCGGCGTCACCGGCGCGCGGACATGCAGCGCGCCGGCGGTGAGGTCGTAGCGGCACACTGCCGTCTCGAAGGCCGGGTCCGCCAGTGGCAGGGCGGCTTCGGTGCCGCCGGCGAGCGTGGTGGCCCGGTTGACCGCGGTGACGCCGGCAAGGCGGGCGCGGGCGTCGTCCGGCGCAAGGCGCGGCAGGGCGAAGACCGACAGGATGTGGACGGCGAGGCCGAGCAGCAGCCCGGCCACGATCCAGGGGAAGGCGGAAAGGACGCGTCCCAGGGTTTTCCCGCCGAAGCCTCTGCTTCCGGTCATGGACAGCTCACCTTGGTGACCGTTGGCAGGACGGTGCCGGACGAGATGGTGGTGGCAATGGGCGTATCGTAGAGCCTCAGAATCAGCCGGACCTCCGGCGCGCCGCCGGAGGGCAGCCAGTTGCCGGGACGCGCCTCGGGCGCCAGCAGGATATCGACGGGCCGGTCGCCGTGGCGGACGATCTCGTAGCTGGTGAAGACCTGCCGGACGCTCTCGTGGACCACGGGGCGGAAATCCGGCCCGGCCGCGGCCAATGTCCAGTAGCGGGCCGGTGGCATGGTGCCCGAGACGAGATAGGTGCAGCGGCCGTCGATGGCGCCGCCGGTGCTGTCGCTGTCGGCGAGCAGCGCAAGGCCGTCTGCAAGCGCGATGGGGAGCGTTCCAAGCCTCGCCGAGACGGCGCGCGCATAGGGATCGGCCTCGATCGTGCCGGCCTTGGGACTGGCGAGCCATGGGCCGATGCGCAGGGTGCCGGCGCCCGTGCCGCGACCGACCGAGGCGGCGGTGAGGCCGAGGCCAGTGACCGCGCCGATGGCGAGCGCCAGAAGGATGCCGGAGAGGGCCCTCATCGGGTTAGCGCAGCACGGCGCGCGGTTCGGCGGCCGAGAGCGGGCCGGGGCGCGGCGTCGCCGCGTCGCGGAACAGGCCCTCAATGCGGCCGAGCACCTCGATCGAGCGGCGCGACAGCACCTGCGGCCGGTCGGGCAGCCCGACCACCGGCACCGGCGCGGAGGTCGGCGCGCCGGGCGCGCCCTGCGGGGCGATGGTCAGGCCGAGGATCGGCCGCCGGTCGAGCCCGTTATGGGCGGCCGCCATGATCTGCGAGAAGGTCATGCCGGGCAGGGAGCCGCCGGTCATCCGGTTGGTCTCGGAATAGTCGTCGTTGCCGTACCAGACGCCGGTGACGAACTGGCTGGAATAGCCGACGAACAGCGCGTCACGATAGGAATTGGTCGTGCCGGTCTTGCCGCCGACCTGCACGCCCGGCACGGCGGCCCGCCGGCCGGTGCCGGATTCGACCACGCCGACCATGATGCCGTTCATGTCGGTCGCCACCTGCGGGGTGAAGATGCGCCGCCGCTGCGGCAGGTCGCGCTCGGCGCGCCAGACGAGCTCGCCGGCGGAATTGCGCATCTCGACGCTCGCATGGGGCTGCACGCTGAGGCCGCCCGAGGCGAAGGTCGCATAGGCCGTCGTCAGCTCGACCAGCGTCACCTCGGCCGCGCCGATCGGCAGCGGGGCGGAATCGGTCAGCGGCCGGGAAATGCCCATGTCCCGCGCGGTCGCGATGATCTTCTGCCGGCCGACACGGCTGTCGCCGCGCCCCATCTGCTGGGTCAGGATGACCGGAATGGAATTGATCGAGCGCACCAGCGCCGAGGTCACCGTGGTCGAACCGGAGAAGCTGCGGCCGTAATTCTGCGGGCACCAGTTGCCGAGGCAGATCGGCCGGTCGACGACGATCGAGCGGCCGTTGATCAGGCCCTCGCGCATGGCCGTGCCGTAGACGATCGGCTTGAACGAGGAGCCCGGCTGGCGCATGGCCTCGGTCGCGCGGTTGAACTGGCTGGCGCCGTAGTCACGCCCGCCGACGATGGCGCGCACCGTGCCGTCGACCTCCATCACCACGGCCGCCGCCTGGCTGGCGCCATAGTCGGTGCCGTATTGCCGGATGATGCCCTCGACCGAGAGTTCGGCCTGCCGCTGGATGGTGAGGTCGAGGCCGGTGCGCACGGTCAGCACGCGATCGACGATGGCGGGGTTGGCTGCGACCAGCCGCTTCACGTCCTCGAAGGCGTAGTCGAGATAGTAGTTCGGGACGATCTCGTCCTTGCGGTCGACCGGCGTCGCCGGGTTGCGGCGGGCGCCGAACACCTGGCCCTCGGTCATGAACCCGGCCTCGACCAGGTTGTCGAGCACGGTGTTGGCGCGGGCGCGGGCCGCCGGCAGGTTGGCATGTGGGGCGAAGCGCGTCGGTGCCTTGAACAGGCCGGCGAGCATGGCGGCTTCCGCCAGCGTCACATCGCGCACCGACTTGCCGAAATAATATTCGGAGGCGGCCTCCGCCCCGAAGGCGCCGCCGCCCATATAGGCGCGGTCGAGATAGGTCTTGAGGATCTCGTTCTTGGAGGCGCGCGCCTCCAGCCAGAGCGCCAGGAAGGCTTCCTTGATCTTGCGCTCGATGGAGCGCTCGTTGGTCAGGAACAGGTTCTTGGCGAGTTGCTGGGTGAGCGTCGAGCCGCCCTGCACGACGCCGCCGGCGCGGGCATTGGTCATCAGGGCGCGGAATGTACCGATGAGGTCGATGCCGTAATGCTCGTAGAAGCGCCGGTCTTCCGTTGCGAGCACCGCCTTGATCAGGTGGTCGGGGAATTCCTCCAGCGGCACCGAATCGTTGTGGCGGATGCCGCGCCGGCCAATCTCGTTGCCGTAGCGGTCCTGGAAGGTGACAGCGAGTTCGGAGCGCTTGCGCCAGTCGTCGGCGGTCTCGCGGAAGGCGGGGATGGCCAGCATGAGCAGAACCACGAGGCCGCCGGTGCCGAGTGTCATGCTTTCCGAGCCGAATTCGGCGGCGACGCGCTTCCAGCCATAGACCTGGACGCGGTCGGAGAGATCGGCGAGCCGCTCCCAGCCACGGCCGATGGCTCCGGCGATACGCCAGAGACCGTCGTTCAGGCGGGCGTCGAGGTCGAGCAGGAAGCGCTTCACCGCGCCGCCCCGGCCACCGCTAGGCTGGAAATCGCTCAAGCAGAACCCTTTCTGGGCAGGCTCTTGACGATGCGCTTACCATATCGGAGATCGGCCGGACGAGCCAACGCGGCGCGCGGTGCTCCCCGGTTCTCTGATAACAGGGTTACTGCCGCCGGGGCCTGGCGGATGCGGGCCACGAGGGCTTTCACAAGGAGTTTTCATCGCCGATGGCGGATGACGTGAAGGGTAAGGCAGCCGATGCCGCGCCGTTCTGGCGCCGGAAGACGCTCGAAGCCATGACATCGGCCGAGTGGGAGAGCCTGTGCGACGGCTGCGCGCGCTGCTGCCTGAACAAGCTGGAGGACGAGGATACCGGCGAGATCCACTTCACGACCGTCGCCTGCACGCTACTCGACGGCGCCACCTGCCGCTGCAGCGACTATGCGAATCGGCAGGCCAAGGTCGCCGACTGCGTGCGCCTGACGCCGGAGGAGGCGCGCACGCTGCCCTGGCTGCCGCCGACCTGCGGCTATAGGCTCGTCGCCGAGGGCCACGACCTCTACTGGTGGCATCCACTGGTTTCGGGCGATCCCGAGACGGTGCACCAGGCCGGGATTTCGGTGCGCGGGCGGATCACAGCCTGGGAGCACGACCTGAAGGAGCTGCAGGAGCTCGAGGGCCATCTGGCGGACTGGCCGAAGGAGGCGCCGGCGACGCCGCAACGGAAGTAGGCGGCCGGCAGCGGTTCCGCCCATCGGCGGGCTGGTCCGGTCGTGCGGTACGGCGTCCACTGCCGATTCGATCCCGAGCGGAGGAAGCCGATGACCGAAGCGACCAATAGCGGCCATATCGACCCGACGAAGGAGCGCTTCGGCGCGTTCAAGGACCTGCCGCGCGACGAACCTCTCCACATGCTCAACCTCGTGCGGCTGAAGGCTGAGGCGACCTATCCGGACGGGCGGAGGGCGAGCGGGCTCGAAGCCTATCGCGCCTATGGCCGGGAGAGCGGCGAGGTGTTCCGCCGGCTCGGCGGCAGGCAGCACTGGATCGGCCGGCCGGACCTGGTGCTGATCGGTCCGGAGAGCGAGCGCTGGGACCTCGCCTTCATCGCGGAATATCCGAACGGCCAGGCGTTCATCGACATGCTGCGCGACCCCGCCTACCGCGAGGCGGTGAAGCACCGGCAGGCGGCGGTCGAGGATTCGCGGCTGATCCGCATGAAGCCGGGCAAGCCGGGCGAGGGGTTCGGCGAGGAGGATTGAGTCGCCGGCGACCCTTGCCTCTGCCGCTGCCGGCCCGCCATCATCGCGGATGACCGATATCCTCGATCCCCGCCGGGGCGATGCCGAAGACGACGTATCGAGCACCGCCGCCCATTCGCTGCTGGCGATCGCCGGGACCATGTTCTCGGAGATCAGCCTGCCAAAGCTTGTCCTCGCCTGGATCAGCCTTGTCGGCCTGCCGGCCATGCTTGTCGGGCTCGCGCCGATCGTCGTCACCGGCTGGATGAATACGGTCTCCGGCAGGATCACGGCGACGGCGGGCATCGGCTCGTTCTTTGCACTCCTGCTGCTGCTCGGGCTGGCCTGGGTGGTTGCGCGCCCGATGTTCCGGCTCGCCGAGCGCAATTTCTGGTCGCTCAACGCGCTGGCTGTCCAGCCGCTCTATGCGCTGTGGCGGGAGGGACTGCGGCACCTGGCCGACCGCTGGGTGGGCAAGGGCGACGCGGAACGGCGGGCGCTGCTGCGCCAGCGCGCGTCCTTCGGCGCCGGGTTGGTCGTCTGCCTTGTCTCGCTAGGCGTCGCGGCGCTCGTCTGGCCGGCGACGCGCTGGCTGGGGGAGGCGGCGGACCTCGCGACGCCGTTACGCCTGATCGTGCCGGCATTCGCCAATGCCGCGGTCGCTGGTTCGCTCTATCTCGGGGTGGCCGCTTTGTTCTGGGGCTTTGCCGACGGAACGATGGAGCCGGCGGTGGACCACCCCGCCTTCGGGACGATGGACGAGGGGCGGCGCTGGCGGGTCGCACATCTCTCCGACCTGCACGTGGTCGGCGAGCGCTATGGGGTCCGTCTCGAGAGCGGCCGGTCGGGCCCGCGCGGCAACGACCGGATCGAAGCCGTGCTCGCCCGCCTCGATGCCATCCACGCCACCGATCCGCTCGACCTCGTGCTCGTCACCGGCGACATGACGGATGCCGGGCGCTCCTCGGAATGGGCCGAGTTCCTCGATCTCGTCGCCCGCTTTCCGGCGCTGAAGGCGCGGATGCTGATCATTCCCGGCAATCACGATCTCAACATCGTCGACCGGGCCAATCCGGCCCGGCTCGAATTGCCCGCGAGCCCGGCGCGGCTGTGGCGGCGCCTGCGCAACCTGTCGGCGCTGGCCGTGGTGCAGGGGGCCAGCGCCCGCATCCCCGACGCCGAGGGGAGCCTCGACCGCACGCTAAATGACGTGCTTGGCCCCCATCGCGAGGCGATGGGGGCCTTCTCCGACGCAGGCGGGTGGCGCCGGCGCTGGGCACTGAACGTCCTGTGGCAGGAGGTCTTCCCGATGATCCGGCCGCCCGACGGGGAGGAGGGGCTCGGCGTCGTGCTGCTGAACTCCAACGCGGACACGCATTTTTCCTTCACCAACGCGCTCGGCATGATGCCGCTCGGCCAGGCGCAGCGGCTGGCCGCCGTGACGCGGCGCTATCCGCGGGCACGCTGGATCATCGCGCTGCACCATCACGTCGTCGAATATCCGGCTCCCGCCAAGGCTTTCTCGGAGCGGATCGGCACCGCCCTGATCAACGGAAGCTGGTTCGTCCGCGAATTGCAGCGGCTCGGCCGGCGCTGCGTGGTCATGCACGGCCATCGCCATGTCGACTGGATCGGCGCCTGCGGCGAGGTGGCGATCGTCTCCGCGCCCTCGCCGGTGATGGCGCCCGATGATCAGGATACCTGGTTCCACATCCATACGCTGGTGGCGGCGCCCGGCGGCGGCCTGTCGCTGTCGAAACCGGAAACCGTGATGCTTCCGCCACCGCGCCGGAAGGCGTCCGTCAGCTCACTGCCCGCCGCTTCGGCTTCTCAGGCATTGCCGGCGCCGGCCTGTGATCGCCCAGTTCCTCGATGATCGGGCATCCCGCCCGCGTGCCCTTCTCGCAACTGCCGATCAGGTGGTTCAGCGTGCCGATCATCTGCTGAAGCTTCTTGGCCTGCGCCTCCATCTCTCGCACATGGGTGCGGGCGATCGCGCGCACGTCCGCGTTGGAGCGCCCGGTATCGGACCAGAGCGCCAGCAGACCGCGGATCTGCTCAATGGAGAAGCCGAGATCGCGGGCGCGGCGCACGAAGGCGAGGCGATGGACGTCCTCGTGGCCATAGTCACGATAGCCCGACTCGCGCCGTCCGGCTGCCGGCAGCAGCGCGATGGACTCGTAGTAGCGGATCATCTTGGCGGAGACGCCGGTGGCGGCCGCCGCCTGTCCGATATTCATGGGAACCATCTCCTCGCGGAATGCTTGACCTTCCAATGATGGGAAGGATTAGAGCTGTCTGCAAGATGGACTGGAGAATGGCCCGATGACCGATCACACCCACACGGCCGGTGCTTCCTGCTGCGGCGACCACGGCCATGGCCATGAGCACAGCCACGGCACGCCGGCCACCCATCTCGCCATCGATCCCGTCTGCGGCATGACCGTCGATCCGCACACGGCCAAGCACCGCAGCGAACACGCGGGGCGGCCCCATTCGTTCTGCTCGGCGGGTTGCAAGACGAAGTTCGACGCCAACCCGGCCAAATATCTCGACAAGGCCGCCCATCCCCCCGAGCCCGTACCGGAGGGCGCGATCTACACCTGTCCGATGCACCCCGAAGTGCAGCAGGTCGGCCCCGGCTCGTGTCCGATCTGCGGCATGGCGCTGGAGCCGATGATGGTCACGGCGACCCAAGGTCCGAACGAGGAACTGATCGACATGGTCAGACGGTTCTGGATCGGCCTCTTGCTGACCCTGCCGGTCTTCGTGCTGGAAATGGGCAGCCACCTGTTCGGCTGGGATCCGCTGCCTCGGGGCTGGTCGCCCTGGGTCCAGTTCGTGCTGGCGACGCCGGTGGTGCTGTGGGCCGGCTGGCCCTTCTTCGTGCGCGGCTGGCAGTCGCTGGTGACGCGCAACCTCAACATGTTCACGCTGATCGCCATCGGCACCGGGGTCGCCTGGAGCTATAGCGTCGTGGCGACGCTGGCGCCCGGCCTGTTTCCGGCCGCCTTCCGCGACCATCACGGCACTGTCGCGGTCTATTTCGAGGCGGCGGCGGTGATCACGGTGCTGGTCCTGCTCGGCCAGGTGCTGGAATTGAGGGCGCGCGATGCGACGTCCGGCGCGATCCGGGCGCTGCTCGACCTCGCACCGAAGACGGCGCGGCGGATAAGCCCCGATGGCGCCGAGGCGGAAGTGCCGCTGGAGGATGTCCAGGTCGGCGATGCCCTGCGCGTCCGGCCCGGCGAGAAGGTGCCTGTCGACGGCGTGGTCACGGAAGGCCGCAGCGCCATCGACGAGAGCATGGTGACCGGCGAGAGCATGCCCGTGACGAAGGGCGAGGGCGACAGCGTGCTGGGCGGCACACTCAATCGCTCCGGCGGACTGGTCATCACGGCCGAGAAAGTCGGCCGCGACACGATGCTGGCGCGGATCGTCCAGCTGGTGGCGACGGCCCAGCGGTCGCGCGCGCCGATCCAGCGGCTGGCCGACCAGGTCTCCGGCTGGTTCGTGCCGGGCGTGCTGGCCGTGGCAGCGCTTGCCTTCGCCGTCTGGGCGCTGTTCGGCCCGCCGCCGCAGCTCGCCTATGGGCTCGTCGCTGCCGTCTCGGTGCTGATCATCGCCTGCCCGTGCGCCCTCGGCCTCGCCACGCCCATGTCAATCATGGTCGGTGTCGGCCGGGGCGCGGCCGCCGGCGTGCTGATCCGCGACGCCGAGGCGCTGGAGCGTCTGGAGAAGGTCGACACGCTGATCCTCGACAAGACCGGGACGCTGACGGAAGGGCGCCCGGCCGTGACGGCGATCGTGCCGGCCGAGGGCTTCGCCGAGGACGAGGTGCTGCGCCTCGCGGCGGCGGTGGAGAAGCCATCCGAGCATCCGCTCGCCGAGGCCATCGTGAGAGCGGCGGAGGCCAGGGGCATCGCCATCCCCAAGGTGCTGGGCTTCGATTCACCCACGGGGAAGGGCGCTTATGGCATGGTGGAGCGCAAGCGCGTGACGCTCGGCAGCGCCGCCTTCCTGAAGGAGCTCGGCATCGACGTCGCGTCGCTGGTGGCGAAGGCGGATGAACTGCGCGCCGACGGTGCCACCGCGATCTTCGCCGGGATCAACGGCCAACCCGCCGCCGTTATCGCCATCGCCGATCCGGTCAAGGCGACGACACCGGCCGCGCTGAAGGCGCTGGCGGACGACGGAATCCGCATCGTCATGCTGACCGGCGACAACCGGGTGACCGCCGAGGCGGTGGCGAGGCGCCTCGGCATCACGGAGGTCGAGGCCGACGTGCTGCCGGAGGGCAAGGCAGCGGTCGTCGCCCGCTACAGGGCCGAGGGCCGGGTGGTGGCCATGGCCGGCGACGGCGTCAACGACGCGCCGGCGCTCGCCGCCGCCGATGTAGGTATCGCCATGGGCACCGGCACGGATGTCGCGATGGAAAGCGCCGGCGTGACGCTGGTGAAGGGCGACCTGATCGGGCTGGTCCGGGCGCGCCGGCTGTCGGAGGCGACCATGGGCAATATCCGGCAGAACCTCGTCTTCGCCTTCGCCTACAACGCGCTGGGCGTGCCGGTGGCCGCGGGCCTGCTCTATCCGGCCTTCGGGCTGCTGCTCTCGCCGATGATCGCGGCGGCGGCCATGGCGCTCTCCTCGGTCAGCGTCATCGGCAATGCGCTGCGGCTGAGGGCGGTGAAACTGGAGCGGTAGGGCGGCTATGTGGCGGCGGCCTTCTCGACCACGTCGGGGGCGGCCTCGATGACCTTGAGCAGCAGCCGGCCGGCAGGGTCCGGAGAGCGCCGGCCCTGCTCCCAGTTGTTGATCGTCGCCGCCGGAATGCCGAAGCGGCGCTCGAACTCCTTTGCGGATTTTGCGACCTTTCGACGGATTGCGCGGATACGGTCAACCGGCATGGGCTCGATGTTGACCGTCTCAAGCGCCAGCTCTCCCCGTTTCCAGGCAAGCGCCTCTTTCAGCCCGTCCTCGATCGCCTTTCCCAGACTGGTTCGCTTCTCAGCCATCGGTCGGTTCCTTTAGCAGGGCCAGCGCACTTTTCTGTCGGCCGACGATAAATCCGCCTTCTCGTTCTTCGCGTAGGCTGACAGCATCAGGCTCGTATCCTCGGTGACGACCACATAGTAGATCGCCCGGCCACCGCCGCTCTTGCCCCGCCGGCCTACGCCGAAGCGGATTTTGCGGATTCCACCAAGGCCCCGGATGATCGCACCCTTGGACGGATCGGACGCAAAGCCACCTCCAGTTCAGCGACTTCGGATGGCGCAGCACCGATCCGTTCGATGTCGCGAAGATAGCGTCTGGTCCGGACAAATCTCACGATTGTATATTACGCCATTGGCGCAAAAGCTCAAGACCTTCCTTTGCCAACTGGACGGGAACCTTCGCCCGCCCTGCCAGTTGTGGCTGCGGCAATGGATGCCGAACGAGGAGCGATTTCGATGGGCAGCACCAGCGACAAGATCAAGGGCATGGCGAACGAGGCAGCCGGCAACGTCAAGCAGGGCGTCGGCAAGGCGATCGACAACAAGGAAATGCAGGTCAAGGGCAAGGTCCAGGAACTGAAGGGCGAGGCCCAGCAGCTCAAGGGCGACGCCAAGGACGCGATCAAGAAGGTCGTCGACCGGGCCTGAATCAGCCGAATAAATTTTCCTTTCTTGAGAAAACATGCCTTGACAGCGTAACGCTGGTCCGGTACATTTCAGGCATGTTCGATATCTGCGCCCGGCGGGGGAAACCCCGGCCGGGCGCTGTCGTTTCCGCTCCCGATTTCGATGCCTTCGACGGAGGCCGCCTTGCCACCCACGTGCAATTCAGCCGCTCCCGAGACCGCCGCCACGACATTGCCGACAACGCCGGCCGCGACCCGCGCCCCGGAATGCGCGATCCCCTCAGCGCCGAGTGCTGGACAGCGCGCTGCGGCCGAACGCTCGGCCGATAGTCCGCTGATATCCGCCCCGGGCTCGCATGCCGGCAAGCTCTGTCCCGGTCTTGCCGACTGCCCGGAGCGCCCACGCCTCGTTCGCCGTCTGTTCGACGCCGCCGAGCGCGAGATCGCCGCGGTGGAGGCGAGCCTTGGCGGCCGCTCCGCATCGCCCGCCCGCCGCCTCGGCGCGCTGGCTGCAACCCTCGACCGGCTCGCCGCCCTCGACCGCAAGGCGCTGGCCGGCCGCGACCCTGCCGGAGACCAGAATGCCCTGCTTGTCACAGCGCCTGTGGATGCCGAAGCCTGGGCTCGAGGACTTGCGGCTCGCCTTCGGGAAGGCGAGCCCGGAGAAGCTGGCCGAGCTGACTGAGCTCGATATCGCCGAGTTGAAGGCCTATTGGCCGGTCTTCGCGAGGGCCGAGCAGATGCCGCCGCCCGGCGACTGGCGGGTCTGGGCCTTCATCGGCGGCCGCGGTGCCGGCAAGACGAAGGCCGGTGCCGAATGGGTGCACGGCATCGTCCACGGCCGCAACGATTGCGGGCCGCAAGCCGGCCGCATCGCGCTTGTCGGAGAAACGATGGATCAGGTCCGCGAGGTCATGGTCGAGGGCATCTCGGGCCTCCGCGCCAGCGGCTTCCCGGCCGATCGACCGCGTTTCGAGCCCTCGCGCCGCCGGCTCCTCTGGCCGAACGGCGCGGTGGCGCATGGGTTCTCGTCCGAAGATCCGGAGGCCCTGCGCGGGCCGCAATTCGACGCCGCCTGGGCCGATGAAACCGGCAAATGGGTGCAGGCGGAAGCCGCCTGGGACATGCTGAGCTTCGCGCTGCGGCTTGGCGAATGGCCGCGGGTGATGGTGACCACCACGCCGCGGGCGACGCCGCTGATGCGCCGCCTGCTTGCCGATCCCGCCACGGTGGTGACGCGCTCAGCGACATCAGCCAATGCCGCCAACCTCGCGCCGGGCATCGTCCGGGCGCTGGTGGAGCGCTATGGCGGCACGCGGCTCGGCCGGCAGGAGCTGGACGGCGAACTGATCGACGACCGCGAGGGCGCGCTGTTCTCAAGGGGCGAGATCGAGGCAGGCCGTGTGGCCGCCGCGCCTGCGCTGAAGCGCATCGTGGTGGCGGTCGACCCGCCGGCCTCGCACCGCAAGGGCGCGGATGCCTGCGGCATCGTCGCGGCCGGCATCGACGGCGAGGGCCAGGTCTTCGTGCTGGCGGACGCGAGCGCGCAGGGGCTGAAGCCCCATGAATGGGCGGGCCGCGCCGCCGCGCTCTATCGGAGGCTCGCGGCCGATGCGCTGGTGGTGGAGGTCAACCAGGGCGGCGACATGGTGGCCGCCGTGATCGGCGAGGTGGCGCCCGACGTGCCGGTGACCCCGGTGCGGGCGGCACGCTCCAAGCATCTGAGGGCCGAGCCTGTCGCAGCCCTCTATGCGCAGGGGAGGGTGCGGCATGCCGGGCTGTTTCCCGCGCTCGAGGACGAACTGGCCGATTTCGGCCCGGATGGACTGTCGAACGGGCGCAGCCCGGACCGGCTCGACGCGCTGGTCTGGGCGGTGACGCACCTGGCGCTCAGGCCGAGGGTGGAGGCGCGGGTGAGGGGGCTTTAGGGGCGGAATTCACCTCAAGTGCATTGGTTGCCGCGGTTCCACTTTTCCCCGGCGGGAAGAGGTGCGCAGCACGGCTGACGAGCCTGTTGTCGACGCCAGTCAAGCGCACCGTCCGCCTCATCCTGCGTTGCGAGCCATAGCGGGATGCGAACGCATCTCGCGTTCGCTCGATGCCATGGCGAGCCTCGAAGGACGCACTGATTTCGCGCAGGGCGCCGCTCTCGCCAATCCCGCCAAACGGAATTTGCCATGCACGAAGCGGCCATCGACCGGCTCGCGGCGGAAATCCGCGCGGGCATCAACGAACTGCGCCTGCGCCTCGCCATCCACGAGGTGAAGCGGGACATCTGCCGGTTTCGAAGGCTCCTCCTCGAGCGCCGCTACAACCCCGACCAGCCGCGCGTGCCCGCCGGAAACCGGGATGGCGGGCAATGGACGAGCGACGGAGGCAGCGGAGAAGCCAGCCAGCCGCGCGAGATGATGCGGCGGTGGACGATCCCTCGCGGGACGCCAGCGCAGCAGATGCGCTTCATTGCGGCGAGACTTCGCGCGGATGCGGCATCAGCGCGAGCTTTGGAGCGTGATCCGACATGGAAACCACCACCGAGCGTTACCAGTACGATCGAAGGACAAATACTTCATCAAATAGCCGTGCGAGAGGCGGCCGAAGCCCACATCCGCCTCCTGCAAGACCGAGCAATAATTCCTGGCAGATATGCCGTTGAATCAATACCTGTACGCGGGCCGGGTCTGCCCCATACCGAGGCCGAAAGAATTCAAAACACCGAACATGGCTATCGATATGGTTGTCATACATGCGGAACTCGTGATCCGAGCACGTCGACAGGCCACTTCGTTCTGGATCACCAAATGCCGACGAGATGGAATACTTTGGGCCGCGAGCAACGCTACTATCCGCATTGCTTGACATGCAGTCGGCAGCAGGGAGGTTACGTTAGCGGTTTGCGCCGGAGGATAATCGAATGAAGCAGACCATCTCAGTCATACCGTCGAACTCGATCTTGTTCGTGGAGGACGGGATGGAGGGCAGCATTCCGGAAGTGGGCGACGCGAACTTGCCAGCGTGGGCTACGCCGGATTGCATTATTGTCAAGTGCTTCCCGGATATTGATGGGCCTACCGAAGTGACGCTGGGCGATAGGGCCGAGATAGATGTTGGTCGCGCTCCAGACTTTCAGTCTGTCCTAAACACTCCACATAGGCATGTGGCGATCAGACAAGTCGGCGACGAACTAGTGCTCGAAACATCCGTTAACACCACGAAGACGATCGTATCGATCTGGCTAAGCCACCCACACTGGCCTGAACGTGTCGTCATCGGCCTCGGTTGATCACGGAAGCCCGCCGCCGCATTCGCGCGGCGCTATGCCTTCTCCTCACCCGAACCAGATGTCGTTCGTCACCAGGTTGCCGTTCTCGAAGGTGGCAATCACCGTGCCGTGGGTCACCCGCTCGGTCAGCCATTCCTGGCTCATGTCGAGCAAGATTAGCTGGTTGCTGGCATAGTCGAAATAGAGCCGGTCGCTCTTGTCGTAGTTGTGGGTAGTGTCGCGGCCGCTGCTGTTGCCGAGGATGTCGCCGCGCGCGAGTTCGCCGTCGGTGCCGAGCAGTGGTCCGGTGAAGCCCTGCATGACGATGCGGTCGAGGCCGGAGACGAAGTCGGTGATCGTGTCGCGGCCGCCGCCTGGCTGGAACACGAAAGTGTCAGCGCCTTCGCCGCCGATCAGCCTGTCGTCGCCGGCACCGCCGGCGATGCGGTCCTCGCCGAGGCCGCCGAGAATGAGATCGTTGCCGCCCTCGCCGAACAGCCAGTCGTCGCCGCCGAGGCCCGAGAGCGTATCGTTGCCACCGCCGGCATTGAACACGTTCCAGGAATTGTTGCCGAAGAGACTGTCGGCATGGGCAGAGCCGACGACATATTCGATGCTGGAGAAGGTGTCGCCCTCGGCATCGCCGCCATAGCCCTGGTTGAAGCCGAGGTCGACGACGACGGCGGACGATGAACCCGCATAGCTCGTCGTGTCGTCGCCGGCGCCGCCGTCGAGATGGTCGGCGCCGCGCCCGCCGGTCAGGTGGTCGCGGCCTTCGCCGCCGAACAGCCGGTCGTTGCCGTCGCCGCCGGAGAGGCGGTCGTCGCCGGCCTCGCCGAACAGGAGATCGTCGCCGCCGTCGCCATAGAGCCGATCATTGCCGCCGCGCCCGTAGATGGCATCGGCGAGGCTCGATCCCTGGAGGAGGTCGTTGCCCTCGGTGCCCTCGACGTAGAGGCCGAAGGACGGCGACGCCGTCCACGGGAAAGTCAGAACCGAAGGGCCGGCGAAGGACGCCGTCTGCGGCGCGCCGAGCGCCAGCGTCGCGTCGAGCGCGGACTGGGCACGGTCGGCGGTCTGGAAGGATTGGGTCGTCTGCATGGTCTTGGTCATGACATCACCCTTTTGAAGGCCCCGTCGCCGGGGCGTGCTCCAAGGGCTAGGGCCGTCGCGGCCGGCAGGCTGTGACCGGCGTCACGTGCCGTCGCATTCGCGCCACCCGCCGCCGCGCCGGTGCCGGATTTCTCATGCATTCCGCCGGAGACACCGATGTCGTTCCTGTCGTCCCTGTTCCGCGCGCCGGCCGAGAAGCGCTCGCGCGCGGCCGCGCTGGTCGCGATCTCCGGCCCCGGCCGCGCGCACTGGTCCTCGCCCGAACCGAAGCGCTTCCATGCCGAGGCGCTGGCAAAGAATCCGGTGGCGGCGCGGGCGGTGGCGCGCATCGCCCAGGCGGTGGCGGAGATCCCGTTCCAGTTCACGGCGGAGGGTGCCGATGCCTCGGCCCATCCGGCGGCCCTCCTCATCGAGCGGCCGAACGAGCGGCAGGACCGCGTGGCCCTGACCGAAACGCTGGCGGCGCATCTGCTGCTGACCGGCAACGCCTATGTCGAGGCGGTGGCGCTGGACGGGCAGGTGCGCGAACTCCATACGCTGCGGCCCGACCGCATGCGGCTGGTCGCCGGCGCGGACGGACGCGCCTCGGCTTACGACTACGACGTTGACGGGCGGTCCATCCGCTTTGCCCAGCGAGACGAGGACGGCCTGCCACCGATCCTGCACCTGACCCTGCCGCACCCGTTCGACGACCATTTCGGCCTGGCCCCGCTGCAGGCGGCGGCGAGCGCCATCGACATCCACAATGCTGCGACCCAATGGACCAAGGCGCTGCTCGACAATGCCGCCCGGCCCTCCGGCGCGCTGGTCTATTCCGGCGGCGACGGCACGCTCTCCGAGGACCAGTACGAGCGGTTGAAGCGCGAGCTGGAGGAGGGTTTTTCCGGCAGCCGCAATGCCGGCCGGCCGCTGCTGCTGGAAGGCGGGCTCGACTGGAAGGCGCTGTCGCTGACCCCGCGCGACATGGACTTCATGGAGGCCAAGAACGGCGCTGCCCGCGAGATCGCGCTCGCCTTCGGCGTGCCGCCCATCGTGCTCGGCATTCCCGGCGATGCCACCTATGCCAACTACCAGGAGGCCAACCGCGCCTTCTGCCGCGACACCGCGCTGCCGCTGGCGCGCCGCATCGTCGGCGGCCTTGCCGGCTGGCTGGCCGGCGATGCCGGCCTTGCGGCGACGCCCGACGAGGACGCCATCGGCGCGCTCCATGCCGAGCGCGAGAGCCTGTGGCGGCGCGTCGAGCGCGCCTCGTTCCTCACCGAGGGCGAGAAGCGCGAGGCGGTAGGCTACGCGCGGGAGAAGCCGGAACTCTAGGCCGGAGGAGGCCGCCATGCTGCCGCAAGGGGCCGAACCGGTCATCCGCGCCTTCGTGGAGCGGGCCGACATCGCCGCGCTGGCGCTGTTCATGTGGGCGGCGACGACCACCGGCCTGCTGGTCTGGACGCTGAAGGAACTGGCCGCCGCCAACCGCCGCTTCGACGCCTTCGTGCGCGAGCTGACCCGCTTCAACGAGCGCGCCGGGCGGAACCGGGATTGATCAGCGCCGCACGCTGAGCTTGATGGCGATGATGACGAGGTCGATCAGCGCCACGGCGCCGAAGACCATCATGACCGCGAGGTCCAGTGTCGCCTCCGGGGTCCAGCCCGGCGCGACCAGAACGGCCCGCGCCTTCAGGAGGAACAGAAGAACCATCGAGGCGGCGGCGATGACCAGGCCCGGAAGTGGCCAGACTTCGATCTGGGCGCGCAGCTGGTCGATGAAGGTGATGCGCTCGCCGGACAGGCGCGCCGTGGCGAGAATCGGCCGCAGGGTCCGGAATGTGTCGAGGTTTGCTGCCAGCAGCACCGCCGCCAGCCACAGGGTGGCGACGGCGACGGTGGCGGCGACAGAGCCCTGCGTTCCGGTCGCGACGCCGACGGCGAGCGCGACAAGGATGCCTATGGCGGCGAGGCTGCCGCCAAGGACACGCTTCGGGGCGAAGGCCTCGATGACCCTCGTCTTTTGTACATCGTCGAGCAGGTAGGTCAGGCGTCGGCCGAGCGGGCTTTGGCCCGGTCCCCGGAACAGCCAGCCTTCCGGCACGCGCCTGAACTCCGCGTCCGGGGCGAGCCTCGGCCGAAACCATTGCAGCACGTCCATGGCGGACCTCCGTTGTTGAGCTTGAGGGGAGGCTAGGGAGCCAGCGCCCGGCCGGCTGTGACGGCCGTCACGTCGCGGCGCTTTCACCGGCGGCGCTGGCCACCCGCCTGCCCGGCATCACCTTCCTGTCGCGGCTGCGCCGCGTCGAATTCGCCCAGAACGCCCTAGTTCTGGAACAGTAACCGGCCCTCTCGCGGGGCCGATCCGCGGGACCCACGCCATGCCCATCCGCCTCATCACCGCGCTCCGGCGCGAACGCACTTCCATGGCCGGCGACGAGCCGATCCGCCGCTTCGTCGAGACGCTGGAGGCGCTGGAGCAGCGCCGCCCGCGCGCCGGCGGCGGGCGGGTGAGGGCGCTCGACCTGTTCGTCGCGCCAGCCGCCCTGAAACCCCGGAGCGATCCGTGATGCGCACACCCATTCCGCCGGCCCGGCTCGACCCTGAGACCGGGCTGTTCACCGGCTACGCCTCGCTGTTCGGCATTGCCGACGCGCAGAACGACATCGTCGAGCGCGGCGCCTTCTCGGCATCGCTCCTGAAGCGCGGCGCGGCCGGCATCCGCATGCTCTGGCAGCACGACCCGGCCGAGCCGATCGGCACCTGGGTCTCGCTCGCCGAGGACCCGGTCGGCCTGCGCGTCACCGGGCGGCTGGTGACCCACACGCAGCGCGGCCGCGAGGCGCTGGACCTGATGGCGGCCGGCGCGGTGGACGGGCTCTCCATCGGCTTCAAGGCGGTGAGGGCGGGCGGCCGCAGGGGCGGCGCCAGGCGGCTCCTTGAGGTCGATCTCTGGGAGGTCTCGGTCGTGACGTTCCCGGCGCTGGGCGGGGCGCGGGTGACACGGGTGGACTGAAGAACCGGAGCCTTTGCAATGACTGAGATGCGATCCGTTCACCGCGCGCTCCTGACGAGGGAGATTGCGGAACTGAAGGCCGATTGCCTCGCCTTCGACGCGGCCCTGCGCCAGGCGCGGCTGGACCTCTGGCTTCGCTACGACCCGAACCAGCCCCGCGTGCCGGCCGGCTCGGCCGATGGTGGGCGGTGGACCGATGGCGGCGTGAGCGGCAGCGTCGGCGCTGCCGACCCGGCTGGCGGTGCAGGTGGTGAGGCAGGGTCCAGTGGCGATGCCTCGGCCAGTGCCGGAGGCGACAGCGAGTGGCGGACGATCGCGCGCGGCGTTGGCCCGGATGGCTCGCGGACCGAGACGGTGGCCCGCGTCGACGGCACGACCATCCGCTCGGAATATGCGGCATCGCGGGCCGCCGGCTTCGACGAGCGGCACACGGTAGCGACGCCTGACGGCAGCGTCAGGACGTTCGAGACGCAAGGTCTGACGCAATCCGTTCACAACGACCTCGGCGAGGTGCTGAGCAGGTCGGAGTTCCGGCCGGACGGTGCGGTGCTGGAGCCCGCGAGTTTGCAGGTCATCTCCCGACTGGGGCAGGCGGCGCGGGCGACCTATGGGGCTGGCGTCGCGCTCTACGCTTGGATGTCGACGCACAATGACAGCCAGAACCAAGCGATCTTCACAGCAAGATCATGGGGCTATGCGGGCGGAACGGAAGTCGTCCGGGTCGAGCGAATGACACGCGAGAACGCTGAGTTGGTCTGTGGCAGATTCAGTGAGGTGCAGGACAGAACCAACGCTGCCGCCAACAGCCTTGCACATCTGCGGGAAGGGCTAAGCCCAACGCAGTACGGAACTGCCGTGCACACGCACGTTAAGCACCAGATCGACGCTCTTAGGAATCCTGATTTCCGAGCGGAAGTTTCCTTGTTGAAGTCGATCGAGGCGCGCTATGGCCACGAAGGAACGGTCCGTATCGACGTCTTTGAGCGGACGAAGGACAACACGGTCTGCGTCTACGATATCAAGACCGGTTCGCGAGGTATGAGCATGCCGCGCTGGGACGATATCGCGGGAAGGGCAAATGACGTGTTCGAGCGTCCGCGAAGAATAATCCTCACGGAGATCAGGCCATATCAGTAGCGGGAGATTTACAATTACAGGTTGCAATGCAACGCCGGCGGAAGTCTACTCGCGGCGGGCAATAATTTGGTTCCGCCATGCCGACCTCCCCCGAACTGAAGCGCTTCGTTCAGCCCCTGCTCGTACGGCACGCAGATATCGGCTTCGCGAAGCGTTGGATTGTCCTGAAGCCGGTTCGACATTTCGTTTGCGCGGTGCTTCTCGACGGAACATCACCCAGGGACGAGTTTCGACCGCGATCCTTGGTCGCCGAACTCTTCGGCTCCTATGACGGACTTCCGCCGATGTTCGGTCAGCCGCTCTACTACCCGCGAAGCGGTCTGGGCGAATATTGGTCGGTGCTGAATCCGCTGGCATCAGAGCTTTTCATCGATGAAGTCGAAAGCAAGGCTTTACCACAGCTGCGATCAATCCAGACGCTTGGAGATTTCTATCTCCATACCTCTATTCCTGACTTATTCACGGGGCAGACGATCCAGTACAATCCGTTGCGGTACGGGCCGGTCGCTGCCGCGTTGGGCAACAAAGACTCTGCCATTGCCGTCTGCCGTGAGCTCGCATCAGGCACCAGTAGCTGGACGATCCCTTGGATGTGGGACGAGGCGAGGCCGATCGTGGAAGAGTTTTGCCCGCCGGTCCTGGCCGGCGATTGGAACGCGGTGGCTGCGATTTTGCACCGGTGGGAAGAGGCAAGTGTTCGAAAGAATGGCCTGGCAACCTTCTGGGAGCCGACGCCTTTCCCTCTAGAACTGAAATGATGGGGTTGCCGATGTCGATGTGGGGCAGCCGAGGACGATGAGTTATCTCGCCCGCATCAAACCAGCACTCAAGCCGTTTTTGGAGCAACGACCTGGACTTACGCTTGCGAAATACTGGATCGTTATCAAGCCGCTGCACCACATCTACCGCGGCATCACTTTCAACCGGCTTTTCGCCTCGGGAGAGTTCGTCGCCAACTGGTCGACCTCGGCGATGTTCGACAAGACCAGTGCGCTGGCGCTGTCTGATGGCGAGGTCATCTATGCGGGGCGGTCCGCCAGGTTCTCTCTGAACGATCAGGCTTCACTGGAATCATTCTTCGCCGAGATCGACAGTCGCATCGTTCCGATGCTTGAACCAGTTCGCTCCATCGATGACTTCGTCAGCTTCGTGGATGGGAGACGCGACCGCCCTCCAGTCAGAGCTTTCCCTCGCAACTATGTCAGGGTTCTTACCGCGCTCGGGCGTTTCGATGAGGCACGCGAGATCAGCCGGGCCATCGTGGCGGGGCGGCCTGGCTTCGCGCCTCCGGACTTGAAGGAATCCTGGGAGCCGATCGTCACCGAGTTGCATCCGCTCCTTGAGGCAGATGACAGCGCGGGAGTTGCCGCTCTGCTTCGGCGCTGGGAGGCGGAGGTTGCCTCCAAGTACGGCATGTCGAAAGTCTGGGAGCCGGCGCCGTTTCCCTTCGAGACGTCTTTGCAATGAATACGCACGACCTCGTCAAAACCGTTCGCGCGCTGCTGCTTGCCGAATGGGATCCGATTGGCATTCGCGACGAGCCCAAGGCCGGGGACGAATACGATTCCCACGCTCCGGCGATAGCCGCACTCCTGCGAGACGGCGTCGATGCCAACCACATCGCAGCCCACCTCCTTCGGATCGAGGTAGACGAGATGTGCCTCTCTCCGAATCCGATCCGTGCCAAGCGGGTCGCGCTGAAATTTCTGTCTCTCGTCGCCTGATCGGCCAGTCGCTCGGCCGATTGCCACCACCCCAAACCCCGCGCCTCGCGCGGGGTTTTTCTTTGCCCCGTCCCCAACCGAAGGACTTAACCCCATGCACGAGACCATGACCGAGACCGCCTCCCCCGAAACCAAGGCCGTGCTGCCGCACGAAGCCTCCGTCACCCATGCCGAGGTGATGCGCATCTTCGAGGCCTTCAAGGAGGCCAACGACCAGCGCCTCGGCGAGATCGAGCGTCGCTCGGCCGACATCCTCTCCGACGACAAGGTCGGCCGCATCAACCGCGCGCTCGACGAGAAGATGGCGGCCATGGACCGCCTGGCGCTGGCCGCCCGCCGGCCCGGCCTCGCGCCGGAGCGGCATGAGGCGCGGACTGGCGCGACCGAACATAAGGCCGCCTTCGAGGCTTATATCCGCTCCGGCGAGACGGGTGGGCTCAAGAGCCTGGAGACGCGCGCCATGTCGGTCGGCTCGGGGCCGGACGGTGGCTATCTCGCCCCGCCGGAGGTCGAGACGATGGTGACGCAGCGGCTGGCGGCGATCTCGCCGATCCGCGCCATTGCCGGCATCCGCCAGGTCTCGGCGGCCACGTTCAAGCGGCCCTTCGCCAGGACCGGGCCTGCCACCGGCTGGGTCGGCGAAGCGGCGGCGCGGGCGCAGACCGCCTCGCCCGTGCTGGCCGAGCAGGTGTTCCCGGCCATGGAACTCTATGCCATGCCCGCCGCCACCCAGACGCTGATCGACGACGCGGCGGTGGACCTCGAGAGCTGGATCGCCGGCGAGGTGGAAACCGTCTTCGCCGAGCAGGAGGGCGCCGCCTTCGTCAATGGCGACGGCGTCAACAAGCCGACCGGGTTTCTGCAGCAGACGCTGGTCGCCAACAGCGCCTGGGAATGGGGCAAGATCGGTTTCGTTCCGACCGGCGCGGCGGCGGCCTTCCCCGAGGACGACCCGACCGACGTTCTGTTCGACCTGATCTACGGGCTGAAGGCGGGCTTCCGGCAGAACGGCCGGTTTGTCATGAACCGCAAGACGCAGGCGGCCATCCGCAAGTTCAAGGACGGCGCGGGCGGCTATGTCTGGACGCCGCCGGCGCAGGCGGGCGGGCAGGCGAGCCTGTTCACCTTCCCGGTGAGCGAGGCCGAGGACATGCCGGATATCGGCGCGGGCACGACGCCGATCGCCTTCGGCGACTTCCGGCGCGGCTACCTGATCGTCGATCGTCTTGGCCTGCGCATCCTGCGCGACCCCTATTCGGCCAAGCCCTACGTGCTGTTCTACACGACCAAGCGGGTCGGCGGCGGGGTGGCTGACTACGACGCGTTCAAGCTGCTGAAGGTCGCGGCGAGCTGATTGGGCGCCGCTCGGCAGGCTGGTAGTCTCGCGACGATCAGCCTGCCGGAGGCCGCGATGCTACTTGGAACGCGCGTGCTGCATGTGAAGCGCAGGGTCGGCACCGTGGAGGTGCCGGTCAGCCTGTTCGTTCCTGTCGAGGACGAGTTGGGCTGGAAGTGCCGTTACAACATCGGCTGGCCTGGCAAAATCCGCAGCAGCGCGGTCTGGGGCATCGATGCCCTGCAGGCGATTCACCTGGCGATGCAGAAGATCGCCAGCGACCTCTATGCGAGCCGCTACCACAAGCAGGGGCGACTTTCTTGGCCAGGGCAGGGTGCGGGCTACGGCTTCCCGATCACCAGGAACGGCCGCGATCTGCTCGTCGGCCATGACAAGGAGTTCGACGGCTGACGCCGCGCCCTTACGGCGCAGCGCCGCCGTCGATGCGTGCCCAGGGCGGCAGGCCCTGCCGTTCCGGCGCGCGCGGCGGCGGCAGGGTGGCCATGCGCGGATTGGCGGGGGCGCGGCTCTCGCCGGTCGCCACCGCCCCGCGGATCCACGGCGCGATGCCGACCACCGGCATGGCGACGGTCAGCGAACCGCAGCCACGCGTCTCCGGCGGGCCGGAGACCAGGCTGACGACGCCGACCACCGAGCCGCCGGCCAGTGCCGGGCCGCCGGAATCGCCCTGGCAGGCCGAGGGGCCGAAGCCGCGGGCCATCATCCGGGCATCGCCCAGCGCGGTATAGCCCGAGGGTGAGCGCTGGATGACGGGCAGGGTGACGCGCCGGAGCTGGCCGGCGCTGCGCATGCTGTCCAGCTGCTGGCGGCCGAAGCCGGCAATGGTCACGCTCGAACCGGGGGCTGGATCGCGGCCGCCGAGCCGTGCGGGGCCGAAGCCGGACGGCGGAAGGTCGCGCATGGTGAGGACGGCGACATCGATCGGCGCGGTACCGCCGCGCGGCCCGGGAACGCCGGGATGGCCGGAGGCGGTGACCACCGGGGTGAGCGCGACGATGCGCCCGGCGCGGATGAAGGCGACGACGGCGAGCCTTGCGCCCGCCACGCAATGGGCGGCGGTGAGCACCGAGCGCCTGCCGATCAGCGTGCCGGTGCAGCCATTGGCGTCGCCGGTGACGATCAGTACCGAGGAGCGCGCGAGCGCGTCGCCGGTGCCGACCGCGCTGCCACCGATAATGGCCTCAGCCGGCGTGGCGGCCAGGGCCGCCGTGCCGAAGGCGGCCAGCACCGCGGCGGAAAGGGGATGCCTCATTGCGTTCCTCCAAGGCCGCGGACCGTGTCGTCGATCCAGCGCCGGTGCGGCGAGACGGGAACCGTCCCGGTGAGATGGCCACAGCGGCCGGCGCCATGCCCGGTCGACCAGCTGACGATGCCGGCAACGACCGGACGGCCGGATTCCGATGCAAAGACCGGACCGCCGGAATCGCCGGTGCAGGCGCCGAGCGCCGCACCGGACGAGCCGGTGAGCCGGACCTGATAGGACGAGGGCCTGCCGGTCACCGTCAAGGCGGCGGATCGCAGCACCCCTGCCGAGCGGGCGCTGCCCTCGGCCGCCGGCCCGAAGCCGACCAGGCGGATGGCTGCGCCGGCCTGCGGAATGCCGCCGCTGGTAAGCGGAGCCTGGCGCGAGCCATTGCCGATCGGGCTGGCGGTGCGGATGACCGCAAGGTCGATCGCGGTGCGGCGGGCCTGCCAGTCGGCGCGCCGGTAGGCCGGATGGACGCGCCGCTCGACCACCTGGTTGATGATCGGCTGGCGGCCGGCGCCGAAGATGAGGATGCCGAGTGGTCCGCTGTCATCGGCACAATGGGCGGCGGTCAGCACCAGCCGCTCGCCGATGACGACGCCGGTGCAGAAGCCGTCGGTGCGGGTGATCATCACGGTATGGGCGGCGACCGGGTCGCCGGCCGGCACGTCCGCGCCGCCGATCACGGCGAAGGCCGAGCTGCCCGAAAGGCTGGTCGCGGCCAGCACGGCAAGAATGCGTCGAAACACGTCGTCTCCCAAGGCTGGTCGTTGAGCCCGATCAGGGCCTCTGACGCGCCCCGGTGTCAATACGAAGGCGAAAGCCTGCCGGATCTGGCCACGGCCGGTCTGAACCGCCTCTGAACCAAACCGCCGCTCACCGCCACGCATTCCCGAACGAGACGAGGCATCATGAGCCTGATCCTGACCATTCCGCCGGCCGCCGAGCCGGTCGCCCTCGCCGAGCTGAAGGCCTTTCTCAAGGTCGATGGCACCGATGAGGACGCCCTGATCGGCCAGGTCGCCACCGCCGCGCGCGCCCATCTGGAGGCGCTGACCGCCAAGGCCTTCGTCACCCAGGGCTGGCGTATCCGCCGCGACGCCTGGCCGATACACGGCCGCCTGAGCTTCCCGATTGGGCCGATCGCGAGCCTCGATGGGGTGAGCGTCACCACTGCGACCGGCGAGCTCAGCCTGTCGCTCGACCAGTTCCGCCTCGACGGCGAGGGCCTGCCGCCGCGGCTCTCCTGGACCCCGTCCGTCGTCGCGACGCCGGCCGTGCCGATGGCCGGCATCGCCATCGACATCACCGCCGGCTACGGCGCGCCTGCCGCCGTGCCCGCGCCGCTGAAACAGGCGGTGCGACTGCTGACCGCCCACTGGTTCGAGAACCGCATGCTGGTGAGCATCGGCCACGAGGTCGCGGTCATGCCGCGCACGGTCGAGGCGCTGATCGCGCCGTTCCTGGTCAGGAGGGCGGCATGACCATCGGCGCGCTGCGCCACCGCCTGACCGTCGAGGCGCCGGTCGAGACCGCCGACGGCGCCGGCGGGGTGACCCGCACCTTCCAGGCGGTCGGCCAGATCTGGGGCTTGATCAGCCCGCTCGGCGGCACCGAGCTGCGCGCCGGGGAGCGGCTCGTCCAGCGGCTCACCCACAGCATCGTCATCCGCCGCCATGCCGGGCTCACCGCCGCCCACCGGCTGCGCAAGGGCGCCCGCCTCTTCGATATCCGCGCCATCCGCGAGGACACGCCCTCGCGGCTCTATTCCACCTGTCACTGCGAGGAGACCCTGCCGTGAAACCGCTTGTCACCGTCGCCTACGGCGGCCTCTCCGCCGATGCCCGCCTGCCGGGCTGGACCATGCCCTTCATTGTCCGCCTCGCCGACCGGTTCGTCGTCCAGGCCGCCAATGCCGGCGGGCCGCCGCTGAAAGTGGTCCATGGCGGCCGAACCTTGTCCGTCGTCGATGCGGAAGAGGGCGCCTTCGCCCGCGAATTCGGTGGGCTCGACCGGCCGGCCGTGCCGCGCCTCGGCCCCACCGCCGCCCGGCTCCGGTCGGGAGCCTGATCCATGGTGGTCGCGACCCTGGCCTTGCGCCGGTCGCTGCACGACGGTCTCGTCAGCTATGCCCCGCTCGTCGCCGTGCTTGGCGGCGCGAAGGTCTATGACGAGCCGCCGCGCAGCGCCGCCTTTCCCTATGTGACACTTGGCGAGACCATGACGAACGACTGGTCGACGGGATCGTCGACCGGCCATGAACATGCTCTGACGCTGCATGTCTGGTCGCAGCAGGGCGGCCAGTCGGAGGCCCATATCGTGGCCGGCGAACTGATCGCGGCACTCGAGACGGTGCCGCTCGCCCCCGAAGGCCAGCATCTCGTCAACCTGCGCTTCGCCACCGCCGACATCCGCCGCGAGGCGGACGGCCGCACCTGGCACGGCGTCGTGCGCTTCCGCGCGGTGACCGAGCCGGCGTGAGCGGCGGCCGGTAACGCCCGTCGCCAATCACCCGTCGGTAGTCGGAAGCCGTGACGGCCACGGTCCTTCACGGGCAGGCATCCACCTCTCCCCGGCGGGGAGAGGTCAGCGCGTCAGCGCCGGGAGAGGGGGTGAGACCTCTCCGGCAAGCACTCTCCTCCTCACCCGATCCTCGGCTAACGCCTCCGATCGACCTCTCCCCGCCGGGGAGAGGTGAAGCGCAGCGCCTGTGAATGGCGGTGGCGCCCTTTCCAATGCTTGTTGCCCTCTTCATCCGGAGACATCCATGGCTGCCCAGAAAGGCAAGGACCTGCTCGTCAAGATCGCCGATGGCGCGGGGTTCGCGACCGTCGCGGGCCTGCGCTCGCGGCAGTTGCGCTTCAACGCCGAGACCGTCGACGTCACCCATGCCGAGAGCGCCGGGCGCTGGCGCGAGCTGCTCGGCGGGACCGGCGTCAAGCGCGCCTCGGTGTCGGGCTCCGGCATCTTCCGCGACGAGGCCTCGGACGCGCTGATGCGCCAGGTCTTCTTCGACGGTGCCGTCAGGGACTTCCAGGTGATCGTGCCTGATTTCGGCACGGTTCAGGGCGCGTTTCAGGTGACGGCGCTGGAATTCGCCGGCAACCACAATGGTGAGGTCACCTACGACCTCGCGCTGGAAAGCGCGGGGGCGCTGACCTTCACAGCGGCCTGAAGCTGTCGAACCGGAATCGCCGAGTGAGCGCGGCTCAGCTTGCGCAGCCGCGCGCAAAGCCCTGAGCCGACTCGCGAAATCGCCTCGACCTGAATCAACCTCTTCACCCCGGAGACATCGATGCCCAACGCCCGTCGCGGCGAGATCGAGGCCGCGCTCGGCGGCCGTGCCCGCCGCCTTGTCCTGACCCTTGGCAGCCTTGCCGAATTGGAAGCCCATTTCGAGGCCGGCGACCTCGTCGAACTCGCCGAGCGCTTCGGCACCGGCCGCCTGTCGGCCGCCGACCTCGCCGCCGTCATCGGCGCTGGCCTGCGCGGCGCCGGCGAGACGATCACCGACCACGAGGCCGCCAGCCTCGCGGTGGACGGCGGCGCGGCGTCCTACGCCCGCATCGTCTCCGAACTGCTGACGGCGACATTCGGTGCTGGCGAGCCGCCGGAGGCGAAAAGCGCCGGCCCTTTCGGCTGAGCGCCGGCCAGCCGCACGCCGAGCCGCAGCCCTTTCCCTGGGACGAGGCCATGCGCCTTGCGATGGGCGTCATCGGCTGGCCGCCGGACGTGTTCTGGCGCGCGACGCCGCGCGAACTCGCGGCCGCCCTCGACGGCCGGTTCGGGCGAACCGGCGCGCCGGTCGACCGGGCAGCGCTCGACCGCCTGATGGCGGCCTTTCCCGATTGAGGTGACCTGATGACCCCCGTCGATACCCTCTCCGTCGCGATCACGGCGGATACTTCGGCATTCCGGCGCGAGATCGCCGATGTCGACAAGCTGGCCAAGAGTTTCGGCTCGTCCATGACCCGCGCCTTCACCGGCGCGGTGCTGCGCGGCCAGGACCTCGGCAGCGTGTTGCGCACGCTCGCCATGCAGCTCTCGGCCATGGCGCTGCGGACGGCGTTCCAGCCGGTGGTGAGCGGGCTGACGGGCTGGGTCAGCGACTGGATGGCGGGCTTCAAGGGGCTCGGCTCAGGCGTTGCCTCGGAAACCGGGCTGCTCTCCGGCATGAGCAACCAGGCCTTCGCCCGCGGCGGCGTGATCGCCGCGCCGGCCTATTTCCCGATGCCGGACGGCCGCACCGGTCTGATGGGCGAGCGCGGGGCGGAGGCCGTCATGCCGCTCGCGCGCACCGCTGACGGCCGGCTCGGCGTCGCCGCCGGCGGGGCAGGGCGGGGCGCTCCCGCCATCGTCATGAACATCACCGCCAGCGATGCCGCGAGTTTCCGCCGCTCGGAGGCCGAGGTCACCGCCATGCTGGCCCGCGCGGTGGCGCGCGGCCGGCGCGGCCTGTGAGGAGCAGCCCATGCCCGCCTTCCACGAGGTGACCTTTCCGCTCGACATCGCGCTCGGCGCGTCCGGCGGACCGGAACGGCGCACGGACGTCGTGCTGCTCGGTTCCGGCCGGGAGGAGCGTAACGCCCGCTGGGCCCATTCGCGCCGGCGCTACGACGCCGGCTACGGGGTGAAGAGCCTTGGCGGCCTGCAAGCCGTCATCGCCTTTTTCGAGGAGCGGCGCGGCCGCCTCCACGGTTTCCGCTTCCGTGACCGGCTGGATCACGCCTCCGCCCAGCCCGGCGCGGCGCCGTCGCCCACCGATCAACCGATCGGCACGGGCGACGGCGACACTTCGGCCTTCCCGCTGGCGAAGGCTTACGGCGCAGGGGCAACGGCCTATCGCCGCCCGATCGGCAAGCCGGTGGCAGGCTCGGTCAGGATCGCGCTGGACGGCGTGGAGACGGCCGATTTCACGGTCGATGCCTCGACCGGGCTCGTGACGCTCGTGGCCGGTCCGGCGGAGGGCGCCGTTATCACGGCCGGCTTCCTGTTCGACGTGCCGGTCAGGTTCGACACCGACCGGCTCGACGTGAACCTGACATCGTTCGCGGCGGGCGAGATCCCGTCCATCCCGCTGATCGAGATCAGGGTCTGAGATCCCATGCGCACCATCTCTTCCGCCCTCCAGGCGAAGCTCGACAGCGGTTGCACGACGCTCGCGACCTGCTGGATCGTCCGGCGCCGCGACGGCGTGGCGCTCGGCTTCACCGACTATGACGAAGACATCGCCGTCGGCGGCGTGACCTGCCGCGCCGCGAGCGGCTTTGATGGGGCGGCGGCCGCCGAGAAGCTCGGCTTCGCGGTGGGGGCGGGCGAGGTGGCCGGCGCGCTGGTCGACGACGCCATTGCCGAGGCCGACATCCGCGCCGGCCGCTATGACGGCGCGCGGGTGGAAATCCACGTCGCCGACTGGTCCGAGCCTGAACTGTCGGTGCTGCTGCGCGTCATGCGGCTCGGCGAGATCACGCGCGGCGGCCCGGCCTTCCGGGCCGAGCTGCGGGCGCTCACCGACGCCCTCGACGAAGAACGCGGCCGGCTCTACACGCCGCGCTGCTCGGCCGATCTCGGCGATGCCCGCTGCGGGCTCGATCTGGCTGCACTGGGTCTCACCGCAGCCGGAACGGTTACCGCGATATCCGCGGATGGCGTGACCTGCGCGGGTCTCGGCGCGCTCGCGCCGGACAGGCTGGTCGGCGGGCGTTTGACGGTGATATCCGGCGCCGCGGAAGGGTTCACGGTGGAGATCGCCGCCCAGGCGGCGGTCACCGGCGGCACCCGGCTGACCCTCTGGCAACCGCCGTCGGAGCCGATCGCGCCCGGCGACACGGTGTCCGTCTCGGCCGGCTGCGACAAGGCTTTCGCCACCTGCCGCGACCGCTTCGCCAACGCCCTGAACTTCCGCGGCTTCCCGCATATGCCCGGCATCGACCGGATCGTCTCGGTGCCGATGCCCGGCGAGGGCGGCCACGACGGCAGCGCGTTCGACCACTGAAAGGCGCGCGACACGTGCCTGCGGCCTGACAGCCCCTCACCCTTCTATGACGCTTCAGCGATTTTTCGACCGTGGCGCCAGGCACAACCGGTGCCGGACGGAGCGTGACGCTGGTGCCCCCTCTCCCCGCTCGCGGGGAGAGGGAAGGGTGAGGGGGCAAAGTTCAGACAGTCCCGAGGAGCTTGCCATGCCCACCCGCATTGCCATCGTCGCCGCCGCGCGCTCGTGGATCGGCACGCCCTACCGCCATCAGGCCTCGCTGCGCGGCATCGGCTGCGACTGCCTCGGGCTGGTGCGCGGGGTCTGGCGCGAGCTGATCGGGCCGGAACCCGTCTTCGTGCCGCCCTACACGCCGGACTGGGCCGAGGCCCACGGCCACGAGACACTGGCCGAGGCCGCGCGCGGCCACCTCGCCGAGATCGCGCCGGCCGATGCGGCGGCCGGAGACATCGTGCTGTTTCGCTGGCGCGAGTTTTGTCCCGCCAAGCACTGCGCGATCCTCTCCGGTCCCGCGACGCTGATCCATGCCCATGACGGTGCTGCCGTCGCCGAGGTGCATGTCGCGCCCTGGTGGCAGCGGCGCATCGCCTTTGCCTTCGCCTTTCCGGGCGTCGGCGCGGAGAACACCTGATGGCCGCACTCGTCCTTTCCCTCGCTGGCGGCGCACTCGGCGGCACGCTGGGCGCGACCGGCGCCATGGTCGGCCGACTGGCCGGAGCGGTCGCGGGCGCGATGATCGACCGCGTCCTGTTCGGTCCGCGCGCGCCGGAAGGTCCGCGCCTCAAGGACCTCGACGTCATGGCCTCGACCGAGGGCGCGCCCATCCCGCGCGTCTATGGCCGTGTCCGGGTCGCCGGCCAGGTGATCTGGGCGACGAAGCTGGAGGAGCATGCCTCCGGCGGCGGCAAGGGCGGGCCGAAGGCGCGCACCTACAGCTACACGGCGAATTTCGCGGTCGGGCTTTGCGAGGGTCCGATCGCGGCGGTTCGCCGCATCTGGGCCGACGGCAAGGAGCTCGACCAGCGCGGCAAGACGATCCGCGTTCATCGCGGCACCGAGGACCAGCCCGCCGATCCGCTGATCGTCGCCAAGGAAGGCGCGGGCCAGACGCCGGCCTATCGGGGGCTCGCCCATGTCGTGTTCGAGCGGCTGAACCTCGACGATTTCGGCAGTCGCATCCCCCAGCTCACCTTCGAGGTGATCCGTCCGGTCGGCATGCTGGAGGAGCAGGTGCGCTCGGTCGTGGTCATCCCCGGCGCGACCGAGTTCGGCTACGAGCCGGGCGTTCATTCCCGCGAATTCGGCCTCGGCCGCTCGGCGCCGGAGACGCGCCACACGACGCTGGATGCCTCCGACTTCTCGGCCTCCATCGACGAACTGCAGGCGCTCTGTCCGAATCTCGAAGGCGTTTCACTGGTGGTGGCCTGGTTCGGCGACGACCTGCGCGCCAACCACTGCACCATCCGCCCGAAAGTCGAGCGCCACGACAAGGAGGTTGCCGGCCTGACCTGGCTCGCGGCCGGCGAGACGCGCGAGACGGCGGCGCTGGTCTCCGAGGTCGCGGAGGAGCCGGCCTATGGCGGCTCGCCCTCGGACGCGACGGTGATCCGGGCCATCCGCGACCTGAAAGCGCGCGGGCTGAAGGTGACGCTGATCCCCTTCGTCATGCTGGACGTGCCGGCGGACAACGACCTGGCTGATCCGCATTCGGGCGCGGCCAGCCAGCCGCCCTATCCCTGGCGCGGGCGGATTACCTGCGATCCCGCACCGGGGCGGCCCGGCTCGCCGCATAACGCGGCGGGGGCGGCCGCCCAGGTGGATGCTTTCATGGGCAGCGCGGCGCCGGCCCATTTCCTGCGCTTCGGCGAGACGATCGTCTATGCCGGCCCGTCGGACTGGCGCTACCGCCGTTTCATCCTGCACATGGCCAATCTGGCCGCCGCCGCCGAGGGCGTCGACGCCTTCGCCATCGGCTCGGAGATGGCCGCGCTGACGCGCGTGCGTTCGGCGGCAGGCGATCCCTTCGTCGCGGGGCTCCTCACGCTTGCCGATGATGTGAAGGGCATTCTCCCCGCCGCGACGCTGACCTATGCCGCCGACTGGACCGAATATGGCGGCCGGCAGGAAGGCGACAACCTGCATTTCCCGCTCGATCCCCTGTGGGCGAGCGAGGCGATCGGCGCGGTCGGCATCGACTGGTACGCACCGCTCGACGACCGGCGCGATGAGACGCCCGGCTCGCCCTACGACGTCGCTGCCTTGCGCGGCGCTTTGAGCGCGGGCGAGGCGCATGACTGGTTCTACGCCTCGGACTCGGACCGGCTCGCGGGAACACGCACGCCGATCACCGACGGGTTCGGCAAGCCCTGGGTCCACCGCCAGAAAGACATCTGGAACTGGTGGGCGAGCCCGCATGTGAAGCGTGTCGGCGGTGTCGAGACGGCCGCGACGACCTGGGTGCCCGGCTCGAAGCCGGTCTGGCTGACCGAGGTCGGCTTCCCTGCCGTCGACCGCGGCACGAACCGGCCTTCTGTCTTTCCCGATCCGAAATCGAGCGAATCCGGCCTGCCGCCCTTCTCGAATGGCGGGCGCGACGATCTCGTCCAGCGCCGGGCGCTGGAGGCCGTGGTGGCGCGCTTCGACCCGGCGCTTGGGGCGAGCGAGACCGACAATCCGCCCTTCGGCGCGGACGGTCGCATGGTCGATCCCGCGCGGATTGCGCTCTGGGCCTGGGATGCGCGGCCCTGGCCGGCCTTTCCGCGCGCCACCGACGTCTGGAGCGACGGCAGCAACTGGGATTGCGGCCACTGGCTGAACGGCCGGCTCGGTTCGGCACCGGTCGGCGATCTCATGCGCCGGGTGCTGGCCGACTGGGGCGTAGGCGATGTCGATGCCAGCCGAGTCGAGGGTGTGGTCGACGGGTTGGTGATCGACCGGCCGATGTCGGCCCGCGACGCGCTGGAGCCGCTGGCGCGCGCCTTCGGCGTCGAGATCCGCGAGAGTGGTGCGACGCTGGTGCTCGATGGCCGTCACGCTCCCGCTCTGATGACGTTAACGGCGGATGATCTCGTCGAGGAGGAAGGTAGCGTTCCGGTCTCGCTGACCCGCCGCGAGGACGGGCAGCTGCCGGTCGAGCTGTCGCTGGCCTTCTCGGACATCGAGGCCGATTTCCGCGCTTCCGCCGTGACTTCGCGCAGGCTCGCCGGCGAAAGCCATCGGGTGTCGAGCCTGGCGCTCGCCATCGCCGCCGATCCCGGCGAGATGACGGTGCGGGCGGAGACGCTGCTGCATCGGCTGTGGGCGGGGCGCGAGCAGGCGGCCTTCGCGCTGCCGCCGTCGCGGATCGCGTTGGAACCGGGCGATATCGTTTCCGTCGTCGCCGGAGAGCGCGCCGTGCCGCTGCGCCTGACCGCGCTCGAGGGCACGCTGATGCGGCGCGCCGAGGCGGAGACGGTCGCGCCGCCGATCCGGCCGACACGGCCGAGGCCCGCGCATCGGGCGTATCGCGTGCCGCCCGGCGATGGCCGGCCGGCGGTCGTGGTGCTCGACCTGCCGCCGCTGACCGAGGCCGAGCCGCCGGTGCTGCAGCATCTGGCGGCGGCTTCCGATCCCTGGCGCGGACCCTACACGGTCTGGCGCGGCGGCATGGATAGCGGCGACGAAGCCGTCGGCTCGCTCGTTGCGCCCTCGCTCATGGGCCGAACCCTGACCGCGCTCGCCGACGGCCGGCCCTGGCTCTGGGACCGCTCGGCGGGCGTCGTGGTCGAACTCGTCCGCGGCGCGCTCGAGAGTCTGCCGGAAACGCAGGTGCTGGGCGGCGGCAATTCCTTCGCGCTGCGCGGGCCGGACGGCTGGGAAATCATGCAGTTCCGCGACGCTGAACTGATCGCGGAACGGACGTGGCGGCTGTCGCACCTGCTGCGTGGCCAGCGCGGGACGGAGCACCGGATCGGGCCGGTCGCGGCAGGGGCTGACATCGTCTTCCTGTCCGGATCGATGGTCGCGCTCGGCACGTCGATGGACCTGATCGGCCGGCCGTTCCGCTATCGCGTGGGCTCGTCGGTGCTGCTTGCTGCCGACCCCGCCATGGCCGAGGTCGAGGCCAGCGCCACGACAACCGCGCTTCAACCCTTCGCGCCGGTTCGCCTGACGGCCCGGCGGGAGGCCGGCGGCATCCGGCTGAGCTGGGTGAGGCGCACGCGGCTCGGCGGCGACGGCTGGGACCTCGCCGACGTGCCGCTTGGCGAGGCCGGCGAGCGCTATCGCCTCGCCATCCTGTCCGCCGGCGGCGCGGAACTGCGCGTCGTCGAGACGGCCGTGCCGGAGCATCTCTACCCCACAGCCGACGAACTCGCCGATTTCGGCGCGCCCCAGACCGTGCTCCGCATCGCGGTTTCCCAGGTCTCGGCGCTGGCCGGGCCGGGCGGCGTCGCCGAGGCGAACCTGGCGATCTGAACTCAGGGCGCCGGTGCGCCCTGCATCTCTCTCTGCCGCAACCCCAAACCCATGGAGACAGCCATGACCGACCTGAAACCCATTCTCCAGAGCCGTTCCGTCTGGTCGAGCATCGTCGGGATGATCTGCCTGATTGCCTCGGTGCTCGGCGTCGAGACGCGGGCGATCGACCAGGGCGCCCTCACCGAGGCCATTCTGCAGGTCGCGACCGGACTGAGCCTGATCGGCTCGCTCGTCTTCCGGGTGACCGCGACGAGCCGCCTCACGCCAAAATGAACGGCCATTCATCCGGGGTTCAGACCGGCGGGCTTAGGCGGGAGGGCGATCAACCCCCAGCGACTGCAGTGTCGAAGGCGCCATGACCCTCGCCAAGGCCAGCGTGATCCTGTTCGGTCTGGCGGTTTCCGCCGGGCCGGCGCTCGCGCAGGTCACCTGCCTCAACCCGGCCGACCGGCGGGTGGCGGTCGCCAACGGCCAGGCCCTGCCGCTGGCCCAGGCCCAGCGCAACCTGCGCCCCGAACAGCGGGGCGAGGTGATCAACGCCCGCCTGTGCCGGGCCGGCGGGACCCTGCTCTATCTGCTGACAGTCGTCGACCGGCGTGGCAAGGTCATGCGCGTGCGGATCGAGGCGAATACCGGACAGGTCGTCCAGGTTCGCTAGAGGCTGTTAGGGACTATGGTTGGGGTTTCGACGTGCGCGATTTTGGCGGAGGAGCAGGAGCGCGAGGAAGCAAGCCTTGCGGCTTGCGACGAAGCGCGACGAACTCATCGGCCAAAATCGCCACGCCGCTTCGCGGTGAGGTGAAGACGGGCCGCCTGGAGCGTCGCTTCGCTTGCCAGGACAACAAGTCCTGGCGGCGCTTGCTCCTTTCATTCGGCCCGTCTTGACCTCATCCAAACCCCAACCATAGTCCCTAACAGCCTCTGGCCCCATCACAGGACCTTCGGGAGATATTGCGTGCGCCTGCTCGTCGTCGAGGACGATCCGGATCTCAACCGGCAGATTACCACCGCCCTGACCGATGCGGGCTATGTCGTCGACAAGGCCTTCGACGGCGAGGAGGGCTATTATCTCGGCGACAGCGAGCCCTACGACGCCGTGGTGCTCGACATCGGCCTTCCCAAGATGGATGGCATCTCGGTGCTGGAGCAGTGGCGCCGCTCGGGCCGCACCATGCCGGTGCTGATCCTGACTGCCCGCGACCGCTGGTCCGACAAGGTGCAGGGCTTCGACGCCGGCGCCGACGACTATGTCGCCAAGCCCTTCCACATGGAGGAGGTGCTGGCCCGCCTGCGCGCGCTGCTGCGCCGCGTCGCGGGACAGGCGACCAACGAGTTCAACTGCGGCCCGGTCCGCCTCGACGCCCGCGCCGGGCGCGTGACCGTCGACGGCAATCCGGTGAAGCTGACCTCGCACGAATACCGGCTGCTGGCCTATCTCATGCACCAGCAGGGCAAGGTGGTGTCGCGCACTGAACTGGTCGAGCACATCTACGATCAGGATTTCGATCGCGATTCCAATACGATCGAGGTGTTCATCGGGCGCCTGCGCAAGAAGCTCGGGGTCGACGTGATCCAGACGGTGCGCGGCCTCGGCTATATCCTGCAGCCGCCGCAGGCTGCCTGAGCCGATGGCGGCCGCGTCCCGCGCTCCCTCGCTGGCGCGACGCCTGATCCTGCTGGCGCTGGGCTTCGCCGTGGTTCTGCTGAGTATTACCGGCATCGTGCTCGCGGCGGTGAACCGGACGGCGGTGGAGCGCGGCTTCGACCGCCGTCTCGGCGTCTATGTGAAGCTCCTGATCGCCGATATCGCGGGCGCGGTGGACGATCCGACCATCGTCGTCGGTGCCAATCTCGGCGAGCCGCTGTTCGAACTGCCGCAATCCGGCTGGTACTGGCAGATCGTGCGCACCGATGCCGGCCGCAACGAGGTGCGCGCGTCACGCTCGCTGTTCGACGTCCGGCTGCCGGCGCTCGGACCCGAGGCGCTGGCGGACGGGCCGACCCGCTCCCGCGAGGGCTATGTCACCGGACCCAACAGCGTGTCGCTGCGCGCCGTGGAACGCACCATCGAGCTCGGCGAGGACGGCGATTTCCAGGTCATGGTGACAGGGCCGGCCGACGACATCGCCGGTGCTGTCAGCGAGTTCAACATCACATTGGTGGCCACACTGGTGCTGCTGGCGGCCGGCATGGCCATCGCCGCCTTCCTGCAGGTTCGCGTCGGCCTTGCGCCACTGCAGCGGCTGGTCGGCGGGCTCCATTCCGTGCGCGCCGGCGAAACGGAGCATCTGGAGGGTAGCTTTCCCGTCGAGATCGCGCCGCTCGCCCGTGAGGTCAACGCGCTGATCGACACCAACCGCGAGATTGTCGAGCGCTCGCGCACCCATGTCGGCAATCTCGCCCACGCGCTGAAGACGCCGCTCTCAGTGATCCAGAACGAGGCGGCGGGCCGCGACGACCAGCTCGCCGTCAAGGTGTCCGAACAGACGCGCATCATGCGCGACCAGGTCAACCACCACCTCGAGCGGGCGCGCGCCGCGGCCCGGGCCCGTGTCGCATCCACGCTTGTGCCGGTCGACGAGGTGGTCGAGGGCCTTGCCCGCACCATGGCGAAGATCCATCGCGACCGGGGTCTCGTGGTCTCGGCCGAGGCGCCGCCGGGCCTGCTGTTTCGCGGCGAGCGCAACGATCTCGAGGAAATGGTCGGCAATCTCGTCGACAATGCCTGCAAATGGGCGGCCTCCGACGTGGCCATCGTGGTCGGACGGGAGCCGGCCGATTCGGCTGTCGACCGGTCCTATTTCACCATCGCCATCGAGGATGACGGGCCCGGCCTCACCGCGGACGAGCGGGAGGCGGTCGGGCTGCGCGGCCGGCGGCTCGACGAGACCAAGCCTGGTTCCGGCCTCGGCCTCTCCATCGTGACGGAGCTTTCGGACCTTTACGGTGGCCGCGTCGCGCTGGGGGAGGCGGCCCTGGGCGGCCTGCGGGTGACCCTGAGGCTGCCCGCCGTCTGACCCCGGGCGCCGCGTTTTTGCCCCATTCGGCTGGACATGTGCCGCCCGCAGTCGGCCCGCTGCCAGAGCGGGTGATCACGGAACGGATCTGTCCATGCGCTATCGCCTCGTTGCCGCCGCCGCCCTGATCGGCTTCACCGTCGCCGGATGCGAAACCCGCGAGCAGTCCGGCACCGCCATCGGCGCGGTCGCAGGCGGCCTGATCGGCTCGCAGTTCGGCGGCGGACCTGGCGAACGGTTGGCCGCCGGTCTTGTGGGCGCCGCTGTCGGCGGCCTGATCGGCAACGCCATCGGCCGCGATCTCGACGAGCAGGACCGCCGCCGCGCGATGGAAGCCGAGCGGGTCGTCTGGGTCGAGGGCCGCCGCTCCGAATGGCGCTCGGAGAAGGCCTATGGCTATGTCGAGCCCGGCCGGACCTACTATCGTGGCGCGAACTATTGCCGCGAATATACCCACACGATCTATGTCAACGGCCGCCCTCAGACAGCCGTCGGCACGGCCTGCCGCAACCCGGACGGCAGCTGGTCGCCGGTCGGCTGAGGCCGGGACACCGCGCGCACCACTTTTTAACGGAGGCGGCACTAGCATCCGCCTTTGATGACCGAGGCTGCCGCCGCCCAACGCCAGGACAGCGCACCCGCCCGCTCGCCGGCGGAGCGTCTGCGCGCCTATCTGGCGGCGCTGCCGGAATCGGCGCGTCAGCTCCTCGCCAACGAGATCGAGCGCGCCAAACAGCGCGGCGACGCGGTGCCGGGCGGCGACATGATCATCGCGGCGCTGAGGCCGGCCCTGCCGCTGGTGGCGCCGAAGCCGCCCGACCCGGGGTCGGAGCAGGCGGAGCGAGACGAGGTCGCGGCGCGCCTGATCTTCAAGTCGGTCGAACCCTTCCTCATCGACGAGCGGCTCGAGACCAAGGTGCGCGGCCGGATCGCGCGTCAGTCGCTGACGGCGATCTGGACCTGGATCTCGCGCGACCTGAAGCCGGACGAGGTCAAGGCCCTGGAGGCTGCCTGTGGCGCGGCGATTGCCGTCGGCGACGAGGCGAACGCGGTGAAACTCGCCACCAATTTCTGCGAACCGCTGTGTGCGGCCATCCGCTCGGCGCTGGAGGACGCGTCCTTTGACGACGGCGCGCGCAAACGCCTGACCGCCCGCATGGGCGACGAGCGCGCCCTCGACGACCTGGCCGACGTGCTGGTCGTGCTCGGCAATGCGCCGGCGATCAGCGCGGCCATCGCCAAGGCGCCGGGCAATATCCGCAACCTCGCCGATGACGGGCTCGCCAATGCGCGCGCCATGCTCGACCCGATCGCCAATTCCCGCACGGACCTGCTCGCCTTCTCGCTGGCGCTGCTCCAGGGTCGCCTCGTCCAGAAGGCGCATCTGGCGCGCCTCGCCGTTGCTGCCGCCGAAAGCGACGAGCCGGCCAAGATCGCCGTCCACCCCTACCGCTTTGCGGTCGATCTCGTGGTGGGCGAGATCGAGCGCTCGGCGCTCCGGGTCTCGCGCGCCCTGAAGGAGGGCCGCGGCGAGAAGATCGCCGGCGGGCTCAAAGAATTTCACGATTCCATCCGCTCCCTGCGCACCGACATGAGCCTGTCCGGCGACGGGCCGTGGCAGCGCCGGATCGCCAAGCTGCGCGCCGACCTCGCCCGCCTGCTGACCGCCGAGATCGAGGGCATTCCGGGCGAAGTTCGCCGGCTTCTGCGTCCCCGCCAGCGCGGCGATCATCCGATGGAGCCGATAACCGAGGATGTCGTGGCCGAGGTCGAGGCCAAGCTCGACCTTCTGTCGGCTTGCCGGAGCTTTGCCTCCGAGATCGCGCTGAACGAGATTACCCTGCGCATCTTCACGGAGATCCAGGGCTATCTCGACCCGACCCTGACGCAGCTGCTCGAGAACATCCGCAGCGCCCCCGATGTCGACCGTGCGCTGAAGATCAGCCAGATCGAGGCGGCGGTGCGCTTCTCCGCGCGCATCTTCGGGGCGAGCTACGCCCAGCTCCTGCAGAAGGCGGCCGATGTCGCCATCAATGCCGGCAAATCGCCCGGTCGCTGAGCCGGATTCGGACGTCTGATCTCCATCAAAGCCCCGTGCGCGCGACAATCTTCCCGTTGTCGCCCCCGACCCCTTGGTCTATTTGGCACCATTCCAAACCGGATGCCGCCCGCCAGGCGGCGCCGAGCTCAAGGATTTCGCCCCGGGCCATGGAAGGCTCCCTCGCCATCTGGACCCTCTTCGCGCTGATGACCGCCGCCGCCGTTATGGCGGTGCTGCTGCCGCTCGGCCGTGCCCGGGCATCCGCCGGCGGGACGGATCTGGCCGTTTATCGCGACCAGCTCGCCGAGATCGACCGCGACCGGGACGCCGGCATCATCGGCGGGCCGGAGGCCGAGGCCGCCCGCATCGAGGTATCGCGGCGGCTGATCGCGGCCGCCGAGCGGGACGGTGCGGCCGGCGCCGAAGGCGCGGCGGGGCGCAGGCGCGCGGTTGCGGTCGCGGCCATCGTCGCCGTGCCGCTGATGGCGATCCTCGCCTACGGGCTGCGCGGACAACCCGGCTATCCCGGCCAGCCGCTGGCCGAGCGCCGGCAGCAGGCGCCCGCCCAGAGCGACATCGCGGTGCTGATCGGCCGCATCGAGGCGCATCTTGCCGCCAATCCCGAGGATGGGCGCGGCTGGGAGGTCGTGGCGCCCGTCTATCTCAGGCTCGGTCGCATCCCCGAGGCCGTGCGCGCCCGCGCCAATGCGCTGCGCCTGCTTGGCGCGACGGCCGATCGCGAGGCCGACCTCGCCGAAGCCCAGATCGCTGCAGCCGGCGGGGTGGTCACGGCGGAGGCCAAGACGAGCCTCGAACGGGCAGCGGTGCTCGGCCCCGACCATCCGAAGGCCGGCTATCTCCTCGGCCTTGCCGCCGAGCAGGACGGCAAGCCGGCCGATGCCAGAGCGATCTGGTCGCGCTTGATCGCGGCCGCGCCCGCCGACGCCCCTTGGCTCGGGCTGCTGCGCAGCGAGGTTGCCCGGCTCGGCGGCGCTGACAATGCGCAGCCGACGGCGGCCGATATCCGCGGCATGGTCGACGGGCTCGCCGCGCGCCTTGCCGCCGACGGTTCGGATTTCGACGGCTGGCTGCGGCTGGTGCGCTCCTATTCGGTACTTGGCGAGGCGGAGAAGGCGCGCGAGGCCGCCGCCAGCGTGCGCCGGCGCTTCGCGGCGGAAGCCGACAAGATCGGCCAGCTTGATGCGCTGATGCGCGAACTGGGGATGGGCGGCTGATGACCACCGCAGCGGGTTCGCCATCGATCCGGCGTGGCATAACGCGCAAGCAGCGCCGCCTGACGCTGATCGGCGTGTCGCTGGCGGTGCTCGGCCTTGCCGCCGGCCTCGTGCTCTATGCCCTGTCCGGTTCGATCACCCTGTTCCACTCGCCGACCGATATCGTCGAGAAGAACGTCCAGGCGGGCCAGCGCATCCGCCTCGGCGGCCTCGTCGAGGCGGGTTCGGTCAGGCGCGGCGAGAACATGCAGGTCAGCTTCGTCGTCACCGATGGGCGCACCACCATTCCCGTGGCCTATCGCGGCGTCCTGCCGGACCTGTTCCGCGAGGGGCAGGGCGTCGTCACAGAGGGCGTGCTGGAGCCCGGCCGGCAGTTCCGCGCCGACAGCGTGCTGGCCCGCCACGACGAGACCTACATGCCGCGGGAAGTCGCCGACGCGCTGAAGCGACAGGGCCACTGGCGGCAGGGCGATCCGCCGCCGGGCCCCAATGCCGCTCCCGCCGGGAGCTCGCGCTGATGTCGCCGGAGATCGGCCACTACGCCCTCGTGCTGGCGCTGGCGCTTGCGCTGATCCAGTCGGTCGTGCCGATCTGGGGCGCGCGAACGCGCGACGCAGCGCTGATGGGCACGGCGGACGCCGTGGCGCTGGGCCAGTTTGCCTTCGTCGCCATCGCCTTCGCAGCGCTGACCTGGGCCTATCTGGTCTCGGATTTCTCGGTCGAGAACGTCTTCCAGAACAGCCATTCGACCAAGCCGCTGATCTACAAGATCTCGGGCGTGTGGGGGAACCACGAGGGCTCGATGGTCCTCTGGGTGCTGATCCTGACCCTGTTCTCGGCCTTCGTCGCGCTGTTTGGCCGCAACCTGCCGCTGCCGCTGAAGGCCAATGTGCTCGCCGTGCAGGCATGGATTACAGCTGCCTTCCTGATCTTCATCCTGAAGACCTCGAACCCGTTCAACCGGATCAATCCGGCGCCGTTCGAGGGCCGCGACCTCAACCCGCTGCTGCAGGATGTCGGCCTCGCGATCCATCCGCCGCTGCTCTATCTCGGCTATGTCGGCTTCTCGATGTCGTTCGCCTTTGCGGTGGCCGCCCTCATCGAGGGGCGGATCGACGCCGCCTGGGCCCGCTGGGTCAGGCCCTGGGCGTTGACCGCCTGGATGTTCCTCACCGCCGGCATCTCCATGGGCTCGTTCTGGGCCTATTACGAGCTCGGCTGGGGCGGCTGGTGGTTCTGGGACCCGGTCGAGAACGCCTCGCTGATGCCCTGGCTCGCCGGCACCGCCCTCCTGCACTCGGCCATCGTGATGGAGAAGCGCGAGGCGCTGAAGGTCTGGACCGTGCTGCTGGCCATCCTGACCTTCTCGCTGTCGCTGCTCGGCACCTTCCTCGTGCGCTCGGGCGTGCTGACCTCGGTCCATGCCTTCGCCGTCGATCCAGAGCGGGGCGTGTTCATTCTCGCCATCCTCGTCGCCTTCATCGGCGGATCGCTGGCACTCTATGCCTGGCGCGCGCCGACGCTCAGGCAGGGCGGGCTGTTCGCGCCGGTCTCGCGCGAGGGCGCGCTGGTCCTCAACAACCTGTTCCTGACTGCCGCCTGCGCCGCCGTCCTTGTCGGCACGCTCTATCCGCTGGCGCTGGAAACCCTGACCGGCGCGAAGATCTCGGTCGGCCCGCCTTTCTTCAACTGGACCTTCGGGCCGCTGATGGTGCCGCTGCTGGTGGCGATGGTGTTCGGCCCCTTCCTCGCCTGGAAGCGCGGCGACCTGCATGCCGTCGCCCAGCGCATGATGGCGGCCTTCGCGGTCGGCCTGGCGGCAATGATCACGGCCTATGCCGTAGCCTGGGGCGGGCCGGTGCTCGCGCCGGTCTTCATCGGCCTTGCCGCCTATATCATCGCGGGGTCGCTGGTCGAGATCGCCGAGCGTATCCAGTTGTTCCGGGCGCCCTTCGCGACCAGCCTGCAGCGGGCGCGGGGCCTGCCGCGCTCCGCCTGGGGCACGGCGGTGGCCCATGCCGGCGTCGGCGTCATGCTGATCGGCATCGTCGGCGAGACCTGCTACCGGCAGGAACTGATCGTCCAGATGAAGCCGGGCGAGACGGCGCAGGTCGCCGGCTACGACGTGACCCTGACCGGCCTCGCGCCCGTGCAGGGCCCGAACTACCGCGATCTCGTCGCGCGGCTGTCGCTGCGCGAGGGCGGCGTCGATGCCGGCACGCTGGAGCCGGCTAAACGCGTCTACACCGCGCGCAACATGCCGACCACCGAGGCCGCCCTGAAGACGCGCTGGTTCTCCCAGCTCTATGTCTCGCCGGGCGATGCGGCAGCCGACGGCTCGATCGCGCTGCGCTTCTTCTACAAGCCGATGGTGCTGCTGATCTGGCTCGGCACGCTGGTCATGGTGCTCGGCGGGCTGCTGTCGCTCTCCGACCGTCGCCTGAGGATCGGTGCGCCCAAGCCGGCCGCGCGGCGGGCGGTCACGCCTCAACCGGCGGAGTGAGCCGATGCGCGCGCTGCTCCTTGTCCTCGCCCTTGTCGTCGCAACGCCGGCCCAGGCCGTGCTGCCCGGCGAGCGGCTCGACGACCCGGCGCTCGAGGAGCGGGCGAGGGCGCTGAGCCAGGATCTTCGCTGCATGGTCTGCCAGAACCAGTCGATCGACGATTCCGACGCCCCGCTCGCCCGCGATCTCAGGCTGCTGGTGCGCGAGCGCCTGAAGGCCGGCGACAGCGACCGGCAGGTCAATGATTTCCTGGTCGCCCGCTACGGAGAGTTCGTGCTGCTGCGGCCCCGTTTCGGCTGGCACACGCTGGTGCTCTGGGGCGCGCCGGCCTTGTTCCTCATCGGGGGGATCGTCTGGCTCGTTGCCGCGCTCAGGCGGCGGCGCGTGGAGGGTATAGCCGCGCCGGTGCCGCTCAGCGACGAGGAAAAGCGCAAGCTGGACGCCGCGTTGCACTCCTGACGCGCTCTTTCCCGACCTTACCAAACTGTAACTTCCCCGACAGGGTGGCGTAATCCACGCTGCTCCATGGTCCGGTCGAAGCACGGGGCAGTCCCGTGCGCCCGACAATCCCATGGAGTTCCCCCCATGACGTCCCGTTTGCGCGCAGCCCTTCTCGGCACAGTCGCGGTCATCGCCGTCGGCGCCGGCGCCCTCTCCCTCCAGCCGACCCGCTCTCCCTTCGTCGCCAGCGCCACGGCGCAGGGCGTCCAGACTGCCCCGATGTCCTTCGCCGACGTCGTCGAGCGGGTGAAGCCCGCCGTCGTCTCGGTCCGTGTCACCCGGTCCTCCCAGTCCGAGCAGATGTCGTTCCGCGAGATTCCGGGCCGCGGCCAGGACGACGAGGACGGCGCGCAGGGCAGCCCCGACGGTCAGACGGAGCGGTTCATGCGCCGCTTCGGCGAGCAGTTCCGCAATGATCCCCGCTTCCGCACCGACCCGCGCTTCGGCGGTCCGGGGGGTCAGGGGGGTCCGGGCGGGCCGCGCAACCCGCGCGCCGCCGCGCAGGGTTCCGGCTTCTTCATCTCGGCCGACGGCTACATCGTCACCAACAACCACGTTGTGCGCGGCGCCACCGAGGCCGACATCGTCATGGACGGCGGCCGCACCTTCAAGGCCAAGGTGGTCGGCACCGACGAGCGCACCGACCTCGCGCTGCTGAAGGCCGAGGGCACCGACTTCCCCTTCGTGCGCTTCGCTGCCAACGCTCCGCGCGTCGGCGACTGGGTGCTGGCGGTCGGCAATCCGTTCGGCCTCGGCGGCACGGTGACGGCCGGCATCGTCTCGGCCCGTGGCCGCGACATCGGCTCCGGCCCCTATGACGACTTTCTGCAGATCGACGCGGCGGTGAACCGCGGCAATTCCGGCGGCCCGACCTTCAACGTCAACGGCGAGGTCATCGGCGTCAACACGGCGATCTACTCTCCGTCGGGCGGCAATATCGGTATCGCGTTTGCCATTCCCTCGGAGACGACTCAGAACGTCGTCGCCTCGCTGCGCGACAACGGCTCGGTGCAGCGCGGCTGGATCGGCATCCAGATCCAGCCGGTGACCCCGGAGATCGCCGAGGGCCTGCGCCTGCCGCGGCCGGAAGGCGCACTCGTCGCCGGTGTCCAGCAGGGCAGCCCGGCCGCCGCTGCCGACCTGAAGCCGTCGGACGTGGTGGTGTCGGTCGATGGCCAGCCAGTGCGTGACGCCCGCGACCTGACGCGCCGCATCGGCGCGGCCCGGCCGGGCACCAGCGTCCGCCTGACGGTCCTCCGCGACGGTGCCGAGCGCACCGTGCAGCTGACCCTCGGCCAGCTGCCGGGCGAGGCCCGCCGCGCCGCGCCTGAGGACGGCCGCCGCGATCGTCGCGGCGAGCTCAATCCCGACCGCGACCAGAGCCCGGCGGCGCCTCGTCTCGGCATGTCGATCGAACCGGCGGGCCGGGGCGAGGGCATGGTGGTGACCGAGGTCGATCCCTCCGGTCCCGCCGCCCAGCGCGGCATCCGGGCGGGTGACGTCATCCTCGACGTCGCCGGACGCCCGGTGACCTCGCTGCGCGATGTTCGGGAGGCCCTCTCGGCTGCCCGCGCCGATGGCCGCCGCACGGCGCTGATCCGGCTGCGGTCGGGCGAGAGCCAGCGCTTCGTCGCCATCCCGCTCAACCCGTCGTGAAAAACGACAGCGTTTTCAAGCGAAGTGGGTACCGGTTCGCGTGAAGAAAACGCGTCGATGAAAAGAAACTTTGACCGGCGTCGAACCTCATCGACGCCGGTCGCTACTCACGAGTGATCTTGGAATGGCATCCCCAGTCGCCCCCCGCCATCCTGGATCGTCTCGAGCGGGGCGGTCGGAACTCCATGTCCGGCCGCCCCGTTTTTCTTCGGCCTTCCGGCCGAAGACTGCGCCGGCCACGCGTCTGGCGAAGCTGTCGAGAGCCCGGCTAAGATGCCCTCCATGCGGATTCTGATCATCGAGGACGACCGCGAGGCGGCGTCCTACCTCGTCAAGGCGTTCCGGGAAGCCGGACACGTCGCCGACCACGCCGCGGATGGCGAGGACGGGCTCGCCATGGCCATGGACGGCCCCTACGACGTTCTGGTCGTCGACCGGATGCTGCCGAAGAAGGACGGGCTGACCGTCATCGGCGAGCTGCGTGCCGCGGGCAAGGAGACGCCGGTGCTGATCCTGTCGGCGCTCGGCCAGGTCGACGACCGGGTCAAGGGCCTGCGCGCCGGCGGCGACGACTACCTGCCCAAGCCCTATTCCTTCTCCGAACTGCTCGCCCGCGTCGAGGTCCTGGCGCGCCGCCGCATGGCGGGCGCGCCCGAGACCGTCTATCGCGTCGGTGACCTCGAACTCGACCGGCTGTCGCATCGCGTCCTGCGCGGGGCGGAGGAGATCCTGCTCCAGCCGCGCGAGTTCCGCCTGCTCGAATATCTCATGAAGAATGCCGGCCAGGTGGTGACCCGCACCATGCTGCTGGAGCACGTCTGGGACTATCATTTCGACCCGCAGACCAACGTGATCGACGTCCACGTCTCGCGCCTGCGCTCCAAGATCGACAAGGGCTTCGACAAGGCGCTGATCCACACGATCCGGGGCGCGGGTTACACGGTGCGCGCGTGACTGCCGTGCTGCCGCGCGAGGCAGCGCCCGCCGCCGCTCCGAAGCCGCGGCGCTTCGCGCGGCTGAGGACGCTGTTCTCCACCACGGCCTTCAAGATAATCGCGGCCTATCTCGCCATCTTCGTGATGTTTGCGGGCTTCGTCATCGGCTGGCTGGGGTTCGCGACCCAGCGGCTGCTGACCGATCAGCTCTCCGAGACGATCACGGCGGAAGTGCGCGGCCTTGCCGAGCAATATTCCATCGGCGGCATCCGCCGGCTCGTCGAGGTGGCTGAGGAGCGCGGCCGGCGACCCGGCGCGTCGCTCTATCTGGTCGCGACCTTCGGCGGCGACGTGATCGGCGGCAATATCGGCGAGCTGCCGCCCGGCACCCTGACGCGCCCGGGATGGATCGAGACCGACTACCGGCGCGCCGGCGAGGACGCGCGCGACCGGCCTCACCAGGCCATCGCCCAGGTCTATGGCTTGCCCGGCGGCTTCCGCCTGCTGGTCGGCCGCGACCTGGAGGAGCGCGACCGGATGCGCGAGATCTTCGGGCGCGGCTTCCGCCTGTCGCTGGTCGTTGCGTTGATCCTCGGCCTGTTCGGCGCCTATTTCGTCACCCGCCGCGTCCTGAAACGCGTCGACGCCATGACCGAGATGTCCCGGCGGATCATGGCGGGCGAACTCTCCGGCCGCCTGCCGACCGGGGGCACGCGCGACGAGCTCGACCGCCTCGCCGGCAGCGTCAACGAGATGCTCGGGCGCATCGAGGCGCTGATGGCCGGCATGAAGGAGGTCTCCGACAACATCGCCCACGACCTCAAGACGCCGCTGACGCGCCTGCGGAACCGCGCGGAGGAGGCTCTGCGCAATGCCTCCACCGACGAGGCGCACAAGGCGGCATTGGGCAGTATCATCGAGGAATCGGACAGCCTGATCCGCACCTTCAACGCGCTCCTGATGATCGCGCGTGCGGAGGCCGGGAACCAGCGCGAGAACATGGCGCCGCTCGACCTTGCCGCCATCGCGCGCAGCGTCGCCGACCTCTACGAGCCGCTGGCGGAAGAAGCCGGCATGACCCTCGCCGTCACGACGGAACCGGCCATGGTCACGGGCAACCGCGAGCTGCTCGGGCAGGTGGTCGCCAACCTTGTCGACAACGCGCTGAAATATGGCCGCCCGCCGGAAGGCGGCGGGCGTGTCGAGGTCGCCGTGGTCCGCGCGGGCGACGAGGCCGTGCTCTCAATCGCCGATCAGGGGCCAGGCGTGGACGAGGCCGATCGCGGCCGCGTGCTCGACCGTTTCGTCAGGCTCGAGGCGAGCCGGTCGCGCCCCGGCTCGGGGCTCGGCCTGAGCCTCGCGGCCGCGGTCGCACGTCTGCATGGCGGCGGCCTGTCGCTCGGCGAGGCACGGCCGGGCGCACAGCCGGGTTTAAAGGTGGAGCTGCGTCTGCCACGATCACCGGATGACGCCGCCGCATCGCCCGCCGCCTAACTCCGCCCAGCCGCTCGCCGCACGGCTCACCGCCGCGCCCGTCATGCCGAAGGGCGTGACGGCGACCAGGGCGCTCGCGGCGCTTCTCGACGGAATTGACGATGCAGGCGTGCGCGAGGCGCTGGCGGCCGCGACGAAGCCCGCGAAGACGAAGGCGCTGGTCGCCGGCATGCTCGCCCATTCGCCGTTCCTCTCCGGCATTGCACGCGACAATCCCGGCCATCTTCTCGCCTGCCTGACCACCGCGCCGGAGCAGCGCTTCGCGACGCTGAAGGCCGAGGCGGCCGCTCATTGCCGCAAGGCGCGCAGCGACGAGGGGGTCGGGCGGGCGCTGCGCCGCTTCCGCGCGGATGTCGCGCTTCTGGTGGCGCTCTGCGACATCGGCGGCGTCTGGCCGCTGGAGCCGGTGACGCGGGCACTGACCGAGACAGCCGATCTCGCCGTCGCCGAAGCGGTGGCGCACCTGATGCGCGACCTCGCGGATGGCGGCATCACGAAGCCGGCCGATCCGAAGAATGCCGAGAAGGGCTCCGGCTACATCGTTCTGGCGATGGGCAAGCATGGCGCCTTCGAGCTGAACTACTCGAGCGACATCGACCTGATCGTCTTCTTCGATCCCGATGTCGCGCCGATGAAGGCCGGCAAGGAGCCCCAGCCCGCTTATGTCCGGCTCACGCAGCGGCTGGTGAAGATCCTGCAGGAGCGTACCGCCGACGGCTACGTGTTCCGCACGGACCTCAGGCTGCGGCCCGATCCCGGCGCCACCGCGGTGGCGATCTCGACGCCGGCGGCGCTCCACTATTACGAGACGATCGGCCAGACCTGGGAACGCTCCGCCTTCATCAAGGCGCGGCCCTGCGCCGGCGACATCGCCGCGGGCGAGGCCTTCCTGAAGGAGATGCAGCCCTTCATCTGGCGCAAATATCTCGACTATGCCGCCGTCGCCGACGTTCACGCGATGAAGCGGCAGATCCACGCCTTCCGCGGCCACGACGCGCTGGCGGTGGAAGGCCACAACATCAAGCTCGGACGCGGCGGCATCCGCGAGATCGAGTTCTTCGTCCAGACCCAGCAACTGATCGCCGGCGGGCGCAATCCGGCGCTGCGGGTGAAGGATACGATCACCGGGCTGGAGCGTCTGCGCGAGGCGGGCTGGGTGAGGGAGGAAACCCGCGCGAGCCTCGAACAGGCCTACCGCTTCCTGCGCCGGGTAGAACACCGGCTCCAGATGGTGGCGGACGAGCAGACCCATTCGCTGCCCGAAAGCGCCGAGGGCATCGAGGCCGTTGCGCGCTTCCTCGGCTATCGGGACCGCACCGCCTTCGCCGAGGCGCTGACGGAGGAACTCCGGCCGGTGGAGGCAGCCTATGCCAGGCTGTTCGAGACCCTGCCGCCGCTCGCCGAGGTCAAGGGAACGCTCGATCTTGCTTCCGATCCGCCGAAGCAGACGACCATGGCGGCGCTGAAGGAACTCGGTTTCCAGGACCCCTCGATGGCGGCCACGACGATTCTCGGCTGGCAGGCTCCGAAGTCCGGCGGCCTGCGCGCGAGGGAAGCACGCGAGCGCGTCGCCGAGCTTGCGCCGGCCCTGATCGACGCCCTGTCGCGCACGGGTGACGCCGATCTCGGCCTCAGGGCCTTCGACCGGCTCCTCACGCGCCACTCGCAGCCCATCGAGTTGCTCGCGATCCTGCGCGCCCACCCGGACCGGCTCGAGCTCATCACCCAGATCCTCGGCTCGGCGCCGCGCCTTGCCGACCTGCTCGGGCGCCGGGCGCACGTGCTGGATGCGCTGCTGGAGCCGGCCTTCTTCGGCGAACTGCCCGGCGATGCCGAACTCGCCCGCCTGCTGAACGAGACGCTGGCGCTCGCCGGCCATGCCGAGGAGGTGCTCGACCGCGCCCGCGTCTTCGGCCAGGAGCAGCTGTTCCTGACGGGGGTCAGGGTATTGGCGGGCACGGTCTCGGCGGAGGCGGCGGGGCAGGCCTTTGCCCGGCTCGCCGAGCAGCTGATCGTTGCCCTCCATCGCTCGGTCACCGAGGCCATGGTTGCCGCCTATGGCCGCATTCCCGGCATGCGGACGGCCGTGGTCGCCATGGGCAAGCTCGGCGGCCGCGAGATGACCGCCGGTTCCGATCTCGATCTCATCCTCCTCTACGACCACGACCCGAAGGAAAACGCCTCGGATGGCGTCCGTCCGCTGACCGGCAGCCACTATTTCTCGCGGCTGACCCAGCGTCTCGTCAGCGCGCTGTCCGCGCCGACCAGCGAGGGGGTGCTCTACGATGTCGATCTGCGCCTGAGGCCCTCGGGCCGGTCAGGACCGGTCGCGACCCATCTCGACGGCTTCCGGGCCTATCAGCTCAAGGAGGCCTGGACCTGGGAGCACATGGCGCTGACCCGCGCGCGCGTCGTCGCCGCGACCCCTGGCTTCGGCGCCGAGGTCGACAAGGCGATCCGCACCGTGCTGACTGCCAAGCGGGCAACCAAGGCGGCGCTCGGCGACATCATCGACATGCGCAGGGCGATCGCCGAGGACAAGGGCGACGAGACCCGCTGGGACCTGAAATATGTGCGCGGCGGCCTGATCGACATCGAGTTCGTGGCGCAGACGCTGCAACTGGTCCACGGCGCGCGCCACCCCGACATTCTCGACACCAACACTGCCCGGGTGCTCGACAAGGCGGCGGCGTCAGGCCTGCTGAAGGCCGCCGAGGCCGATATCCTGCGCGAGGCCTGTCGGCTCTACCAGCGGCTTACCCAGATCATCCGGCTGTGCCTCGTCGACGGCTTCGATCCGGTGACCGCCGCGCCGGGTCTGAAACGTCTCCTGGCGCGCGCGGGCGAGCTGCCGGATTTCGTCACCCTCGACGCCTATCTCGACGAGATGCAGGGCAAGGTCCGCAAGGTGTTCAGGAGCGTGGTCGGCGACCTCTGAGGCGGGTCAGGCGACCTGCGGGCAGGGGCCGTCCACCGGCAGGCGGACGACCACCGTCGTGCCGCGGCCCTCGGTCGAGCGGATGCGCAGCGAGCCGCCATGCATCTCGGCCAGTGACTTGGCGATGGCGAGGCCGAGGCCGGAGCCCGTATGGCTCTTGGAGAACTGGCTCTGCACCTGCTCGAACGGCTTGCAGAGCTTGTCGATAGCCTGGCGGGGAATGCCGATGCCGGTGTCCTCGATGGCGATGGCGACGATACCGCGCGCCTTGCGGACGCGCAGCGAGATCATGCCTCCGCGCGGGGTGAACTTCACGGCATTGGAGAGAAGGTTGAGGGCGATCTGCTTGACCGCGCGGCGGTCGGCGATCAGCTTCATGTCCTGCGGCACTTCGGCCTCGATGATGATGGCCTTGTCGGCGGCCATCTTGGAGATGACCCGCATGGTCTCCTCGAGCGTGTCGTCGAGCTGGGTGATGCGCGGATCGAGCTTCAGGCGGCCCGCCTCGATCCTGGACATGTCCAGGATGTCGTCGATGACCGACAGGAGGAAGTGGCCGCTGTCGTGGATGTCGCGGGCATATTCGCCGTATTTCGGCGCGCCGAGCGGGCCGAAATGCCCTTCCTTCAGGATTTCCGAGAAGCCGATAATGGCGTTGAGCGGCGTGCGCAGTTCGTGGCTCATATTGGCGAGGAATTCGGACTTGGCGCGGCTCGCCTCCTCCGCCTGGGTCTTCTGCTCCGAGTATTTCTCGGCAAGTTCCGCGAGCTGCTGCGTCTGCATTTCCAGCGCGTACTGGCTGCGCTGCAGGTCGGCGACGCTGGCGCGCAGCCGCTGTTCGCTGGCGGTGAGCTGGTTCTCATGGCGCTTCAGCGGCGTGATGTCGGTACCGACCGAGACGAAGCCGCCGCAATGGGTGCGCCGCTCGGAGATCTGGAACCAGCGGCCATCGGCAAGCTGGACCTCAAGGTCGCGCGCGCCATCGTGGACCTTGGGGCCGAGCACGCGGCCGTCCACCACCTTGGCGCCGCCGCCGGAGGCGAGCGCCTCCTGGTAGCTGGCGCCGGGGCGGGCCGCTTCCTCGGACAGGCCGTTCAGTTCGCGAAATTTTGAGTTGCAGACGATGATCCGGTCCCGGTCGTCGCAGACCACGAAGGCTTCAGACACGGTCTCGATGGCCTCGCGGATGCGATGGTCGGCGGCCGCGTTGCGGCGGGCGAGGTCGAGCTGCTCGGTAATGTCGACGACGATGCCGACGAAGCGGCGGTAGGGCACGCCGGCAACGGTCAGGCCGCGGCCGCGGGCGCGCAGCCAGATCCACCGGCCCTCGGCATGGCGCATGCGAAACTGGAAATCGACGGTGGCTTCGGGGTCGAGGCCGGTCATCGAGGCGATGCCGCCGAGATAGCTGTCCTCCGGGTGGAGCAGGGGCTGCAGCTCGTCGATGGTCACGAGGCCCTCGCGGCCGGCCATGCCGAGAATCTCGAACATCGAGGCCGACCAGAACATCTGCGCGGCGCCGATCTCCCAATCCCACAGACCGCAGCCGCCACTCTCCAGCGCCGCGTCGATGGTAGCGCGGGCATTGTGATTAACCATGTCGGCGACGGCGGCGCGCATGGTCTGGATGTGGAAGGCAATGCCGATGACCAGCAGCAGGAGACCAGTGGTCGCGAACAGCGTGCCGGTGAGCCAGGTCGCGCGCCACCAGTTGGCGAGGGCCTCGTCGAGGCTCTGCACCACGTAGAGCCGCGACAGCGGTTGCGGCAGCGGCCGGGCCACCATCAGGGCGGACGCGCCGGCGGCGAGCTGCACCCGTTCCGCCTGCGCGGCCGGACCTGTCGGGAGAGGGCCGGCGAGAACCTGCCCGACAGGGCGGCCGAGGAACTGCCTGCGCGCGTCGGCGGGGATCGCCGCCACCACGATGCCGCGCGCATCGGTCACCAGCATCATCCGGCCGGCATGGGCGCCGACCCGCGGCGCACTGAGATCGAGCGCCATCTGCGCGGCGGTCGTCAGGTCGCCGTCGGTGAGCGTCACGCGGTAGTTGAGGTCCGCATCGACAGCGGAGGCGGCGGTGGCGATGTCGTTCTGGACATTGGCCAGCGCTTCGGCGCGGCTGTTGTAGATCTGGAGCGCGGCGCCAGCGCCCATCACCACCAGGAAGGCAACGATCAGAACCGGCACCAGACGGCGCAGGATCGGCTCGTAGGGGGCCAGCCACGACTCGATGGATGCGTTGATGGGTTGCGCGAAACCGCGCGGTCCGTAGGCGTGAATCAGCGCATCCGCGCTGGGCGCCGAAATGCGCTCCATCGCCGGTTCCCCCGTCGAACTCTTGAATTTCGTGTCCGGACGTTGGCCCCAGCCCCGCCGAATCACAGGCATCAGAATCGATTTCGGTAAGAGCTGTCTAGAGTCGGGGAATCACACGTCAGGAAATTTTTGGTTAACGCGACTAGGAAGAAATGCCCGTTCTTCAGGCGAGCGATCGCTGGGCGATGTCGCGAACATCGGTGGAGAGCGTTTCGGCGGCAAGGACCCGGTCGAGCGCAGCCTTCGCCTTCGCCCGCCGGCCCGGCTCCATGGCGCGCCAGCTCTTGAAGGCGGAGAGCAGCCGCGAGGCGACCTGCGGGTTGCGGCCGTCGACATCAAGGACGATCCCGACGAGGAAGTCGTAGCCCTGGCCGTCCGCCCGGTTGAACTGGGTCTGGTTGGCGGTGGCGAAGGCGCCGACCAGCGAGCGCAGCCGGTTGGGATTGGTCGCGGCGAAGCCGGGCCTCGCCATAAGACGCTTCACCCGGTCGAGGGTCTGGGGCTCGGCGATGGCGGCCTGCAGGGCCAGCCACTTGTCGAGGATCAGGGGATCGTCGCGGTAACGGTCGTGGAACGTCTCAAGCGCCTGCTCGCGGCGGTCGCCTTCATGCTGGGCGAGCACCGCCAGCGCGGCGAAGCGGTCGGTCATGTTGTCGGCGCGGGCGAAGCGCTGCGCGACAGCGTCGAGGCGACCCTCGTCGGCGGCGGCCGCCCAGAGATCGAGCGCGATGTTGGCGAGTGCGCGGCGGCCCGCCGAGGCCGCGTCGGGGCTGTAGGGCGCTGCCACCGACAAGTCCCGGACGGTGCGGCCGAGATCCTCCGACAGCCCGCTACTGACGATCCTGCGCAGCGCACGCCGCGCTGCATGGATCGCTTCGGGATCGACATCGGCGCCCAGTTCGCGGGCAATGTCGGATTCCGAGGGCAGGGCGAGTACCTGCGCGGCGAAGGCATGATCGGTAGGCGCTGCGAGGGTCGCCTTCAGCACGGTCAGCACCGGCTCGGCTTCGCCGGCCGTCACCGCGCCGCCGGCGCGGCTCGCCTTCACCAGGAGGTCGGTCGCCAATGTCTGGATCGCCTGCCAGCGGTTGTAAGGATCGCTGTCGTGGCGGGCGAGGAACCCGAGATCGGCGGTGGACAGGTCGGTCTTCAGGGTGACCGGCGCCGAGAAGCCGCGGTTGATGGACAATACCGGCCGGGTCGGGTGGCCGCTGAAGGTGAAGCTGTGGCGCGCTTCGGTGAGCGCCACCACACCCGGCAGGCTGTGCCCGTCGTCGGTGAGCAGCGGGCGCTCCTCGCCATTCGGCCCGATCAGGCCGAGCGCCAGCGGGATCACCATGGGCTGCTTGTTGGCCTGGCCCGGCGTCGGCTTCAGGGTCTGCCGCGCCTCCACCGTGAAGGTGCCGGCCTTGGGGTCGTGGCTGGTGGAGACGGTCACTTCCGGCGTGCCGGACTGGCGATACCAGAGGAAGAATTGGCTGAGGTCCCGGCCGCTCGCCTCGGCGAAGCAGGCGATGAAGTCCTCGACCGTCGCGGCGTCGCCGTCGTGACGCGCAAGATAGAGGTCCATGCCGGTGCGGAAGGCCTCCGGCCCGATGAGCACCTTCAGCGCGCGGATGACCTCGGCGCCCTTCTCGTAGACGGTCGCCGTGTAGAAGTTGTTGATCTCGCTGTAGGCCTCGGGCCGGACCGAGTGCGACAGCGGCCCGGCATCCTCGGCGAACTGGTGGCTCTTGAGCAGCCGCACGTCGGCGATGCGCTTCACCGCGCGCGAGCGCATGTCGGAGGAGAACTCCTGGTCGCGGAAGACGGTCAGGCCCTCCTTGAGGCAGAGCTGGAACCAGTCGCGGCAGGTGATGCGATTGCCGGTCCAGTTGTGGAAATACTCGTGCGCGATGATCGCCTCGATCGCCGCATAATCCTGGTCGGTGGCGGTGTCGGGCAGGGCGAGAACGTATTTGTCGTTGAAGATGTTGAGGCCCTTGTTCTCCATGGCCCCCATGTTGAAGTCGGAAACGGCGACGATGTTGAACACGTCGAGGTCGTATTCGCAGCCGAAGGCCTCCTCGTCCCAGCGCATGGAGCGCATCAGCGCGTCCATGGCATAGGCGCAGCGGTCCTCCTTGCCATGTTCGACATAGATGCCGAGCTTCACGGCACGGCCGGAGCGGGTGGTGAACGTGTCGGCGACCTCGGCGAGATCGCCGCCGACCAGCGCGAAGAGATAGCTCGGCTTCGGGTGCGGGTCGTGCCAGACGGCGAAATGCCGGCCGCCCGGCAGGTCACCCGCCTCGATCAGGTTGCCATTGCCGAGCAGCACCGGCGCCTCGGCCCGATCCGCCTCGATGCGGGTCGTGTAGGTGGCGAGCACATCGGGGCGGTCGGGGAAATAGGTGATCCGGCGGAAACCCTCGGCTTCGCACTGGGTGCAATATGTGCCGGAGGACCGGTAGAGGCCCATCAGCTGGGTATTGGCCTCGGGGTTGACCCTGGTCTCGATGGTCAGCGTGAAGGGACCGGCCGGCGGCGCGGCAATGGTCAGCGTCTTGTCGGTCGCCTCGTAGGCACCGGGGGCGAGAGTCACGCCGTCGATGACGATGGAGACGAGAGTGAGGTCGTCACCGTCGAAGACGAGAGCCGCGCCGGCGCGGCCGTCCGGATGATGCTCGACGGCGAGGTCGGCCACCACGCGCGTCGCGGTCGGATGCAGCGAGACGTCCAGCCGCACGGTCTTCACGACATGGTCGGCCACGCGATAGTCGGCCAGCCTCACGGGGGTCGCCACATCGGTGCGCATGGTCTCGTCCTTCATCTGTCGTCGTCTGGTCGCGAGGCGAAGCTAGGAGCGCAGTCGCTAGGACGGAAGGGGGCGGGTCGGCTCGGTATGGCCGATCACGCGGATCACCTTCGGGTGGGCCTTGCGGAAGCGCCGCTCGATGTCGTCCACCGCCTCGTGCACGGCGGCGATGCTGAGTCCGGGATTAGCGCGGCAATGGTAGGCGACCACAAGGCCGTGGCCCGTCTGTCGCGCGCGCACGCTGTGAACGTCGCTGATCGGACCGGTCTCCGCCGCCAGCGCCTTGAGGCTCTCGGCCAGTGAGGCCACCAGGGCGGCGTCGCCGTCGCTGCCGGCCAGCATCTCGGCCTGCAGGGGCTCGATATGGGTCTCGACCTCGGCATCGGCACCAAGTTCGCCGCGGATCGCCTGTTCGAGGCGGCTGGCGATGTCGTGGGCCTCGCCGAGGGCAAGGTCGCCGTCCACCTCGAGATCGAGCCCGACGCAGAGCCGCTCGCCGAGATGTTGAACCGTGACGTGATGCACGGCGAGCCCGTGCCGGCGCGCGGTCAGGTGGACGCGCTCCATCACCGTTTCGTCGTCGAGCGCGACCGGGTTGGCGGTGATGGTCGGCATCGTGCCCGGAAAGGCCTTCGCGGCGGCGTCGGCGATCGCGCCCTTGATCTCGACCACGCGCTCCAGCGGCAGGGTGCGGTTGACGCTGACGATGACCTCGGCGAGCGTCTCGGCGCCGACCTCGCGCAGTCGCAGCTGGTCGAGCGAGACGACGCCCGGGGCGGTTTCCACGGCCTCGCGGATCGCCTCCGTCGCCCCTCTCGGCGCGCGGTCCATCAAGGTGTCGATGGTCCGCCGGCCGAGCTTCCAGCTCATCGCGCAGATGAGCACGGCGACGCCGACGGCCGCGATGGCGTCCGCCTTCGGAAACCCCAGCCAGACGAACAGGAGGCCCACCAGAACGACGATCGACGCCGCCATGTCCGAGGCGAAATGGAGCGCGCCGGATTCCAGCGCGTGGCTCCCGGTCTCGCGGGCGATGCGGCTCATGATGCGGACGCGCCAGAAATCGATGGCGATGACGCCGATGAGCAGCCCCGCCATGACCGGCGTCACCTCCACGGCATGGCCACCCTGCCAGAGCCGCCGTGCCGCTTCCGTCACGACGATCCCCGATACGAGGAACAGGAAGGCCGTCTCGGCCAGGGCCGCGATGGATTCCACCTTGCCGTGGCCATATTGATGATCTTCATCGGCAGGCTTGTCGGCGAGGCGCACCGCATAGAAGGTGAGCAGCGTCGCGGCCGTGTCGACGACGCCGTGGGCGGCTTCCGCAAGGATCGCGATCGAGCCGCTGGCGACGCCGACAGCCGCCTTGGCGAGCGTCAGGCCGACCGTGACGGCGATGGATGCGAGGGCTGCCTTTTGCTTGATCGATGCCATGGGGCCGACCGTTACGGCGCTGCGTCGCGCGGGTCAAATCGGCGCCTGGCCGGCATGATCCGCCGGCTCGCAATGGTCGTGCTCGGGGGCGTCCTTCTGGCAGCGCCTGCGCGTGCGCAGGAGACCGAACTGCGGGCATTGCAGGAGAACCTGACCAGGCTCGGCCTCTATGCCGGCCCGGTCGATGGCGAGCAGTCCGGCGCACTCAACGATGCCGTCGCGGCCTATCTTCGGCAGGCCGGCTTTCGCGATCCGCCCGAGCAGGCGTTCCGTCATTTCGGGGCCCTGGTGCGCGACGTCGATCTTGACGTGCGCATCCGGTCGGGTGCCACCGGGGTGGCCGGCCGCCAGAGCATTCCGACCCGCTTCGGGCCGCTGGAGATCCTGACCTACCGGGCCGCCGATGCGCCGCCGGGCTTCGCCGACGGCCGGCGCGCCAGCCCGAACGGCATGCGGGTCGATGCTGGCCTCGCGGCCTTCGTCGTCTGCTGCGATTCGAAGACCTTTGCGGTCGGCGAGGCCGATATCGTGGTTCTGCAGGGCACGCGCGAGACCGCCGGCTGCGAGGCCGGCCGCGTCTATGTCTCGGTGATGCGCGAGCGGCTGGCGGTGACTGATCTCGAGGACAGTTGTGCGAGCGAACCGCGCTTCGCCGTCGAGGCCGGGCGCCTGGTGGTCACCGCGCTCGCCCGCAACGGGCTGATCGACGCGCGCTGGTCGCTCGGTCCCGGCGAGCCCAAGCGCTTCGAGCGGCTGGTCATGGCCGCGCCGCTCCAGCCGCTGGCCGGGTGGGTTGGCCGCCAGCCGAACGAGCGGCTTGAGCACGGCTACCGCTTCTTCCACTTCGCGCCATTGTCCGACGCGCTCTCGGCGCTGCTGCCGGCCGAGGAACTCGGCTGGACGCTGAAGATGACGCTGACCACGCCTGTCGAACGGCGCGGCGACATCCTCTTCGTCTCCGGCACCTACCGCCCGGACGAACGGCTGGTCTCGGTGACGATCGATCTCGCCGCGCAGGCGGTCCATGCCTGCTCGTTCAACCGCGGCACGACGCGTTTCGCCTCGACATTGCTCGGCGGTGTCTTCTCCGATCCATCCTCGTCCTGTCCGGCCGATATCGGGCAGGCTCTGGCCACCTGGACGGCGCTCGGCGCCTTGCCGGGCGCATCGACGGCTCGCGTCTTCGGCTTCGAGGGCGCGTTCGGCGACGAAGCGGCCTGCAAGGCCGGCGGCGACCGCGTCACGCGGATCACCGCGCGCAGCCTGAAGGTTGCCGGCGAGCCGGAGCTTGCGATCACGGATGTCGGCATTGCCGATGGCGACTATGTGGTGTCGACGACCGGCCGCACCGTGCCGATCAAGCGCCTCGACGACGACCGCATCGACCTCGACGGCGAGGTGCTGCGCCGCTGCCCCAACACCTGATGCCGGAAGCCGCCATGACCATCGACCTCGAAGCCGAGTACAACAACCGCGCGCGGGTGCTGGAGCACCCCGGCATCATCGCCGGATGGGCAAGCGACGCGGCGGCGTTCCGCACCGCGCGGCCGGACGCGGCACTCGACCAGAGCTATGGAACGGGCGAACGGCAGCGCTACGACCTCTTTCCGGCCCAGAGCCCTCGCCCCGGCGCGCCGGTCCTGTTGTTCATCCACGGCGGCTACTGGCAGGCGCTCGACCGGAGCTTCTTCAGCCACATGGCGGCCGGCGCCAATGCCCATGGCCTCGACGTCGCGGTCATGAGCTACGACCTCTGCCCGCAGGTCCCGCTCGGCGAGATCGTCGACCAGTCCATTGCCTGCGCCCGCGAACTGCATCGCCGGACTGGTGACAAGGTGCTGCCCTTCGGCCATTCCGCTGGCGGGCACCTCGCCGCCTGCCTTGCGGGCGCCAACTGGCACTGGATCGGCGAGGCGGAGGCGATCATCGCCGCCGCCATGCCGGTCTCGGGGCTGTTTCATCTCGCGCCGCTGGTCCGCACGTCGGTCAACACCGCCGTCCGCATGGATGTCGGGCAGGCCTCGCGCATGTCGCCGCTGACATGGTCGCCGCCTGCGGGCCTGAAGGTGACGGCTGTCGTCGGCGGCGCGGAGTCGGGTGAGTACCTGCGCCAGACGCGGGCGCTGGTCGATGCCTGGCGGCCCTTGGGCGTGGCGGCGAAGGAGATCGTGGTGGAGGGTGCCAACCACTTCACGGTGATCGCGCCGTTCGCCGATCCGGGGTCAGCGCTGACGCGGGAGCTGGTGGCGCTGGCGGTGCCGTAACGCAGTCCCCTTCACCTCTCCCCGCCGGGCAGAGGTGATGCGACGCCGATGGTGTCAGAAACTCAGAAAAACGCCTGGATGCCGGTCTGCGCGCGGCCGAGGATCAGCGCGTGGACGTCGTGGGCGCCCTCGTAGGTGTTGACCGTCTCCAAGTTCACCATGTGGCGGATGACGTGGTACTCGGCCGAGATGCCGTTGCCACCGTGCATGTCGCGGGCGAGGCGGGCGATGTCGAGCGCCTTGCCGCAATTGTTCCGCTTCATCAGCGAGATGGCCTGCGGCGCGAAATTGTGGTCCTCCATCAGGCGGCCGAGGCGCAGCGCGCCGTGCAGGCCGAGCGTGATCTCGGTCTGCATGTCCGCGAGCTTCTTCTGGACGAGCTGGGTGGCGGCCAGCGGTCGGCCGAACTGGTGGCGGTCGAGCGTGTACTGGCGGGCACGGTGCCAGCAGTCCTCGGCGGCGCCCATGGCACCCCAGGCAATGCCGTAGCGGGCGCGGTTGAGGCAGCCGAACGGGCCGGACAGGCCGCGGGCATTGGGCAGCATGTTCTCGGCCGGCACGAACACGTCGTCGAGGACGATCTCGCCGGTGACCGAGGCGCGCAGCGAGACCTTGCCCTCGATCTTCGGGGTCGAGAAGCCCTTCATGCCGCGCTCGACGACGAAGCCGCGGATCGCCTCGTCGGTCTTGGCCCAGACCACCGCCACGTCCGCGATCGGCGAGTTGGTGATCCACATCTTCGAGCCCTTGAGGACGTAGCCGCCGTCGACCTTGACCGCGCGCGTCTTCATCCCGGCGGGGTCCGAGCCGGCATCGGGCTCGGTCAGACCGAAGCAGCCGACCCATTCGCCGGAGGCGAGCTTCGGCAGGTACTTCCGGCGCTGCTCCTCGGAGCCGTAGGCGTAGATCGGATACATGACCAGCGAGGACTGCACCGAGCAGGCCGAGCGGTAGCCGGAATCGACGCGCTCGACTTCGCGGGCGATCAGGCCATAGGCGACGTAGCCGAGATCGGCGCCGCCATATTCGGAGGGAAGCGTCGAGCCGAGCAGGCCGAGCTCGCCCATCTCGCTCATGATCTCGCGGTCGAAACGCTCGTTGAGGAAGGCCGAGGTGACGCGCGGCTGGAGTTTTTCCTGGCAGTAGGTGCGGGCGGTATCCTGCACCATGCGCTCTTCCTCGGTGAGCAGGCCGTCGAGGTTCAACGGGTCTTCCCAGTTGAACTCCTCGTTGTCCTTCACGTAGCCGGCGGCGGGGTGGAGCTGGGCGACAGCCATGGCCTGGGTCCTCAGACGAAGGGGATGGGGTGTCTTAGGCCAAAGGGCCGGACCCGCCAAGCGCCCGATCGTCAGAGGGATGCAGTCATGCCGTCGCCGGCATCTGCCTGAGGCCGGCCAGGGGCGAGGCGACCGACACGAGGGCAGAGGCCGCGAAGGCGAGCGCCACCATGGCGATGGCCGCGTCGAGACCCGCATATTGGCCGACGATGCCACCGGCCAGCGCACCGATGGGGCGGATGCCGTAGATCGCGACCTGGATGGTCGCCGTGACGCGTCCCATCAGCGCGGGCGGCGTGACGATCTGGCGGACCGAGGTCTGCATCACCAGCCAGAGCATCGGACCGAAGCCGATAATGCCGAAGGCGAAGGCGGCCAGCGCCACCCCGCCGAAGGACGGCGCGAGGACCATCAGCCCGGCGCCGATCGCCGAGGAGACCGGCCCGAACAGCAGGATCGTGCGTGGCTCGACGCGGGCGAAGATGGCCGGGGCGCTGGCGGCGGCGAGGATCATGCCGAGACCGTTGATGCCCTGGGCAAGGCCCGCACCGGCTGCGTCCGTGCCGAGCCGCGTCAGCGCGAAGGGCACGAAGACGGCGAGCAGGGCGACGAAGGCGAAGTTCCAGAAGATGGCGCAGAGGCCGATGGCCCGCAGCAACGGCTCGGCCAGCACGAAGCGCGCGCCTTCGGCGATGGCGGCCAGCACCGGCGGCCTGGCTGCAACGGGGGTGCCGTCCTCCTCGACCCGGATGGTCAGGGCGCAGGCGAGGGCCGCGAGAGCCAGAAGCGCGGCGAGGGGATAGCCGGCCAGCGGCGAGACGTGGGTGGCAAGCTGGCCGACGACGAAGGGCGCCGCCGCGCTGGCGCTGGCACGCGCGAGTTCGATGCGGGCATTGGCGCGCGGCAGGGCGCCGGGCGCGACCAGCTTCGGGATGAGGCCGATCTGGACGAGCACGAAGGTCACCGTGCCGGCCGCCGCGAGGAAGGCGGCGATGGCGAGCAGGACGACGCTGCCGGAGACCGCCGCGGCAATGGCCGCCGTCGCGGCGGCGAGGCTGATGGCAAGCGCCATCCTGAGCACCAGCCGTTTCGGCATCCGGTCGACGATGACGCCGGCCGGCAGCGAGACGATCAGCCAGGCGGCGGTCTGGGCCGCGACCAGCGCGCCGACGAGGCCGGGGCGTGCGCCCAGCACCAGCACGGCCGTGATCGGCAGGGCGGCGAGCGCGATCTGGTCGGCGAACTGCACGAAGCCGGCGGTCGCCAGCAGGCGGTTGAACACGGGCGGGATGGTCGGGGTATCGGTCATGGTCAAGCCTCCGTGAGGCCTGGGTCGCACGGCGCGCGGCCGCGCGACACCCGATCTCTCCACCCGATTCCTCAGATAGTTTCACCCGCTGCGCGCGGGTGAACCCTCTCCCCTGGGGAGAGGGTTCGCGGAGAGCCTCTCTCGCCCGCGCTGCCGCCCGCCTCTCCCCGGCGGGGAGAGGCCGAGCCGAGCGTCAGCGAGGATCGGGAGAGGGGGAGAGTGGCTGCCTGAAAGGTCTTGCCCCCTCTCCCGGCTGCTGGCGCAGCCGACCTCTCCCCGCCGGGGAGAGGTGGTGTCGCGCCTCCGCCTTCACCCTCCCCTGGAGGGGGAAGGGCGGCGCAGCGCCTCCGAGACGGGGATAACTTTGCGCCCTCCAGAAAGCCCTCTCCCGCCAAACCCCTGATCAGCCTTGCCTTCTTCGCCTGCTGACAGAATCCGGCGCGCGAACTTATCCCCATCCGCCGATCCTCCTCCATCCTCGTCCGACCTTCTGCCCTGTCGAGGCATCGTCCGGTGGTGTGGACGATGGGGCGGAGGGGCGGTTCCCCGTCGTGGAGGCTTCACCAGTCGAAACGCCGGGGCGTCGCCGGGACATCCGCCCCTTCGGGCCTTCGTGCGCCACTGCGCCGGGGGTGACCGTTGCGCGAGGAGCATCGCCAGGCGGGCGAGAGGAGCCGGCGGGATGGGCAACCGTTTCGCCGGACGGGACCGGGGCGATAAGCCCGATGTCCCGCAACGGCCGCGGTTTCCAACGGGGGCGGTAATCCCCCGGAACTCGCCGCCGGGGAGGCGCGGCAAGGTCCTTACCGGCCGCCCCGTCTCTTGTCCTCCGCCCCGGAAGCGCGGACCTGGATGACGACAAGTGCCGCGGTGAAGCGCCGTGAGGCGCGCCGGCTCGCGTGCAGGCCCTGATCCAACCTGGATCACATGAGGACCTGGACGCGAGCCGGCGGGCTTCGGCGATCCGAAGTCCGGTCCTGCGGGCACGTCTCGCAGGGCCACTGGAGGCGGCGTTCCGCCTCCGCGCCTGACGGCGCTTCACCCCTCGTGCCTTCGCCAAGGAAGGAGCGGGGGCCGACGGCTCAAACCCCGGCCTTTCAGGCGCGGGAACGGGGAGGCGTGCCGGGATGAAACGTGCCGGAACGAGAGACGAAGCGCGGAGGCGGCACGCGCGTGAACCCTCTCCCGTGGGGAGAGGGTGGCTGCGGAGCAGCCGGGTGAGGGGTCCGGGCTCGACAGGTCAGCTCTGGCGCGGCGGCATCGCCGCGTTATCCGGCAAGGGCATACCCTCACCCGGGTCCTCCGGACCCACCCTCTCCCCACGGGAGAGGGTTTGCGCAGGGCACCTCTTCACCCTCCCCTGGAGGGGGAGGGTCGATCGAGCGTTAGCGAGATCGGGGTGGGGTGATGTCGATCAGTTCAGCCGTGAGACACCCCACCCCGGCGTCCCAGGGGCCGCCGACCCTCCCCATCCAGGGGAGGGTGAAGAGGCGCGCTTCCTCCTCTGGAGGAGAAGGGTGGCTCAGCGCCCCCGCCGTCACCCGATCAGTTCGAACCGGTTCACATCGACCATGCCCCGATCGCTGATCTTCAGGTGCGGGATCACCGGCAGCGGCAGGAAGGCGACCTGCAGGAAGGGCTCGGCCAGCACCACGCCGAGAGCTTTCGCCGCATGTCGAAGTGCCTCCAGCGGGGCGATCAGCTCCTCATAGGGACGGTCGCTCATCAGGCCGGCAATGGGCAGTGGCAGTTCGGCGCGCACCGCGCCGCCTTCCACCACGACGAAGCCGCCGCGGATGGCGACGAGCCGGTTCACCGCCACGGCCATATCGGCATCGTCAGCGCCGACGACGCAGATATTGTGGCTGTCGTGGCCGACCGACGAGGCGATGGCGCCGCGCTTGAGGCCGAAGCCATGGACGAAGCCGCGGCCGATATTGTCGTTGATCCCGTGGCGGGCGACGACCGCGACCTTCACCGCGTCCATGTCGAGATCGGGCAGCATGGCGCCGCCTGAGACCGGCAGTTCCATCGCCAGATCCTCGGTGATGATCTTGCCGGGGATCACGCCGATGACCCGTGCGGAAGGCCCGGAGGCCGGCACGCGGAAGTCGCTGGCGCTGACCGTCCGCGCCTTCATGCTGTCGAGCCCGACCAGCGGCACGGGAACCTTGCCGGCATAGGCGTCCGGCCCGACCAGCACGCCGCCCGCGATGACGTCAGACACGGCACAAGCCTCGAGATCGTCGAGCAGCACGATGTCGGCGCGCTTGCCCGGTGCGATGATGCCGCGGTCTCGCAGGCCGAAGGCGGTGGCGGCGGTCAGCGAGGCCGAGCGGTAGGCGGCGAGCGGCGGCGCGCCGAGCCGGATCGCCGTGCGGATGATGAAGTCGAGATGGCCTTCCTCGGCAATGTCGAGCGGATTGCGGTCGTCGGTGCAGAAGGCAAGGAACGGCGAAGTCGCGATCGACAGAAGCGGCGCAAGAGCGTGCAGGTCCTTGGAGACCGAGCCCTCGCGGATCAGGATCGTCATGCCCTTCTGGATCTTCTCCAGCGCCTCGTCGATGGTCGTCGTCTCGTGGTCGGTGCGGATGCCGGCGGCGATATAGCCGTTGAGGTCGAGGCCGCGCAGCAGCGGTGCATGGCCGTCGATGTGGCGGTCGGAAAAGGCCTCGATCTTGGCGAGGCAGGCGGGGTCGGCATGGACCACGCCGGGGAAGTTCATGAACTCGGCGAGCCCGATGACCTTCGGGTGGTCGCGGTAGGGCACGAGATCGGCCGCGTCCAGCCGCGCGCCGGCCGTCTCCAGATGCGTTGCGGGCACGCAGGAGGAGAGCTGGACGCGCAGGTCCATCACCGTGCGGCTGGCGCCTTCCAGCATGTAGTCGAAGGCCGCACGTCCCAGCACGTTGGCGATCTCGTGCGGATCGCAGATCGCGGTGGTGACGCCGTGGCGGGCGACGCAGCGGTCGAACTCCATCGGCGTGACCAGCGAGGATTCGACGTGCAGGTGCGTGTCGATGAAGCCAGGCACCGCGATCCGGCCGTGGCCATCGATGACGCGGTCGCCCTGGTAGGCGCCATAGGTGCCGACGATGGTGTCGCCGCAGATCGCGATGTCGGTCGGCACGAGGTTGCCGGTGACGAGGTCGTAGAGCCTGACATTGCGGATGACGAGATCGGCGGCAGCCGAGCCATGTCCCTGCGCGATCCGGCGGGCGAGGGTGTCCGAAGCGGTGATCATGGGCACAGGCTAGCGCGCCGGTGCCACATGTCCATCACCGATGGTCATGCCACCCGGGCGAACTCGAAGTTGCGACCGGGAGCGGCGTCGAACAGCGCCCTTGTATAGGCATGCTGCGGATTGGCGAAGATATCGGTCGTCTTGCCGTGCTCGACCACCACGCCGTTCTGCATCACCGCGATACGGTCGCAGATCTGCGCCGCAACGCGCAGGTCGTGGGTGATGAACAGCACGGCGAGGTCGAATTTCTTCCGGACGTCGTCGAGCAGGTCGAGCACCTGCGCCTGCACCGACACGTCAAGGGCGGAGACCGCCTCGTCGGCGATCAGGATCTCCGGCTCCATCGCCAGCGCCCGCGCGATGCAGATGCGCTGTCGCTGGCCGCCCGAGAACTGGTGCGGGTAGCGGTCGAGAGCGTCCGGCGAGAGGCCGACGAGCTTCATCAGGTCACGGGCCTTGGTCTGTGCGTCGGCGGCCGAGACCCCGAAATTCATCGGTCCCTCGACGATGGAGGCACCCACCGACCGGCGCGGGTTGAGCGAGCGGTAGGGGTCCTGGAAGACGATCTGGCAGTGCTTGCGGTGCGGGCGAAGCTGCCGCTCCGACAGATGGGCGATGTCCATATTCTGGACGATGATGCCGCCCGAACTCGGCTCGATCAGCCGGGCGATGCAGCGTGCGACCGTCGACTTGCCCGAGCCGGATTCGCCGACGATGCCGAGCGTCTCGCCGCGGCGCACGCGGATGTCGACGTCGGAGGCCGCCTTCACCTCGCGCTTCTTCTGGAAGAAGCCGCCGCCGCCATAGATCTTGTTCAGCTTGACGGTTTCCAGGGCCACGGCGCCGGTCATCTCCTCGCGCACCGGCGGGTTCAGCGTCGGCACGGCGTTGATCAGCATCTTGGTATAGGGATGCTGCGGGCGCTTCAGCACCTCATCCGAGGTGCCTGTCTCGACGACATAGCCCTTCTGCATGACGACGACGCGGTGGGCGATTTCGGCGACCACGCCGAAATCGTGGGTGATGAACAGCACGCCCGTGCCGCGCCGCTCCTGCATCTCGGCAACGAGCTTGAGGATCTGCGCCTGCGTCGTCACGTCGAGCGCGGTGGTCGGCTCGTCGGCGATGAGCAAAGCGGGGTCGAGCACCAGCGCCTGGGCGATCATGATGCGCTGGCGCTGGCCGCCGGAGAGCTGATGCGGATAGGCGTCGAACATCTTCTCGGGGTCGGGCAGGCTGACCGACTGCATGACCGCCAGCACGCGCTCCTTGCGCTCGGCGGCGCCGAGGTCGGTGTGGATCTCCAGCACCTCGTCGATCTGCTCGCCGCAGGTGACGACCGGGTTGAGGGCGGTCATCGGCTCCTGGAAGATCATCGACATGCGCGTGCCGCGCAGCGCGCGCAGCCGGCCGGGCGTGGCGGCGAGGACGTTCTCGCCCTCGAGCAGGATTTCGCCGCCGGTTGCCGCCAACTGGCCCTTGGGCAGGAGGCCCATGACCGAATGAGCGGTCACCGACTTGCCCGAGCCGGACTCGCCGACCACGCAGACGATCTCGCCGGGATTGACGTGGAAGGAGACGTTCTCGACGGCATTCGCCCGGTCGGCGCCCTTCGGCAGGCCGACCGTCAGGTTGCGGATATCCAGGACCGGGCCGCTCATCCGCGCTTCTCCATTTTCGGATCGAGCGTGTCGCGCAGGCCGTCGCCGAGCATGTTCACGGCGAGGACGGTGAGCGCGAGGAATATGCCCGGATAGAGGATGTTGTGCGGGAAGACGCGGAACAGCTGCCGGCCCTCCGCCATGATGTTGCCCCAAGTTGGAACTTCCGGGGGAATGCCGATGCCGAGGAAGGAGAGGATCGCCTCCACCAGGATCGCTGAGGCGCAGATGAAGGTGCCCTGCACGATCAGCGGAGCGACCGTGTTCGGCAGGATGTGGCGGATCAGCAGCTTGAGCGTCGGCGTTCCCGAGACGCGCGCAGCCTCCACATAGGGCTCCTCGCGGACCGACAGCACGACGGAACGCACCAGGCGCACGACACGCGGCACCTCCGGCACCACGATGGCAATGATGACGGAGAGAATGCCGGCTCTCGACAGAGAGACGACGGCGATGGCGAGCAGGATGCCTGGAATGGCCATCAGGCCATCCATGATCCGCATGATGATGCCGTCGAGCCAGCGGAAATAGCCGGCGAGCAGGCCGCCGATGAGGCCGATGACGACGGAGATGGTGGCGACCGAGACGCCGATGAAGATGGAGACGCGGGCGCCGTAGACGACCCGCGAGAAGACGTCGCGGCCAAGCGTGTCGGTGCCCATCAGGTGCTTGACGGTGATCCGCGTGCCGTCGTCGGCCCGCATCGAACTTTCGGCCATCGGCAGGCGGTTGCGGGCCGCCGGGTTGATGGCGGCCGGGTCACTGGTGGCGATCAGCGGCGCGATCAATCCGATGAACACCATGACCAGCACGATGGCGAGACCGGCAAGGACGGCAGAGTTGCGGAACAGCTTGCGCCAGACCGTCGGCTTGGCCGGGGCCGGCACATCCGCCGCGCCGGCAAGCGGTGTGATGGAGGCAGGGGCGGTCAATAGCGGATCCTCGGGTCGAAGATCGTGTACGAGAGATCGACGATCAGGTTGATCATCACGTAAACGAAGGAAAAGCTCAGGATGATCGCCTGAATGACCGGGAAGTCGCGGGCGAGGACGGCGTCGACGGTCAGGCGGCCGAGGCCTGGAATGGAATAGACGCTCTCGGTGACCACGACGCCGCCGATCAGCAGCGCGACGCCAATGCCGACCACCGTGACGATCGGCACGGCGGCATTCTTCAGTGCGTGATGGAACAGCACCTTCATCTCGGTCTGGCCCTTGGCGCGCGCCGTGCGGATATAGTCTTCCGACAGAACCTCCAGCACGCTGGTGCGGGTCATGCGTGCGATGAGCGCGACATAGATCACCGACAGGGTGAAGGCCGGCAGGACGAGGCTGCGGAACCAGGGGCCAACCCCGCCGGAGATCCGCTGGTAGCCCTGGACCGGGAACCAGCCGAGCTTGATGGCGAAGATGTAGACCAGCAGGTAACCGACCACGAAGACCGGCACCGAGAAGCCGATGACAGAAAAGCCCATGACGACCCGGTCGATCCAGGTGCCCTGCCGGTAGGCAGCGACGACACCGAGCGGGATCGCGATGACGACGGCGAGCACGATGGTGAGAAAGGCGAGCGACAGGGTCGGCTCGATGCGCTCGGAGATCAGTTCGTACACGGTCTTGCGGAAGAAGAAGCTCTCGCCGAGATCGCCGCGCAGGATATTGCCGAGCCAGATGAAGAATTGCTGCAGGACCGGCTGTTCAAGGCCGAGCTTGGTGCGGATGTCGAGGATCTGCTGGGTGGTCGCATTGTCGCCGGCGATGATCGCCGCAGGATCGCCGGGGGTCAGCCGGAGCATCAGGAAGACCATCACCGCAACGGTGAACAGGACGGGGACGGTCGCCGCAAGGCGTCGGAGAATGTACGAAAGCATGATGGCTCAGGCCTGAGGGCTGCGGGGAAGGCGGCGGCCGGCGCGAAGCCGGCCGCCGTTCGTCCGTGATCAGGCGGCGCGGCCTTTCTCGATATTCCAGAACACCGGTGCCGGCGATTCCAGCCAGCCGTTGATGTTCTTGCGCGATGCGCCCGGCGAGTACCACTGGCCCAGATGGACGTGGGTCGGATTCTCCGCGGCCCGGCGCTGCACGGCCTCGGCGATCTGCTTCTGCTCGGCGGCGGTCGTGGCACGCGCGTAACGGGCGCGCAACGCTTCCATCTCGGGGTCGTTCGGCCAGCCGAACGCCGCCCTGTCGCCAGAGGCGTTGAAGAAGCCGGCCATGACCGGGTTGAGGATGTCGGCTGCCACCCAGGACGTCAGCATGGCGCTCCAGCCACCCTGGGTCGGCGGGTCGCGCTTGACGCGGCGGGCGACGACCGTCTGCCAGTCCATCGACTGCATGTCGACCACGAAACCGGCGCGCTCCAGAAGCGACTTGGCGACGGGGGCGAGGTTGGTCAGCACCTGCAGATCGGTCGAGTGCAACAGCACAACCGGCTCGCGGTTGTAGCCCGCTTCCTGCAGGAGCTGGCGGGCCTTGGCGAAGTTGGACTCCAGCTTGTCCTCCATGCCGGCCATGGACTCCAGCGGCGTGCCGCAGACGAACATGGCCTTGCAGACCTTGTAGTATTCGCTGTCGCCGATGGTGGCCTTCAGGAAGTCCTCCTGGTTCAGGGCGTAGAGCACCGCCTGGCGGATCTTCTGGTTGTTGAACGGCGCGGTCGTGTGGTTGAACCGCATCGTGTACTGGTTGCCCAGCGGGTTCCACGACGTCAGCTTGACGTTGGAGTCGGCCTTGATCAGCGGCAGCAGATCGTGGCTCGGCGACTCGATCATGTCGATCTCGCCTGCGAGCAGCGCATTGACCGCCTGCTGCTGGTCGGTGATCACGCGCCACTCGACGCGGTCGACCTTGACAACCTTGCCGCCGGACAGGCCCGAGGCCGGTTCGGAGCGCGGGCGGTAACCGGCGAACTTGGCGTAGACCGCACGGTCGCCCGGCTTCCACTCGTCGCGCAGGAACGTGAACGGCCCGGAGCCGACGAACTCGGTGATCTGCGTGTTTGGATCGGTCTCCGCAACGCGCTTCGGCATCATGAACGGCACGTTCGACGACGGCTTGCCGAGCGCGAAGATGAGCAGGCCGGTCGGCTCCTTCAGCTTGATCTCGAAGGTCTTGGGATCCTTCGCGGTCATCTCGGCGACGAAGCCCATGACGGTCTGGCCGAGCGGGTCGCGCGCCGACCAGCGGCGGATCGAGGGAATGACATCGGCCGTCGTAACCGGCGTGTTGTCGTGCCACATCAGGCCGTCGCGCAGCGTGAACGTGTAGGTCAGCTTGTCGTCGCTGACGGTGAAGCGGTCGACCATCTGCGGCTGCACGTCGCCCTTGGCGTCGAGCGCGAACAGCGTGTCGTAGATCATGTAGCCGTGGTTGCGGACGATATAGGCTGTCGTCCAGATCGGATCGATGATGCGCAGGTCCGAGTGCATGACGACGCGCAGCGTGTTGGCCGCGCCCTGCGCCGAAGCGCCGGTCGTGCCGGCGAGCGCGCCGGCGGCGGCTGCTCCTGCGACCACCGTTCGGCGAGACAGTTTGACGGATTTCATGACGACTCTCCCCTGGAAACTCCACGGCCGGGCGGACCCAGCCGTCAGAAGGGGGGATCAGACGATGCCGCGGGAAGCGGTGTCAATCCCGTTGGATAGGCAGCGCCCGCGCAAAAAGAGCGCAGATGCACGCGGCTTAGGACCGCCCGTGCGACATGGGAACCCGGGCAAGGGGGCGCTCGGACTCGAAGGCCCGCATGGCCCGCAGCACCAGCGCCTCCTGACGCCTCCAGCCGACAACCTGCAGGCCGATCGGCAACCCGTCGGCGTCGAGACCGCAGGGCACGGTTCCGGCCGGCTGCTGGGTGACGTTGAACGGCGGCGTGAAGCGGCACCAGTCGGTCCACAGCGGACCCCAGTCGGCGACGCCGGCAAAGCCTGGCGGTGGCAGGTCGGCGCCGAGCGGGATCGCACAGGTCGGCATGGTCGGGGAGATCAGCAGGTCATAGGTCTTGTGGAACTCGGCCATGACTATCACAGCCTTTGTGCGCCGATAGAGCAGGGCATCGATCAGGTCGGCCGCGGCGGTCTTCGCGCCCGCCTCCGCACAGCCGACGAGGCCGGGGTCCATCTGCGCCCGTTCTGCCGCCGAAAAGGGTCGCAGCCCCAGCGCCGCGCCGGCATTCCAGATGTCCCAGGCGATCGGGGAGGGGTCCTCCAGCGGCGGGTCGACCTCCTCGACGATCGCGCCCATGGACTGGAACGTCGCCGCTGCCGCGGCAACCGCCTTTTCCACAGCTGGGTCGATCTTGTCGACAAAGCCGAGGCGAGGTGAATAGGCGACCCTCAGCCGCCGCACGCCGTCGTCGATCCCGACGTTGAAGTCGGGCGCCGGCGTGTTCCAGGCCATGGGGTCGCGGAGGTCGGCACCAGACAGGATCGTCAGCAACGCCGCCACCTCCCGCACGTCGCGGGCGATGGGGCCGAGATGGGCGAGTTCGCCCATGACCGAGATCGGATAGGCCGGCACCCGTCCATAGGTCGGCTTGATGCCGGGCACGCCGCAGAAGGCGGCGGGAATGCGGATCGAACCGAGGCCGTCCGTGCCCAGATGGAACCGTCCGATGCCGAGCGCGGCGCAGGCGGCCGCGCCGGACGAGGAGCCGCCGGCCGTGCGCTCGCGATTCCAGGGGTTGCGCGTGTGGCCGGTCAGCGGCGAGGTCGACAGGCCGATCCAGCCGAATTCCGGCATGGTGGTCGTGCCGAGGATGACCAGCCCTGCCTCCTTGCAGCGTGCCGTGACGGGCGCGTCGTAGCCCATCGGCGCCTTGGGCGTGACCTTCGAGCCCTTGAGGCTCGGCCAGCCCTCGACGGCCAGATTGTCCTTGATGGTGACGGTCACGCCGTCGAAGGCGCCGCGCGGCTCGCCCTTCAGCCAGCGCGCTTCCGATTCCCTCGCCCAGGCGAGCGTGCGCTCGCGGTCGATCAGCGCGAAAGCGTTGATGGTCGGCTGCACCGCCTCCGCCCGGTCCAGCGCATCCTTCGCGGCCTCGACCGGCGACAGCGTCCGGTGGCGGAAGGCGTGGCCGAGCGCGAAGGCGTCGAGTTCGGCGATGGCGGTGGTCGACAGCGACATGGCATTCTCCTGAGGGCGGTAGGCTGCCATGCCGCGCCGGGGGAGTTAAAGGGGGGCCGGGCGCGTGCCCCTCATGCCTTGCGCCTCCGCCGTCGGCGCGCGGCCTTGATCTCGCCGATGCGCTCGGTGTCCTCTACCTGCAGGTAGCGGCCGCGCTCCATGATCTCGAGCGTGTATTCCTCGTAGGTCAGGCCGAGGCGGTCGGCCTTGTCCATCCGGAACCGCATGACATCGGCCGAGACGCTTTTCCACGCCGCCTTGTGGGCGCGCCGCCAGTGCAGGAAGACGTGGGGGTCGCCCTTGCCCCAGGGCGGGCCGTCATAGTCGTCGAGCGGCGGGCCGCCATTGTGCAGCGCAGCCGGAAGGGGCGCGGGCGCGATTTCGACCGGAGCAACTGGCCGAGAGGCGGAACGGGACCTGCGGAGCAGCATGGAAGCGAATGGCATCCGATCGTATGATGGATGAGAGTTCCATCATATGAGACAGTCCGCAAGTCCTCGGGACGCAGATCAGTGGCCCCAGCGCAAGGCGAGTGGCTGCAACTCACGTGCAAGCTCCAGCAGACCCTCGCGCGTTGCCGGATGGATCGGGTCGAGCGGATGACGGACGTGATCCGACCGGATCACCTTGCCCTCCATCATCACCGTTTTGGTCGCGCGCAGGCCGCACTGCCGGTTCTCGTAGTTGATGAGCGGCAGAATCTTTGCGTACTGCGCGGCCGCCTCGGCGCGCCGCCCGGCGGCGTGATGCTGCACCACGGGCTTGATGAGGTCGGACAGCAGCGCGCTGGACATGGTCCCGGTCGCCCCTGCATCGAGATCGGCCATCAGCGTGATCGATTCCTCACCGTCCCAGGGACCAATCACCGCATTGCCGCCGGCGGCGATGAGGCCGCGCAGCTTGGCGGCCGTGCCGGGGGTCTCGATCTTGAAGTGGCAGACCTGCGGCACCGCCTCGGCAAGCCTGACCATTGACGGGACCGACAGTGCGACGCCGGACAGCGGCGCGTCCTGAAGCATGATCGGAATCGGCGCAGCTTCGGCAATGCGCTGGAAATGCTCGACCATCCGCATCTCGTCGGCGCGCAGCGTCGCGCCATGATAGGGCGGCATCAGCATGAGCATGGCGGCGCCCACCTGGTGGGCGAGCGCGGCCCGCTCGGCCGCGATCCGCGTCGAGAAATGGCTGACCGTGACGATGACCGGCACCCGACCGGCGACATGGGCGAGGCAGAGCTTTGTCAGCGTCTCGCGCTCGTCGTCCGTGAGCACGAACTGCTCGGAATAGTTGGCGAGAACACAGATGCCGTCGACGCCCTGGTCGATCATGCAGTCGAGCACGCGCTTCATGCCATCGAGGTCGAGGTCGCCATTGTCGAGGAAGGGCGTCGGCGCGACGGGAAAGACGCCGGTATAGACGGGCAGGGCCATGGATGTTCCTCCGGGATGCTGTTGTCGTTGGGGATCAGCCGAACCGGCGGGGCCTCAGGCCCTGATGGAACCAGGTGATCATGGAATAGATGTCGTAGGTCGGCAGGCCCGTCGCGGCCTGAACCGCTGCGGCATAGGGGGGCATGTTCGTGCATTCGAGCACGATGGCGCCAACGTCCGGATGATCAGCGACGAGGGTCTGCGCCGCCTCGACCACGTCCTGCTCGGCGAGCGCGATGTCCATGTCGTCCTTCTCGGCCTTGATCAGGACGCGGAAGAACTCTCGGCCGTTTTCGGTGCCGACGACGGGGGTATCGAGAGGCACGCCTGCGCCCTCCAGATGCCGGGGCGTCAGCGAAGCCGCCGAAACGGTCACGATGCCGACCCGCCGGCCCGGCGGCAGGGTCGCCTGCACCCAGGGCACCTGCATCATGGACGAGGTGGCGACCGGCACGCCGACCGCCTCGGCCATCTCGCGCTGGAACAGCGACAGGAACCCGCAATTGGTGGTGATCGCCTCGGCGCCGAGCCTCACGAGGTCGCGCGCCGCGTCGATGAAGTCGGAGAGAAGCCCTTCCGCGCCGCGCAGCACCACGCGATCAGGGCTGGCGCCGGACACGACGCGGTAGAGCACGGGAAAGGGCCAGGTCGTGCCGTTGCCCATGTCGCCGGGAATGCGGGGAAAGCGCGCCTCCAGCATCAGGATGCCGAGCGGCGCGCCATAGATCGTCTTGCCGCCGCGGGCGATGCGGGGAGACGGCGTCAGGGCGGCATGGGCGGTCATGGTCGTCGCTCCGGCAGGCAGTGCCACAGAAGTAGCGCCCGCCAATGCCATGTGGGAGCGGATTCTGCGCAGGGCTTCCGCGCGGCGTGGCCTGGCGCGGCCGGTCGTCAGCCGTGCGCACCGTCGCGGTGGGCACGGGCGAGACCTTCGCGGAACGCGGGATCGGCGACGGCGATCATTCGCTCCGCCCGCTGGCCGAGCGTTATGCCGCGCAGGTCGGCGACGCCGTGCTCCGTCACCACGAGATCGACGTCGCTATGCGGCAGCGTCACGGCCGCCACCCGCGCTACGATGCGGCTCACCGTTCCGCCGGCTGCGGTCGAGGGCAGGGCGATGATGGCCCGGCCTCCCGGCGCCGCCCGGCCGCCGCGCGCGAAGTCGACGAGGCCGCCGACGCCGCCGACACAGGCGCCGCCCGCCATCTCCGAATTGACCTGACCGGTGAGATCGACCTCGATCGCCGAGTTGATCGCGTGGAAGCGGTCGATCTGCCTGAGCACGCCGTGGTCGTGGGTATGCGAGGTCGGCCGGACCTGGATGGCGGGGTTACCGTCGGCGAAATCATAAAGCCGGCGCGTACCGATCAGCGTATTGGCGACGCTCACGCCCACATCGAAGGGCTTGAACGCATTGGTCACGACGCCCGTCTCGATGAGGTCCAGCACGCGATCGGTCGCGACGCCCGAATGAAGGCCAAGATCGCGATGGCCGCCGAGCGCCGCCAGTGTCGCGTCGGGAATGGCGCCGATGCCAATCTGCAGCGTCGCCCCATCCGGGATCAGGGCGGCGAGATGGCTGCCGATCCGCTCGGCCACCGCGTCGAGCTTGCCCGGTCGCGCCTCCACGGGTGGCTTCGCAGCGGCGACGAAAGCGGTGACCTGAATGCCCTCCGGCAGGCTCGCGGCGCTCGTTGCCGGCACGTCCGGATTGATCTCGGCGATGACGGTGCGGGCATGACGCGCGGCCTGCGCCACATAGTCGTTGGCGAGGCCGAGATTGAGCCCGCCGGGGCCGTCGCGCAGCTGGATCAGCACCACGTCGGCCGTTCTCGCCCCACTCGCATAGGCTTCCGCCAGCGCGCTGTAGTGCATGGGCAGCACGTCGAGGCGGCCGGCGCGTGACAGGGCGACATTGGTGCCGGTCGCACCATAGGCGCTGAAGCGCAGATGGGCATTGGCGTCCGGGCCGAACGTGCGCGAGAACCCGGTGCCGAGAAACACGTCCAGCGGTCCGATGGCTGGCGAGGCCGCCACCAGCGCTTCGGTCAGCGTCAGCGGCTCGGCCGTGCACTGGCCGACGACGATCCGGTCGCCCGGCCGGATGAAGCTGGCGATGTCGAAGGCATCGGCGGGGATGAGGCGCATTCCGGGCGGCACCGTCAGTAAGACTTCGGCAGGCCGAGCACCTTCTCGGCGATGAAGCTCAGGATCAGCTGTGGGCTGATCGGCGCGATACGCGGGATCAACACCTCGCGCAGGTAGCGCTCGACATGGAACTCCTTGGCGTAGCCGAAGCCGCCATGGGTCATCACCGCCTGCTGGCAGGCGTCGAACCCGGCCTCGCCGGCGAGATATTTGGCGGCATTGGCGGAGGCCCCGCAGGGCAGGCCCTGGTCGTATTCCCAGGCCGCCTTCATGATCATCAGTCGTGCCGCCTCCAGTTCCATCCAGTTCTTGGCGAGCGGGTGCTGGATCGCCTGGTTCTGGCCTATGGGACGGTTGAACACGATGCGCTCCTTGGCATAGGCGGCTGCGCGCGCTAGCGCGAGCTTGCCCAGCCCCACCGCCTCGGCGGCGATCAGGATGCGCTCGGGATTCATGCCGTGGAGGATATACTCGAAGCCGCGGCCCTCCTCGCCGATCCGGTCCTCGACCGGTACTTCCAGCCCCTCGATGAACAGCTCGTTCGAATCGACCGCCTTGCGGCCCATCTTCTCTATCTCGTGGACCTTGATTTTCGTGCGGTCGAAGGGCGTACAGAACAGCGACAGGCCGAACGTCGGCCTCGTCACCTCCTCCAGCGGCGTCGTGCGGGCGAGCAGCAGCATCCGGTCGGCGACCTGCGCGGTCGAGATCCAGACCTTCTGGCCGTCGACCACATAGCGGTCGCCTTGGCGCACCGCGCGGGTCTTGAGCTGGGTGGTGTTGAGCCCGGTATTGGGCTCGGTCACGGCGAAGCAGGTCTTCTCGCGGCCGGCGACCATGGGCGGCAGGATCCGCCGCTTCTGGTCTTCCGTGCCGAAGACGGCGACCGGGTTGAGGCCGAACACATTGATATGGACCGCCGAGGCGCCCGACATGCCGGCACCCGATTCCGAGATGGCCTGCATCATCACCGCGGCCTCGCTGATGCCGAGGCCCGAGCCGCCATATGCCTCCGGGATGCAGATGCCGAGCCAGCCGTCGGCCGCCAGCGCCTGCACGAAATCCTCGGGGAAGCCGCCCTGCTTGTCGTGTTTCAGCCAGTAATCGTCGCCAAAGCGAGAGCAGATACCGGCAATCGCCTCGCGAATGGCCTCCTGTTCGCGGGAAAGGGCGAAATCCATCGGCATGTCTCCATCTATGCGCCGAGGATGGCACGGCGGCTTCGGGCGCGGCAATTTCGCCGGCCATCGGTCAAGCGGGGGAGTGCGGCGGCGCGAGGCTCGAAACGGGCTGATAACGCGGCAACCATTGACACCGCCTCCCGAATGTCTAGGTCCAGCGGTCGAGATGAAGCCCATTCCGCCCCATCGCTTCTCGGTCGCGCCGATGATGGACTGGACGGACCGGCACTGCCGGGTCTTCCACCGCATCCTGACGCGCCGGGCGCTGCTCTACACCGAGATGGTCACCGCCAATGCGGTGATCCATGGCGACCGCGCGCGCCTGATCGGCTTCTCGCCCGAGGAGCATCCGGTGGCCCTGCAGCTCGGCGGCTCCGAGCCGAAGGCGCTGGCCGAGGCCGCGCGCATCGGCGCGGAGCTCGGCTATGACGAAATCAACCTCAATTGCGGCTGCCCTTCCGACCGCGTGCAGGGCGGCTCGTTCGGCGCCTGCCTGATGGCCGAGCCGCAGCTCGTCGCCGATTGCGTCGCCGCGATGAAGGCCTCGGTCAGCGTGCCGGTGACGGTGAAATGCCGCATCGGCATCGACGACCAGGATCCGGAACAGGCGCTCGATGCGCTGGCCGACGCGGTGGTGGCGGCCGGCGTCGATGCCTTGATCGTCCATGCCCGCAAGGCCTGGCTGAAGGGCCTGTCGCCGCGCGAGAACCGCGAGATCCCGCCGCTCGACTATGGCCGCGTGTTCCGCCTGAAGGCGCGGCTGCCGACCCTGACCATCGCCATCAATGGCGGGATCGGCTCGATCGCCGCGGCGAAGGCCCTGCTGGAACCCCGCGACGGGGTCGTGCTCGACGGCGTCATGCTGGGGCGCGCGGCCTATCAGGACCCGCATATCCTCAGGGAAGTCGATCCGGCCTTCTTCGGGGAACCGGCCGCGGTCGAGGATATCGCCGCGGCGATCGAGGCCTTCGTGCCCTATGTCGAGCGGCAGCTCGCGGCGGGCGCGCGCCTGTCATCAATGACGCGCCACATCCTCGGGCTCTATCAGGGCGTGCCCGGTGCGCGCCTGTTCCGCCGGCATCTGTCGGTCGAGGCGGTGAAGCTTGGCGCGGGCGTCGAGGTTCTGCGGGACGCCGCCGCGCTGGTCGGTCGGCCCATCGCCGCCCGCGACACGATCGCCGCCTGAAGGGCAGTCCTCCAAACGGCAAGGGCGCCGGCCATGCCGACGCCCCTCATTTCAGGCCCTGGGGGCCAGAGATCAGCCTTGGCGGCGCATCTCGCAGAAGTGGCCGCGCAGGAACTCGAACGAGCAGGGGCGATTGGTCGTTGCCGGGGTGCCCTGCATCGGCTGCGGATGGGTCGGCGGCAGGTTGATCATGAGCGTCGGCGGAACACTGTTGAAAGTCAGGCCACCGTCGCCGCTGGCACCCCCACCACCGCCGGCCGCCTGGGCCATCGCGAGCGAGGGAGCCGACAGGACCGCGACGAACACGGCGGCGAACTTGAGCGAAGCAATGCGGGTCATGGAAATCTCCTGAAGAGGTGTGTGGCGGCAGATTCGCGGGGCGTTGGCGGCCGGGCGGCTGCTTCGGGAAAGACATTCGCCGCTGCGCCTTGCCGCCTGACGTTTCGGAACGGCGGCCTCGTTTCCCCTGTAACCGGGATGTTTCCGCTGGCACGCACGGGCCCCGCGCGCCGGCAGGCCTTGCCGGGCAAGGGGGGCAGGGATTAAGTCGCGCCTCCCTGGCCTTCCGGACCTGTCCCCCATGCTTTTTGGCGTCCCCTACGAACAGCTCGCCATCCTTGCCGTCGGCCTTCTCGCGGCTGGTGCCGTGACCGGCATCCTCGCGGGCGTGTTCGGGGTCGGCGGCGGCGCGGTCATCGTGCCGGTGCTCTACGAGCTGTTCGGCGTCGTCGGGGTGCCGGCGGAGCTCCGGATGCCGCTCGCGGTCGGCACCTCGCTCGCCATCATCATTCCGACCTCGATCCGCTCGTTCCAGGCGCACAGGGCCAAGGGCGCGGTCGACATGGAGGTGCTGCGCGCCTGGGCGGTGCCGGTGATCGTCGGGGTGATCGCTGGCTCGTTCGTGGCCCGCTACGCCCCGCCCGGCGTGTTCAAGGCCGTCTTCGTGCTCGTCGCGGGCCTGTCGGCCTGGCGCCTGATCACCGGCAAGGAGCTGAATTTCGGCACCGGCATGCCCGGTCCCGCCGGCATGGTCGCCTCGGGCGGCGTCATCGGCGTGCTGTCGAGCCTGATGGGCATCGGCGGCGGCCAGCTCGGCAACCTCGTCATGATGGCCTATGGCCGGACCATCCATAATGCGGTCGCGACATCGTCGGGTCTCGGCGTCCTGATCTCCATCCCCGGCGCGCTCGGCTACATCTATGCCGGCTGGCCGAGGGCGGCCGAATATCCGGCGGTCGCCGCCATCCAGTTTCCCTACGCGCTCGGCTATGTCTCGCTGATCGGCTTCCTGCTGTTCATCCCGACCTCGATGTGGACGGCCCCGCTCGGCGCGCGGCTCGCCCATGCCATGCCGAAGCGCAAGCTGGAACTTTCGTTCGGCATCTTCCTGCTGATCGTCTCGGCCCGCTTCCTGTGGGACCTCGTCGCGCGGGGCGGCGGCTGAGGCCGAAGCCCCAGCCGTCGTCGTTCAGCCGTAGACCCCGGCCACCTTCAGGATCGCCTTGCCAGCGACCAGGCGCTTCGGCGCCATCGCAACCTCGGGCATGTCGATGTTGAGCGCGAAGGCGTGGATCTGGCCGGCCTTCTCCACCCAGCCGCTCCACCAGCCGATCGCCATCTCGCCACGCTTCGAGAACCAGCCGGTCTTGCCGTAGAGTGTCGTGCCACCCGCGCTCTCGAGCTTCAGGAGGTCGCCGACGATGCCCTGGCTGCGCGCCGAGGCCGGCAGTTCGCCGCGGGCCAGGCGGATGTTGAAGCGGGCCTCCTCGATCGCACTGATGGTCAGCGGCCCATCCAGCCAGAAGCGATCGACCACCGCGCCCGTCTCGCGGTTGCCATAGTCGAACTTCGCCAGCCAGTCGCGATAGCGCTCGAGGCCGACGCGCCGCGCGATCTCCTGATAGACCGGCACGCTGGAGGCAGGCAGCGCCTCCTTCAGCGGCATGTCGCGCTCCCAGGCCTTGATGAACTGGGGCTGCCCGCCATAGGGCACGACCTCGCTCTCGTCGCGCACCGCGCCGGTCTCCAGCGCGATGACACTGTTCGGGATCTTGAAGGTCGAGGCCGGGACGTAGCGGCGTTGTGCGCGCGCCGCATCGGCGGCCTGGATCGCACCGGTCTGCGCGTCGATCAGCGCGAAAGTGCCGGTAAGGCCCGCCTCCTTCAGCGCGGCGGCGAATTCGGGACGCTCGACGGGTGCGGCCGCGGCGTGGCTGGACGCAATCAGCAGCGCGCCCATGGCGAGCGCATCGCGACGCGAAGGATGGGGAATGACAAGGGACGTCATGCTGGCTCCGGGATGATGCGCTCGATGTGAGCGGCCGGAGAGTCGCGGCCAATTGGGGCCGGTCCTTGACGCGACACGGCAATCAATGCGGCTTCTATCGGAACAGGATGCGGCCTTCGATGCGTGGCGTGACCGTGCCGAGCCTGCGCAGGTGCGCCATCAGGTCGGAGGCGACGAGCTTACCCTGCACGTCCTTCTCCTTCACCCGCAGACCCAGCATGTCGTAGCCGTCGCCGCCGCGCAGCAGGAAGTCGTTGGTCGCCACGCGGTAGACGCGGTCATCGTCGAGCGGCTGGCCGCCGACCTGCACCGACACCACGCGGCTGCCGGCAGGGCGGTCGCGGTCGATTTGCGCAACCAGCCCGGAGACATGCGGGAAGCGTCCCGCGCGCTGCTCCACCTGGCTGACGCCGTTCTCCAGCGCGCGGCGGATGTCCGTGCCCGACACGGGAGCCGTCACGGTGCGGTTGCCGAAGGGCAGTTCGGTGAGCGCATCGCGGCGGCTGAACCGGTGGCCCGATGGATAGACCTTGTTGCCGCGGATGCCGCCGGCATTGGTGATCGCCACCTCGGCCTCTGCCGATTCCCGCATGGCATCGGCGATCAGGTTGCCGATGGCCTGCTCGCCCGAGCGCACCGACGCCGTGCGCGTGTCGAGTTCGCCGGCGAGGGTGGCGATCTGGACGTCGAGTTCCTCGGAGAGGACCTTCTCGTAGTCCCTCACGCGCGCAACCGTCGCCGGGTCGGGCTCCACGGCGCGGCTGTCGTTGACGCGGAACGAGGGTGTGAAGGTCATGCGGCTGGCGCCATCCACCGAGATGCGGCGCAGCGTCAGGTCGATGGCGGTGACGTAATAGCCCTCCTCCGAACTCTCCACCATGACCGTGCGTCCGTCATAGGCGATGGCGAGGTCGTGGTCGTGGCCGGTCAGCAGCACGTCGACGAGGCGCGAGCGGACGATCTCGTTGTCCTCGGCGCGGTCGGTATGGGCGCAGCAGAGCACGAGATCGGCGCCGGCGCGCCGGAGCCGCGCCGCTTCCCGGCGCACCGTTTCCATGGTCGGCATGAAACGGATATCGCCGGATGACGAGACCTGCGGCGTGTTCGGCAGCACCACGCCGAACATGCCGAGCTTCAGGGTGCCGACGCTGCCGCCGACAGCGAATTCATAGATGCGGCCGTCTTCATGGCCCGGCAGCACCGATCCGTCCGCCGCGCGCATGTTGGCGGCGAACCAGGGAAAACGCGATTCCTGCCGGCGCTTCAGATAGGACTCAGGGCCGAAATCGAACTCATGGTTGCCGGGGACGAAAATGTCCGGCGGCGCGAGATTGCACAGTTCGACCGTGTGCGCGCCCTGGTCGAAGCCCGACATCAGCGAGGGCGAGAACATGTCGCCGGCGTGGACGTAAAGCATCGGTGTGCCGCGTGCCCGCTCGGCCTTCACGATGGCGTTGAGACGGGCGAAACCGCCGCGGCCGTTCTCGTCGCCCATCTTGTAGATGTCGTTGACCAGCAGCAGGGTCATGAGTCCGGTGCCGGGAGCAGCCGGTTGCGCCGGCGCCTGGCCCGCCGACAAGGTCGCCAGGCCAGCACCGAGGCCGGCGGTCAGGGTTTCGCGGCGGGTGATGGTGGTCATGATGCGCTCTCCGGCGGCGGAGAATGCTCCCGCCGGCCACAGGCTGACAAGCCGGCCTCAGTTGCGGCCGCGCAGCACCATGCGCCCGCCGCGCACCTCGTAGCCTTCCAGCCGGTCGAGGAACGTATGGCCGAGCAGGCTGGACGACAGCGCGCCGGGCCGGGCAACCAGGGCGCGGATATTGCGCTCGACGATCGGGCCGACCGCGACGCTGTCGACCGTGACCGATGCCGTCATGGCCTGGCCGTTGGCGGTCTGCACCGGCACGCTGAAATCGAGTTCGTCGACCTTGATGCCGGCGCGCCGGGCATCGGCATCGGTCAGGACCAGCGCCGTGGCGCCGGTATCGACCAGCATCGGCACCGCCCGCGTGCCATTGATCGCGACGCGCGCGACGAAGGCGCTGCCCTGACCCCGCGCGATGGTGACCTCGCGCGAGCCGGTCACGCCCTCCTGGCCGAGGCCGGGCACGAGGTTGCCGAACACGCGCCGCCCGACCGCCTCGAACTCGTGGCGATAGGTGTAGCCGACGGCGAGCATCGCGACGATCGCGATCCAGGCGAGCGCCGCCTGCAGCGCCTCGCCGCCGCGGCCGCGGAACATGCCCACCAGCGTCGCGGCGTAAAGCGTCGCGAGGGTGGAAAGCCCGACGAGGCCAGCCCAGTCGCCAGCATCGAGCGTGCCGGTCGCCAAGTCGCCGGAGCGGATCGCCACGACAACGACTAGCAGGACGAGGACGACGATGAGGATCCACAGGGCGGGGCGCAAATTCATGCGGCGCCCGGGAGTTTGGCGAGGCGCGCCGGCAGCTTGGCCATCACGCCAAGCCGCTGCTCGGCCGTCATCGACAGCCAACCGCCGATTTCGGCAAGCGTGCGCCCGCAGCCCTCGCAGATGCGCTGCGCGGGGTTCATCTGGCAGATCCTGAGGCAGGGGGTCTCGATCGCTTCGCCGCGCATGAGGGGTTCCGTTGGCCTCAGGCGAAGATAAGCAATGTCAGGAGAACGGCAATCTCGACTGCCTGCTGGGTCGCGCCGGCGAGGTCGCCGGTATGCCCGCCGACATGGTGCCGCGCGAAGCGCTGCGACCAGACCGCCACTCCGGCGGCAACTGCGACAATGGCCAGGACGCCGCCGAACCCGGCCGCCGGCCAGACGAGCAGCGCGAGCGCGGCTGCTGTGAGGCAGGCGCGGCCCCAGCCCTCCATGGTCGGCATGCCCGCCGAATGCCCCGCGCCCGAGGCTCGCGCAGGCGGCAGATGGGCGGCAAGGATCAGGGCGGCCGTGCGCGAGATCGCCCCCGTCGCGGCCAGAGCCAGCGCGGTGCGGCCAGCCCCCGACGCGGCCAGCAGGCCCGCGATGGCTGCGACACGCAGGCCGAACGACAGGATCAGCGCCGAGGCGCCGAACGTGCCGATCCGGCTGTCCCTCATGATTTCGAGGCGCTGTTCGACGGTGCGCCCGCCGATGCTGTCGGCCGTGTCGGCAAGGCCATCCTCGTGGAAGGCGCCGGTCATGGCGACGGCCGCGAGCACGCAGACGATGGCTGCGATCGTTGGCGGCCAGAGCCAGGCCGAGACGATGAGGACCGCCCCCGCAAGGCCGCCCAGCACGAGGCCGGCAAACGGTACGGCGGGCATCAGCCGGGCGAGGTCCGGCGGCGCATGGGCATCCTGCTCGCCCGGCAGGGTCGGTAGCGGCAGGCGCGAGAAGAAGCGCAGCGCCCGGATCGTGTCTCGCCACAGGGCCGGATTGTCCATGATCCGACGCATAGCGGGGCCGGCGACGTTCCGCCAGCTTGTCGAAGGCGGGATCGGCCTGCTACCGCTCCCCCCCACCCGGTCGAACCCGCCCGATTCTGAAAGTCCGCCATGGCCATGCCGCCCCCGAATCCGTCGGGTCTTCCCTTCGACGACATCCGCGATCTCATCGCGCGCATGCCGGGCCCCGATGAGGCGGCGGTGGCGGCGGTGCGGGCGCGCGATGCCGAGCTGACCAAGCCGGCGGGCTCGCTCGGCCGTCTCGAGCAGATCGTCGAGTGGGTCGCCGCCTGGTCGGGCAATTCTACACCGCGCGTCGACCGGCCGCTGGTCGCGATCTTCGCGACCGCCCATGGCGTCACGAAGCAGGGCGTTTCTGCCTTCCCCGACAGCGTCAACCGTCAGATGCTGGAGAATTTCGCCGCCGGCGGCGCCGCGATCAACCAGCTCTGCGTCGCCAACGATATCGGCCTCAAGGTCTTCGATCTCGCCATTGATGTCCCGACCCCCGACATCACGGCTGAGGACGCGATGGACGAGCAGGCCTGTGCCGCCACCATCGCCTTCGGCATGGAGGCCATCGTTGGCGCTGACCTCCTCTGCCTCGGCGAGATGGGCATCGGCAACACCACCATCGCCGCCGCCATCCACTACGGGCTCTATGGCGGGGAAGCGACCGACTGGGTCGGCCCCGGCACGGGCGTCGATGTCGAGGGCATCAAGCGCAAGGCTGATGCGGTTTCGCGCGCCGTGACGCGTGCCGGCGGCCCGGGCGGCGATCCCCTGGAGATTCTGCGGAAGGTCGGCGGCCGTGAGATCGCGGCCATTGCCGGCGCCATCCTGGCGGCCCGGCTGCAGCGCGTCCCGGTGCTGCTTGACGGCTATGTGGTGACCGCCGCTGCGGCGGTCCTGCATGCCCTGGACCCGACAGCCCTCGACCATTGCCTTGCCGCCCACCGCTCGGCGGAACCCGCCCACGGGCGGGTCCTGGAGCGGATCGGCAAGCGGCCGCTGCTCGACCTCGGCATGCGGCTAGGGGAAGCCTCCGGCGCGGCGCTCGCCTGCGGCATCGTCCGCAATGCGCTGGCGGTGCACCAAGGCATGGCGACCTTCGAGCAGGCCGCCGTCAGCAAGAAGAGCTGACCCTTCAGCGCATGTAGCGCGCCAGCGGCGGCGCGAGGCGGTCGAGGACCAGCTTGGCGATGATCGGCAGCAGGGTGCCCGCCAGCGTCAGCCCGACAAAGTAGAGATAGAAGGCATTGCCGTCCCACTTGAGGATCAGGAAGCCGACGCCCTTGGTCAGGCCGATGGCGATGGTGTTCAGGAGGTAGATCGCCATCGAGAAGGCGCCGAGCGTCACGAACACGCGGTCGCCCCGTTCAGCCAGCAGTTGCGCCAGCCAGTAGAGCGCCGGCAGTGACAGCAGCGCGGTGACGAAGATGGACAGCGAGGTCGTGTACTGAAGTGTCAGCACGATCGAGACGCCGAAGGCGACGAGCGCGATCCAGCCATTCCGTCGCACCCGGCCTTCGACCTCGTCGCGGTGCCGCCCTGCCCAGAGGCCGATCAGGAAGAACGGCAGGAACTTCAGCACGCGGTCGGCATAGAACAGGTTCGGGATATCGAGAAACGGCAGGATCAGGCTCGCTGCGAGCAGTGCCGGCAGGATCCCCGGCCGCGGCGCTATCACCAGCCGGAACACGACCGCATAGATGAAGGCGGCGTAGAGATACCAGACCGAGGTCGCCGGGCTCCGGCTGGTGTGGATGAACAGGCCGTCGAGATAGGCGGCGAGGCTGTCCTGCGTGTTGTCGACATGCAGGACCAGCGAGAACAGCGACTTGCCCGCGATGATGATCAGCCCGAAGGCGAAAAACGGCACGACCAGCCGGTCGAGGCGCTCCTGGATGAAGGCGCGGCGGTCGGCGGTCCAGGCGCGCGCGGAGAGGCCGAGCACATAGCCGCTCAGGGCCAGGAAGAACGGCATGTGGAAGAAGTAGATCGCGTCCTTCAGCGTTCGATACCAGCCGTGGCCGTCCGGCACCTGCTGCGACACGACATGGCCGAGCACGACCAGCAGGATGCCGATGCCCTTGGCGGCATCGACGCTGACGAGCCGCTGAGCAGGCAGGGCGGCGGCTTTCGCATCCGGCCGCGCAGCGGGGTCCGAGGCGATGTCCGACATGACGTCCGCCTCCGGGTCAGGCTGTTGACGGGACGTGAACTATGCCGCCCGGCCCGCCTTCTCGTCCATGATATCCCGGCAATGTGGTGAACGGCGCCGAGGCCGTCAGGCGCCGCCGAGCTGGTTGAGGTCGATGGGCAGCGAGCGCGGCCGCTTGCCGGTCGCCGCAAAGACCGCGTTGGAGATGGCGGGGGCCAGCACGGGCACGCCCGGCTCGCCGATGCCGGTCGGGGGCTCGTTGGAGGCGATGAGGTGGACCTCGACCTTCGGCATTTCCGACATGCGGGTGGGCTCGAAAGTGTCGAAGTTCTTCTCCTGAACCTCGCCGTCCTTCAGGGTGATCCGGTTGCGCAGCACCGAGGAGAGCGCGAAGCCGACCGCGCCTTCCACTTGCGCCCGCACTACGTCGGGGTTCACCACCACGCCGCAATCGACCGCCGCGACGATGCGGTCGACCTTCACCTTGTCGCCGTCCACCGTCACCTCCGCCGCCATGGCGACATGGGTGCGGAAACTCTCGTGGACCGCGATGCCGCGGCCCTTGCCGGCGGGCAGCGGGGTGCCCCAGCCGGCCTTTTCGGCGGCGAGCCTCAGCACGGCCGCATCGCGTGGCGCCTTGGCGAGATAGTCGAGGCGGAAGGCGAGGGGATCCTTGCCGGCGGCCTGCGCCAACTCGTCCATCATCACCTCGGTGACCTGCCCGGTATGGGTATGGCCAACCGAGCGCCACCAGAGGACCGGCACGCCCTCGCGGCCGTTATGGACCTCGACGTTGAGGTTGGCGATGTCGTAACGCGTGTCGTTGGCGCCCTCGACGGTCGTGGCATCCACGCCGTTCGCCACGAGCATCGCCTCGAAGGGCGAGCCGATCAGAATCGACTTGCCGACGATGCGATGCTCCCAGCCGGCAATGCGGCCCTGGGCGTCCAGTCCGGCGCGCACCTTGTGATAGACCATGGGCCGGTAATAGCCGGCCTGCATGTCGTCCTCGCGCGTCCAGACGAGATGGATCGGCGTACGGTAGCCGGTCGCTTTCAGGACGTGGGCCATCTCCGAGACATAGTCGCAGTCGGGCGTCGCCCGCCGGCCGAACGAGCCGCCGGCGAAGACGGTGTTGAGCTGCACCTGATTGGCGGTGATCCCGCAGATGGCCGCGATGGTCGCCTGCTCGACGGTCTGGAACTGGAACCCGGCCCAGGCCTCGATCGTCCCGTCCGGCCGCCGCTCGATGACGCCGTTCATCGGCTCCATCGGCGCATGGGCGAGATAGGGAAACTCGAACTCGGCCTCGATCACCTTCGCGGCGCGCGACAGGCCCTGCGCGGCATTGCCGCGCCGCCCGGCCGGGAGCCCCGGTGAGGCTGCCTGGCGCTTGTACTCGGCCATGATGGCCTCGGTGGAGCGTGTCTCGGCGGCCGCGAAGTCCCAGACGACTTTCAGTGCCGCGCGGCCTTTCAGGGCCGACCAGGTGTCGCGGGCCACGACCGCGACACCGGTCGGAATCTCGACCACCTCGACGACGCCCTTCACCTTGCGGGCCTCGGCGGCGTCAAAGCTTCTGACCTTGCCGCCGAACTTCGGGGAGTGGGCAACCAAGGCGGTCAGCATGCCGGGTCGCCGGACGTCGAGCGAGAAGATCGCCTGCCCGGACGTCTTCGCAACGGAATCAACGCGCGGCGTCGCGCCTTCCTTGCCGATCAGCGTCCACTCGGCAGGGGTCTTCAGCGGCGGGTCGGCGACAACCGGCATGGCGGCTGCCTTCGTCGCGAGCTGACCGAAGGTCGCCTGCCGCCCGCCATGGCTGACGACGCCGCGCGAGACGCGGATTTCGGCAGCCGGTGCGTTCCATTCGGCGGCGGCTGCAGCGATCAGCATCTGCTTGGCCGCGGCGCCCGCCTTCCGCATCTGCATCCATGAGCCGGCGATGGTGGTCGAGCCGCCGACGCCCTGCACGGGGCCCCAGAGAAGGTTGTTGTAGAGCCGGTGGTCGGCCGGCGCGAAGACAGCGCGCATCTGGCTCCAGTCGGCGTCGAGCTCGTCGGCCACTATGGTGGTGAGGCCGGTGGTGACGCCCTGGCCCTTGTCCAGGCACTTGATGATAACGGTCACCGTGTTGTCGGGCGCGATCCGCACGAAGGCGTTCGGATTGGCCGGAAGGTTCGCGCCGGCGGCCTGCGCCAGCGCCTCGCCATTCGGGCCGACGATGCCGGCCACGACCAGCGCGCCGCCGATCGCGGCGCCGCCCTTCAGGAAGGCGCGGCGGGTCGCCTCGAACTCGCGGATAGCGTCTGCCGCGACCTTCAAATGGCTCGGCTGAATGCCGGCAACGGCGGCGGCGATGGTCTTCTGCTCGGGAGCGATGGTCATGGTTTTCCCCCTCAGGCCAGCGACCGGGCAGCGTCCTGGATGGCCGCCTTGATCCGCACATAGGTCCCGCAGCGGCAGACATTGCCGTCCATGGCGTTGTTGACGTCCTCCTCGCTCGGCGTCTTGTTCTCCGAGAGGAGAGCGATGGCGCTCATGATCTGCCCGGACTGGCAGTAGCCGCACTGGACCACGTCCAGCTTGCGCCATGAGGCCTGCACCGCCTCGGCGATCCGGCCGTCGAGCCCCTCGATGGTAACGATCTTCTTTCCCTGCGCGTCGCCGGCCGCCAGCGAGCACGAGCGGACGGCCTGCCCGTCGACATGCACGGTGCAGGCACCGCACAGGGCCTGGCCGCAGCCGAACTTGGTGCCGGTGAGATTGGCGTGGTCGCGGATCGCCCAGAGAAGCGGCATGTCCGGGTCGGCGTCGATCTGGTGGGACCGGCCGTTAATGTCGAGCGTCAGCATCGTCGCCTCGCCAAGTATCTGGAAGGATACCGTGTCTGGAATGATACCAAGCTAAGTGCAAAGACGGCTGCGCGACAGCCCTCCCGCACTGCGGCACGCGAATGTGAAGCGACGTGAGCGGAGAGGGGGCCGCCTTAAAGCTTCGGGATCGTCGTGGTGAGGCGCTCGGCAGCCAGCTCGATCTGTTCCTGCGAGCGCAGGTAGCAAAGCCTGAGATGGCCCTCGCCGCCGGGACCGAAGGCGCTACCGGGCGCAAGGCCGACCCGTGCAAGATCGACCAGCTTCATGGCGGCGGCATTTGAATCGGAAACGCCGTCGATGCCGAAGAACAGGTAGAAGGCGCCGTCCGGCCGCGAGAACCGGCAACGGCCCGTCGCCTCGATGGCGGCCGAGATGATGTCGCGCGCCTTGCGGGCCTTGGCGATTTGGTGGTCGAGGAAGCCTGCGCCGCGCTCCAGGGCGACGATGCAGGCGCGCTGGATGAACACCGGCGAGCCGGAGGTCGAATACTGGATAAGGTTCTCGACCACGTCACCAAGGGACGGGTCTGCCTCGACCCAGCCGGTGCGCCAGCCGGTCATCGCCCAGTTCTTGGAGAAGGTGTTAACCCAGAGGATGCGGTCGCCATCCTCGCGCACGTCGTGGAACGAGGGCGCGCGCTTCTCCACGCCGGTCCAGACGAAGCGGGTGTAGATCTCGTCAGCGATGATCCAGAGGCCGCGCCGGCGCGCCATGGCGAGGATCGCTGCGAGTTCCTCCTTCGTCGCCGTCCAGCCAGTCGGATTGGAGGGCGTATTGATGAAGAAGGCCTTGGTTTTCGGCGTGATCGCCGCTTCGAGCTTGTCCAGATCGATCGTCCAGCCGCGATTGCCGTGGTCGAGCTGGACGAAGACCGGCACTGCGCCGCGCAGACCGGCCGCCGCCGGCGCATTCGGCCAGGTCGGGGACGGGATGATGACCTCGTCGCCGGGGCCGGCCACCATGGTCATGGCGATCTGGATCGCCTGCATGCCCGAGCCGCAGACGAAAAAGCGTTCCGGCGACAGCGGCCGGCCGTAGAGTTCCGATGCATAGACCGACAGCGCCTGCCTGAGCTCGGGAATGCCGCGCTGCCAGGTGTAGGTCGTCTCGCCGGCGGCAAGCGAACGTGTCGCGGCCTCGTAGATGAAGGACGGCGTCGGCGCGTCTCCCTCGCCGACCCAGAGCTGGATCACGTCGCCCGCGCCGCGCGCATATTTGGCGAGTTCGACGATGCCGCTCGCGGGCGCGCCCGAGGCTTCCGGGCGCAGCGTCTCGATGAGGGAAGTGGTCATGGAACCCCGTCTGGGAATGGTGTCATCGACACCATAGCGGCCCGCGAGACCGGATTCTCATGAAAATCACCACATTCTGTCATCAGCGATGGCGATGGGCGGCGGTCCAGGCAACCCGCAATCACGGCCTTTGTTTGGCCCGGAACCTCTTGCTATAAGCGCCGGACGAAAAAGACTCTCAGGGTGACAGCGTGCGGCGCTTCTTCGCGATTTTTCCGGTCATGGTGGCGGCACTCGCGGTCGGTGGCTGCAACACATCCGGCAGCCTGTTCGGCGGCGGCCAGACGACCCAGCCGGCCGTGGCCCCGCAGCAACAGGGCGTCGGATCGACGGCCCATACCGCCCTGTTTGGTGCTCCACAGGTCGAGAGCAGGCCGGCCGATTTCAGCCATTGCCCGCGGATCGAGATACGCGACGGCTCCAATGTCTGGCGGCAGGGCGGCGAGGGCCCGCTGGAGCTGCGCTATCAGGCGACGATCATGGAACTTGCGCGCGAGTGCCGGGTGGACGGGCAGATGATGACCGTCCGCGTCGGCGTCGAGGGACGGGTACTCACCGGCCCGAAGGGTGAGGGCGGCCGGTTGACGCTGCCGATCCGCATCGCCGTGACGCAGGGCCTGTCGAACCCGGTCTGGACGCGGCTCTACCAGGTCCCGATCGACGTTCCTGCCGGCTCGCCGAGCGTCTCCTTCACGCAGGTCGAGGAGCAGGTGCAGTTCCAGCTCCCCCCCGAGGCTGGCGACCTGGCCCGCTACATCATCTTCGTCGGCTTCGACAACCAGGCGGCTCAGCCCGAGCGGCAGCGCCGCGGGCGGGCGCGCACCGCGCAGCGCTGAGCTCGCAAAAGCAGCCTGGCGGCAGCGGTTGACAGGCGTCGGAGAGCCATGGCTGGCTCGCTCGCCTTGTCGTCGCGGAGCCCGCCATGTTCGCCTGGACCGACCTTGCAACCTATGTCGCCGTCGTCGCGCTGCTGTTCCTGATCCCCGGGCCAGCGGTCCTTCTGACGTTGGCCCGGTCGATCTCGGGCGGCCCGCGCGCGGGCATCGCGACAGGCTTCGGGATTGCGGCGGGTGATGCCGCCCATACGCTGATGGCGGTCGTTGGCCTCTCGGCCATCCTGATGACCTCGGCGCTCGCCTTCGACATCGTCAAGTATCTGGGTGCGGCCTACCTGATCTATCTCGGCGTCCGTTCGGTGCTGGAGCGCTCAGGCGGCGGGTTCGACCTGCCGAACGTCAAGCCGCTCTCTGGCGTGGTCGTCTTCCGGCAGGCGTTCCTGACCGAAATCCTCAATCCGAAGACGGCGCTGTTCTTCCTGTCCTTCCTGCCGCAATTCGTCGATCCCGCGCGGGGCTCGGTCTCGCTGCAACTGCTCGTCCTCGGCGCCATTTTTGTCGTCATGAGCATGGCCTATACGTCCTTGCTCGCCTGGGTGGCCGGTTCCTTCGCCGGTTTCCTCAAGCGCAACGGGGCGATCGCGCGCTGGCAGAACAAGGTCGTCGGGGGGATCTACATGGCTCTGGGTTTGCAGCTGGCCTTGCAAGAGCGGCGCTGAACTTGCCCCCTGCCCGCAGGCGCGCTGCCTCTGCCCGAAACCTCGCCAGTCCTGCCCACAAGCTCGCCTTGACTTCGCCGCACGATCCCGCCATTCGAAAGGCGTGTCATGCAAGCCCGGCGGGAGAGTCCGGGTGGTCTTTTTATTTGAGATCTCCCGGCGCCGAAGGAGCAACGGCCCCGGAACCTCTCAGGCAAAGTGGACCGCCGGGGGAATGGCATTCTGGAAAGTGGCCGGGCGTCCAAACCCGGCCCACCGACGGAGTAAGCGGTCAGGCATCCGTACGCCTGCCGTGAATCTCTCAGGTCCTGCGACAGAGGGGCGCGAGCGGGCGACAAGCCCGCGTATCGGACGTGTTCGGCTTGCCCGGACGCATTCGCGCGCCGGAGTGCAGGACAAATGGGCGAGCCCCAGACCGGACCCTTGCTGAAGACCCAGCTCCATGCCCTTCATGTGGAGCTCGGCGCCAAGATGGTGCCCTTCGCCGGCTACGACATGCCGGTACAGTATCCGACCGGTGTGCTGACCGAGCACAACTGGACGCGCGAGCATGCCGGGTTGTTCGACGTCAGCCATATGGGCCAGGCCATGCTCGTTGCCGCGGACGGCTCCCATGCGACCGTCGCTGCCGCGTTGGAGGCGCTGGTTCCCGCCGACATTCTCAATCTTGGTTTCGGCCAGCAGCGCTACACGCAGCTCCTCAACGCCGAGGGCGGCATTCTTGATGATCTGATGGTCACACGGTCGACCGATGCCAAGGACGATGGCGGACTGATGCTGATCGTCAATGCCGCCTGCAAGGACGCCGACTATGCTCATGTTGCTGCGCACCTGCCTCAGGGGGTCACGCTGGCGCCGATGCCGGAACGGGCGTTGATCGCGCTGCAGGGACCGGAGGCTGCCGCGGTTCTGGCCGATCGCGTCCGCGGCGCGTCCGACATGAAGTTCATGGCCGCGCGTTCGTCGGAATTCGACCAGACCATTGACCTTGCTATCTCGCGGTCCGGCTATACCGGCGAAGATGGCTACGAGTTGTCGATCCCCGCCAAGAGCGCCGTGGCCGTCTGGAGCGCCCTGCTTGCCGATCCGCGCGTCAAGCCGATCGGCCTCGGCGCGCGCGACAGCCTCAGGCTGGAGGCCGGGCTCTGCCTCTACGGCCACGACATCGACACCACCACCTCGCCCGTCGAGGCGGGCCTCACCTGGTCGATCCAGAAGCGCCGCCGCGCCGAGGGCGGTTTCCCGGGTGCCGCGCGGGTTCAGCAAGAGCTCGCCGAGGGCGCCCCGCGCCTGCGTGTGGGCATCCTCCCGGACGGCCGGGCTCCGGCCCGCGAAGGGACCGTCATCAAAGCTGCCGACGGCACCGCCATCGGCACCGTCACGTCCGGCGGCTTCGGCCCGACCGTCAATGGCCCGCTCGCCATGGGTTATGTGAATCGCCGCTTCGCCGAGCCCGGCACGCCGGTTCTGCTCGAGGTTCGCGGCAAGGACCTTCCCGCGAAGGTCGTCACCATGCCTTTCGCCCCGCACCGCTATTTCCGCGGCTGATCCTCAACGACACACCTTCAGGGGAACTCACATGGCCATCGTCAAATACACCAAGGACCACGAATACATCCGTATCGACGGCGATGTCGGCACCGTCGGCATCTCGCATTACGCCCAGGAGCAGCTCGGCGACGTCGTGTTCGTGGAACTTCCGGCCGCCGGCAAGAGCTTCACGAAGGGCGACAGCGCCGCCGTGGTCGAGAGCGTCAAGGCCGCTTCCGACATCTATGCGCCGGTCTCCGGCGAGGTGACCGCCGCCAATCCCGACCTTGAAGGCGCGCCGGCGACCGTCAACGACGACCCGGCCGGCAAGGGCTGGTTCTTCAAGATCAAGATCGCCAACCCCTCCGAGCTCGACGGGCTGATGGACGAGGCCGCCTACAAGGCCTTCCTCGACACGCTCTGACACTGCCTGAACCATCACCAGCCCGCTGACGCGGGTACCCTCGCCCGCAAGGGGAGAGGGTTTGGAGCCAAGCCCCCATGCGCTACCTGCCGCTGACCCCCGAAGACCGCACCGACATGCTCCAGCGCGTCGGTGTCGGCTCCGTCGACGACCTGTTCGCCAATGTCCCGAAGGGCAAGCTGCTCAAGGGCCTGGTCGACCTGCCGCGCTCGAAGGGCGAGTTGGAAGTCGAGCGGATCATGGGCGCCATCGCGGCCGAGAACATCTCGGCCTCCGAGGTGCCCTTCTTCGTCGGAGCGGGCGCCTACAAGCACCATGTGCCGGCAACCGTCGACCACCTCATCCAGCGCTCGGAATTCCTGACCAGCTACACGCCCTACCAGCCGGAAATCGCGCAGGGCACGCTTCAGTATCTGTTCGAATTCCAGACGCAGGTGGCCATGCTGACCGGCATGGAGGTGGCCAATGCCTCCATGTATGACGGCTCGACGGGAGCCGCCGAGGCCGTGCTGATGGCCCATCGCGTCACGAAGCGGCGCAAGGCGATCCTCTCCGGCAACCTGCATCCGCACTATCGCGACACGATCGAGACCCTGTCGCGCATGGCCTCCGACGAACTGGTCGCACTGGCGCCCAATCCGGACGATGCGAGCGCCGACCTCAAGGCTGTCGCCGCCGCCATCGACGCCGAGACCTCCTGCATCGTCATCCAGACGCCGGATGTCTTTGGCAACCTGCACGATCTCACCGCCATCGCGAAGAAGGCGCAGGACGCCGGCGCGCTGCTGATCGCAGTCGTCACTGAAGCGGTTTCGCTCGGCGCCGTCACCTCGCCCGGCGAGATGGGCGCCGACATCGTGGTGGCCGAGGGCCAGTCCATCGGCGTCGGCCTGAATTTCGGCGGCCCCTATGTCGGCCTGTTCGCGACCAAGCAGAAATATGTCCGGCAGATGCCCGGTCGTCTCTGCGGCGAGACGGTGGATGCCGAGGGCAAGCGTGGCTTCGTGCTGACGCTCTCCACCCGCGAGCAGCATATCCGCCGCGAGAAGGCGACCTCCAACATCTGCACCAATTCCGGCCTGATGTGCCTGGCCTTCACCGTCCACATGACGCTGCTCGGTGAGGCGGGCCTCCGGAAGCTTGCCACGGTCAACCACGCCAATGCCTGCGACCTCGCGGACCGTCTGGCTGACCTGACCGACGTGGATGTCCTGAACAGGAGCTTCTTCAACGAATTCGCCATCCGGGTGCCGGGCGATGCCGCCAAGGTCATCGAGAAGATGGCGAAGAAGGGCGTGCTGGCCGGTGTGCCCGCCTCGCGGCTCTGGCCGAAGGCAAAGGCGCTGAAGGGCGTGATCCTCGTCGCCAACACCGAAGTGAACACCGACGACGACCGCGCAGCCTTCGTGGCGGCGCTGGAATCGAGCATCTGAGGAGCGGGACGATGACCATGAACAACCAGGGCCGCCCCTCCGCCGCCGGCGAGGCCGGAGCCGCTGCCGCCCACCCGACCTTCACCGGCAACAAGGCGCTGCAGATCGAGGAAGCGCTGATCTTTGAGATCGGCCGCCCGGAGGTCACCGGCGTCGACATGCCCGAGCCGAAGAAGGTGAAGTCCCGCCTCGGCAAGCTCGACCGCAAGGCGCCCATCGGCCTGCCCGGCCTCGCCGAGCCGGAGACCATGCGCCACTATGTGAGGCTCTCCTCGAAGAACTTCGGCATCGATACCGGGCTGTTCCCGCTCGGCTCCTGCACGATGAAGCACAATGCCCGCCTCAACGAGAAGATGGCGCGGCTGCCCGGCTTCGGCGACATCCACCCGCTCCAGCCGGTCTCGACCGTGCAGGGCGCACTGCAGATCATCGACACGCTGGCGCATTACCTGAAGGAACTGACCGGCATGCCGGCGGTGGCCATGAGCCCCAAAGCCGGCGCCCATGGCGAGCTCGCCGGCATGATGGCGATCAAGGCCGCGCTGGAGGCCAAGGGACAGGGCCACCGCAAGGTGGTGCTGGTGCCGGAATCCGCCCACGGCACCAACCCCGCCACCGCCGCCCTCATCGGCTTCGAGGTGAAGTCGGTGCCGGCCAATGTCGACGGCACCGTCCATGTCGCCGACGTCAGGGCGGCGCTGACGCCCGACGTCGCGGCGATTATGCTGACCAACCCCAACACCTGCGGCATCTTCGAGAAGGAGATCGTCGAGATCGCCAGGGCGATCCACGCCAACGGCTCCTATTTCTACTGTGACGGCGCCAATTTCAACGCCATCGTCGGCAAGGCCCGGCCGGGCGACCTTGGCGTCGATGCCATGCACATCAACCTGCACAAGACCTTCTCGACCCCCCATGGCGGCGGCGGGCCTGGCGCGGGCCCCGTGGTGCTCTCCGAGCGGCTGGCGGCCTTCGTGCCCTATCCCTTCGTGCGCGTCGGCAAGGGCTTCTCGCTGGTCGAGGAGGGCGGCAGGCTGGAGGAGGGCGAGCAGCCCTTCGGCCGCATGTCGGCCTTCCACGGCCAGATGGGCATGTTCACCCGCGCCTTGGCCTACATGCTCTCCCACGGGTCGGACGGCATGAGGCAGGCGTCGGAGGATGCCGTGCTCAACGCCAACTATATCCGCGCCTCGCTGTCGGACCTGATGAGCCTGCCCTTCGGCGACCAGCCGTGCATGCACGAGGCGCTGTTCGACGACGACTGGCTGAAGAACACCGGCGTCGCCACCCTCGATTTCGCGAAAGCCATGATCGACGAGGGCTATCACCCCATGACCATGTATTTCCCGCTCGTCGTCCATGGCGCCATGCTGATCGAGCCGACCGAGTCGGAATCGAGAGCCTCGCTCGACCTGTTCATCGCGACCCTGCGCGACCTCGCCATGTCAGCGAAGCGCGGCGAGGTTGACCGCTTCAAGGGCGCGCCCTACCACGCCCCGCGTCGCCGCCTCGACGAGACGCGGGCCGCCCGTAACCCGGTTCTGCGCTGGACGAAGCCGGCCCCTTATGCGGAGGCGGCGGAGTAGTCCGCCGCCTTACCGCACCGGCAAGGCCCGCTCGCAGCGCATGTAGATGTGGGTCGAGCCCTGCAGGGCGATCGAGAGCCGGTCGGGAGACACCTGCCGGAACCGGATGCTGCCCTGGTCGACGCCCGTCTCGCCCTCGCCCCGGCAGCGCCCGCTGGCGGCCAGCGTGCCGTCCGCCGCCCGCTGGAATCGCCTGAAGCTGCAACTTGCGGCGAAGAATTCCACTGCTCGCGCCTCTACGCGGACGCGGCCATCGTCGGTCTCCTCGGTGCAGGAGCGGGCCTCGTAGCCCCAGGTGCCGTGCATGGTCGCGGGGAGGGCGGCCGGCGCGTTCTGCGCAAGAGCCGGCAGGGGCAGAAGCAGGAGGGTGGCAGCAAGGACAGGGCGGATCATGGCGGGTCCGGTTTGCGTGGGTTGATCGATCTTCTCGGGCGCGACGGTTTCAACCCTGTGCCGCTGGTTACCATTGATCCGGTCTGTTCCGTCGCGTGTGAAACACACGCAGGACTTCCACCCGGCCGTCGCGCAGCCGGTAGGGAACGACATAGGGCAGGCCGGGGACCGACCACTCCCTCACATCCGTGCGGTGCGTGGCCCGCCCGATCGACGGGCGATCGGCGATCCTGCGGAATGTCTCGATCAGCCTGCGGGCAACCGCCGCCGCGGCATCAGGGTTCTCGCGGGCGATGAAGGCTCTCAGTTCCACGAGATCGATCACGGCAGCCGGCGTCAGGACATAGCGGCTCATGCGCCGAACGGACGCAGATCGGGCTCCGGCGCGGGGCCTTCGTCATCGCGCCCCCAGCGCGACAGCCAGCCTTCCGTGGCCTGCTGCGAAATCATCGCGCCCGCATCGGCCTCCCGGACGGCGTCGTCGATCGCCGCGACGTAGCTCCTGTGCTCGGCGACATAGCTCTCCACTGCTTCCTTGACGATGAACGCCTTCGACCGTCGGGTCGCCTTGGCGAGCGCCTCGAGGTCGTCACGGAGACTATCGGGCAAGCGGACCGACAGGGGGACAGACGAGGTCATGGCAATCCTCCATTGTCATACAATGTAGCGCAGATCGCTACGGCTCGCCATCAACGCCGTTCCACCCTTGCCTTTCCGGCCCTTTTCCCCCTAAGAGACCGCATGCGCGCCTTTCGCACCGTTTCGCGAATTACCGGCCCGGCCTCCTGAAGGCCGCGCCCGTCTGCGCGCGCCCGGAGGTCCGGGGTTCCTGACAACCCGACCCGAAGCCTGCGGCTCCTGCCGCCTTTCCCGGCCGATCATCCCATGTCCGACACCGCCAAGCCCGCGTCCGATGTCTTCGACTATTCGAAGACGCTGCTCCTGCCCGAGACGCCGTTCCCCATGCGGGCCGGCCTCCCCGAGAAGGAGCCGCAGATCCTCAAGAGCTGGGAGGACATGGACCTCTATGGGCGCCTGCGCCGCCTCGCCAAGGGCCGCGACCGCTTCGTGCTCCACGACGGCCCGCCCTATGCCAACGGCCACCTGCACATCGGCCACGCGCTCAACAAGATCCTGAAAGACATGGTGACGAAGTCGCAGCAGATGCTCGGCTTCGACAGCGACTACGTGCCCGGCTGGGACTGCCACGGCCTGCCGATCGAGTGGAAGATCGAGGAGGAATATCGCGCCAAGGGCAAGAACAAGGACGACGTGCCGGTCGTCGAGTTCCGACAGGAATGCCGCGCCTTCGCCACCCGCTGGCTGAACGTCCAGCGCGAGGAGTTCAGGCGGCTCGGCGTCGTCGGCGACTGGGCCAACCCCTACCAGACCATGACCTTCCATGCCGAGGCGCAGATCGCCGAGGAGCTGATGAAGTTTGCGGCGAGCGACCAGCTCTATCGCGGGTCGAAGCCGGTCATGTGGTCGGTGGTCGAGAAGACCGCGCTGGCGGAAGCGGAGGTCGAGTATCACGACCATACCAGCGACATGGTGTGGGTGGCGTTTCCGGTGGTCCGGGGTAGCGAGATCACAGCTTGGTCGTCGATCGTAATCTGGACTACGACGCCTTGGACTATCCCCGGCAACCGAGCCATCTCGTTTTCCAGCCGCATCTCTTATGGTCGCTACAAGGTAACGGCTGCCGCTGAGAACAACTGGGCGAAGGTAGGTGCTACGTACATCCTCGCCGACAAACTGGCCGCCGACGTATTCAAGGCTGCAAAGGTCGAGGGGTTCGAGCGACTTTACGATGTCGACTCACGGGAACTGGCGCAGGTGGTCTGCGCCCATCCCCTCCGCGACTATGGCTACGATTTCGACGTCCCTCTCCTCGACGGCGACCATGTCACCGACGATGCCGGCACCGGGTTCGTCCACACCGCGCCCGGCCACGGTCGCGAGGACTATGACGTTTGGACCAGCAGCTTCGGTCCCAAGAGCGGCTTGGTCCACTTTGACGGTCAGCGAGCGGCGTTCGTGCTCAATGCTACCGGCCGAGTGTTCGACACCCGCATCCCCTACACGGTCGATGGCGACGGCCGCTACACCAAGGAAGCGCCCGGTTTCGAGGGCCGTCAGGTCATCACCGACAAGGGCGAGAAGGGCGACGCCAATCAGGCGGTCATCGACGCGCTGGTGGCAACGGGCAATCTCGTCGCACGCGGCAGGCTGAAGCACCAGTACCCGCATTCCTGGCGCTCCAAGAAGCCCGTCATCTTCCGCAACACGCCCCAGTGGTTCATCGCCATGGACAAGCCGATCACCGATCGGGGCATCGACTATCTCTATCCCGGAGAGGTCAAAGTCGGCGATGGGCACTTGCAGCGGAAGGTCGACACCCTCCGCTTCCGCGCGCTGAAGGCCATTTCCGATACGCAATGGGTGCCTGAATCCGGTGAGAACCGTATCCGCGGCATGATCGAGAACCGCCCGGACTGGGTGGTCTCGCGCCAGCGCGCCTGGGGCGTGCCGATCGCCGTCTTCGTCAACAAGGACTCGGGAGAAATCCTCAAGGACGAGAGCGTCAACCTGCGCATCAACGAGGCTTTCCGGCAGGAGGGCGCGGATGCCTGGTTCAAGGCCGGCGCCAAGGAGCGCTTCCTCGGCCCGCAATACCAGGCCGACGCCTACGACAAGGTCGACGACGTGCTCGACGTCTGGTTCGATTCCGGCTCCACCCACGCCTTCACGCTGGAGCGCCCGCAGGACTTCCCGAATTTCGCCGGCCTGAAGCGCAAGGTCGACGGCGGCGCCGACACGGTCATGTACCTCGAGGGTTCCGACCAGCATCGCGGCTGGTTCCATTCATCGCTGCTGGAGAGCTGCGGTACGCGCGGCCGCGCGCCCTACGACGTGGTGCTGACCCACGGCTTCGTGCTCGACGGCGACGGCCGCAAGATGTCGAAATCGCTCGGCAATACGGTGGCGCCGCAGGACGTGATCAAGCAGTCCGGCGCGGATATCCTGCGCCTCTGGGTGGCGGCTTCCGACTATTCGGACGACCTCAGGATCGGCAAGGAAATCCTCCAGACCACCTCGGACGCCTATCGCAAGCTGCGCAACACCATCCGCTGGATGCTGGGTGCGCTGGCGCACCATGACGGCACGGCGCTGCCGGCGATCGGCGACCTGCCTGAGCTGGAGCGGCTGATGCTGCACCGGCTGGCCGAACTGTCGCCCGCGATCCACGAGGCCTACAGGACCTACGACTACAAGAAGGTCTTCGCGCTGTTGACGCAGTTCATGAATGTCGATCTCTCCGCCTTCTATTTCGACATCCGCAAGGACCGGCTCTACTGCGATCCCGTCTCCTCGTCCGGGCGCAAGGCGACACTGGCGGTGATCGAGGAGGTGTTCCGCGCGGTTGCGACCTGGCTCGCGCCGGTCCTCTCCTTCACCTCGGAAGAGGCCTGGTGGGACCGCTATGGTCGCGACGGCTCGGTGCATCTCGCCGGCTTCTACGAGGCGCCGGCGGCGTGGCTCGATCCCGGCCTGGACGCCCGCTGGGAGAAGATCCGCAAGGTCCGCCGCGTCGTCACCGGCGCGCTGGAGGTGGAGCGCGCGGCCAAGCGCATGGGCTCGTCGCTGGAGGCCGCGCCGCTGGTCTATGTCGCCGATGCCGACCTGCTGGCGGCGCTGGGCGGCATTGACCTCGCAGAGGTGGCGATCACCTCGGGGGCGACGGTCGCGGCCGGCGACGGGCCTACCGACGCCTTCCGGGCCGACGACGTCAAAGGCATCGCGGTGGTCCCGCAGAAGGCCGTGGGCGTCAAATGTGCGCGCTCGTGGAAGTATTTCGACCCTGTCACGGCCGATCCGGACTTCCCGGACATCACGCCGCGCGATGCTACGGCCATGCGCGAGTGGAAGCAGCGCCACGTGATGTGAAGCGGGGTCTCGGCAGGGGCGGAGGGGCGGCTTTCGCTTGCCTCCGCTCCACCCGGTCTTTCCCTTAAGCGTGAACACGTGGGGGCAAAGACCGATCCGCGCTGGTTTCATCCATGCGACAATGAAGGATCGGATTCGGGAGCGCCCATGCCGCGGGGCAAAGGATGGATTCAGGGCCTGCCGCTGGCAAAGGTGGCGGAGGGTGAAGGCACCCGCTTCGCCGTCGTGTCCTTCGTCCAGCGCGGCTCACGCATGATCGCCGAGGACGTCCATTATCTCGATACCTTCGAGCAGGGCCAGGTCGTGGCAAAATTCATCGCAGCGCGGCGGCCCGGCGTCCTGCTTCTCTCGGTATCGCCTTCGCTCGAGGACGAGGATCCTGAGATCGTCGTCCTCGAACAGATCGGCGCCGGATTGGCGAGCGCCACCGCAACGGTGCACTAGAGCATTTTCAAGCGAAGCGGATACCGGTTCACGCCAAGAAAATGCGATATGACAAAAGCTTAGAGCGTTTCCGCGATTCCAGGAAAAGCGGAAGCGCCCCAGAGATCGAGGCGGCGCCGCGGACGGCGCCACTGTCGGTCCGGCTCAGGCCAGCTTCAGCTCGTCGGCCGACTGCTTGCCGGTGCGGCGGTCGGTGGCGAGCTCGTAGCTCACCTGCTCGCCCTCGCGCAGGTCGTTCAGGCCTGCACGCTGGACGGCGGAGACGTGGACGAACACGTCCTTGCCGCCGTCGGACGGCTGAATGAAGCCGTAGCCCTTCTGGGGGTTGAACCACTTAACGGTCCCGGTCGCCATGGAATGCTCCTCGATGTTTGGCGGTGGAGGGAGGTGTCAGGCAGCCCGTCGCCGGGGCTGAGGACGCTGGTGACGCTGGGGCGGGCGCGGTTCGGCACGCGCCCCGGCGGGCAGGGGAGAACCGACCACGGTGAGCTGAACCCGCGTCAGCCGCTCGATGGCGGTGAGGTAGGTGCGCTCGCTCGGGTCGCAGAAGGCGAAGGCGATGCCGGTCCGGCCGGCCCGGCCGGTGCGGCCGATGCGGTGGACATAGCTTTCGGGTTCGTTCGGGAGCTCGTAGTTGATGACATGCGTCACCTCGGCCACGTCGATGCCGCGGGCGAACAGATCGGTCGCCACCAGCACCCGGCAATCGCCGGCCTTGAAGGCGGCGAGCGCGCGCTGGCGGGCGTTCTGGCTTTTGTTGCCGTGGATGGCATCGGCCGAGTGGCCGCTCTTGGCGAGCAGGCCGGCGAGCTTGTTGGCGCCATGCTTGGTGCGGGTGAAGACGACCACGCGGGCGAGCGCCGGGTCGGCTAGCAGCTTCTCGAGCAGCGCCTTCTTGTCGGGCGTCTGGACGTGGAACACCTGCTGGTCGATCGCCTCGACGGTGACGACTTCCGGCGTCACTTCGACGCGCATCGGCTCCCACAGCATGTCGCGGGCGAGCTTGGCGACTTCTTTCGGCATGGTCGCCGAGAACAGCATCGACTGGCGCTGCTCGGGCAGGCGCGAGACGATCTTCTTGACGTCGTGGATGAAGCCCATGTCGAGCATGCGGTCGGCCTCGTCGAGAACGAGGTGGGTGACCGTGTCGAGGCGCACGTAACCCTGGTTGATCAGGTCGAGCAGGCGACCGGGGGTCGCCACCAGGATGTCGATGCCGCGCGCCAGCGCCTGAACCTGCGGGTTCTGGCCGACGCCGCCGAAGATCACGGCGTGCCTGAGGCGGGTGTGCTTCGACATGCGTTCGACGCTGTCGAAGATCTGCAGCGCCAGTTCGCGCGTCGGCGCCAGCACCAGCGCGCGCACGCCCTTGGTCGGCATGCGGACGGGGTCGTCGAGCAGATGGTGCAGGATCGGCAGTGCGAAGGCAGCGGTCTTGCCGGTGCCGGTCTGGGCGATGCCGATCAGGTCGTAGTCTTCAAGAAGGTGGGGGATGGCCTTGGCCTGGATCGGCGTCGGGCGGGTGAAGTTCGCGTCGGAGAGGGAACGCAGAAGCGGCTCGGCAAGCCCGAGCTCTGCAAAAGTCTGATTGTTCAAGAAGGTTGGTCTTTCAATCCTACCGGAAACGCCCCTGGCGTTCTCCAGTCTCGAAGTCACGAACCGCGCGCCGGGCGGATCAGACGGAGTTGTCGCACCGGATCTCCGGTTGTCGACGCCCGGTACAAAACTTGAGGCGGCGCAGCGCAGTCACGACGATGATTGCATCATACATGCGGTAACGTCAGGGGTCCGTCAAGCCCAAGTACGAAATTTAGACCTCGAAAGTCGGCGAATAATTCCAAGTCTTGTCGAGAACTTCTCCAAAACCCGCTGTTCTCAATGAAATTCTTCCAAATCGAAGCAAGATACCCCGCGCGGCTGCTGCCAATGTTTCGGCAGGCGCCCGGGGGCGGGCATGGGGGCGTGTCGCGCCTGTCGGTCGGACCAATTGCCGCATCCCTCGCGGCTGACTACTGAAGAGGCGAAGCAGCGGACATCGCTCCGTTGCGCATCGGGAGGTTCCTCATGACCACGACCAGCCGCCAGATCGTCCTCGCCAGCCGGCCCCATGGCGAGCCGACCGCTGCCAACTTCGACATCGTCGACACGCCGCTGGCCGTGCCCGGCCCCGACCAGGTGCTCCTGAAGATCCGCTATCTCTCGCTCGACCCCTACATGCGCGGGCGCATGAGCGATGCGAAGTCCTACGCGGCTCCGGTGCCGATCGGCGGCGTGATGGAGGGCGGCACCGTCGCCGAGGTTGTCGCCTCCAACAGCGAACGCTTCCGCCCCGGCGACATCGTCCTGTCCCATTCCGGCTGGCAGAGCCATGCCGTCGCCGACGCCAAGGACCTGCGCAAGGTCGACCCGGGCGCCGGGCCGATCTCGACCGCGGTGGGCGTGCTCGGCATGCCAGGCATGACCGCCTATACCGGGCTGCTCACCATCGGCCAGCCGAAGGCCGGCGAGACGGTCGTCGTCGCCGCGGCCACTGGCCCGGTCGGCTCGGCGGTCGGACAGATCGCGAAGATCAAGGGTGCGCGGGCGGTCGGCATCGCCGGCGGGGCCGACAAGGTGAAGGCGCTCACGGAAGAGTTCGGCTTCGATGTCGGGCTCGACCACCGTTCGCCGACCTTCAAGGCCGACCTCAAGGCGGCCTGCCCCAATGGCATCGACGTCTATTTCGAGAATGTCGGCGGCCACGTCTTTGACGCCGTGATGCCGCTGCTCAACTTCTTCGCGCGCATCCCGGTCTGCGGCGTCATCGCCCAGTACAACGCCACCGCGCTGCCGGACGGTCCGGACCGCCTGCCGCTGATCATGCGTGACGTGCTGACCAAGCGCCTCACGCTCCGCGGCTTCATCGTCCGCGACTTTGCCGATCAGTCGCGGGATTTCTTCCGCGACATGAGCCAGTGGATCGCAGAGGGCAAGGTGAAGTATCGCGAGGACGTTGTGGACGGGCTCGACAAGGCGCCGGAGGCCTTCATAGGTCTGTTGAAGGGCCGGAACTTCGGCAAGCTGGTCGTGAAGGTCGGCTGACGGCTCACGCGGCCCAGGGATCGACGACAGTCAGCTCCGGGACGCGGAAGTCCCGGACATTGCGGGTCGCGAGGGCGCCGTCGAAGCGCAGTGCGGTGGCGGCGATCATGGCATCGATCGTCGCCAGGGGCTGCCCCTGTCTTGCCGACAGGCCGCGAATTTCGCCGAAGATGAGGGCGGCGTCGCGATCGAACGGGTAGATGCGGCCTTCAAGGCGTTCCAGCCAGGCGTTCAGGTTGATCTCCAGGCGCATGGCGCGCTCCTGCGGCCTGATCCTCGCGATGCCGTAGGACAATTCCGCGATGCAGACGGACGCAGTGGAAAGCTCGTTCTGGCGCCGTTCGAGCCAGGCCATGACATGCGGATCGGGGTCCCGCCGCATTGTTTCGGCGATCACTTTGGTGTCGAGCAGGATCAAAGATCGAATTCGCGAACCTTCTCGATCCACCCCTCCTTGATGACCGCCTCGAGATCGACGTCGACCGCATTCTCGCGCAGTCGCGCAAGGAACGCGGCCATGGTCTCGCTGTGTGTCGAGGACTGGCGCTTGTAGAGCTCGAGCGCCTGTTCCACCACCTGCGCAACCGTCCGCCTCTCGCGCGCAGCCAGTTCATGCGCCAGGTCCCGCGCGCGGGCGGAGCGGACAGAGAGTTGAGGTTCGGCCATCGGCGCCTCCAGTTCGTCTGGAAGCGCCGAAAATGCGCCTGATGGCAGTTGATGGCAAGTGCCATCTACGTCGGATGCTTATCCTGGACCAGCAGCTTTCGCCCATGGCACGCGCAACGTCGGCGCTCACACCGGCGCTGTCGGAGCGGCGAGGTCGTTCTCCGGGATCTCATGGTCGGCCGGTCCGAAGGGCATGCCGGCGTTTTCGGCAAGGCTGGCGACGGCCGCCGCGACACCGCCCTCGCCATGCGGGATGCCGAGCGCCTTCAGCGCCATCTCGATGGCGGCGAGAGAACCGATCACCATGGGCGCGTTGACATGGCCCATATGGGCGATCCGGAAGGCCTTGCCGGACAGGTCGCCGATGGCCGAGCCGAGCGTCACACCGCAGATCTTCTGGGCATAGGCGGCGATCGCCTCGGAATCGGCGCCGTTGACCAGCACCGGCGTGACCGAACAGGCGCGCTGCGCGGGGTCGACGACGTTGCAGGAGAGGACCTGGCCCTCGGCCCAGCGGCCGACAGCGGCATGGGTTGCTGCCGCCAGCAGGGAATGGCGGCGCCAGACGGCGTCGAGCCCCTCCTCGAGGATCATGTCGAGCGCGGCGCGCAAGGCGAACAGCAGGTGCTCGGGCGGCGTGCCGCAATATTTCATGTAGTGCTGCTCGCCCTGCCGGGCGGTCCAGTCCCAGTAGAGCGTCTTCATGTCCGCCGTCTCGTGGGCCTTGTGGGCCTTGTCGTTGGCGGCGACGAAGGCAAGGCCCGGCGGCGTCATCAGGCCCTTCTGCGAGGCCGACATGGCGACGTCGATGCCCCAAGCGTCCATCTCGAAGGGCATGCAGGCGAGCGAGGCAACGCCGTCCACCATGAACAGGGCGGGGTGGCCGGCGGCATCGATGGCCTTGCGCACTGCCTTGACGCCGTTGGCGACGCCGGAGGCCGTGTCGATCTGCACCATCAGGATGGCCTTGATCGCGTGCTCCTTGTCGCGCCGCAGCCGCTCCTCGACCCCGGCCGGATCGATCGAGGCGCGCCAGGAGCCTTCCATCACCTCGACATCGGCGCCCATGAAGGCGGCCATCTGGCCCCAGCCGATGGCGAAGCGGCCGCTTGCCAGAACCAGCACCTTGTCGCCGCGCGACAGCACGTTGGAGATCGCCGCCTCCCAGCCACCATGACCGTTGGCCGCGTAGATGTACGTGCGTGCGCGCGTGCGGAAGATGCGCTGCAGGTCGCCGAGCAGGCTGTCGGTCAGCGAGACCATGGGTCCCGAATAGATCTCCTCGGCCGGGCGGATCATCGCCTGCAGCACGCGGTCTGGAATGTTGGTGGGGCCGGGAATGGCAAGCAGGGAGCGGCCGTTGGCGACAGTCATGGGTGGTCCTTCAGGCCCTCGGGCGATGGTGCTTCACCGGGTAGCCGCTGGCCGCGGGCGGCGCAATATGGGGCAGGGCGCGGCTGCCACGCCTCGTGGGCTTGTCATCGTGCCAGATGGCTGCCGGCCCGGGGCTCAGGGCGCGCCGTGTTTCGCGACCAGGTCTGCGGGCAGGGCGATACCCGTCGCCGCTGCCTTCTGGCGCAGGGCGAGCCGCCGCTGTCCCGGAAGCCGCGCGCCGGCCTGCGCCTCGATTGCGCCGGCCAGCGCGGAGATGCGTTCGCCGAAGCCGGAATGGCCGAAGCCGGCGGGATCGACCGCAAGGATGGTCTGCCCCGTACCGGGGGGCGGCCCCTTGTCGTCGAGAAACGACGAGGCCTCAAAGGCGAGATGCGCGCCGGTGAGCGCGGCGGCCAGCACCTCGACCATCAGCGCCAGCGCGGCGCCCTTCGGGCCGCCGAGCGCCACCATCGTGCCCCTCAGCGCCTTGGCCGCGTCCGTCGTCGGGTTGCCGTCCGTGTCCAGCGCCCAGCCTTCCGGGATCGGCTCGCCCTTCTGGGCGGCCGCCACGATGTTGCCGCGCGCCACCGTCGACAAGGCCAGATCGATGACGATGGCGGGGCGGCCGGGCAGGGGGCAGGCGAAGGCGATGGGATTGGTGCCATAGACGGCCTTCGTGCCGCCCGCCGGCGCGATGGCCTCCGGCGTGTTGGCGAAGAACAGGGCGATGAGGCCTTTGTCGGCCAGTGCCTCGACATGGGCGCCGAGCGCCCCGGCATGGTTGGAGCGCGCGATCGCCGCCGCGGCGATGCCGGTCTCGGCAGCGATGCCGGGCAATTCCTTCAGCGCGAGGTCGACGGCCGGATAGGCGAACCCATTGGCGGCGTCGACCATCAGGGTCGCTACCCTCACGCGCTTCGCGGTGGGGATGGCCTTGCCGTCGATCTTGCCGCTGTTCAGCATCACCAGATAGGTCGGTATGCGCGACAGGCCATGGCCTTTCAGCCCCTCAGACTCGGCCCGCACCAGCGCCGCCGCCACAGAAGCCGCGGCATCCGCACTCGCGCCGTTCTCGGAGAAGATGCGGGCGACCCACGCGCGGGCAGCATCGAGCGATACAGTTGTCATCACTGTCGTTCCTTACCGGCATTGGCCTGCAGAACCCGGCGGACATTGGCCGCCGTGACCGACGACACGCGCACATTGCTCTCCGCGGTGACGCCGGCAATGTGCGGCGTCAGGATTAGGTTCGGGCAGCCGTCGAGCGGCGAGCCTGCCTTCAGCGGCTCAATCTCGAAGACGTCGAGCGCCGCGCCGCTAAGCGCGCCCGCGCGCAGGGCCGCCGCGAGCGCCGCCTCGTTGACGACCCCGCCGCGCGCCGCATTGACCAGCACCGCGCCGGTCTTCATGCCGGCGATGCGTCGGGTGTTGATGAGGTGCCGGGTCTGGTCGGTAAGCGGTACGTGGAGGCTCACCGCATCGGCCTCGCGCAGCAGCGCATCGAGTTCCACAGGCTCCGCTCCGATCCGCGCCCAGGCGGGATCATCCGCCTGCACAAAGGGATCGTGGGCGACGATGCTCATCCCGATCGCCTTCGCGCGCATCGCCGTCTCGCGGGCAATCGCCCCGAAACCGACCAGCCCCAGGACCTTGCCGTGGACCTCGCGGCCCATCAGCCGTTCGCGCGGCCAGGTGCCGGCGGCGACCGCGTCGGTTGCGAAATAGGCACCGCGCAGCAGCATCATGATCGCCGTCACCGCCCATTCGGCGACCGCGATGTCGTTGGCACCCGTTGCGGGCAGCACCACGATGCCGCGCGCCTTGCAGGAATCCACGTCGATATTGTCGAGGCCGACGCCCAGCCGGCCGATGGCCTCGAGTTTTTCGCACGTTGCGAGCAGGGCGCCTCGCACCTGCGTGCGATTGCGCACGATGAGGGCACGCGCGCCGGCCGCAAGGCGCGCCAGTTCGTCCGGCCGGTCCACCAGCCCCTTGTCGTAGGACACGGAGAAATCGCGACGGAGATCCGTGACCGCCGCCTCGTCCATAAACTCGGAGATGACGATGTCGGTCATGGCGGTTTCCTAGAGGACGAGCAGGCCGGCGACGACGATGGCGAGGATCACAGTGGTCGTGCCGAGGAAGACGACGACATGCCGCCAGCCGATGGACAGGATCGCCGTGATCGAGGTGCCGAGCCCGAGTGCCGCGATGGCGATCAGCAGGCCCGCATTGGACAGGTGCACCAGCCAGCCCTTGGCGACCGCATAGGGCGCCGCCAGCGCCGGCACGGCGGGCAGCACCGAATTGACCACCACCAGAACGAGGAAGACCAGCGCGAAGACCGGCACCGGCACCCGGGCCTCGTTGGTGTGCTGGCCCTGGCGCATGAACCACCAGCCAATGGCGAGAACCACGGGCAGCAGCAGGAACACGCGGAACAGCTTGACCACCACGGCGGTGTTGCCGACCGGGTCGGAGATCGCATAGCCGGCGCCGACCACCTGGGCCATGTCGTGGATGGTGGCCCCGAGCAGGATGCCGGTCTTCGTCGCGTCGAAGCCGAACAGGATGGCGAGCGGCGGATAGGCCAGCATCACGACGGTGGAGAGCGCGTTGGCGGCCACCACGGTGAAGGCGGTATCGGCGGCCTTGGCGGGATAGTTCGGCAGCACGGTCGTGGTGGCGAGCGTCGCCGAAGCACCGCAGACCGCGGTCGCGGCGCCCGCCAGCGCGCCGTAGCCGTCATGGACGGCGAAGCGGCGGGCGAGCCAGACGCCGCTCGCGATCGTCACTGCCATCGAGACGAGGACGAGCGCCAGCGTGCCCACCCCCAGACCCAGGATGTCACCGAAGGCGATGCGCAGGCCAAGGAGGCCGATCGCCCAGCGCAGCAGTTTCTTGACCGAGAAGGAGAGGCCGGGTTCGAACAGCGGGCGCGATGCGAACGAATGCAGGGCGATGCCGATGATCAGCGCGATCACCATGCCGGGCAGCGCCAGCCTGCCGCCGCTTGCCTGCCGCACCAGCGGCTCGGCCGCGACGGCAGCGATGGCAACGATGGAGGCGAGCGCGACTCCGGGCAGCAGGGGGCGGGCGGCCGCCGTTGCCGGCATCGTCATGGCACTGTTCCGGCTTGGCTGTAGATCACGGTCCGATAGTCCTTGCCGTCGCGGATCTCCTGCAACGCGAAGCCGAGATCGGTGAGAATGCGGCGCGAGGCAAGATTGTTTTCGCGCGTGACCGCTATGACGGGACGAATGTTTTGTCGATCGGCAAAATCCAGAACGGCCTTTGCTGCCTCCTGCGCAAAGCCCAGTCCGCGATGGTCCGGCATGACCGCGTAGCGCAGGGCCACGCCGAGGCCGTCGTCGTGCTCCCAGAGCCCGACGATGCCGGCGAAGGCGGCCGCGCCCTTTGTTCTGATCGCGAAGACCCCGTAGCCTTTTCTGACCCAGGTGGCCCGATAGGTTTCCATCTGCGCCCGCGTCTGCGCCTCGGTCAGCACGCCGTGCTTCAGCTTGCCACCGACATCTGGATGGCTGGTCAGCGCCAGCAGGTCGGCGAAATCGGCCTCGACGATCGGGGAGAGGACGAGGCGCGGTGTGGCGAGGGTCATGTCCGCTGTCATCGAGCGCGATCCCCGGCGAAGACGGGGTTGTTCCCCTCTCCCCGCTTGCGGCGGGGAGAGGATCGGGGCGCGAGCGCGCTCACAGGTATGCGTTCTCTCTGTCGGATCACGCCGAGCGGTAGAGCTTGGTCAGCGAGAACTCGCGATGGCCGAGCGCTTCCGAGGCGGTCAGGCGGCCGTTGGCCGTGCGCACGACGTTCTCGATCAGTGCGTCGCCCGCCTGCGGGATGGTCATGGTGCGCTTCAGCACGCCCGACACGTCCACGTCGATATGCTCCGGCATGGTGCGGATGGTCTTTGGATTGCCGGTGATCTTGATGACCGGGACGATCGGGTTGCCGATCACGTTGCCCTGGCCGGTCGGGAAGGTGTGGATCACGTAGCCGCCCGCCGCCATCAGGGTCACGCATTCGGCCGCGGCCGAGGACGTGTCCATGTAGTAGAGACCGGGTCCCCTGGCCGGCGCCTCGGCCGGCTGGAGGATGTCGACGTAGCGGCACTCCCGGCCGATCTTCTCGAGGTTGCCGAGCGCCTTTTCCTCGATCGTGGTCAGGCCGCCCGCGATATTGCCCTTGGTCGGCTGTGAGTCCGAGAGGTCGTTGGTCTTGTGCGCCTCGATCACGTCGTCCTGGTAGGCCTTCCACATCCTGTACCAGCGCTCGCCAACCTCCTTCGTCGCCGCCCGCTCCTTGCACAGGTGCTCCGCGCCGGTGATCTCCGAGGTCTCGCCGAACACGCCGTAGATGCCTCGCGGAATCAGCTTGTCATACATGTTGCCCACCGTCGGGCAGGAGGACAGGCCCGTCGTCGTGTCGCTCTCGCCGCACTTGGTCGAGATCCACAGGTCCTCGATCGGGCACTTCTCGCGCGGGAGCTCCGTCGACCACTGCACGAATTCCTTGGCGACATAGCTCGCCTTGGCAATGGTCGCGATGTCGCCGTGACCCTCGATGCCGAAGCCGACCACCGGCTTGCCGGTCTTGGCGATGCCGTCGACGACGATCTTGGTCCACTGGTCCTCGATGCCGATGACGACCACGGCCGCGACGTTCGGGTTCGAGCCCGTGCCGATCAGGGTGCGGAAATGCACGTCCAGGTCTTCGCCGAATTGCAGGCGGCCATAGGCGTGGGGGATCGCCAGCGTCCCCTTGATGTTGTTGGCCACCGCCTCGCAGGCGGCGTTGGACAGGTCGTCGAGGGGGAGCAACAGGACGTGGTTGCGCACGCCGACGCGGCCGTTCTCGCGGCGCCAGCCCATGACGCTGTCGAGCGCCCGGCCGGCCGGGCGCTTCACGACGGGCGCCTTGAAGGCTTCCGCCTCGATCTTGCGGCCGCGGACGTTCTTCAGCTTGCGCTGGACGAGATCGAAATTGGCAACCATCAGCGACATGGCGTTTCCTTATTCTGTCGGTCGCCACCGCCCGTCATCCCCGGCGAGCCCGAAGGGCGAGGGAAGGGGATCCAGGAGCCATTGCTTCCGATCCCGACGATGCCTGGCGCCGCAATTCCCTTGAACGGCGAGCCTTTCGGCCCTGGATCCCCTTCCCCTCGCTTGCGCTCGGCCGGGGGTGACGTGGAGGAGCTTGGCCCCTCCTATCCAGCGCGCCTCACCAGCGCTTAGTCTTGATGTTGTGGACGTGGGCGTGCTCGCCCTTGCCGATGCCGGCCTTGGCGATGCCGATGTCCTGGCCGTATTTCCAGACGGTCTCGCCCTTCTTGATGTCCTTCAGCGCCACCTTGTGGCCGATCGGGATGTCCTGCTTCGCGCTGATGCGGAAATCCGAATTGTCGTGGGTGATCACCGCCAGCATGTCGGTGCCGGCCTTCAGGCCTTCCACCACCACGACGCCGACCGTGTCCTTCTTCTCGTGGACCAAGAGATGTGGAGCCCCCATGGGCGTTTCCTCCGTAGGCTTGATAGTCTTGTATAAGACATAAGACGTGCTAGGCTGTCAACTTGAGGGTCAATCAGGGAGCTGCGGTTGAAGGCGGGCCAGAAGGCGGATATCGGACGCGTCGTCGGCTTCCTGCCGCTCTATCGGCAGGTGAAGGACCGGCTCGTCCGCCGCATCGCCGAGGGCGCCTGGCAGACCGGCCAGCTGATTCCCTCCGAGTTCCAGATCGCCGGCGAGCTGGGCGTCAGCCAGGGTACCGTCCGCAAGGCGCTCGACGAGATGACGGCCGAGAACCTGCTGGTGCGTCGGCAGGGCGTCGGCACCTTCGTGGCCAGCCACGACGAGGACCGCATCCTCTTCCAGTTCTTCAAGCTGACCCGCGACGACGGCCGGCGCGAATTCCCGGACAGCCAGGTCCTTTCCGTCGAGCGCGCCCGCGCCGATGCCGACGAGGCCGGGCGGCTGGCGGTCGCGCGCGGCACCGCTCTGGTGCGCATCCACCGCCTCCGCTCGCTCGGCGGCGCGGTGGCGGTCTCCGAGCGCATCGCGGTGCCTGCCGCGCGGTTCCCCGGCCTTGAACTCGCCGACCCCGTGCCCAACAACCTCTACGGCCTCTACGCCGAGCGCTACGGGGTCACTGTGGCGCGGGCGACCGAGAGCCTGAAGGCCGTTTCATGCCCCGCGCCTGACGCCGCCCTGATGGGCGTCGCGGCCGGCGCGCCGGTCCTCGTCATCGACCGCCTCGCCGCCGATCTCGACGGCCGGGGGGTGGAATGGCGCGTTTCGCTCTGCAGGACAGATCGTTTCCACTACCTGTCCGACCTCAAATGAAATGAACGTCGCTCGACGGAACGGACGTTCAGACAACACAATTGCCGTCATGACCCGTGGAGGAAATTCATGCTTCGACGCTCGTTGCTCGCTGCCCTATTCGCCGGCCTTCTGACCGCACCTGCTGCCGCCCAGACCTATCCAGACCGTCCCGTCACCCTGATCGTACCCTATGCGGCCGGCGGCCCTTCCGATGTGCTTGGCCGCCTGCTCGCCCAGTCCATGTCGCAGACTCTCGGCCAGACCGTGGTGATCGAGAATGTCGGCGGGGCCGGCGGCACCACCGGTGCGGCGCGTGCCGCAAGGTCGGCACCTGACGGCTACACGCTGCTCATCCACCACCTGGCGCTGGCCGCCGGCGCGACGCTCTACCGCAACCTCACCTACGATACGGTGAAGGACTTCGCGCCGATCGGCCTCGTCAACCAGGGGCCCTTCGTCATCGTCTCGAAGACCGGGCTGGAGACGCGGACCATCGCCGAGTTCCTCGACCATGTGAAGAAGACCGGACGGGGCATGAGCTTCGGCACGGCGGGCGTCGGCTCCGGCTCGCACCTCTGCAACATGATGCTGCAGGCGCAACTGGGCGTGAAGTTCAACGAGATCCCCTATCGCGGCACAGGCCCGGCGATGAACGACCTCGTCTCCGGCCAGCTCGATGCGCTCTGCGACCAGACCACCAACTCGATCCCGCAGATCCAGGGCAACCGCATCCGGGCCTATGCGGTGACAGCGCTCCAGCGGGTCGAGCAGCTTCCCGCCCTGCCGACACTGCACGAGGCGGGCCTGCCCAATTTCGAAGTGACCGTCTGGCACGCGCTCTACGCGCCGCGCGGCACGCCGGAGCCGGTCATCCAGCGCCTGAACGCCGCCCTCGAGGTGGCGCTGAAGGATGCGAACGTGCTTGCCCGCTTCGCCGATCTCGGCACGACGCCGTTCCCGGCCGGCCAGCGCGGTCCGGCGCAGGCAGCCGCGCGGCTCGAGAGCGAGGTCGCCAAATGGCGGCGCGTGATCACCGAAGCCGGGGTGACGCCGTCCAACTGACGGTCGCGACGATAGTCGGGGTGGGGTCAGGTGCCGCTCCGGCCTTCTTCCCTGCGTCGCAGGCCGGCTATCCGGAAGGGCATGCTTGACCTCGTCGCGAGCACGGGCGACACCTCCTCGCCCCGTGCCGCGAGCCCCCATGTCCGATGCCCGCCTGTCACCGCGCGCTCTCCTCCCCCTGCTCGTGGTGTTCACCGCGGTCGGGCCGGTGGCGCTCAACCTGCCGTTGCCGGCCGTACCGGGCCTCGCGCGTGACTTTGCGGTCGATCCCGGCATCATCCAGCTGACCATCACGCTCTATCTCGCCGGCATGGCGACGGCGCAGCTCTTCCTCGGGCCGCTCTCGGATCGCTACGGCCGCCGCCCGGTCCTGATCGGTTCGCTGGGCGTCGCCGCGGTGATGAGCCTTGCCGCCGCCTTCGTCACAACAGCGCCCATGCTGATCGTCGCGCGCGTGTTGCAGAGCTTTGGCGCCTCGGCCGGCCAGGTGGTCAGCCGCGCCGTGATCCGCGACGTCTTCGACCGCGACAACGCCGCCTCGATGATCGGCTGGGTGACCATGGCCATGGTCCTTGCCCCGATGGTTGCGCCGACCATCGGCGGCCTCATCAATGAGAATATCGGCTGGCGCTGGGTCTTCGTCGCGACCTTCGCCATGGCCAGCTTCGCCATGCTGCTCGCCGTCCTGCGCCTGCCGGAGACGCGCGCGACCGCGGCTTCGCCGAGTTTCAGCCAGCTCGTGCGCGATGCCGGGCTGCTGGTCCGGGATCGCCAGTTCGTCGCCTACATGCTGATCGGCGCCCTGTCCTCCATCACCTTCTTCGCCTTCATCGGCGGCGCGCCGCATATCGTCGTCTCGCTCATGGGCGAGAGCTCGACCACCTACGGCCTCTGGTTCATGGTCAATGCCTGCGGCTACATGCTCGGCAATGCCATTTGCGGTCGCTTCGCCGCCCGCATCGGCTCGGACAGGCTGATCGTCTGGGGCACTGTCCTGATGGTGCTTTTCGCCAGCCTGCAGTTCGCCATCGCCTGGTTCGGCTACATGACCCATCCCGCCATGCTGTTCCTGCCGCAGGCGGCCATCGCCTTCGCGAACGGGCTGCAGCTGCCAGGCGCCATTGCCGGCGCGGTCGGCGCGCGGCAGGAGGCGGCCGGCTCGGCCTCGGGTCTCGTCGGCTTCACTCAGATGGGTTTCGGCGCCATTGCGGTGCAACTGGCCGGCATGGGGGTTGGCTCCTGGATGAGCCCCGTGCCGATGACTGCGCTCACCCTGTTCGGGGCCTTCGGTGCGCTCGCGGCGCTGGCCCTGCTGCGCCGCGCGGACCGTTACTGATCGCCGGTCGCCTGCAGCAGCACGAACCACGGCGCGCCTTCCGGCCGGCACAGCGTGCCCGGCGACCGCGCTTCGAAACAGGGCGGTCCGCCCCGGGTCGGGCCAAGCGCGCCGCGCCGGTCGGTCGGGATATCCCGCCGGGCCACCGATTGCAGCACATTGCCGCCGATGACGGTCGCGGTTCGCCGCCGGTCGTCGCGGGCGACGACGATATCGCAGTGCAGGTTCCAGACCGGCCGCTCGCCGCGCGCCAGCGCCGCTGTCAGGGCGCCGAACAGGCCGATGCGGGCATCCGCCGCCGGCATGTCGGCCGGCGCATGCCGGTGCAGGCAGAGCAGGTCGCCGGGCCGCAGCGGCGTGCGGCGTGGGTCGCAGGCCCGGTAGAAGACGCCTGCCGGCGTGCCCGACGCCTCGTCGCGGCTGCGGCGCGCCGCCTCGGCAACATAATCGAGATGGGCCATCGCGGCAGTGAACCGCGCGCGCGGCACGCCGGCCGTGAGCACGACGTGCGAGACGAACGCCGCCGACCAGGGGATGTCCACGGCCGTCGCCCGCAGTGCCGCCTGCGCCAGAGCCTCGCGCTCTGCTTCCGGCATGTCGGCCGCCCTGAGCCGCTCCAGCAGCCGCATGAGCGGCACCAGTTCGCCGCTGCCGCCGGCTGCGGCGTCGCGTTTGATCCCGGGATAGCGGCGTGCCTGCAACGGTCCCTCGCCAATCGCGCCGAGCGTTTCCCAGTAGCGGATCACCTGGCGCCAGGGCACGCCTCGCCCTGCCGCCTCGTCCCTCGCCGCATCGGCCTCCACCGCGCCGAAGCGCAGCATGCGCCCGTCGCGGTCAATGACATGGCCGCCAAAGCTCTGATGCTCGCTGGCCGCCGCCGCGGCGATGGCGAGTGCAGTGGACGACAGCGGCTGCCGCGCCGTCTCGCCGCACAGGCGGCCGATGGCGGTCGCTTCGGCCGCTGTGAAGGCCTGGGCGCGGGTGGAGGCGGGTTGAGCGAGGGCCAGCGCCAGGGCGAGGATAAGGATTCTCATGCCGGGTCATGAGACCAGAAACCGGCGCCACGCGCGATCCCTCACCGCTTGTTGCCGGGCTGGCCTTCGCGCCCTTCGCCTGATTTCCTGATGCCGGAGACAAGGCATGGTGGTGCGTTCGGGACGACTGAAGCGATGGGGCAGGGTGCTGGCGGCCCTGGCTGCGCTCTATCTCATCCTTGCCTATCTGCTCCTGCCCGACATCTGGGCGAGCTACGAGAGCCAGCCGGGCCTTGCCGGCCGCCCGATGGTCACCACCACCACGGCGGGCATTCCCGGCGATCCCATCAATGTCGGGCTGGTCGGTGCGCGCGAGCTTCTTGTGCGCGCCATGCTTGCCGCCGGCTGGCGGCCCGCCGATCCGATCACCTGGCGCTCGTCGGTCGAGATCGGCCTCTCGGTCGTCCTCGACAGACCCTATCCGGACGCGCCGATCTCGACCCTTCTCTACGCGGGCAGGCCGCAGGCACTCGCTTTCGAGAAGCCGATCGGTGGCTCGGCCGACCAGCGTCACCACGTCCGCTTCTGGCAGGCGCTGGATCAGGCGGCGGAAGGCCAGCCGCTGTTCCTCGGCGCTGTCAGCTTCGACCGCAGCGTCGGGGTCAGCCGCTATACCGGTCAGATCACCCACTATATCGGCCCCGACCTCGACGCCGAGCGCGATATGCTCATGGCCGCGCTGGTCCAGGCTCGCTACGTTATGCGCACCTATCGCGTGCCGGGATCGGGGCCGACCCTCAACGGCCGCAATGGCGGCGGTGATCGCTATGTCACCGATGGCGAAGTCCTCGTCGGTGTGCTGCAAGCGGCGCCGACGCCCGGCGCGACCATGCCGGATGAACCGGTGCCGGCTCCCGAGCCCTGGTGGCGAAGCATCCGCCATCGGCTCTGGGCGGGCTTGCGCGCGATCGCCCGCGCCGCTACGGGCGCCTGACTGTCGCTCAGGACGGACACGGGAACATCGGTGCCGCTGCCGCATTGCCTTTTCGCGGACCGGCGGAAGCCAGGCTCTTTCGCAGCGAGCAGGAGCCTGCCCTTGTCCGCCACCCATACCAAGCGTTTGCGGACCGGCCGATCCGTCTGGATGTCGCGACCCCTGCCGGCCATCCCCCACCAGCGCCTCGCGCGCGACGCTGAGGCCGATGTCGTGGTGGTCGGCGCCGGCATTTCCGGCGCCATGGTCGCCGACGCGCTGACCGATGCCGGCCTTTCGGTGATCATGCTCGACCGGCGGGGGCCGCTCATGGGCTCGACCCCGGCCTCGACATCCTTGCTCCAGTACGAGATCGACACGCCGTTGACGGAACTGGCCGCCCGCATCGGCCTGACCCGGGCCGAGCGCATCTGGCGGCGCTCCAAGCTCGCGCTGGACGCCCTGCGCGAGCGCGCGCGCCATCTCGGCATTTCGGCCGATATCGAGAACCGCGATACGCTCTATCTTGCCGGCGATGTGCTCGACGCCGATGCGCTCCGGCTCGAATGCGCGGCGCGCCGCCAGGCAGGCTTTCAGGTGGCCTACCTGACCGCCGAGGATGTGGTCGCTCGTTACGGGCTGAGCCCCCGCGCGGCCGTCCTCGGTTTCGACAATGTCGCGGCCGACCCGCGCCGCCTGGCGGCCGGCTTCCTGACCGCCGCGCTCGGCCGCGGGGCGAAGCTCTATGCGCCCGCCGAAGTCGCCTCCGTCGAAACGGCCGGCGCCCTCGTCCATGCGACGACCACGGATGGGACTGTCATCCGCGCGCGGCATCTTGTCTTCGCCACAGGCTATGAACTGCCCAAACGGGTGCCGCGCAAGGGCCACCGAATTTTCTCGACCTTCTGCATCGCGACTCGCCCTCAGCCGCGCGCCATACCAGCCAGGCTGCCGTTCGTCTGGGAGGCATCCGATCCCTATCTGTACATGCGGGAGGGCCCCGGCGGGCGGATCATCTGCGGCGGCGAGGACGAAGGCTTCTCGGACGAAGACCATCGCGACGCCCTGCTGCCGGACAAGGTTGCGGCCATCGAGGCGAAGCTCGGCAAGCTCCTGCCCGGCATCGATCCGTCCGCCGATCTTGCCTGGTGCGGCAGCTTCGGCGCCTCGGCCACCGGCACCCCGTCGATCGGCTCCGTGCCCGGTCTCCCCGGCTGTTATGCCGTGCTCGGCTATGGCGGCAATGGCATCACCTTTTCGATGATCGCGGCTCAGGTGTTGCGCGGCCTGATCGCCGGCAAGGGCGATTGCGACAGCGATCTCTTCTCGTTCCGGCGCAAGTTCTGAGTGGGCTCCGACCGGTCCACCGTGCCATGACTTTTTGCCTTGACCTCGTGGCGTGCCGGGTGCATTGCGGCAAGGCGTCGTCGTGCTCGCAGGTTTCGACCTGTCCGGCGGCGACGCATCACCGGAACCCATCACCCATGCCCAGCGACAGTCACAGTCGACCGTGTCCGCCGTCGGACGCCGCCCGTCGGGCTGATCGCATGTGATCGGCTCCCCGGGTCGGCCGCCGACGGCTGGCGGCGACCCGGAGACGAGCCATGAACGACATCACCGAAGCCGTCGCCGTGCGCGACGAAGCCCCCGTGTTCGACGCGGCCGCCATGGCTGCGCGGCTCATTGAGGAATCGGCCCCCGATATCGCCGATGCGCTCGATGCGCTGGAGCCCGAGGCGGCCGCCGCCGTCCTTGCCCTCATGTCGCAGGAGCGGGCGATCGAGGTGCTGGACCAGCCCTCGCTCGACCAGGCCGGCGAGATGCTGGCCCTGCTGCCGCGCAAGCAGGCTGCGCCGCTGCTGACCGGCATGTCGGCCGACCGCGCCGCCGACGTGCTCAAGGAGATGGAGGAGGAGACCCGCACCGATCTCCTCAGCCGCCTCGACCGCGAGAACCGCGCGACGCTCGACCGCCTGCTCGCCTATCCGGAAGGCGCGGCCGGCTCGATCATGACCACAGAGTTCGTCTCGGTACCGTCGACCTGGACCATCGCCGAGGTACTGCACCACATCCGCATGGTCGAGCGCACGCGCGAGACCGTCTATGCCGTTTTCGTCACCGATCCGGTGCGGCAGACGCTGCTTCACGCCGTGCCGCTGCGCCGCCTCATCTCCGGCGATCCCCATGCCAACGTGCTGACCGCGGCGCCGGCGCGCAAGCTCGTCTCGGTCTCGGCGCAGGCGCCCCGGGAGGAGGCGATCCGCCTCATCTCCCGCTACGACCTTCTGGCGGTGCCGGTGGTCGACGCGCGCGGCCAGCTCATCGGCATCGTCACCGTCGACGACGTGATCGATGCCATGGTCAAGCGCGACACCGAGCAGGTGCAGCGCATGGGCGGCATGGCGGCGGTCGACGAGCCCTATCTGGAGGTCGGCTTCTGGCACATGATCCGCAAGCGTGCCGGCTGGCTCGCCGTCCTACTGGTCGGCCAGATGGTGACCATCGTCGCCATTCAGGGCTTCCAGGGCGAGCTGGAGAAAGCCATCGTCCTGTCGCTGTTCATCCCGCTGATTATGAGCTCGGGCGGCAATTCCGGTTCGCAGACCGCGTCCCTCATGATCCGCGAACTGGCGCTTCAGCAGGTCCGGCTTGCCGACTGGTGGCGCGTCGCCAGGCGCGAACTGCCGTCCGGCATAGTCCTGGGCGGCATTCTCGGCCTTATCGCTCTGGTGCGTATCGTTACCTGGCAGCAGTCTGGGCTCTACGACCATGGGCCCTACTGGCTGCTGATCGGGGTGACGGTCGCGCTCACGCTGGTCGCCATCGTGACCTTCGGCTCCATGTGCGGCGCGATGCTGCCGTTCGTCCTCAAGCGGTTCGGGGTCGATCCGGCGACGGCGTCGACTCCATTCGTGGCGACGCTGGTCGATGTCACGGGCCTCGTGATTTATTTCTGCGTGGCGCTGGTCGTCCTGCGCGGAACGCTGCTCTGACGCCTATTTGTCGTTGGCGGCGTTCAGGTCGTCGACGGCGATAGCCTTTTCCTTGCCCTTGGGCGGCGGGGCGGCCCGCTGGTTGCCGGTCACCATCTCGCGGATTTCGCGCGGAGTGGGGCGCTTCGGCGGCACCGAGCCGTCGTCGCGCGGGGTGGGGGCAGTCTGATCGGGATCGTCCATGGCGGGTCTCCTCGTCGTTGGCACAACGAGGTAGGCGGCGCGAGGTTCCGGGGCGTCAGCGCGGCCGCCAGCCATCCCGCGCCAGCACCTCGCCGGCGAGGTAGAGGCTGCCGGTGATCAGCACGCGCGGCGGCACGGGCCAGTCCATCGCCCGGATCGCGGCGAGCGCCGTGGCGAGGCTCGCTTCGGCCCGGGCGTCGAGCCCGATGGACCGCGCGGCGTCCGCCAGGGCCCCGGCGCCCAGCGCCGCCGGATAGGCGAAGGGCACGGCGAAGAGCCTTGGGCCGAATCCGGCGAAATGGACGAGGAAGCCGCGCGGATCCTTGGTTGAAATCATGCCGGCGACGATGACCAGAGCCCTGGGCGCGCGGGCATCCATGATCCTGATCGCCTCGGCCAGAACCTCGCCGCCGCCGGGATTGTGCCCGCCGTCGAGCCAGACCTCAGAACCGGCCGGCAGCGCATCCGCAACCTTGCCGGTCAGCCGCTGAAGCCGCGCCGGCCATTCCACCGCGGCAAGGCCGTGGGCGGCCTCGGCCTCGGACACCGCGAAGCCCGCTGTCTTCACGGCCATCAGCGCCGTCCCGGCATTCTCGAACTGGTGATCGCCGACGAGGCGTGGCGGCGGGGTGTCGATCAGCCCGTCCTCGTCCTGGAAGACGAAACGGCCGTGCTCGGCGCGCGCGAACCAGTCGAGCCCGGAGACCAGCAAGCGCGAGCGGGTGGCGGCGGCGGCCTGCTCGATCACGGCCAGCGCTTCCGGCGCCTGCCGCGCGATCACCGCCGGACGGCCGCGCTTCAGGATGCCGGCCTTCTCCGCGGCGATCTTCGCGACCGTGTCGCCGAGATATTCCGCATGATCCATCGACACCGAGGTGATGACCGAAACGGCCGGGCGCGGCACTACATTGGTCGCGTCGAACCGGCCGCCCATGCCGACCTCGAGGACGAGCGCGTCGGCCGGATGCCGGGCGAACAGCATCAGCCCGGCAATGGTGGTGATCTCGAACTGGGTGATCGGCTGGCTCGCATTCACCCGCTCGACCTCCAGCAGCACGTCGGCGAGCGTCGCGTCATCGACCAGCCGTCCGCCGCCTGCGGTGCCGAGCCGGAAGCGCTCGTTGAACGTCACGAGATGCGGCGAGGAATAGACATGCACCTTCCGCCCCGAGGCCTCCAGGAAGGCGCGCGCGAAGGCCGAGGTCGAGCCCTTGCCGTTGGTGCCGGCGACATGAATGACCGGCGGCAGCTTCAGGTGCGGGTCGCCGAGGCGTGCCAGCGCCCCGTGCATGCGGTCGAGCGACAGGTCGATCAGCTTCGGGTGAAGCCTGGTCAGCCGGTCGAGGATATCGGCGATGGCGGGCGCGTCGATCGTCATGGGTCGGGTACGGAACTGCGGAAAGGGACGACGAGCCAGGGTGGAGGCGTGTCAGCCGGCGACCACGACCTCGGTCGATGGGGCCGGCTCGTCGAGCGTCTTCGCGGGCGCCTTGGTCAGCACCCGGCAGAGCCGCGCCAGCGTGTCCCTGATGTCGTGCCGGTGCACCACCATGTCCACCATGCCGTGGTCCTTCAGATATTCGGCGCGCTGGAAGCCCTCCGGCAGTTTCTCGCGGATAGTCTGCTCGATCACGCGCGGCCCGGCAAAGCCGACCAGAGCGCCGGGCTCGGCGATATGCACGTCGCCGAGCATGGCGTAGCTGGCTGTCACGCCGCCGGTCGTCGGATTGGTCAGCACCACGATATAAGGCAGCTTGTTGTCGCGCAGCGCCTGGACGGCCACCGTCGTCCGCGGCATCTGCATCAGCGACAGGATGCCCTCCTGCATGCGCGCGCCGCCCGAGGCCGTGAAGATGATGAAAGGCGTCTTCTTCTCGACCGCCGTCAGCATGCCCCGGACGATCGCCTCGCCCGCCGCCGTGCCCAGCGAACCCGCCATGAAATCCATGTCCTGCACGGCGACCGTCACGCCGAGCCCGTCGAGCTTGCCGTAGCCGACGCGGATGGCGTCGGCCATGCCGGTCTTGGCCTTGGCATCCCTCAGGCGGTCGACATAGCGCTTCTCGTCGCGGAATTTCAGCGGGTCGATCGGCACTTCGGGCAACTGCACGTCGAACCAGGTGCCATTGTCGAAGACCGACTTCAGCCGCGCGGTCGATCCCATGCGCATGTGCACGCCCGAGCCGGGGATGACGAAGAGGTTCGTCTCCAGGTCCTTGTGGAACACCATCTGCCCGGTCTCAGGGCATTTGATCCACAGGTTCTCCGGCGTATCGCGCTTCAGGAAGGAGCGGATCTTCGGAGGCAGGACGTCGGTGATCCAGTTCATGGCTCGGTCTCCGAAGGCGGAAGGAATCGATATCAGGAGGAATGCGTCAGATGGCCGGAAATGACGGCCGTTATTCGGCAGCCTGCCGCGCGCCACGCACGCCGGCGGCGAGCGAGGTGACGAGATCGGTGACGGCGGCGACCGTGCGACCGGTCGCCCGGCCATCGGCGTCGAGCGAGGTCTTCACCGCATCGACCAGCGCCGAGCCGACGACCACGGCGTCGGCGCCGCGTGCGACCGCGCCCGCGTGCGCGGCATTCTTCACGCCGAAGCCGACCGCCACCGGCAGGGCCGTGTGCTTCTTGATGCGGGCCACCGCCTCGGCGGTCTTGCCGAAATCCGGCGTCGCCGCGCCGGTAATGCCGGTGATCGAGACGTAGTAGACGAAGCCGGAGGTGTTGCCGAGCACGGTGGGCAGGCGCTTTTCGTCGGTCGTCGGGGTCGCCAGACGGATGAAGTTGAGGCCGGCCTTCAGCGCGGGCAGGCAGAGCTCGGCATCTTCCTCAGGCGGCAGGTCGACGACGATCAGGCCGTCGATGCCGGCCGCTTTCGCGTCGGCGAGGAATTTTTCGACGCCGCAGATGTAGATCGGGTTGTAGTAGCCCATCAGGACGATGGGCGTGTCAGCGTCGCCGGCGCGGAAGTCGGCGATGTCCTCGAGCGTCTTCTTCAGCGTCTGACCGCCATGGAGCGCGCGGAGACCGGCGGCCTGGACCGAGGGACCATCGGCCATCGGATCGGTGAAGGGCATGCCGAACTCGATCACGTCGGCGCCGGCGCCCGGCAGGGCTTTCAGGATGGCCCGCGCGGTCTCGCGGTCGGGGTCGCCGGCCATGACATAGGTGACGAGGCCGGCGCGGCCTTCGCGCGCAAGGGCAGCGAAACGGGTGTCGAGGCGGGTGGTCACAGGCTTGTTCCCAGCATTTCGGCGACCTGCGGCACGTCCTTGTCGCCCCGGCCGGACAGGTTGACGACCATCAGATGGTCCTTCGGCTTCGTTGGCGCCAGCTCGGCCACCTTGGCGATCGCGTGGGCGCATTCCAGCGCCGGGATGATGCCCTCGATCTTCGACAGGAGCTGGAAGGCCTCCAGCGCCTCGTCATCGGTCGCCGACAGATATGTCACCCGGCCGATGTCGTTCAGCCAGGAATGCTCCGGCCCGATGCCGGGATAGTCGAGGCCGGCCGAGATGGAATGGCCCTCCTGGATCTGCCCGTCCGCGTCCATCAGCAGGTAGGTGCGGTTGCCGTGCAACACGCCCGGACGACCGCCGGAGATGGAGGCGGCGTGCAGCTTGTCGAGGCCATGGCCAGCCGCCTCCACCCCATAGATCTCCACCGAAGGGTCGTCGAGGAAGGGGTGGAACAGGCCGATGGCGTTGGAACCGCCGCCGACGCAGGCTATCAGGCTGTCCGGAAGGCGGCCTTCGGCGGCCTGCATCTGCTCGCGGGTTTCGTCGCCGATGATCGACTGGAAGTCGCGCACCATGGACGGATAGGGGTGCGGGCCGGCCACCGTGCCGATGCAGTAGAACGTGGTGTCGACATTGGTGACCCAGTCGCGCAGCGCCTCGTTCATGGCGTCCTTGAGGGTCCTGGCGCCCGATTGCACGGGGATGACGGTGGCGCCCAGCATCTTCATGCGGAACACATTCGGCGCCTGCCGGGCGACGTCGACCGCGCCCATATAAACGATGCATTCGAGGCCGAAGCGCGCGCACAGCGTGGCGGTGGCGACGCCGTGCTGGCCAGCGCCCGTCTCGGCGATGATCCGCTTCTTGCCCATGCGGCGGGCGAGCAGGATCTGGCCGAGGACGTTGTTCACCTTGTGCGAGCCGGTATGGTTCAGCTCCTCGCGCTTCAGGTAGATTTTCGCGCCGCCCGAGCCGCCCGAGGCGGCAGAAACGTCACGAAAATGTTCGGTCAGGCGCTCGGCGAAATAGAGCGGCGAGGGGCGACCGACATAGTGGGTCAGGTGCCCGGCCATCTCCGCCGCATAGGCCGGGTCGTTGCGCGCCTCGATATAGGCCGCCTGCAGCGCCAGAATGTTGGGCATCAGCGTCTCGGCGACGAACCGGCCGCCATAGATGCCGAATTTGCCGTCCGCGTCGGGCCCGGAGCGGAGCGAATTGGGTTTGGCCGGATTAAACTTGGCCGGAGCGTTCATCACCTGTCTCCCTCGGCAACGCTCGCGCGGGCCGCGGCCACGAAGGCCCTGATCTTGTCCGGATCCTTGATGCCCGGCCTGCTTTCCACACCGGACGATACGTCCACGCCCGTCAAACGGGTCAGTTGGATCGCCTGCGCCACATTGCCGGCGTCGAGGCCCCCCGAAAGCATGACCGGGCGGCCGGGGTCAAGGCCGGCGACGAGCCGCCAGTCGAAGGTGAGGCCATTGCCGCCGGGCAGCGCCACGGCGCTCTTCGGCGGCTTGGCGTCGACCAGCAGCATGTCCGAGACCGCGGCATAGGCGGGAATCGCGGCGAGGTCCGCCGCCTCGGCGACGCCGGTCGCCTTCATCACGCGCAGCTTGAACCGCTCGCGGATGTCGGCGACCCGCTTCGGCGTTTCGGCGCCATGCAACTGGACCATGTCCGGCTTCAGGTTGGCGGCGATCTGGCCGAGGAACTCGTCATCGGGGTCGACGACAAGCGCCACGACGCCCGCGCGCCCGCACGTGCGTCCGGCCAGCGCGCAGCCGGTCGCCAGCGACACGTGGCGCGGGCTCCTGGCGAAGAACACCACGCCGACCATGTCGGCACCAGCGTCGAGCGCGGCGTCCATGGCGGCCATCGTGGTGATGCCGCAGATCTTGACCAGCAGGGGCATTGCGGTGGTTTAGACCGGGAGGGACCGCCACACCAGCATGGCGGCGGCGAGGTCCTCGAGCGCCGTGCCGACGGACTTGAACAGGGTGATCTCGTCAGCCGAGGCGCGCCCGGCATGAACGCCGCGCGTCAGGTCGAACAGATCGGCCCTGACGTCCGCCTCCGACACGATGCCGCGGCGGATCGGGTCGACGATGTCGCCGGCCTCCTTGAGGCCGCCCGTGCGGGTATCGACGAACAGGCTGGCGCGGCGCACCGCCGCGTCGTCGGCCTCGCGCATGGTCGGCGTATAGCCGCCGACGAGGTCGAGGTGGGTTCCCGGCTTCAGCCAGGCCCCCTGGATGATCGGCTCGGAGGAAATGGTTGCGCAGGTGACAATGTCGGCCTCCGACACCGCGCCTGCCAGGTCGCTCGCCGTCGCGAAGGTGACGCCGGGCAGCGTGCCCTCCAGCCCCTCCACCAGCGCTGCCGCCTTGTCCCGCGAGCGGTTCCAGATGGTCACATGGCGGATCGGGCGGATGGCGGCATGGGCGCGGATCAGGTGCGGGGCGAGCGCGCCGGCACCTACCATCACCATCCGCGCCGCATCCTTGCGCGACAGATAGCGCGAGGCCAGCGCACTGGCGCAGGCGGTGCGCCACACGGTCAGGGCCGTGCCGTCAAGGACGGCGAGCGGGGCGCCCGTCTCGCCGCTGGCGAGCACATAGCTGCCATAGATCGAGGGCAGGTTCCTGGCGCCGTTGCCGGGATAGACCGAGACGATCTTGGTGCCGACGAAGGCGTCGGCGCCGGGCGCAGTCCAGGCCGGCATGAGCAGCAGCATGGCCTCCGGCACGCCGTCCGGCTGGGCGATGCGGTGGTGGTGGCGCAGTGGCACCGTCGCCTCGCCACGGAAGGCCTCCGCCAGCGCATCGACGAGCGCGGTATAGGTGAGGGCGGCGGCGACGTCGCCGGCACTGATGATGCGCATGGAAGGGTCAAGCCGCCGGGCGGTTGAAGAAGGCGAGCGGGCCGCCGGTCGCTTCCGCCGCGGTGCCGCGCCCCAGTTCCTGCCGCAGCCGCTCGACATCGGCGCGCGCGGCGGACAACTCGCTCTCGGCGAGCCGGCAGCGCCTGCGGTATCGGCCCTGTTTCCACCAGACCGCAAAGCCGCCGATGACGACACCCAGCATCATGGCCAGCAGGATGACGGCGAACAGCGGGGCGGAAAACGAGAACGACGACAGCTCGCGCCCGAACGGGTCGAGCGACACCGTCACCGGCGCGCGGTTCGCCACCGCCACCACCACGCTGACGATGGCGACGGGCAGCAGGACCAGCCAGTTGATGACGCGGCGGATCATGGTCAGGAGCCCTTGTTGAGGCGCTCGCGCATTTCCTTGCCCGTTTTGAAGAAGGGCACGACCTTGTCCTCGACCGCCACATGCGCGCCCGTGCGCGGGTTGCGGCCGACCCTGGCATTGCGCGCCTTCACCGAAAAGGCGCCGAAGCCGCGTAGTTCCACCCGGTCGCCGCGCGCCAGCGCAGCGACGATCTCGTCCAGGATCGCGTTCACGATGTTCTCGACGTCGCGCTGGTAGAGCTGCGGGTTCTGTTCCGCGATCTTCTGGACGAGTTCGGACTTGATCATGTGTCAGTTTCCGCGCCGGGCCGGGGCCGACATCAATTTTATAAAGAGGATCATGGGGTTGGAGGCTGCCAGACGGCCAGAAGGCCGTCAAGCGCGGAGCGCTCGATCTGCGTGACCACGCTTGACGCGCGCAGCCTCTCGGCCCAGTCGGACAGGCCGGCCGCATCGGCGACCGAGGCCGTCATCGCGGTCAGCAGGGAGAAGTTGTTCTGGCGCGTCGGCCGATAGAGCCGGATCGCCATACTGGCCGGCACGCCGCGCGTCGCGAGCCAGCCGCGCGCCTCGGTCTCGCCGCCGATCCCGTCGACGAGCTTCAGCTCCTGCGCGCGCCGGCCGGTGAAGATGCGCCCGTCCGAGACCACCCTGAGCTCGTCATCCGACAGGCCGCGGCGGTCCTTCACCATGCGCTGGAACCACTGGAAGCTGTCGGTGACGATCTCGCGCATGGCGGCGAGCGCCTCGGGGCTGGTCGGCTCGATGCCGCTCGGGGACGCCTTGAGGGGCGCGGAACGGATCGCCTCGACGCGCACGCCCCAGGTCTCCAGCAGGCGCGCGACGTTCGGAAACTGGGCGATGACGCCGATCGAGCCGGTGATCGAGGTTTCGCGGGTCACGATGTGGTCGGTCGCCAGCGCCGCGATATAGCCGCCCGAGGCCGCCGTGCCCTCGATCACCGCGACCGCCGGTTTGACGGCGCCGACCCGGCGAATGGCGGTATGCAGCGCTTCTGACCCGGCGACCGTGCCGCCGGGCGAGTCGATGGTCACCACCAGCGCCCGCACGTTGGCGTTGCGGCCGATCGCCTCGATCATCCGAATCGTGTCGGCGTTCTGGGTGATCACGCCCCTGACCTCGATGCGGGCGACGTGTTGCGCGCCGGGCAGGAGGCCGAAGCGCCGCGCGCCGAAATAGCCGGCGGTCGATAGCGCCACGATGGCGACGAGCACCGAGACGACGCGCCAGAATGTCAGCTTGCGGCGCAGGAGCCGGCGATCCAGGACAGCGTCTGTCTCGAGCGGCATGGGCGTCGGCTCCCACTGGGCGGCGCAGCGGCCGCGAGCCGTTCAGGTAGCCCTCGCATGGCCCGAAGGCAAGCACGCCTGGCGACGTGCCCGGGTCAGAGCCGGTCCGGCGCGGCGTTCAGCGCGTCTTGCGGAGCGATTTCGGGCGGGAGAGTTCGCGCTGGCGCATCAGGATGATGGCGCTGACCGCGGCAATGCCGATCCCGCAGACGATCGCTGCCGGATAGAGCGCCGACATGGCGACAATGTAGCTCAGGGGCTCGGATTCATAGTCGATGTCGACGGCATTGCGCCCGCCAAGGGCGACGGAGCCATCCATCCAGGCCGTACGGAGCTGGATGAAGCTGAAGAGCGCGAGCACGATGCCACCGCCGACGCCCACGAGGGCGGTCAGCAGGATCTCGATGGTGCTCAGTCGACGAGGGGCGTCGGGCCGCTTCATGGATTCGCCTTTCATCTCGGCTGCCGGCGCGAGGGGCAGCTGGGTTGAACGCGTCACGAAGATAGTTATCGCATCGCAAATGTTAAGAATGCATTTACTTCTGCGCAGCGGCTATGTCGTTCAAAATCGCGTTGGCGACGGTCACAGGATCGGGAGCGGCCGTGATGGGTCGGCCGACCACCAGCCGCGTGGCGCCGAGGCGGATCGCGTCGAGCGGCGTCATGACGCGCTTCTGGTCACCGGAATCCGCCCCTGCAGGGCGGATTCCGGGCGTCACGAGGTCGATATGCACGGGAATGCCCGAGGCCCGCAGCGCCGCCGTTTCCAGCGCCGAGCAAACGATGCCGTCGACGCCGAGCGCCACCGCCTGCTTCGCCTTGGCGGGCACCAGTGTCGCGACCGTGCCGGCATAGCCCGCTTCCGCGCAGTCGAGATCGTTCCAGGAGGTGAGGATCGTGACGGCGAGGATCTTGAGATCGGAGCCCGCCCGCCCCGCCACGGCCGCCCGCACGGTCTGCGGATAGGCGTGGACGGTCAGAAAATGCGCGCCGCTCTCCGCGATCGATGCCACGCCCTCGCGCACGGTGTTGTCGATGTCGTGCAGCTTGAGATCGAAGAAGACGGTCTTGCCGGCGGCCACCAGCTGCCGTCCGAAGGCGAGGCCGCCGGCATAGCCGAGCCGGTAGCCGATCTTGTAATGCGTCACCGTGTCGCCGAGGCTCGCGACGAGCCGCTCGGCTTCCGCCACGCCCGGCAGATCGAGCGCGACGAACAGCTTCTCGCGCGGGTCGAAATTGGCAAGTGGCGCCATCAGGCGAGCCTCCGGGCCTTGTCGGCGAGGGATTGGCAGCAGGCGATAAGCGTGTTGCGGGTCCGCTCATCCCTGAGGTTGCCGGATTCGTCAAACGCCTGGTGCGCCGCCGAAACCGTGCAGGTCTCGGGAATGACCAGCGCGCCGCAGCCAAGCGACAGCGACTGGCGCACGGCGATCTGCGAGCGGATGCCGCCGAAACCACCCGGCGAGGCGGAGCAGACCGCGAAGACCCGGTTGCGATAGGCAGCGAGGGGCGGCTCGCCCGGTTCGCGCACGCGGCTGACCCAGTCGATGGCGTTCTTCAGGAGCGGCGTGACGCCGGCATTGTATTCGGGGCTGGCGATGAGGATGCCCTGATGGGCGCAGAACTGGCGCTTGAGCCTCAGCGCGTTCTCCGGCTGGCCCCCGGCCGTCTCGAGGTCGCCGTCGTAGATCGGCATCGGATAGTCGGCGAGCGAGATGAGGCTCACCTCGACATCCAGCCGGGCGAGTTCCGCGGCGGCGGCCGCCGCAAGGTTCGCGTTGAACGACCCGGTGCGGATCGAGCCCGAGAAGACGAGGATCTTGGTCATGGCGCCGCTCCATCCTTGGGATGGGCGGGTTCTACCGGGATGCTGCGGGAGCGTAAACGTCTACTCGGCAGGACCGGGTTTCGCGGCAGCGTGTTTGGCGGCTTCCTTGGTGGCCTCCGCCTGGCGGATCACCGCCATGCTCTCCTTGAGGTGGTCGAGCGAGGTGTGGCCGCTCGCCAGTTCGCGGATGGCGACGATCATCAGCGCGAGCAAGAAGGGGCCAATGAAATAGTAGAGGCGGAACAGGATGAAGGCCGCGACCACCGCCTCGGCGGTGAAGCCGAGCGGCGGCAGCGCCACCAGCAACGTCGCCTCGAAGGCACCGGCGGCGCCCGGCGCGTGGGTGGCGAAACCGAGCAGCATGGCCGAGCAGAAGATGACCGCCACCGCGACGAAGGGCGCCGGCGGCGCGTTCGGCATGGCCATGAGCAGCACGTAGAGGATGGCCGAGCAGCAGGCGAGATCGACCACGCCGATGACCATCTGCAGGCCGGTCAGGCGGGCGCTCGGCAGCTTGATGACCCAGGCGCCCGAGCCGAACTGGCGTGGCGTCGCAACGAAGATCAGCCAGCCGAACAGGACCGCGAGGATCGCGAGGCCGACGATCCTGACCGTATTGCCGCCGATGCCGATCTGCTCGACGACCGGCGTGACGACCTCCGGCTCCAGCACGAAGCCGAGGCCGAGGACCGTGGCGTTGCCGAGCCAGAAGGTGAGCCCGGCGATGAAGCAGATCTTCACCACCTGCGGGCCGGTGATCTGGTAGCGCGAATAGACGAGGTAGCGCACCACGGCGGCGGTGAAGACGGTCGCGCCGAGATTATGGGCGATGGAATAGCTGGTGAACGAGCCGATGGCGCAGGCGGGATAGGGGATGTCGTCGCGGCCGATCGTGCGGGTGGCGAAATAGTCGTAGACCGTGAGGGTGGTGTAGGCCGCGACCGTGAACAGGCCCGCGACGACCAGGGTCGTCGGTCCGATCTGCCCGATCGCCTCCCAGACCTTGCTCCAGTCGATGACCTTGAGTTTGGTGAACAGCACATAGCCGGCGATGGCGAGCATGGCCGCCGCCACCACCAGCAGGACGCGCTTGAAACCGATCTGCTCGCGGACGAATGTGACGGCTGATTTGACCAAGGCAATTCCGATACGCGTTCGGCGCGAAACCATCCGCGCATCTCTCGCCAACTACCAGACGAACTGTTTCTCCGGTATGTCAGCTTGCATAGGGAAAAACCCGTAGGCAAGGGGTCTCTCGGCGATCAAGCTGCGGCTCACTGGCGCAGAGGCATGTAGGGGGCCCGCTGCGGAAGTCCAGCGCCGGCGCCGCGTTCACTGTAGGAAGGGGTTGGTCTTGCGCTCCCGCTCCAGTGTCGTCGCCGGGCCATGGCCCGGCAGCACCGTGAAGTCGTCGCCGAGCGGCAGAATCTTCTCCTTGATGCCGCGGATGAGCAGGTCGTGGTCGCCGCCCGGCAGGTCGGTCCGGCCGACCGACCCCTGGAACACCGTGTCGCCGACGAGGGCGAATTCCGAGGCGTGATGGACGAAGATCACGTGGCCCGGGGCATGGCCGGGCACGTGCAGCACGTCGAAGGTCAGCCCGCCGACGGTGACGGTGTCGCCCTCCTTCAGCCAGCGGGTCGGCGTCATCGCGCGCACGCCCTCGAGGCCGAACCGGGTGGCCTGGTCGGGCAAGCTGGCAAACAGCGGCGCATCCGCCTCGTGCGAGCCCTCGATCGGGATCGCGAGCAGTTCAGCGAGTTCGGCCGCGCCGCCGGCATGGTCGATATGGCCGTGCGTGATCAGGATTTTCTCCGGCGTCACCTTCAGGTCGGCGATCGCCCCCTGGATGCGCGGCAGGTCGCCGCCGGGGTCGACGATGGCGGCCTTCATCGTGTCCGTGTCCCAGACGATCGAGCAGTTCTGCTCGAAGGGCGTCACCGGGACGATTGCGACTTTCAGGCTGGCCATGGTGCTTCCTCGCTCGCCCAAGCGATTAGCGGCCGGGCCGCCACCGCGCAACTCGCGTGACGGTTCGGCGCGCTGCCTTACAATAATGTTGCAGTGCACAATGTTTGTGAATATAGGCTGTCTGACGATCTTCAAATGAAGATCATGAATGATCATCCGTCTTACCAATGACGTAACGGCATCAATGCCGTGGTGATCTCCCCATCCGGGTTGCCATTGTGCCCCGGGATTATTGATCAAGGACACATCACGATATGGCTTCAATGACCGCGGAAACGCGTCGCATCGCATCTAATTGGGCAATGGCGCTCGGTCTTACTTTGGCCGCTTCGTCGCCAACTTTGGCCGTCGCATCCGAAGATCCCGCAAACCTCTCCTGGGCCGCGATGAACGCGGGCGCGGCTCCGGCCGCCCAGCCGGCGCAGATGGCGCGCCGGACGGCCTCCGCGTCCAGTGCCGCGGCGGGTTCGCCCGTCGCGCAGCAGGTGGCCGCCGCCGCCGCCCGCCACGGGGTGCCGGCGCGCTTCGCCATCGCGGTCGCGCGGGTGGAGAGCGGGCTCCGGTGCCAGGCGCGCGGACGCGCAGGCGAGCTCGGTCCCCTGCAGATCAAGCCGGCGACGGCGCGCGGCCTCGGCTATTCCGGCCCGGCCTCGGCGTTGAATTCGTGCGGTGCCGGCCTCGAATGGGGCATGCGGCACCTGGCGGTCGCCTATCGGCGCTGCGGTTCGGCCGCCGGCGCCGCCGCCTTGCACAACCGGGGCCTTGCCTCTTCCTGCACGCGCACGGCCTATTCGAACTCGGTGACGCGCACCATGGCGAGCCTCTGAGGCTTCGAGCCGCCGTCCGGTCATAAAAAGAACCCCGCGCGGATCGCTCCGCGCGGGGTTTTTCGTTGATGAGGAAAGCGCTGGGGCCTTGCGGCCCTTATCGCCTCACTTCTTGTCGGTGGTGCGGGCCTTGAGGGCCGCGCCGAGGATGTCGCCGAGCGAGGCGCCCGAGTCGGCCGAGCCGAACTGGGCCATGGCTTCCTTCTCCTCGGCCACTTCCAGCGCCTTGATCGACACCTGCACCTTGCGCGCCTTGCGGTCGAACATGGTGACGCGGACGTCGAGCTTCTCGCCGGCGGCGAACCGCTCCGGACGCTGGTCGGCGCGGTCGCGGGCAAGCTCCGAGCGCTTGATGAAGGCTGTCAGGTCGGTGCCCGTCAGCTTCACGTCGATGCCGCCTTCCTTCACGTCGACCACTTCGGTCGTGACGATCTGGCCCTTGCGGATCTCGCCGGCATCGGCAAACGGGTCGGAGCCGACCTGCTTCAGACCGAGCGAGATGCGCTCCTTCTCCACGTCGACGTCGAGGACCTGGGCGCGGATGACGTCGCCCTTCTTGAACTCCTCGATGACCTGCTCGCCCGGACGATTCCAGTCGAGGTCGGAGAGATGGACCATGCCGTCCACGTCGCCCTCGAGACCCAGGAACAGGCCGAACTCGGTCTTGTTCTTGACCTCGCCCTCGACGACCGTGCCGATCGGGTGACGCTCGATGAACGCCTCCCAGGGGTTCTGCAGGGTCTGCTTGAGGCCGAGCGAGATGCGGCGCTTGGAGGAATCCACCTCGAGCACGGACACTTCGACTTCCTGAGAGGTCGAGACGATCTTGCCGGGATGGACGTTCTTCTTGGTCCAGCTCATCTCGGAGACGTGGATGAGGCCCTCGATGCCCGGCTCCAGCTCCACGAAGGCGCCGTAGTCGGTGATGTTGGTGACGCGGCCCTTGAACTTGGCGTTGATCGGGTACTTGGCCTCGATGCCCTGCCACGGATCGTCGAGCAGCTGCTTCATGCCCAGCGAGATGCGGTGCGTCTCGTGGTTGATCTTGACGATCTTGACCTTCACGGTCTGGCCGATTGTCAGCACCTCGGACGGGTGGTTGACGCGGCGCCAGGCGATGTCGGTGACATGCAGCAGGCCGTCGATGCCGCCGAGGTCCACGAAGGCGCCGTAGTCGGTGATGTTCTTCACCACGCCGTCGATGACCTGGCCCTCTTCGAGGTTCTGCACCAGCTCGTGACGCTGCTCGGCGCGGGTCTCTTCGAGGACCGTGCGGCGCGAGACGACGATGTTGCCGCGGCGGCGATCCATCTTGAGGATCTGGAACGGCTGCGGCGAGTTCATCAGCGGGCCGACGTCGCGGATCGGGCGGATGTCGACCTGGCTGCGCGGCAGGAACGCCACGGCGCCGTCGAGATCGACGGTGTAGCCGCCCTTGACGGTGTTGAAGATCGTGCCGGAGACCTTCTCGTTGGCGGTGAACGCCTTCTCGAGCTTGACCCAGCTTTCCTCGCGGCGCGCCTTGTCGCGCGAGATGACGGCCTCGCCCAGCGCGTTCTCGATGCGCTCGAGATAGACCTCGACGATATCGCCGATCTTGATGTCGCCTTCACGGCCGGGGCCGGTGAATTCCTTCAGGGCCACGCGGCCCTCGGTCTTGAGACCGACGTCGATGATCGCGAGATCCTTCTCGATCCCGACCACGGTTCCCTTGACGACGGAACCTTCGTTCATCTCGGTCGTGCCGAAGCTCTCGGCGAGGAGCGCGGCGAAATCGTCGCGGGAGGGGTTCATGCTGGTGGCGGTTGCCATACGTTTGTCGTCCTTAGGTGCCCGTTGCTGCGCCGGGAGGTGAAAGATCGCCGCCGGCCGCCGGGCCGGACGAGGGGCTGGAATATGTGTCCGGACGCGGCCGAAAACGGCTCGCGGGCGCAACCCAGGCGGAAAGCGGCGTGGAGTTCAGATGCTGGCGGATCGTGGTCGGGGCTGGCAGCGGACCCCGTCCAGGGCGGCAGCCCGTCGGGGGCCACGGCGTGGACGCGAAGGCGGGAGGGGCCTGGGCCCGACCCGGACGAACCCATGAGGCCCATCCCAGCGCTGCCGACCGGTCGATCAGTGTTCGATCCGTCGGATAGGCGCGCCCAATACTGGAAAAGCGGTGCGGCGGCAAGCGCGGACGCGGACTGGCGAGGCCTGGCGGCCTGTCAGCGCGCCGCGGTAGGGAATTGAGCGCTCGGTCGCCCGCCAACCGCCTGCCGGTGTGTCCAATTTGCAGCGGCCAGCAATTTGTCGCCGGCAGCCGCGAAACCGGCTTCCGTTACCGGCAACGATCGGTATTGTCACCGCAATTGCAGGTTGGGTGGCAGATTCATCATGGTTCGCAAGGCGCTGTTGTCATCGGCGGGTCTCATGGCCCTGTCGCTGCAGGGAGCAAGCGCGCAGCCGTTGCAGGCGCCGGTGTTCTCCTGGACCGGCGCCTATGTCGGCGTTCTTGCGGGGGCTGGCTTCTCCGACACCCGCTGGACCGACGTCGGTCTGACGACGAGTCCCTTCTATGATCCCTACGCCGTGCCTGGCGGCTTTCGCGACGTCCATTCCACGGGCTTCGTGTTCGGCGGCTTCGCTGGCCACAACTGGCAGGCGATGCCCGGCTTCGTGGTCGGCGTCGAAGCCGACCTGACCTACAACACTGCGTCGGGAAGCGCGCTGTTCAACGTGATTCCGAGAGGCTTCACCGCCCACGCCAATTTCGCCGGCAGCCTGCGTGGCCGGGCCGGCATCGCCATCGACCGGTTGCTGCTCTACGTGACCGGCGGTCTGGCGCTGGGCAATCCTACGGCCCGCTACTTCAATGCCGACCCTGGCCACTGGCGCCATTCTGGTCTGCGTGCCGGCTACGTGATCGGTGGCGGCGCCGAAGTCATGGTCACGCCCAACTGGACGGTGCGCGTCGAGGCGCTGATCTACAATTTCGGCAGCGCCAACGCCGTCCACACGACGCCGGGTGACGGCGACGGCTACGTCATGCGTGTGCGCACCTCCCAGACCCAGGTGCGCGCCGGCGCTGCCTACCGGTTCTGAAGCCCTTCGTTCATTCCGCCAGAAGCCCGAGGCGCGCCAACAGCGCCCGCATGGCCTCGCTTTCCGACTTCAGCCGCGCGGTAAAGGCGGCGGAATCGCCGAAGACCGGTTCGCAGCCGAGCCGGCGTACCTGTTCCTGAAAGGCCGGCGTGCCGAATGCGCGGCGACCCGCCGCCTCCAATGCCCGTAGCTGTTCCGGGTTCACGCCCGCCCGCGCATAGAGCCCGCCAAAGGCCTGCAGCGCGATCGGATAGCCCTCTGCGACGATGGTCGGCAGACCCGGATAGAGCGGCGAAGGCTTGTTGGCGAAGATAGCAAGCGGCGGCGCCAGCGCCGGATCGAAGGCGGCCACTGCCACCACCGCGCCGTCGAGCTGGCCGTTCGCGAGATCGGCAAGCAACTGGCCATGGGCACGGTAGGGAATGTCGTTGACGCTGATGCCCGCCGCCCCGGTGAAGCCCATGAGCTGCAGATGCGTCGCTGCGGCGCGCCCCTGATGGCCGATCTTGAGGCTGCCCGGATTGGCGCGGGCACGCGCGACGAAATCCGCCACGCCGGCAAAGCCTGCGGACTTCGAGCCGACCAGCACGAAATAGAGCTCATAGACCTGGCAGATCGCGACATAGTCGCTGACATCGAGGCGCGGGTCGCGCTTCAGGTGCGGATGCACGGTCAGCGCCGTCGGCCCGGCGAAGACCAGCGTGCCGCCGTCCGGTGGGGCCTGGGCGAGGTCGACGAAGGCGAGCGTGCCGGCGGCACCGTCGCGGTTGACCACCACGGGGCGGGCACCGACCTCGGGCGTCAGCGCCTCGGCAAAGGCGCGGGCCAGCGCATCGATCGAGGTGCCGGCCGAGAAGGGCACGATGAAGCGCAGCGGCGCCCCGGGGCCCTGGCCGAAAGCGGGCCGCACGAGCGCCGGGGCCGCGAGGCCGGCGGCGAGGATGCCGCGGCGGCTGGCCAAAACGCCCCAAATCCCTTTAGTCATGCCACCGGGTTCCACCACGATACCGTTTGCTGGCGCCTGATACGGCCTTGGGCCGCATCGCGCCAGAACCTTCGGTGAGGCAATGACCTTCGTCGACATGATCCTGCTCAACGGCAGGCTGCATCCCAACCGCCCCGCCATCATGCTCTACGAGCGGCTGGTGACCTATGCCATGCTGGCCGAGGCCATCCACTGGGTGGCGCAGCGTCTCCATGCGAGCGGCCTGAAGGCTGGCGACATCGTGGTCGTCTGCTTCGACAACCCGATCCGCCATCTCACCGTGGTCGCCGCGCTGATGCGCCTCGGCATCGTCTCCATGACCGCGGAGCCCGGCCAGCTCGCCAGCCTGCCGGACATCGGCGCCCGGGCGCTGGTGACCGGCTCCGGCCTCGCGCCGCCGCCGGGCCTGCGGCTCGTCCTCGTCGATGACGGCTGGTTCCAGCCGCCCGCGGCAATCGACTATCCCGTCGACCCGGCGGCGGCTGACCCCGGCCGTCTCGCCCTCCTCGGCCTGACCTCCGGCACCACCGGCCAGAGCAAGGCGGTGGCCTTCACGGTCGGCGAGTTCGACCTGCGCCTGCGCAACCTCATGCTCTATCACGGCGCGCCCGGCACCGAGCGCGACCTGATCCTCATCGGCTTCTCCTCGCAATGGGCGCTGTCGGAGGCAGCGCGCGCGCTCGCCTGCACGCGCACGGCCTGCTTCGCCCGCTCGGCGGAGGAAGCGCTGCAGATGATCGACCTGTTCCAGGTCGGCGCCGTATTCGGCTCGCCGCAGCAGTTCGCGACCCTCGTCGCGGCGCTCGACACGACGCCGGCCTCCTGCGCCTCGGTGCGTCTGGTCTCCGTCGCCGGCGCCACGCTGACGCCGGAGCTTGGCGCGCGAATCCGCCAGCGCATCTGCTCCTCCGTCATGATCGGCTACGGCTCGACCGAGGCCGGCAAGACCGCCATGGGCCCACTCGACCGGTTCGATGGCGTTTCCGGTGCCTGCGGCTATGTGATGCCGGACGCGCGGATCGAGATCGTCGACGACGAGGGACAGCCCTTACCCAGGGGCGTATCCGGTCGCGTCCGTATCCTCGTGCCGGCCGGCGGTCGGACCTTTGTGCCCGGCACGCTCTACCCCGACCGCACGCCGGACTGGTTCTACCCGCAGGACACCGCAATGCTGCGCGAGGACGGCCTGCTGGTCGTCGACGGGCGCACCGACGAACTGATCAATGCCGGCGGCCTCAAGGTCGCCCCGGAGCGGGTCGAGGCCCTCGTTGCCGGCCGGCCCGACATCGCCGATGCCGCCGCCTTCGCCCGGCCGGGGCCGGACGGCATCGACGAGATCTGGCTCGCGGTGGTCGCACGCGCGCCCATTCGCGCCGAGGAACTGCTGGCCTGGCTCATCGGTCGCTCCCCGACGCTGGCGCCGCGCCGCATCGTCTTCGTCGACGTGATCCCGCGCAACGCGATGGGCAAGGCCGAACGGGGAAAGCTGCGCCGGGCTGCTGCGGGCTGAGGATTGGCGAGGCTTTGTACAGGTGCGGCGAAATCGCCGCTGCGACCGGCGGTCAGGGCCGGTGGCGCAGGAACGAGAACCGCCGGGACCGCTTGAGCTCCAGCACCAGCGCGACGAACTGGGCCGCGGACAGAACCTCTTCCTTGCCGGACGGATAGGAGACGAAGAACCGCGACTTGTCCGGATACATCATCACCCGCGCCTCGAGCTTCGGCTCGCCGCTGCTATTGGGATCGGGAAGCGCGATGATGTCGCCCCACAGCTCCTTGCGCTGGTCGGCGGGCGCGCTGACGAGATCGAGCGAGCCGGTCGACACGAAGGCCGGGTCGCCGGACTGCTCCACCTTGTTCTCGCCGTTTTTGGTTTCGCTGGTCATGGTCGAGGCAGGCCGGGCCGATGGAGTGAATCCGGGTTTAGACAGGACCGCCCGCCGGTGCAACAGGCCGTAGCGTTCAAGATGCCGTCTTCGACAAGCCGGTGAGCTGGGCGGTCAGCCGCTCGACGGAGGCTGCGGCGTCGTCAAGGGCGCCGGCCATGCCGGATTCGCGTTCGACGGCACGTTCCGCGAGCAGCGAGCGCGCGTCGCGCAGCGCCGCAAGCTCGGCTTCTGCCGCTTTCAGCCGCCGGCGGACATCGGCGAGCTCGTCCGCGACCATGATGGCCGCCATGACGGTCAGCCGCGTGTCGCCGATCTCGCCAAAGGCGCCCTTCAGCTGGTCGACCTTCTCGTTGACCTCGGCGGCGAGCTTCAGGAGATGGTCTTCCTGCCCGTCGTCGCAGGCCATCCGGAACTGGCGGCCGTTGATGGTGACCGAGACATGCGCCATGCCGTCAGGCCTCGTAATTGGCGAGGACGCCGCGGATCGCGTCCATGGTGAGGTCGAGCCGGCGGGCGACCTCGCGATTGACCGTTTCGAGCTGGTGCGCGCGCTCGCTCGCGCGATCCAGGTCATCGGCAAGCTGGGCGCGGTCCTGCTGCAGGGCTTCGATCTGCTTCTGTGTCACAGCGCCGCCGCGATCCGCCTCGAGCTTGCGGGCGACCGCCGTTTCGAGCGCCGACAGCGCCGCCTTCAGGCGGAACGCAGCGGCCTCAAGGCGCGAAGGGTCGGCCGTCGATCCCAATCTCGGTCCCGCGATTCTGAATGGCCGAACCGGAGCCGCCGCGACGCCGTCGAACCAGAATCGACCCTACGCGAGCGGCTTCGACAGCGTCAATGTTGCAGGCCCGCGGCGCGTCGGTCTTTGCCCGCGCGGGGCGTTGTAGCGCCGCGACCCCTCGTCGAACGGGACGACAGTGCTATAACCTCGTCTGCAATCGATTGAGGAGTTGGAAAGTGCGTTTGGTGACGATCGAGACGCAGGGCGGCCGGCAGGTGGCGGTGCTCGCGCGGGATGGAACCTCCGTCCGACCGCTGAAACCCTCGGCGGGTGAGGCGGCGGGCTCGATGCTTGGCCTCATCGCCGCCTGGCCGACGCTGGCAGGCAGTCTCGATCCGCATCTCGGCGATGCCGTTCCGCTGGCCGACGTGAAGCTGCTGGCACCGATTCCGCGCCCGTCGCGCAACGTCTTCTGCGTCGGCAAGAACTACCGCGAGCATGCCAAGGAATTTGCCTCCTCGGGTTTCGATTCGACGGCCAAGGAGGTGATTCCCGAAGCGCCCGTGGTGTTCTCGAAGCCGCCATCCTGCGTGATCGCCACGGGCGAGGCGATTCTCGGCCATCTCGATCCGACCCATTCGGTCGACTATGAGGGCGAGCTTGCCGTGGTCATCGGCAAGGGCGGGCGCGGCATCACCCGCGGCGCGGCCATGGGGCACGTCTTCGGTTACACGATCGTCAACGACGTCACCGCCCGGACCCTGCAGCAGAAACACCGGCAATGGCTGCTCGGCAAAGGCATCGACACTTTCTGCCCGATGGGACCGGCGATCCTCACCGCCGACGAGGTACCGGACGTGCGCAAGCTGAACCTGCGCACCTGGGTCAACGGCGACCTGCGCCAGGACGCCGTGGTCGCCGACCTCATCTTCGACGTGCCGACCCTGATCGAGACGATCTCGGCCGTCATCGCGCTGGAGCCTGGCGACGTCATCGCGACCGGCACGCCGGTCGGCGTCGGCATCGGCTTCACGCCGCCGAAATTTCTCAAGGCCGGCGACAGGGTCGCCATCGAGATTTCCGGCATCGGCCGGCTGGAGAACCCGGTCGTCTGACCAGCACCTATCGAACGGAGGATTCACGATGAAGGCTCGTCTCGACCGCAGGAACTTTCTGGCAGGCGCCGCGGGGATCGGCGCTGCCGGCCTCGCCGCCCCGGCGCTCGGCCAGGCCGCCTGGCCCTCGCAGAACATCCGTATGGTCGTGCCGTTCCCGCCGGGCGGGCAGGGCGATCTCGCCGCTCGCCCTGTCGCGCAATCGCTGGAGAAACTGCTGGGACGCCCCGTCGTCGTCGACAACCGCGGCGGCGCTGGCGGGGCGCTCGGCAATGCCGCCGTCGCCAAGTCCGATCCTGACGGCCATACGCTGCTGATGACCCTGTCGTCGCTCGCGGTCCTGCCCGAGGCGGACCGGATCATGGGCCGGCAGGCCCAGTACGAGACGGAGCAGCTCATCCCCATCGCGCGGGTGCTGGCCGACCCGACCCTGCTGGCGGTCCATGCCGGTGCGCCATGGAAGAGCGTCGCCGATCTTGTCGCCGACGCCAAAGCGCGGCCGGGCCGGATCCCCTACGGCTCGTCCGGCCCCTACGGCACGCTCCACGTCTCCATGGAGATGTTCAACACCAATGCCGGCCTGACCATGAACCACATTCCCTATCGGGGGGCGGGCCCGGCCATGACCGACCTGATCTCCGGCAACATCCAGGCGCTCGCCTCTGCGCCGGGCGTGCTGAAGCCCCAGGTCGATGCCGGTTCGATCCGCGTGCTCGCCAATTTCGGTGCGCAACGCGTGCCGAGCTTCCCCGACACGCCGACCTTCAAGGAGCTCGGCTTCGGCGACGTCGAGTTCTACATCTGGGCCGGCCTGTTCACGCCGGCCCGCACGCCCGCGGACATCGTGGCGAGATTGCGCGATGCCATGCGTACGACCATGGCCGATCCGGCGGTCCGGACCGTGTTCGAGCGGGCCGGTTCACCGCCCGCCTATCTCGACCAGCCTGAGTTCACGCAGTTCGTCCAGGCTGATTCCGCGCGCCTCATCCAGGCCGTGCGCAAGATCGGCCGGGTGCAGGGCGGCTGAGGCTCCCGAGGGCGGCGGCAGCGCCGCCCTGCCGATCGGGCCATTGACTTGAGTGCCGCCGCTGTTACGACACGCCCCGAGCGGCCCCGGTTTCATCCTGATCGGGGCCTTTTCCATCGTGTGGGCGCTCGTCCCGGCTGAAATCGGCGCGCCTCAGGGAGCTGTTCTCGATGCCGACCGAGGTCCTGACCCGCGCGCAGCACGACAAGCTGGCCAATGCGATCCGCTTGCTGGCCATGGATGCGGTCGAAAAGGCGAAATCCGGCCATCCCGGCATGCCGATGGGCACGGCCGACATCGCCACCGTCCTGTTCTCGCGCTTCCTGAAGTTCGACGCGGCCAATCCCACCTGGCCGGACCGCGACCGCTTCGTGCTCTCCGCCGGCCACGGCTCGATGCTGGTCTATGCGCTGCTCTACCTCACCGGCGCGCCCGAGATGACGCTGGAGGAGTTGAAGAACTTCCGCCAGCTGGGTTCCAAGACGCCGGGCCACCCCGAGAATTTCATCACCAAGGGCGTCGAGACGACCACCGGTCCGCTGGGGCAGGGCATCGCGACGGCGGTCGGCATGGCGCTGGCCGAGAAGATGCTGGCCGCCGAATTTGGCAAAAAGGCTGTCGACCACCACACCTATGTGATCGCCTCCGACGGCGACCTGATGGAGGGTGTCAGCCAGGAAGCCATCGCCATGGCGGGGCACTGGAAGCTGAACAAGCTGATCGTGCTGTTCGACGACAACGACATTTCCATCGACGGGCCGCTGTCGCTGGCCGACTCGGTCGACCAGGTGAAGCGCTTCCAGGCCGCCGGCTGGCGCGCCGAGCGCATCGACGGCCATGACCCCGAAGCCATCGCCGCCGCCATCGAGCGCGCGAGGAAGTCGGGCAAGCCCTCGCTCGTCGCGTGCAAGACCGTCATCGGCTATGGCGCGCCGAAGAAGGCCGGCACCTCCAAGGCCCATGGCGAGCCGCTCGGCGCGGACGAGCTGAAAGGCGCCAAGGAGAAGCTCGGCATCTCGCCCGACGCTTTCGCGGTCTCCCCCGAGGTTCTGGAGGCCTGGCGCCGTATCGGTGCGCGGGGCTCTGCCGCCCGCAAGACCTGGGAATCGCTGTTCGGCACCCTGCCGCCGAAGAAGCAGACGGAGTTCAACCGCCGCCTTGCCCACGAGCGGCCGCTGAAGCTCGCGAAAGCCCTTGCCGCCCACAAGAAGGCGCTGCTGGCGACGCCGCAGAACATCGCGACCCGCAAGTCCTCCGAACTCGCCATCGAGGCGATCGTGCCGGCCATGCCGGAGTTTCTCGCGGGCTCGGCCGATCTGACCGGCTCGAACAACACCAAGGCCAAGTCGGCGGTGGCCTTCTCGGCGAAGAACCCGAAGGGCCGCTACGTCCATTACGGCATCCGCGAGCATGGCATGGCCGCGGCCATGAACGGCATCGCGCTGCACGGCGGCTTCGCGCCGAACGGGGCAACCTTCCTCGTCTTCACCGACTATTGCCGCCCGGCCATGCGCCTCTCGGCGCTGATGGGCACCGGCGTCGTCTATGTGATGACCCACGATTCCATCGGTCTCGGCGAGGACGGCCCGACCCACCAGCCGGTCGAGCACGTCGCCGCGCTGCGCGCCATGCCGAACATGCGGGTGTTCCGTCCCTGCGACGCGGTGGAGGTCGCCGAATGCTGGGAACTCGCGCTGAACCGCATCGATGGCCCGACCGTCCTCGCGCTGACCCGCCAGAATCTGCCGCAGCTGCGCACCGAGGTGAAGGCGAACCGCTCGGCCGGCGGCGCCTACGAGCTGTTCAAGGCGGAAGGCGGCAAGGCGCAGGTGACGCTCTTCGCCACCGGCTCCGAGGTTGAGATCGCGGTCGGCGCGCGCAAGCTGCTGGCCGGGAAGGGCGTCGTGGCCCGCGTCGTCTCAGTACCCTCGCTCGACCTGTTCCTGGAACAGCCGGCCGAGATCCGCGAGACCATCATCGGCGACGCACCGGTGAAGGTCGCCATCGAGGCCGGCGTGCGCATGGGCTGGGACGCCGTGATCGGCCAAGACGGCATCTTCGTCGGCATGACCGGCTTCGGCGCCTCGGCTCCCTACAAGGAGCTCTACGAGCATTTCGGCATCACGGCGGAGGCTGCGGCCGAGGCCGTTCTGGCGCGGATCGGCTGAGCCGCGCCTTGGGAATGACGTGATTGGGCGCGAAATCGCAGCGCCTGCCCGTTCGATTGGCCGCGACAGGTGAGGCGGCCCGCATGAAGGAGAGGAATTCCATGACGACCCGCGTCTTCATCAACGGTTTCGGCCGCATCGGCCGCAACGTCCTGCGCGCCATCGTCGAGAGCAAGCGCCGGGATATCGAGGTGGTCGGCATCAACGACCTCGGCCCGGTGGAGACCAACGCCCACCTGCTGCGCTTCGACTCGGTGCATGGCCGCTTCCCGGCAACCGTCTCGGTGGACGGCGATCACATCGTGGTGGCCGGCAAGCGCATCAAGGTGACGGCGATCAAGGATCCGGCGGAGCTGCCGCACAAGGCGCTGAATGTCGACATCGCCATGGAATGCACCGGCATCTTCACCACCCGCGACAAGGCCGCCGCGCACCTGAAGGCAGGTGCCAAGCGCGTGCTCGTCTCCGCCCCCTGCGACGGCGCGGACCTCACCGTCGTCTTTGGCGTCAACGATCAGGCGCTCACCAGGGACCACACGGTCGTCTCCAACGCCTCCTGCACCACCAATTGCCTCGCCCCGGTCGTCTCGGTCCTCCACAAGGCCTGCGGCATCGACAAGGGCTTCATGACCACGATCCACGCCTATACCGGCGACCAGCCGACGCTCGACACGATGCACAAGGATCTCTACCGCGGCCGCGCCGCGGCGTTGTCGATGATCCCGACCTCGACGGGTGCGGCCAAGGCCATCGGCCTGGTCATTCCGGAGCTGAAGGGCCGTCTCGACGGCACCTCGATCCGCGTGCCGACCCCGAACGTCTCGGTGGTGGACTTCAAGTTCATGGCGAAGCGCAAGACCACGGTCGAGAAGGTCAACGAGGCCATCCTGAAGGCGGCCAAGCGCGGCCCGCTCAAGGGCATCCTCTCCTACACCGACCAGCCGAACGTCTCGATCGACATGAATCACGATCCGCATTCGTCGATCTTCGCCCTCGACCAGACCAAGGTCTTGGACGAGAAATTCGTGCGCGTGCTATCCTGGTACGACAACGAGTGGGGCTTCTCGAACCGCATGAGCGATACGGCGGTGGCGATGGCCAAGCTGATCTGATCGCGGCATTCCGGGCCGTCCGCTGAGGCGGGCGGCCCGCTTCTTTCCGGATGATGCCAATGACCTCCTTCCGCACCCTCGACGACGCCGACGTGAAGGGCAAACGCGTGCTCGTGCGCGTCGACCTCAACGTGCCCATGGAGAATGGCAAGGTCACCGACGTGACGCGCCTGGAGCGCATCGTGCCGACGCTGACCGACATCGCCGACCGCGGCGGCAAGGTCATCATCCTCGCCCATTTTGGCCGTCCGAAGGGCGTCGATCCCGCGCAGTCCCTCAAGCAGGTGGTGCCCTCGCTCGCCCATGTGCTGAAGCGCCATGTCGCCTTCGCCGAGGACTGCATCGGCGATGTCGCGAAACGCGCCGTCGACGCCATCAAGCCGGGTGAAATCCTCGTCCTGGAGAACACCCGCTTCCACAAGGGCGAGGAAAAGAACGACCCGAATTTCGTCAGGGCGCTGGCCGAGAACGGCGACATCTGGGTGGCCGATGCGTTCTCCGCCTCCCATCGCGCCCATGCCTCCACCGAGGGCCTCGGCCATGTCCTGCCGGCCTATGCCGGCCGCACCATGCAGGCCGAGCTGGAGGCGCTCACCAAGGCGCTCGGCAAGCCGAAGCGGCCGGTGGTCGCAGTGGTCGGCGGCGCCAAGGTGTCGACCAAGATCGACCTCCTGGAAAACCTCGTCACCAAGGTCGATGCCCTCGTCATCGGCGGCGGCATGGCCAACACCTTCCTGCATGCGCAGGGGGTGAAGATCGGCAAGTCGCTGGCCGAGAAGGACCTCGCCGACACCGCCCGCCGCATCATGGCCAAGGCGGAACAGGCGAAATGCGCCATCATCCTCCCCGTCGACGCCACCATCGCCTATCATTTCGAGAACAACGCACCGGCCTTTGCCTACGGGCTCGACGCCATCCCCCACGACGCGATGATCCTCGACGTCGGTCCGCAGTCGATCGAGCGCATCCATGCCGCCATCGACGACGCCGCGACGCTGGTCTGGAACGGCCCGCTTGGGGCGTTCGAACTGCACCCCTTCGACAAGGGCACGGTGGAGGCCGCCCGCCATGCCGCGCGGCGCACAAAGGAGGGCAAGCTGCTCTCGGTGGCCGGCGGCGGTGATACGGTGGCGGCGCTCAATGCGGCCAAGGTCGCCGACGACTTCACCTATGTCTCCACCGCCGGCGGCGCGTTTCTTGAATGGCTCGAGGGCAAGCCCCTGCCGGGCGTCGATGTGCTGAAGGGGTGAGCGAGGCTCCTCTTGCGCCGGTTGTCGTTTCTGTTATGTTCTCGTTATGAGTGAGAACGTGCAAACAGCTATGTTCGAAATTCTCAAGGCGATCCGGGCGGAACTCGCGGGCCATCGGGATCGCTTCGATACGATTGAAGGCCTTATTCGCAAGCAGCGCCGGGATACGGCCGGCCTCCTCGTCATGGCAAAGTCGGTGGTCGGTGATTTCGCCGAGCAACTCGCTGCGATCGAAGAGCGCGTCGAGGCTCTCGAAGGGCGGAAGGCCTGACAACGGCGCCCCAGTCTCCGTTCACAAATACTCGAAACGGTAGCTGCATGGCGTTGAGGGGCTGGTAAGCCACCGCTAGTCAAGGTTAGAGCTTTCGGAATTGCCGTCGCCTGCCGCGTTGCGCAGGCCCGATTGGCGCGTTCATCAGTGCAGGAGACCGATGGCTAGCGCGTGGAGCAGCATCATTGGAACGGTCGCAATGCTCGCCGTGGCGCAAGCTGCCGCCCGCGCGCAGGAGAACCGGCCCACCATCCTGCTGCTCGACGGCCTGTTCATCTATGTCCACCAGCACTATGTCGGCGTCTCCGATCTCGCGCCGCGATTGAACGCCATGGGCTACCGCGCCGTCGTCGACACCCATCTGATGAACAGGACGGCCCGCGAGGAGCCAGCCGTCATCGTCGGCCATTCCATGGGTGGGTCGGCCGCGTTGCGCTTCGCCCGGGAGATGAAGGAATCCGGCAAGCCCCCGCCGGTGGTCATCACCATCGATGCCGCCTTCGGCTCACCGCCCTGCGCGGTGCCGCGCTGCATCAACTTTCGCAGCCCGGGCTTCCCGGCGATTGAGGGCGCCGAGAACGTCGATGCCTGGCAGGCCGGCGCCTATATGGTCAATCACGCCATGCTGGCGACCAATGCGGCGGTCCAGCGCCTCGTCCTGCGCGAGGCGGAGGCGGTGCTCGTCGCCCGCGCGGTAACCGGCGCGCCGCTCACCGCGCCCGTGCCGATCCCGCGCCCAAACTGAAACGGTGGCACGCTTCCCGCATGCACGGCTTTTTTTGACCGCGGCCTTGCGCTAGAGGGTCGGAAGACCAACGACAGGACGGAACCGCCCATGGCCCGCATCACACTCCGCCAGCTGCTCGACCACGCCGCCGAAAACGACTACGGCGTGCCCGCCTTCAACATCAACAATATGGAGCAGGCGCTGGCGATCATGTCGGCGGCCGATGCGGTCGATGCGCCGGTCATCATCCAGGCCTCGCGCGGCGCGCGTTCCTACGCCAACGACATCATGCTCAAGCACATGATGGACGCCGTCACCGAGATCTATCCGCACATCCCCGTCTGCGTGCATCTCGACCACGGCAACGAGCCGGCGACCTGCATGACCGCGATCCAGGCAGGCTTCACCTCTGTGATGATGGACGGCTCCCTGAAGGCCGACGGCAAGACCCCCGGCGACTGGGACTACAATGTCGGCGTGACCAGGACCGTCACCGACATGGCCCATCTCGGCGGCATCTCGGTCGAAGGCGAGCTCGGCGTGCTGGGCAGCCTCGAAAGCGGCATGGGCGAGGCGGAGGACGGCCACGGCGCCGAGGGCAAACTGTCGCACGACCAGCTTCTGACCAACCCGGACGAGGCCGTGAAGTTCGTCAGGGAGACCAAGGTCGATGCGCTCGCCATCGCCATGGGCACCTCGCACGGCGCCTACAAGTTCACCCGCAAGCCGGACGGCAAGGTGCTGGCGATGAACGTGATCGAGGAAATCCACCGCAAGCTGCCGAACACCCACCTCGTCATGCACGGCTCGTCGTCGGTGCCCCAGGACCTGCAGGACATCATCAACACGTTCGGCGGCCAGATGAAGCCGACCTGGGGCGTGCCGGTCGAGGAGATCCAGCGCGGCATCAAGCACGGCGTGCGCAAGATCAACATCGACACCGACAACCGCATGGCCATGACCGGTCAGATCCGTAAGGTGCTGTCGGAGAGCCCGGGCGAGTTCGATCCGCGCAAGTACCTCAAACCCGCCATGGACGCGATGACCAAGCTCTGCCGCCAGCGGCTGGAGGAGTTCAACACCGCAGGCCAGGCTTCCAAAATCAAGCGCGTGGTGACCCTCGCTGACATGGCGAAGCGCTACGCCAAGGGCGAGCTCGACCCGAAGATCGCGTAAGCGGCGCGGAACACCGGCCGGAATGCGAAAACGGGGAGGCGCGGGCCTCCCCGTTCTGCGTTCGGCCCTGGTCGGGCGACCTTACTCGTTCGCCTTGACTTCGATGTTGAACATCGGGATCGCCGCGAAGGGCGAACCACGCAGCGCCACGGCGAGCGCCGCCAGCGGAATGTCGCCCTTCGGCGTCAACGTGATCACCAGCGAGGACGGGTCGTCGACGAACTCGCCGAAGGCCTCGGTGATGCGGTCGGCCAGAGGTTTGTCGGCGATGAACTGGCCGATCGTCATGCCGGCCTGCTGCTTGATCTGCTCCTTGAAGTCGTCCTCGCTCAAGCCGGTCTGGCCCGCGACGTGGGTGATGAAGGCAGCGGCGCCGCCGTCTTCGCTATAGGTCAGCACGAGGCGGCCCGCCTTGGCGGACAGCCCGAGAACCGCCGCGCTGGCGGGCAACTGCTCGATCTGCGCGCGGTCGAGGCCGCCGATGGTCAAAGCCAGTTCCAGCGTGCCGACGTCGTCGACCTCCACCTTGATGTTGCGCAGGCGCAGTTCGCGCGAGCCCTCGTCATATTCGATGTCGAGCGCGGCCGCGAGATTGACCTTGTCGGTCAGGCCGATGGGGGCGAGCTGCGCCCGCTGGCGCGGATCGTTGATCGGTGCGGAGACGCCGGTCAGCTCGGCGCGCAGGCGCGTCGGCATCAGGCCGATGCGCGGGCCAGCCTCGACGACGAAGCGCTCGATATTGGCCATGTTCTGGCCGGCGGGGCCCTTCACGGACACGGCCTCCATCGAGACGCGGCGAATGTCGGGATAGGCGCTGGGCGGGACCGGCTTGCCGGCCGAATAGGCGCCATCGGCGAAGTCCTTCGCAAGCGCGATCAGGCCTGTCGCGTCGATCGATTCGATCGAGAACTTGCCGATCGTGGTTGCCTGGCCGTTCCGGTCGGTCACCGCAAGCTGGCCGAATTCGATGGCGGCGATCCGCCCCTGCGAGACGCCGCGGATGCCGAACCGCGCCATGGCGACGGGCTGGTTCTGTGCGGAATCACCCTTGAAGCCCAGCATTTCGACGTTCTCGATATCGAGACGCGAAAAGAGCTCGGCGACCACGCCCATCGTGCGCCGGCGCGATTCCTCCGATGCCCCCGCCGGGTCGATCTCCTGCATGGTCTGAGTCAGCGCGACGAGCGAGCGCTCGCCCGGGCGCATCGACACCTTGCCGAAATTGATGCGTTCGATGGCGAAGGGCGCGCCCTGCTGGCCGGTGCCGCGGATCTGTTCGATGGAGCCGCTTTCGAGCGCGACCGTCGTCGTGTTGCCGGCGCGCGTGCCTGCGGAGGCGTCGAAGCCGACAAAGCGGCTCGCGCCCATCTGCACCTGCGCACCGGTCTGGCCCGGTGCCGGCGCGGTGGTCACGCCGGCGATGGTCAGTTCGGCGATCTTGCCCTGACGATAGTCCATCAGCCGGACATTGGTATAGGACGCCTGCTCCATGCGCGCCTCGCGGCGGCGCTGCAGCGTCATGGCGGGCACGCTGATCGATTGCGCGGAGAAGCCGGTGACCGACGCCTCGCTGGCGCCCTGGAAGAAAGGTTCGCGGGTCGCCAGGCTGCCGAGGATGGCGGCGAAGGAGCCCTGCGCCCCGGCAATCTCGGCCCGGTCGATCTTGTAGGACTGGCCGTCCGAGCCGGTGCCCTCGACACCCTCCAGGACGATGCGCGAATTGGACAGGGCATCGGTCGAGCCGACGCCGCCGGTGATCGTGGCGCGCGTGATCTTGACGCCGACGGCGCGGTCGCCGGCCGTGGAATAGGTCAGGTTGGAGAGGACGACGTTCGACCCCTCGTCGCGCGCCTCGCCGACCGCCGCTCCGGGCATCTGTAGGCTCGAAAGGCCCGACACGGCGGCGCGCGACAGGTCGTCGGCGGGACCTGCAAGGGCAAGGGAGCCGGTGACGAGGACAAAGGCAGCCGAAAGGAACAGGCTCGCGGAAGGTCGCATCGTGATGATCCTGACGTTTGATCGGGCGGGCGAAGATAGCGGCAGGCGGGCGCGACGGCGTCGGTTGATTTCCCGACCCGGTGCCCGCATGGATGCGAACTTCCCGCCCGGATGTTTCCAAACGATGTCGATACCGAGGATGACAGCTACCGCCTTCCGCTTTTTCGCCGCTTTCCGGCCTAGTGTGCGCGACCATGCGTAACGCCGAGCCCACCACGCCCCAGACCCAGCTCGTTCTCGTCACTCCGGTGATCGAGACCATCGACGAATTTGCCGGTATTGCCGAGGCGGCGCTCGCCGGCGGTTCCGTCGCGGCGGTCATCGCCCGCTTCGCCGCCGGCGACGAGCGGGCCTTGGTCAACGTCGTCAAGGCGCTGGCACCGGTCATCCAGGCCGCAGGGGCGGCCCTGATCGTCGACGCGCCGCCTGCGGTTGCCGCGCGCGGCGGCGCGGACGGGTGCCATCTCGTCTTCGACGAACGGCTCCTCGCCGACGCGGTCGCCAGCCTCGCGCCCCAGCGCATGGTCGGCGTCGCCGGCTTGAAATCGCGCGACGACGCCATGTTCGCCGGCGAGAAGGGCGCGGACTACGTCATGTTCGGCGAGCCGATGCTGTCCCGCCATGCCGAGCGCAACGGCCAGCTCCCGCCGTTCCACGCGGTTCTGGAGCGGGTCGGATGGTGGGCGGAGCTGTTCGAGGTTCCGGTCATCGGCTTTTCGCCCGACATGAACGGCGCGGCCGCGCTGTCCGGCGTCAATGCCGATTTCGTCGCCCTCTGCGATCCCGTCTGGAACCATGCGGATGGGCCTGCCGCCGGCGTCCGGGAGGCGCTGGCGGCCCTGGCGAGGGGCCGGGGCCCATGAGACTCGCCGCGCGACCGTTCGTCCTTGCCGCCCTGCTGGCGCTCATCCCGATGGAAGTGCTGGCGCAGACCCGGCCAGCCCCGCGCCCCGCTCCGCCCGCGACCGCCCCCAGGGCCGCTCCGGCCGAGCCGCCAAGCGCGGATTCGGCCTATGCGGCCTATCAGCGTGGCAGCTACCTGACCGCCTTCCGCGAATCGACGGAGCGGGTCGAGGCGGTCGCCGACCCTGCGTCGATGACCCTTCTGGCCGAACTCCATGCCGCCGGCATCGGCGTGCCGCAGAACGACGAACGGGCGCTCGGCTGGTATCGGCTCGCCGCCGACAAGGGCGACCGCAACGCCATATTTGCCATCGGCATGATGCATATCGAGGGCCGTGCGGGCCTCGTGCGCGATCCGGCGCAGGCCAAGCCTTTCTTCGAGCGCGCGGCCGGGCTCGGGCATATCGCGGCGGCCTACAATCTCGGGCTGCTCGCGCTTGGCGGCCATGGTGGGGAGCGCGATCCGCAAGGCGCCGCACGCTGGTTCAGGATGGCGGCCGATCTCGGCAGCGCCGATGCGCAATATGCCTATGGGACCATGCTCAAGGACGGCAACGGCATCCCCGCCGATCTGCCGCAGGCGGCCGTCTATCTCGGCCGGGCGGCGGCGCAGGACCTCATGGAGGCCCAGATCGACTTCGCCATCATGCTGTTCAACGGCCAGGGCGTCGCCAGGGACGAGGCGGGCGCGGCCCGGCTGTTCCGCAAGGCGGCGCTGCGCGGCAATCCGCTGGCGATGATCCGCTTCGCGCGCCTGCTCGCCGCCGGCCGGGGCACCGCGCCGAATGCAGTCATGGCCGCCCAGTGGTACATGACTGCCGAACATCTTGGCGCGCAGGACGCCTGGCTGCAGGACTATGTGAAGTCGATGGACCCGGTCCAGCGCGAGGCGGCCGAGCGCGGCGCCACGCAATGGCTGCGTTAGAGGTCGGCCGGGCCGGCTTGACCGGATCGGCCGCGGCGGGCATGACCCCCGCCTGAAGACTGCGAAGGACCGCAATGCTCCGTTCCGCCCTGCTCAACGTCATGGTTGGCGCCGCCCTCAAGGCGGGCCGCAGCCTCAAGCGAGACTTCGGCGAGGTCGAGAACCTGCAGGTCTCGGTGAAGGGCCCGGGCGATTTCGTCTCGGCGGCCGACCGCAAGGCCGAGCAGATCGTGATGACCGAGTTGCTCAAGGCGCGACCGGGCTACAGCTTCATCGGCGAGGAGGGCGGCAAGGTCGAGGGCACTGACGAAACCCATACCTGGATCGTCGATCCGCTCGACGGCACCACCAACTTCCTGCATGGCATTCCGCAGTTCGCCGTCTCGATCGCTCTCGAGCGCAACGGGGTCCTGGTGGCCGGCATCGTCTATAATCCGGCCAACGACGAGCTTTATGTCGCCGAGCGCGGAACCGGAGCGTTCCTGAACGACCGCCGGCTGCGCGTCTCGGCGCGGCGCAAGCCGGAGCTGAGCGTGGTCGGCTGCGGCACCCCGCATATCGGCCGCGGCGACCATGTCCAGTACCGCAACGAGCTCAAGGTGGTGCAGTCGCGCTTTGGCGGCATCCGGCGCATGGGCGCCTGCGCCCTCGATCTCGCCTATGTGGCGGCCGGGCGGTTCGACGGGTTCTGGGAGCGCGGCGTCAAGCCATGGGACGTGGCGGCGGGGATCGTGCTGATCCGTGAGGCCGGCGGCTTCGTCACTGACTGCGACGGCCATGACAACATGATGCTGAACGGCGACATCTGCGCCGGCAACGAGCCGATCCAGAAGGCGCTGCTGGCATCCGTCAAGGAAGGCCAGAGGGGCTGAGATGGGGCAGGCCAAGCGGCGACGGGAGGCGGGCGAACGCATCTCCCATTGCCGCACCTGCACCTATTGCTGCTCGCTTCCTGAGATCCAGGCGCTGGCGAAGCCCGCCTATCACGCCTGCCGCCACATCGAGAACGGCGGTTGCGCGATCTTCGGACAACCCGAACGCCCCGGCGCTTGCACCGCCTATGTCTGCGCCTATCTTGCCGCCCGTCTGGTCGACGCGCCCGAGCGCAACCGCATTCCACATCCGCTTGATTGCGGCGCCTATTTCCACCGCGATCCGCTGGAACGGGTCATCTTCCTGTTCGTCGACCCGAAGCGCCCGCTGCTCTGGAAGGCTTCCGCGCTGGTCGAGTTCCTGCGCCTGCAGCTCGGCGCGGGCTTTGCCCTGTTCGTGACCGACCGGGGCCGGCAGATGGTCGTGCGCGAGCTTGCGACCTTCGACATGCTGTTGGCCGATGATCTCGTTCTGCTGGCCGATCGCGAGGGGCGGCCGCTCGACGTCCCGAGTTTCGCCACTACATGACGTGACGTCATATTTCGCCACCTTCCGGTGTCCGGGCTGCCCAAATTTTACGCTGTCTTAAGGCGGCGATGCCAGATTGCCGCTAGGGCAGGTCATCATCATGTACCGCGAGATCTACGATTGCGAGATCGAGGAGCGTTGTCGCGCGCCAGCGATCCGGCATTTGTACGCGCAATGGCGCGCGCTCGTGGACGAGCACGGCTTCGCGCCTTTCGCGCCCTTCGATCCCATCAGCCTCGGTGAGCTGGCTGAAGATGTGATCGTCATGGTGCCGCTGGACGAGGACGACTACGTCTACGCCCACTATGGCAGCGTGATCGCGGCCAACGTCGGCATGGACATGACCGGCCGCCAGACCAGTGAGTTCAAGGGCGAGGTCGGCGACTTCTTCCGCCAGGTCAACACGCGGGCGGTCGACGAGGGTGTGGCCTTGCTGACCCTCCATCGCGGCGCCTATGCGATGAACGTCCACATCTGGGAGCGCCTGGTCCTGCCGTGCCGGGAGGCCGACGGATCCAGTATCATCGTCGTCTATTGCAAGGCCCGCGAACTGCGCGACGATCTCCTGACGACTATCCTTGACGCCTCGCTTGACGGCATCGTCGCTGTCCGCCTGGTGCGCGACTCGGACGGCAGCGCCGTTGACGGCCAGATCATCGCAGCCAACAGGCGTGCCGCTCACTTCATCGGGCGGCCGGTCGAGGATATGCTGGCAACATCGCTTCTGGTGCTGTTTCCCCAATTGCAGGAAACCGGCCTGTGGAGCCGCTATCTCGATGTCGCCAAAACGCGGGTGCCGGTGGAGTTCGTCGCACCTTACCGCTATCGCGAGGGCGGCGAGCGCTGGTTCGAGATCGCGGTTGCCCCGCTTGGTGACGGCGTCCTGGCGACCTATTCCGACGTCACCGAACGCAAGCTCGCGGAGGATGCCGCGCGGCTGGTCCAGCTTGAGCACGCGGCGGCCAACGAGGCCCTGACGGCCGAGATCGCCCGTCGGCAGGAGCTGGAGGCCGAACTCAGCCGGCTGGCGACGCGTGACCCGCTGACCGGCGCCTTGAACCGTCGCGCGCTCACCGACGGCCTGCAGCGTGCCCTCGCGCTGGCCGAGCGCTACGGGCACCCGATCTCGCTGTTCGCCATCGATCTCGACAATTTCAAGCGGATCAACGACAGTTTCGGCCATGCCGGTGGCGACGCTGTGCTGAAGGCCGTCGTCGATCTTATGACCCACGGGCTGCGCGAGGAGGTCGATCTGTTCGGCCGGTTCGGCGGTGAGGAATTCGTGGCGGTGCTTCCGCACACCGGCCTGACGGCGGCGGCCGCGGTGGCCGAACGGATGCGGGCGCTGACGGCGGAGCTTGCCGTGCCCCACGAGGGCGGTGCCATTCGCTTCAGCGCTTCGTTCGGCGTCGCGGCCTTCGACGGACGCGAGGCGCTGGACCGTCTTTTGTCGCGGGCCGATACCGCGCTCTACAAGGCGAAGGCGTCGGGTCGCAATGTCGTCTGCGTCGACGAGGGGGAGGGCGAGTTGCTGGTCGTGCGCTTGCCCGGCACCGAAGGCATCGCCCCGAGCGACGATGTGCCGGCCTTCACCCCGAGAGCCCGCCAGAACACCGGGCCGCGCCGGAGGTCCTCCGCCGGTCAGGTCTGAAGCGCCGCCGCCAGCCGGTCACGCGCGACCTCCGGCGTCAGCACCTCGAAATCCGGCAGTTGGTGGCGGAACCAAGTTTCCTGCCGCTTCGCATAGGCCTTCGTGTCGCGCTTGCCACGGGCGACGGCCTCCTCCAGGGGGGCGTCCCCCCGGAGATGGGCGAGGAGCCCCGGAACGCCGTGAGCCCGCATGGCCGGAAGCGCGGGATCGAGCCGCCGCTGCTCCAGCCGCGCGACCTCGCCGATGGCGCCATTGGCGATCATGAAGTCAAAGCGCCCGTCGATCCGCGCCCGCAGCGCCGTCCGGTCGACGGCGAGGAACACGGCGAGGCAATCGGCAGGGTCGAGGACGGGCCGAGTCCGTCCTGCTTCCTGCCAGTGCAGCAGCGGCCGTCCGGTCGCCTCGAACACCTCGAGCGCACGCAGCACCCGTTGCGGGTCGCTTGGCAGCAGCCGGGCCGCGGTGGCCGGATCGATGGCCGCTAGCCGCTGGTGCAGTTCGGCTGGTGTTGCGGTCTCGCCTGACGCGCGAACCCGCGCACGGATATCGGAGGGAATCGGGGGGATGTCGGACAGGCCGCGGGTCAGAGCCTTGAAGTAGAGGCCCGTGCCACCGATCACGATCGGCAGGGCGCCCGCCGCCCGGGCCGTGGACAATTCGGCGGTCGCGGCGGCGATCCAGCGGCCGACGGAGAAATTCTCGGCGGCGTCGACCGTGCCGTAGAGCCGGTGCGGCGCCTGCGCCATCTCCCCGGCGGTCGGGCGGGCGGTGATGACGGCGAGGTCGCGATAGACCTGCATGGAATCGGCGTTGATGACGACACCGCCGAAACGCTGGGCAAGGTCCAGCGCCAGCGCCGACTTGCCGCTGGCGGTCGGACCTGCGATGAGGACGGCCCTCGGCCCCGAGCGTTCCAGCGGACCATGCCCTTCAGCCACGTCGCGACCCTTGTTGCCCATCCCGACCGTCCGGCCGTCTCGGCCGAGGTCATCGCGGCCGCCGCCGCGTATCTCGGTTCGGCTGGGGAAGCCATGATCCTCGACGCCGGCATTGCCGCCGACATCCCTTTCGCACCCTCGGGCGCGCCCGACAACCGCGCGACCGCTGATGCGATCCGCGCGCGGCTCGGCGGTGCGCCGGTCGACGTGATCGTCCAGGACGCCGCGACACGCCGGAAGCGGCTGTTTCTCGCGGACATGGATTCGACCATGATCGGCCAAGAATGCATCGACGAACTCGCCGATCTCGTCGGCCTCAAGGACCATGTGTCGGCGATCACCGAACGGGCCATGCGCGGCGAGATTGCCTTCGAGCCGGCGCTGCGCGAGCGCGTGGCGCTGCTCAAGGGCCTGCCGGCCAACGTCGTCGACGATGTCATCGAGCGGCGCATCACGCTGACGCCGGGTGGCCGCGACCTCGTCCGCACCATGCGCGCCAACGGCGGCTACACGGCGCTCGTCTCGGGCGGCTTCACGCTGTTCACAGCGCGGATCGGCGCGATGATCGGCTTCCACGAGAACCGCGCCAACCTGTTGGAGGTCGAGGACGGGCAGTTCTCCGGCACGGTCCGCGAGCCGATCCTCGGTCGCGAGGCCAAGCGCGACACGCTGCTGGAGCTGCAGGCGAAATTTGCGCTCTCGACCGCCGAGACCATGGCGGTCGGCGACGGCGCCAACGATCTTGCCATGCTGGACGCGGCCGGGCTCGGTATTGCCTTCCACGCCAAGCCGAAGGTCGCGGAAGCCGCCAGCGCCCGTATCGAGCACGCCGATCTCTCGGCGCTGCTCTACGCGCAGGGCTATGCGCGCGCCGACTTCGTCGAATAGCCGGCGCGCGAATCTCTTAGCGCAGGTTCAGCGCCACGAAGCGGCGGTCACCCTCGGCATTGGCCACCAGGAACAGCGCGGAGTTGCGGCCCTCCGCGCGCAGCGCCTCGATCCGGCGCGTCACGTCGGCCGGCGCGTTCACCGCCTCGTTCTGCACCTCGAGGATCACGTCGCCCGCCTGGATGCGCCGTTCGGCGGCCCGCGAGTTCGGGTCGACCTCGGTCACCACCACGCCGCGCACGTCCTCGCGCAGGCGGAAGCGCTGGCGCATCTCCGCCGTCAGCCCGGACAGCTGCAGCCCGAGGGCAGAGACGACCGGTGCCCGCTGCTGCGGGGCGCGCTGCTGCGGCTGCTGGCCGGTGGAGGCCTGCTGGATGTTGCCCTCGCGGCGGCCGAGCGTGACGGTGAGCGTCTCCTCCCGGCCTTCGCGCATGACGATGACCGGAACGGCCTTGCCGACTGCCGTCTCCGAGACGATGCGCGGCAGTTCGCGCGAGTTGCGGACTTCCCGGCCGTCGAAGGAGATGATCACGTCGCCCGTTTTCATGCCCGCCGGTCCCGCCGGGCCGCTCTGTTCGACACCGGCGATCAGCGCGCCGCGCCGGGTGCCGAGGCGCAGGCTCTCGGCGATCTCGTCGGTGACCTCCTGGATGCGCACGCCAAGCCAGCCGCGCCGCGTCTCGCCGAACTCGCGCAGCTGGCCGATGATCGGCCGCGCGGTATTCGCGGGAATCGCGAAGGCGATGCCGATATTGCCGCCCGACTGCGAGAAGATCGCCGTATTGATGCCGATGACGTCGCCCGCGAGGTTGAACAGCGGCCCGCCTGAATTGCCGCGGTTGATGGCCGCATCTGTCTGGATGTAATTGTCGAAGGGACCGGACTGGATGTCGCGGTTCTTGGCCGAGACGATGCCAGCGGTCACCGTGCCGCCGAGGCCGAGCGGGTTGCCGATGGCCATGACCGGCTCGCCGATGCGGATCTTGTCGGAATCGGCGAGGTTGACCGCTTTCAGCGGCCGCGTCGGCTGCACGCGCAGCACGGCGACATCGATCTCGCGGTCGCGTCCCACCAGTTCCGCGCGCAGGCGTGTGCCGTCGTTGAAGATGACGGTGATTTCGTCGGCACCGTCGATCACGTGGTTATTGGTGATGATGATGCCCGAAGCGTCGATGACGAAGCCGGAGCCGAGCGACGACTGGCGGCGCTGCGGCTGCTGGCCGGGAGGCGCGCCGGGACGGCCAGGCGGGTTCTCGCCGCGGCGACGGAAGAATTCCTCGAACAGCTCGTCGAATGGTGCGCCTGGGCCGGGCCGCTGGCCCTGTCCGCCGGGACCGCCCGGCGCGCCGGGGCCACTCTGTCCGCCCGGGCCACCGGGAGCACCGGGCCCACCCGGAGCCCGTCCGTTCGGGGCGCCCGGGCGCTGGCCGGCGGCGGTGTCGACGCGGGTCGAGGTGGAGATGTTGACGACGGCATCGATCACGCGCTCGGCGAGATCGGAGAGGTCGATCGCCTGGCGCGCCTCGGCTGGCTTCACGGCTGGCGGCGATGCCGCAAATCCCGCGCCCAAGACGAAGACCAGCGCAGTTGCCGCGATGCCGCCGCCGACTCGCGAGGTGAGAAGGGTTCGGGTCGAGCTGGTTGAAACGGTCTTGGTCATCGCATACCCCATCCGGTCGGAACGTGGTCCCGCCATGTTTCCGCGGAATTTCGTCGGCGCCTAGTCAACCATGAAATGGGGCGGATTGGCGACCATCGACAGTATACCGGACAGCCGACGAGGCCGGTTTCGGTTCACACCTGATTGAACGGCACCTCGGCCGCTGGCTTGAAGACGGCATCCACCGGCACCTGCAGGGCGGTGGCGAGCCGGTTGGTCTCGGCCGCCATGCCGACCACCGCGACAAGCTCCATGAACTGGGCGTCGGTCATGCCCTTCGCGCGCGCAGCGGCCGCGTGCGAGCGAATGCAATACTCGCAATTGTTCGCCATGGACACCGCCACATAGAGCAGCTCCTTGGTCAGCGGGTCGAGCGCGCCCGGCGCCATCACCTCCTTGATGCTCTCCCAAGTGCGTCTCAGCGCGACGGGATCGTGGGCGAGCACGCGCCAGAAATTGTTGACGAACTCGGTCTTCCTGACGGTGCGGATGTCGGCGAAGACCTCCGCCGCTGCGGGAGAGAGTTGCTCGTCGGAGAGGGCGGGCATGATCGACATGGAAGGCTCCGGTCGGGGGTGCGGCGTTGAGTTTCGCCCGATCTTGGCGGGCTGTCGTGGTCTGTCTGGAGTAGCGTCCGGGGTCGACGCCTTCTGACGCTTGCCGGATGCACCGTGCTGCTTCTCCGCGCCGCCTTGCCGGCCCTTCTTGCCCTCTTCGTACCGGCGGCAGCCCGGCCCGTTTGTCACGTCGCCGGCGTGGAGCCGCTCGGGCGTGCCGTTGCCGACGCCTTTGCCGGCCGCGCAACGGCAGATCTCGCCATTCGCCTGCCGGATCGGCCTGTCAGCCTGATCATCGAGCACTCGCCCGACGATCGCAGCGAACGCCTGACGGTCCGGCTGCGCAGCCTTGATGCCCAGATCATCCGGCTCGAAAGTGCCGCTGGCCGGCAGGAGCCGCGTGGGCGGCGGGTTCTGGACGGTATGGCCTGCACGGCGACGGCCTGTCGCTTCGGGCCGTCCGGCACCCTACACAACAACCTCTACCTCAAGGAAGTCGGTATCGCCCGGCAGGGCGGTTGCCTGACGGTCAGCCGCATCCGCCTCCTCGATGGCGACTGAGCTCTCTCAGGCCGCGAGATCCGCGATCAGTCCGGAGAGGATGGTTCCGCGCGGGGTGATCGAACGGATGTCGCAGAACTCCTCCTTAGTGTGGATACCGCCGCCCCAGACGCCCAGTCCGTCGAGCGTCGCCACGCCCATGGCGCCGGTGAAATTGCCGTCCGAGCCGCCGCCCGACTGCATGTGGTCGATGGGATAGCCGTGCTGATCAGCTATGGCCTTGGCCTTGGCATAGAGTTCCATCGTGCCCGCGCCCGCGACGAACAGCGGACGGACCGGCCCCGGCTCGATGGTGACGCGGGTGTTGGGGAACGGCGCGCGCAGGGTCTTCAGCCGGATGTCGATGTCGGCGAGGTCTTCCGGGGTCGCGGCGACGCACAGCACTTCCGCCGAGCAGATGACTGGCACGACATTGACCCAGGTCCCGGCATTGACCCGCCCCATCGCGAAGGTCTGGCCGCGCTCGAAATCAGACCAGTCCTCGATCGTTTCGATCAGCCGCGCCATGGCGCGGATGGCGCTCACCCCACGGCTGATGGCCGCGCCCGCATGCGAGGGCCGGCCATGAACGTGGATATTGTAGCGCACCACGGCATGGCGTCCGGAGGTGACGAAATGATCGCGGCCGGGTTCGGGCACAAGCACATGGGCGGCCTTCGCGCCTTCCGCCTCGATGGTGGCGCGCGAGGAGGGCGAGCCGACCTCCTCGTCGGGGATCAGGACGACGGTGACGTCGCGGCGCAGCTTGCCGCCCTTCGCCTTGATGATCTTCGCCAGCACGTGCAGCGCCAGCACCGTACCGCCCTTCATGTCGGTGACGCCCGGCCCGTAGAGCCGGTCGCCCTCGCGGCGGATCGGCAGCGGGCCGGCGAGCGTGCCCACCGCATGGACGGTGTCGACATGGGCGAGGATGAGCAGGCCGGGCCCGGCCTCGGCGCCGTCCAGCCGACCGATGACGATGTCGCCGAAGCCCTGCGTGCCGGCGATTCGCTCGATGCGGAAGCCCATGGCGTCGAGATCCCTCGCGCCCTCGTCCATCATGCGGTTGACCGCGCCGGCATCGTAGGTCGGGCTCTCGATCGAGGCCCAGCGGATAATGTCGGCGACGACCTGATCGACATCGGCGGTGACGGGCATGCGGAGGCTCCTGGCGTGATGGTCGCGAAGCCTAGAGGCTCGGCGCGCGCCGCGTCTACGGACGCTGCCGCTACCGAGCTATGATACCGAAGTTCTGGCCGCCGAAGCGCTGGTCGATCTGGCGCATGCGGTTCTCGTGGTCCTGCCAGTTGAACCGGCTGGTCGAGCGCTGGCCGGGCGGTGGCGTGGCAGCGCCGGTCGGCACGGTGACGCCGCGCGCCAGCGGCGAGCCGATGGCGGTGAGATGGACCACTGCGCGGCGGCAATATTCCAGCGACAGGGCGCTCATCTGCGCCTCGTCCCAGCCGGCGCGGTATTTCATCAGCGCCTGACAGAGATTGCCGCCGGAGCGTTCCCAGGCGCCGGCGAGATAGGCCATGCCGAGGCGGATGTTGGTTTCTGGCTCGAACAGGTCCTGGATCGTTCCCTCGAAGCCGAAATGGCGCGCGATGGCCGGTCGTACCTGCATCAGACCAACTTCGTCGACCAGCCCCACGGCGTGCGGGTCATAGGCGCTCTCCACCATCGCGACGGCGTCGGCGAGGTCGACCGGAACCCTCAGCGCGGCGGCCTGCGCGCGGATTGCCGCCAGATGCGCGCTGCGGCCGACCGGATAACGCTTGTCGGAGAAGGCGCGGCCTTCGAAACGCCGGGGCGGCGCTTCGGCGAAGGGTGCTTCGATCTGTGGCGGATCGATCGCAGCAACTGCCGCCTCGGCCTGGGCCGGTGCAGGCGCAACCGTCGCCGGCGGTTGCTGGGTGCCCGGTCGCGCCGGCGGCAGCGGCGCATTGATGATCGCGGGATGCGTTTCGGGCATCGGCGGCGCGCGGCCGGCGGCAACGGCCGTCGACTGGAAGGCATCGTCGATCAAGTTCGGCGGGGATGCCGTCGCCGTGGCGTTCGGAGCCCGTGGCGTCGGGGGCGCAGCGACCGGCGGCGTGGTGGGCGTGGCCGTGGCGGCTGGTGGCTGACCTTCGGTGCTGGTGGGCGCCGAAGGCGGCACCGTGGCGAGTTCCGGGCCGCCCTGGTCGGCGCCGTCGCCGGCTTCGGCGGGCCGCGGCTCGGGGATCGGCGCGCTGCGCGGCGCCCGCACGGCGGTTCGCGCCGGCCGCTGGGCCGGGCGTGTCGCCGAAGGCTGGCTTGCTCCGGGCGGCCGGAGATCGAGTTGCGCCTCGGCCGCTGGCGCGATCAGCACCACGGGAACGCAAGACAGAAGGACGAGGGTCAACCGGGTCCGCATGGCCCGATCCTAGCTCAAACCGACCGGCGAAGGCCACCCGGCGAGGGCCGCCCGGTTGGCTTCATTGCGCCCGCATGCGGCTTCCGACGAGCACGCAGAAGGCCACCGCCGCCGCGACCACCAGCATCTCCGGGCCGACCGGCTCCCGATTCAGCGTCGCCGCGATGGCGAGCGTCACGAAGGTTTGAAGCAGCTGAATCTGCCCGACACGGGCAATTCCGCCGATGGCGAGACCCGCATTCCAGAAGAAGAAGCCGAGATATTGGCTGAACAGGGCGACATAGCCGAAGCTCCACCAGGCTGAAGCGGGAACCGAGGCCGGGATGGCCGGGGCGAACCACCAGGCAGCGGGAAGCGTCGCCGGCAAGGCCAGCACCATGACCCAGGAAATCACTTCCCAACCCGGACGCGAGCGCGTGAGCACGCCGCTCACCGTGTAGCCGACGGCGGCGGCGATGACGGCGACGACCAGGAACAGGTCGCCGGCGGAGACGTGGAATTCGCCGGATCGCCGGACGGTGAAGGCGACGACGATCCCGGCGCCCGCCAGCCCGGCCAGCCAGAAGCCGAGCGATGGTCGCTCGCGCGCGTAGAGCGCCGCTGCCACGGCGGTGCAGAGCGGCAGGAGGCCGATGACGACGGCGCCGTGGCTGGCCGGCACCGTGACCATGGCGAGTGAAGAGAAGCCGGGGAAACCGGCGATGAGACACAGGGCCACGACCGCATAGCGACCGAGATCGGCGCGGTCGGGCAGGGGTCGACGCAGGACGAGCAGCACCACGGTGGCAAGTAGCCCCGCCGCCGCCGCCCGCCCGAAGGTCACGAACCAGGGATCGAGATGGCCGACCGCGATGCGCGTCGCCGGCAGCGTTCCGGCGAAGATCGCGACGCCGACGAAGCCGAGCGCGAGGCCGAGCAGGATTCGCGGCGCCGGGGCCGCCGCGGGCGGCGATGGGGATGCGGTGGAGGTCATGGTCGCGCCGGCCGGAGAGGGGCGCCGACCATCCGCCGGTCCGGCGGCCGGGCGCAAATGCATTTCGCTGATGGCTCCGATCACCGATCGGCGTTGGCGCCGTCGCGCATGGCATCGAGCTCCTGGCGCAGGCGTGTCAGCGGTTCGAGCGCCGCCACGAAGGGCTCCCGCCCGATAGCGGCCACGATCTTCTGGAGCATGGGTTGCAGGCGGGCGATGCAGTCGGCATGCACGGCGCGCCCGGCTTCGGTGAGCGAGACCAGCCGGCCGCGGCCATCGCTGGCATTCGCGGTCACCCCCACCAGCGCCTTGGCCTCCAGCTTCTGCAGAGTCGAGGTCATGGTCGCGCGGGTCACCTGGAAGGCGCGGGCCAGGTCGGTCGGCCGCCGGATGCCGCCGAGCCGCACGAAATGGTTGAGCACCGTGAACTGGGCCAGCGTCATGCCGGCCGGCATGGCCCGTTCGAAGGCGGTCGAGGCCAGCTGGCTGACGATGCCGATCTCGTTGAACACGCGGAATACGAGATCGGCCGGCTCGGCTCTGTCGTCGGCAGACTTGATATCGGAGGAACGGCTCATGCGGTCCTGATGCGGGTGGCGGCCGCCCAGCGGGGCGTCTGCGGGACGCCTGGACCGTAGCCGAGCCGTGCCAGCATGTGCAGCCGATTCGGCGCGGCGATGCCGAGCGCCGTATCGAGCCGGGCCTTCACACCTGCCATTTCCGGAAATTCCTGAAGGGCCTGGCTGACCGGATGAAGTGACAGCCCGGCGGCGGTCGCCGCGAGATTGGCGCGCAGATAGGCGCGGCCCGCGGCCAACTGCCCGGCTCGGCTCGCGTCGGGAGCGACGACGAGGCAATAGGCGGGGGTCGCCGCCAGCATGGTCCGGTACATGTCGGCGCCCAGCCGGTAGGCGGACGAGGCGGTGTCGGCGAGCTGCTCGCGCGACAGCTGACCGATCAGGGAGAGGCCTTCGAGGAAGGGGCCGCCGAGCGAAATGCCGTCGGGATTGGCCTCGATCTCGCGGCGGCCGATGCGCATGAGATCGACACTCTCCCGATGGGTGCGCGGGGTCTTCGCCTCCACCTCCCAGGCGTCCCAGGTCAGCGCGCGGACGCGAGCGACGGACGATGGCTCGGCGACCGTGCTGACGCGGGCGAGCGGGTTGGACAGCGCGCTGAGGGCCGCAAGCGCCGACGCCGGGACGGGACGCGCCATGTCGAAGGGCCGCTTGGTCGAGCGCCGGGCCTTGATCTGGTCGAACAGCGGGTCTGGCTGCCTGGCTTCGTCGCGCACCAGCGTCCAATGGGCAACCGGCCGCCGGTCGAGGCGCGGATGAGGCTCGCCCTCGGGGAAAAGAACGACCTCCAGCCGGTAGCCGATGACGCTGGCGGCAAGGCTTGCCAGTTCGGTGAAGCAGCCGAGGCCGATGACGATCTGGCGATCGAAGGGATCGGTCTCGGGCAGGCGCCTGTCGAGGTCGCACCACAGCGTCATGGTCGACGGACCGGTCAGCTCGACGATCCATGGCTGCCGGTTGTGCGGGTTCGGCGCCAGCACCGCATGCTCCACGACGAAGCGCCGCGGGTCGGCACGGCCCGCGCCGGCCGCCGACCAGGGCATCAGCGCAGCGGTCGGCGTGCGGGTGAGGGCAAAGGCGGTCGCGCCGGTGGCCGTGACGAGGCCGGCGCCACCGGCGGACAGGAGGAACAGGCGGCGGTTCATGGAACGCTCCAGTTGTTTAGACATCGAACAAGATAGTTAGATATCAAGCAATATGGAGAAGCGCAAGTGGTTCGATATCAAGCATTGTCATCATGTGGAGGCGAGAAGTGCCTCGGGGTGCCCGCAGGCAGCCGTCAGGGCTGCTTTCCCCAGTTGCTGGACCGGACCATGCTCGGCAGGTCCGGTCGCGCGAGCATGGCGGGCGGGTGCGGCGGCATGTCCGGCATCCGGCCGCCGGCCATCTCGACCAGCGCCTGCACCCGCTTGGTGATGGACGGATGGGTCGAGAACAGGTCGGCGAAATCGTCGGGATCGTTCTCGAAGCACATGTCCATGACGCCGGAAGGCACGCCCTCGATATCGGCGCGTCCGGAGATCTTGAGCAGGGCGGAGATCATCGCGTCCGGGTTCTTGGTGAGCTCCACCGCCCCGGCATCCGCCAGATACTCGCGCGAACGCGACAGCGACAGCCGCACCACCACGGCGAGCAGCCACGAGACCACCACCAGCGCGACGCCGATCAGCACCGCGATGAGCGCCCCGCCACCGCCCTTGCGGTCGCTGTCGGAGGATGACGAGGTGGTGCGCACGCCGCCCTGCAGGAACATGCGGAACACCAGCTCGCCGACCAGCGAGATGACCCCGGTGATGACCACCGCGATGATCATCAGGCGCACGTCGCCGTTGCGGATATGGGTGAGTTCATGGGCGAGGACCGCCTCGATCTCCTTGTCGTCGAGATTGTTGATGAGCCCGGTCGTCACTGTCACCGTGAACTGCTTGTCGTTGACGCCAGAGGCGAAGGCGTTCAGCGCATCGCTCTCGAGTATGGCGAGCCTCGGCGTGGGCATGCCGCGGGAGATGCAGAGATTCTCCAACATGCGGTGCAGGGCGGGGTTGTCGGCGGCCGAGAGCGCCCGGGCGCCGGTCATCTTGTCGATCAGGGCGACGTTGAACCTGAAGCCGATGAACACCCATAGCGCCGTCGCCGCCGTCACGAAGGGGAGGGCGGTGAGCAACACGCGGGCTGCCTCACCCAGCATCTGCGTGCCGATATGATAGCCCGATAGGCCGTAGCCGATCAGGATCACGCCGAAGGTCAGCACATAGGCAAGGAAGAACAGGCCGGCGAGCAGGAAGCCCGAGCGCACCTTGTTGTTGCGGATGTGGCCGTAGAGCCCGTAGGCCTCGCCGAGCATGGCGTTTGCGCCGCGCTCAGAACTTGACGGTCGGGGCGACCTCGATCTGGCTGCGCGTCTCCGGGCCGACGTCGAAGAACTCGCGCTGGGTGAAGCCCATGGTGGCGGCGAACAGCATGGCCGGGAAGGCCTGGATCGAGGCATTGAACTCGCTCACCGCATTGTTGAAGAAGCGGCGGGCAGCGGCGAGCTTGTCCTCGACATTGCCGAGGTCGACCTGCAACTGCTGGAAATTGGCGCTGGCCTTGAGGTCCGGATAGGCCTCGCCGAGGGCCATCAGCCGCCCGACGGCGCCGGAGAGCTGCTGCTCGGCGGCAGCTTGAGCCGAAGGCCCATGGGCGCCCTGCGCGGCGTTGCGGGCGGCAATGACGGCATCCAGCGTCGATTTCTCGTGGGCCGCGTAGCCCTTCACGGTCTCGACGAGGTTCGGGATCAGGTCGTGGCGCTGCTTCAGCTGCACGTCGATGTCGGCAAAGGCCTGGTTGACCCGCTGCCTCAAGCCCACGAGGCCGTTATAGGTGTAGATGGCATAGACGACGAGCGCGGCGAGAATGCCGAAGACGACCCAACCCATGAGATGCTCCTGCGACCTGTGACGCGGCGGCAGAGTGTCACGAGCCCGCCGCCAGCGCAAAGCGGACCATGGTCGCGGGATGTTTCTGGTCAGCGGCGAGCGGGGTGTTGGCAGATGACGGCGCCATGTGCCGTCAGAAGCGCGTGGTGAGGGTGGTCAGCCAGTCCGGGGAGACGTTCACGAGCGCCGCTTCGATGATCTTGTCGTAGCCAGTGAGCACCAGCAGCGCGACCGCGACGACGACCAGCCCCAAAGCGACCTTTGCGCCATGCCCCCCGGACATCATGCGGTCCCGCAGACCCATCAGCCGTTCGCGCGACAGCGCGCCAAGGAGGGCGAGCGGCAGACCGGCGCCGACGCCGAACGCGAGCATGGTGAGCCCGACCTGTCCGAGACTTTCGCCGCGGGCGGCCAGCAGGGAAGCAGCACCAAGCGTCGGGCCGACGCAGGGGCTCCACACGGCGCCGAGCAGCAGGCCGACACCGAACTGGCCGGAGAAGCCACGTCGGTCGAAGCCGCCGAAGCGCGCCTGCGTCCAGTCGGACAGCGGCCCGGCGGCGGTCGCGAGCCGTGCTCCCGCGGCCGGCACGAGCATGGCGAGGCCCAGGGCGAGCAGGATCAGGCCCGCGAAAGTCCGGAAGAAACCGAGATCGAGCCCGGCCGAGAATCCGATGGTGGCGACGAACAGACCGATGGCGGTGAACGACAAGGCAAGGCCGGCGGCGAGTGCCAGTGGGCCGCCCCTGTGCTCGGAGGCTGCCCCGCCGAGCACGATAGGCAGGATGGGCAGGACGCAGGGAGACAGGATCGACACGACCCCGGCCAGAAACGCGAAACCGATGGAGGCGATCATGGCCGATCCCGTCCCTGCGCCTTGAACGCGTCAGACGCTCTTGGCGACCAGCGCTGCGATCGAGGCGGCGTTGGTATCGCCGGTCGAGCGGCCCATCTCGGCGCGGCCCTTGAACACGATCAGGGTCGACTGCATCTGCACGCGAAGGGAGCGCAGCACCTCCTTCTGGCTGTCGAAATCGACCTCCAGCGCCACAAGGTCGCGGAAGCGCGGTTCGGCGGCGAGGCGCGCGAGGATCGGCTTCTGGGCGCGGCAGGTCGGACACCAGGGCGCGGAGACCTCGATGAGGATCGGCTTGCCCGCGGCCTGCGCGGCCTCGAAGGCGGCCTGCGTGAACCGCTGAGCGGCGGCGGCTGGACGAGTGCTCGCCATGGCGGCGAGAGCGGCGGCGGCGACGAACGAACGGCGGTGGATCATGTGACTTCCCCGAGGGTGGCGCCACTGGCAGGGCGTGGCTCCGTCAGCCTGATACGGTGCCGGTGGAGCGCTCGTTACGCCATGACGGGTTCGTGAATGGCAGAAGCCCACATGGCGAGGCCCCGAACGCTCTCGCGCCGGGGCCTCTCAACACATGTCAGTCGGCCTGTAAGCCGGGTTTTGTGGGGCGGGATCGCTCCCGCGCGACGGCCATTCCTCTAGGGGACCGATTGCTCGGGCCCTCTGGCAACCTACCCGGACGGCGGCGCGGATCCACGCCTGGGGTTGCCCCCTGCCGTCCCTATTCGGTTTTGCTCCCGGTGGGGTTTGCCGTGCCGCTCCCGTTGCCGGTCGCGCGGTGGGCTCTTACCCCACCGTTTCACCCTTGCCGGGGCATGCCCCGGCGGTCTCTTCTCTGTGGCACTGTCCCTGGGGTCGCCCCCGCCGGACGTTATCCGGCACCGTGTTTCCGTGGAGCCCGGACTTTCCTCCCCCGCGCCCTTTCGGGTGATGCGGCGGCGGCCGTCCGGCCGGCTGACCGGGGGTCAGGTGCGACAATCCCGGCGGAGTGTCAAGCCGCGCCCGCCGGTCACCCCACCGACTGGCGGCCCTTCGGCGCGCCGAGCCCGGCGGAACTGGAGGACACCTTTGGCGTGTCGCTGGCCGGGAAACTCTCCTTCAGTTCCCGGTTCAGTTCGGCTTCCTCCGCAGCGTTCGCCTGCCTGGCCGGCATTTTGGGGCCCTTGCCGGCGACCGCTTCGTCGAACTCGTGCGTGCCCTGCTTCTGGAGGTCGTCGGCCTTGCGACTGGTCATCGGTCTCTCCTGTGTCTTGGGCACACCAACGCTTCGGATCGCGCCAGGTTCCGGCCCTTGGGGTCGCGGCGGGCCTCTGCTAAGGCTCGATGGAGCCATTCCAGCAGGATCGCCCATGCCCGTCCAACTGCTAGTCCCCCTGTTCGGCGCGCCGGCGATGGAGGCGGTGTGGTCGAGCGAGGGCACGATCGGCGCCATGCTCGCCTTCGAGGCGGCGCTGGCGGCGGCCGAGGGTGAGGCGGGCGTGATCCCGCAAGGAGTCGTGGCGCTGATCGCCGCCGCCTGCGATGCACGGCGGATCGACGCTGATGCGCTGGCGACGGCGGCGGGCATCGCCGGCAACACCGCCATCCCGCTCGTCAAGATGCTCACTGCCGAGGTCGGCAAGGCCGATCCCGAGGCCGCCAAATGGGTCCATTATGGCGCGACCAGCCAGGACGCCATGGACAGCGGCCTCGTCCTGCAGCTCCGGTCGGCCTTTGAACTCATGGAAGCCGATCTGGCGCGTGCCATGGCGGCGGCGGCGAAGCTGGCGAAAGCCCATCGTGGCACACCCATGGCCGGGCGCACCTGGCTGCAGCAAGCCCTGCCGATCACCTTCGGGCTGAAGGTGGCTGGCACGCTCGATGCGCTCATGCGCCATGCCGACCGGCAGAAGGAGGCACGGCCGCGCGTGCTGGCGCTGCAGTTCGGCGGTGCGGCAGGGACGCTTGCCTCGCTCGGCGACAAGGGGCCGGAGGTGGCTCGGCTGCTTGCCGGCCGGCTGAACCTCTCGCTGCCCGATACGCCCTGGCATGGCCAGCGCGACCGCGTGCTGGAGGCGGCCGCTCTCTTCGCCGGTATCGTCGCGACGGCGGCCAAGTTTGCCCGCGACACCGCGCTGATGATGCAGACCGAGGTCGGCGAGGTGCTGGAACCCGCCGCGCCCGGCCGCGGCGGCTCCTCGACCATGCCGCACAAGCGCAATCCCGCCCTATCGGCGACCATTCTCGGCGCGGCGGGTCTCGCGCCCCAGCTTCTGGCGGCGGTCGCGGCCGGCGGCGCTGGCGAGCACGAGCGCTTTGCCGGCGGCTGGCAGACCGAGTGGATGGCGTTGCCCGAACTCGCCCGGCTCGCTGGCGGTGTTCTCCCTCGCCTTGTCGAACTGCTCGAAGGACTGCAGGTAAAGCCGGAGCGGATGCGCGCCAATCTCGACGCGACCGGCGGGCTGCTGATGGCCGAGGCCGTGCAGATGGCACTCGCCCCCGCGCTCGGCCGGCTTGTCGCCCACGACCGGATCGAGGCCGCCTGTCGCAAGGCGGTGGCGGAGGGCAGGGCGCTTCTCGAGGTTCTGGCGGAGGATGGCGAGATCACCCGCCATGCCTCGCGGGAGAGGATTGCCGGCTTGCTCGACCCCTCCGGCTATCTCGGCGCAGCGGGCGCTTTCGTGGATGCCGTGCTGGCGCGCTACGAGCGGGTGGCCACAGAAACGGGATGACGCCTCAACCAGCCGGCAAGTTCGCTCGCGCCACTCAGTCGAAGTGACGCTGCAACTCCCCCGTAGGCCGTAACCCCGCGACGAATTCGAACCGGCCCTCACGCATCTCCGTGGCCGCTGCCAAAAATGCCTGCAGCGCGATCCGCGAAAAGCCACCGCCGATGCTGACCCGGCGAACGCCCGCTTCGCTGAGCTGCTTCAGGGTAATGGAGGGGTCGGCGAACCCCATGACCACATTGAACGGCCGCGTCACCGCGCCCACAACTGTCCTGATCTCCTCGATCGTGCGCAGGCCCGGCGCATACAAGACGTCTGCGCCGGCACGCTCGAAGGCCTGCAGACGCCTGATCGTGTCATCCAGATCAGGCCGGCCGTGCAGGAAGTTCTCGGCTCGGGCCGTCAGCATGAACGGTACCGGCAAGGATCGGGCGGCTTCCACGGCAGCATGAGCCCGCTCGACCGCCAGCGGGAAATCGTAGATCGGCAGCGATGGGTTCCCCGAGCTGTCCTCGATGGAGCCACCTACGGCACCGTAGTCATGCGCCAGCACGATGGCTTTGGCCGCCTCCCTTGGATCGTCGGCGAAACAGTTCTCCAGGTCGGCATTCACGGGCAGATCGGTGCAGTCGGCGATGGTCCTGCAGTTGTCGAGGACGTCTTGCAGGGTGGCTCGCTTCCTCCCCATCATGTTCGCCAGCCCCAGGCTGGTCGTGGCGAGCGCCTTGAACCCCAGCCCCTGCAGCAGCAGCGCAGAGCCCCGATCCCAGGGATTGGGAATGGCAAATGCTTCCGTCCCCTCGTGAAGCGCCCTGAACGCCTGAGCCTTCTCCGAAATCGTGCGCATTCCATCCCCGCGATCACATCGTCCGATTTCGGCACCAGCCTTCACGGCCGATGTAATCACAAGACAGAGAACAAATCAAGAACAAAATGACCGAACGCTGGACTTTGCGGCTGGCCGATGCCGCGTAATCGGCGTCTTCGGGGTTCAGTTGCGCTGGTTGGCGTCAGGCCGGTGAGACGGGGATGCCAGGAAGCCGAACGCGATGCCGTCTAGCCGCGTCCTATCCCCCGTAAATGCCCTTGTAGCTGTCGCGCAGCACGTTCTTCTGCACCTTGCCCATGGTGTTGCGCGGCAGGTCGTCGACCACGATGACGCGCTTCGGCAGCTTGAACTTGGCGAGCCGGCCCTCGAGCGCGGTGAGGATCGCCCGCTCGTCCAGCTTGGCGCCCTTCTCGGCCACCACGACGGCGGTGACGCCCTCGCCGAAATCGGGATGCGGCACGCCGATCACGGCGCTTTCCATGACGCCGGCCATGCCGTCGATCTCGGTCTCGATCTCCTTCGGATAGACGTTGTAGCCGCCGGAGATCACGAGATCCTTGCCGCGCCCGACGATGTGGACGTAGCCGTCATTGTCGACCTTGCCGAGGTCGCCGGTGATGAAGAAGCTGTCCTCGCGGAACTCGGCGGCGGTCTTGTCGGGCATCCGCCAGTAGCCCTTGAAGACGTTCGGGCCCTTGACCTCGATCATGCCGATCTCGCCCTTGGTGACTTCGGCGCCGCTTTCCGGATCGGCGACCCGCAGGTCGACGCCTGGCAGCGGGAAGCCGACTGTGCCGGCCAGACGCTCGCCCTCGTAGGGATTCGAGGTGTTCATGTTGGTCTCGGTCATGCCGTAGCGCTCGAGGATCGCCTGGCCGGTCTTCTCGCGGAAGGCGCGATGCGTCTCGGCCAGAAGCGGCGCCGAGCCCGAGACGAACAGCCGCATGTGGCGCGTGGCGTGCTCGGTGAGGCGGGCGTCCTGGACCAGCCGCACGTAAAAGGTCGGCACGCCCATCATTGTCGTCGCGCGCGGCATCAGGTCGAACACCGTGTCGGCGTCGAATTTCGGCAGGAACAGCATGGAGGCGCCGGCCATCAGGATCGTGTTGGTGGCGACGAACAGGCCGTGCGTGTGGAAGATCGGCAGGGCGTGCAGCAGCACGTCGTCCGAGGTGAATTTCCAATAGTCCTTCAGCGTCAGGGCGTTGGAGGCGAGGTTGTCGTGGGTCAGCATGGCGCCCTTGGAGCGCCCGGTGGTGCCGGAGGTGTAGAGGATGGCGGCAAGGTCGTCCGCCCCACGCGAGACCGTGTCGAAGGTCGGGCTCGCCGCGCCGGCCTTCTGCCAGAGCGAGCCGTCCTTGCCGCGGCCCATGGTCTCGACAGCCGGGGCGCCCGCCGTCGCGGCAATGGCGGCCATGCCTTCGCGCCTGGCGGGGTCGCAGACGACCAGCGCCGGCTCCGCATCGCCGAGGAAATACGCGAGTTCGGTGAAGGTGTAGCCGGTGTTGAGCGGCAGGAAGATCGCGCCCGCGCGCACGCACGCGAGATAGAGAAATATCCCCCCCGGCGATTTTTCCACCTGCACGGCCACCCGGTCGCCCGGCTTCACCCCGAGAGCGACCAGCGCATTGGCGAAGCGCGCGGTCTGGGCGAACAGCTCCTCGTAGGTGAAGCGGGTGCCGTCCTCGGTCTCGATGAAGGTCTTGGCGGAATCGGTTGCGTGGAGGCGGATCAGGTCGAAAAGATGGTTGGCCATGGCTCAGCGATGCGGGTGGAGCAGGAGGGCCGGACCATGCCGCATTGCGCCCGCGAGGTCGAGGGGAGGGATGTCAGCCCGCCTGCGCCACGGGCTGGGTCAGGTGGTCGGCATGGATCGTCGCGCGCACCTGCGTGCCGATGCCGGGCCGCGAGCGGATCGACAGCGTGCCGCCGTGCATCTCCACGAGCTTCTTGACCAGCGCCAGGCCGAAGCCCGCGCCCTCCTCCTGTCCCATGACCGCCTCGGCCGTCGGGTCGAGCGCCTGCGCGAGCTGGCCGGGCGACAGGCCGACGCCGGAATCCACCACGTCGACGACGAACTCGCCGTCCGGGCCGCGCTTGGCGGAGAAATTGACCAGCCCGCCTTCGCCGGTGGATTCGATCGCGGTGTTGACGAGTTCGCCCATGATCTTGCGCAGGGCTGTCGCGCTCGCGGTCATGGCCGAGACATCGGGCGTCCACACGACCCGGAGCTTGACGCCCTTGTTTTCGGCGCGCGGCCGATAGAGCAGGTTGACCTCGCCGATCACCTTCTCGATGGGCGCGCGATCGGCAACCGGCGGCGTCTCGAAGCTGGAGGCCTGGGCATAGTCGATGACGTCGGCGAGGCGACGGGCGAGCCGGGCCGATTCCTCGCGGGCCGCCTCGATCAGCGCATCGATATCCGCCTGGTGGCGGCTGGACCCGGCGCGCTTGGCCATCAGGTGCAGCCGTTCGATCGGCTGGCGGAAGGTTCGGCCGATCAGCTTGACGAGGCCGGAGCGCATGCCCTGCAGGCTCTCGACCGCGATCAGCGAGCGGGCGACCTGGTCGGTCAGGAAGCCGACCTCGCGGGTCGCCTCCTCCAGCCGGCGGTCGCGCTCGGCAAGGTCCATGGCCAGCTGCGTGTTCATCTGCCCGGCCTGGTCGGTCGCCGCCTCGGCGAGGCTCAGCTTTTCCTTCACGCCGCGGATCTGGGCGTGGAAGATGTCGATGGCGCGGTTGTACTCGCGCGCGACCTGGCCGAGCTCGCCGTCGGCGTCGGCCTCAAGGTAGGCGAAGCTGCCGGCATTGCGGTTGAGCGAGCCGAGCTGGCTGACGAGGATCGCGACGTCGGTGGTCATGCGGTGCTCGGAGACGTTGAGCCCGACGCGCTCCTGTTCGGCAGTGACCCGCACGCTGACGAGCAACCGCGCGCCGTAGAGGCCGACCGCCATGATCGCGGCGGACCAGGAGACGATGGCGAGCAGGCCGACGGCCTGCACGATGAGGCCAGCGGCGATCGTCGCGGGGTCGCAGAGCGCGACCGCGAGAACGCCGAGACCGCCGGCGAAGGCATGGGCCGAGGCGACGCCGAGCGGGTCGTCGATCTCCAGCTTAGCTACCAGCCGCGCCCCGAGGATGGCAACCGCGGCCCCGCCAATGCCCAATCCAACCGCGCCGAGCGGGGCGAGCATGTGGGCACCCGCCGAGGCGGCGATGATGCCCGCAAGGGTCGCGTGGATCATGTCGATCACGCTCACCTCGGCCGGGCGGAGCTGGTTGGCGGCGAATGCGGCGGTGACCGCCGCCGCACCCGCCAGGACGAGGTTCAGCACGACGGTCGCCGGCGCGACGCTGGCCGACTGAGCCTGCCCGATGGCGAAGCCGAACCAGCCAAGCCAGAGCAGCAGCGCGCCGAGCGCGGCGAAGGGAAAGCCCTGACTCTGGATGACGGCGACCTTGCGGGCACCGCCGAAACGCCCGGTACGCGGCCCGACGATGGCGGCGGCGACCAGCGCTGCTGTGCCACCCGCGACGTGAACGACCCCGCCGCCCGCGAAGTCGATGAAGCCGATGGCTTTGAGCCAGCCGGCGCCGTCAGGCCCGGCGGCCCAGGCCCAGTGGACGATCAGCGGCACGATGAGGAGGGCGTGGACGGCGACGGCGACGGCATAGCCCCTGAGCGTCGTGCGTTCCGCCAGCGCGCCCGACAGGATCGCGACCGCCCCGGCGGTCAGGATCATGTGGAACAGAATGGACGGCGTCGCGTCGCCGGGCAGGAATGGCCCGTTGCCCGCGAGCGGCCCTCCGGCATTCATGATGCCATGCCCGATGGCCCAGGCGATCAGCACCGCCAACCCGAGCTGGACCAGCGCCTTGGCCGCGACATTGACCGAATGCTTGGCGCGCACCAGCCCGCTCTCCAGCGTCACCTGTCCGGCAAGCACGAGGATGATCGAGAGGGCAGCGGCCACCGGCCAGACATCGTGGGGAAGAGGGGATGCCATTCAGGGGTCCGGACCGCGGCAGAGCGCCCGCGCCGCCAGTCTCGCCCGACATGGTTAACGGATGGTTATCCGGATTTGGAATCCACCGTGATCAGAGGCGGTTAGTCAGGATCCCTCATGCCCCGGCGGGAGGTCGCGAACGATCGCGCCATTCGCGTGGCCGCATGAACTCGCCGGCCCAAAGGCCCTTGCGGTCGGCGCGCGCCTGCGCCTCCTCCTGGTAATAGGCGCCAAAGGCGACCGCATGGCCGGCCGCCACCATGGCGCGGCCGAGATCGATCGTCTCGGCGCGGCACTGGGCGACGGTGCGGCCGAACCGGTCCATGTCGCGCCGCTCACAGACGACCTGCTGGCCGGCCACGAGAGCGATGAGCGCGCGCGATGCCTCGCGGCCACACTGGACTTCGCGGCCCTCGCGCTGGCAGCGCTGGAACAGTTCGGGCGCGTCGATGCCCCAAAGCCGGACCTCCGTGCCGGCGATCAGCAGGCTGTCGCCGTCGATGATCCGGGCATGGCCGACGATCTGCGGCCGCGGCGCGCGCACGTTCAGTGCATAGGCGATGACGCCGCTGGTCACGACGAAGACCGTCATCGACAGGAGCGCGAAGCCGCGATTGAAGCGGGGGCGCCGGGTGGCGGGCTGGCGGGCCATTCCGGGTGTCGGACGAAGCCTTGATTCGGACGCGCGGGACGCGCTGTTCATGGTTCGTTTACCATGGATATCGACCCGCCGTTAATCACCCTCTGCCACATTTCGGGCACAGGTCGCGTTGCGTTGGGAGAGGTGCGCTCGAATGGGCGTGGAGGTGGTCGGCGCGGAGCCGGGAGACCGGCAGGCGGAACGCGCGCGCGAGCACGCGCAGAGCCGCAAGCGCGTGGTCCGCCAGGTGCGTGACGCCCGCGACAAGCTGACCTCCAGCACCGGCACCAAGCGCTCGTTCGAATACGAGCTGATCCGTGTCTATGCCCAGAACAAGATGTCGGCGGCGCTCGCCGTCGTGCTGCTCGCCATCGCGACCGGGGTCGTCGCCGGCTGGATCACCAATCCGGTCATGGGTGCCGTCGGGGCCGGCGTCGTCCTGGTCACCCATGGCTTCGTCGTCCTCCTCTGCCACGCCTTCCTGAAGGTCCAGCCGGACAAGGCCGATCTGCGCTCCTGGCGCATGCGCTTCGTCGCCGCCGAGATGGTGCTCGGGCTCGCATGGGTTCTGGCGCTGGCCATTGTCATGAAGACCGACGTGCCGGAGGCCAACACGTTCCTCATCGTCGGCATGCTGATCGTCGTCGCCATCTCGGCGATGATCGGGTCGACCCTGCCCGGCGCGGTGCTCGCCTCCTCGCTGCCGATCACCGGCGTCGTCATCGGCTATTTCCTGATGGTGCAGGGCCTGAACGGCGCGCTCCTCGCGACCATGGCTATGGGCGCCCTAGTGTTCTTCGCGATCATCTCGACCAGGCTCTATCAGACCAATCTCGCCACCATCGAGGCCCGCGCCGAGAAGGACGCGCTGATCGGCGAGCTTGAGACCGCCAAGACCAATTCCGACGAGGCGCGGCGCAATGCCGAGATGGCCAATGTCGCCAAGTCGCAGTTCCTCGCCCAGATGAGCCACGAACTGAGGACACCGCTCAACGCCATTCTCGGCTTTTCCGAGGTCATGAAGGGCGAAATGTTCGGCCCCCATTCGGCCCCGCAATATGCCGAATATGCCGGCGACATCCACTCGTCAGGCCAGCATCTCCTGTCGCTGATCAACGAGATCCTCGACCTCTCGCGCATCGAGGCCGGCCGCTACGACCTCAACGAGGAGGCGCTCACCCTCGCCTATGTGGTCGAGGACTGCCATCACCTCCTGAAGGTGCGCGCCAAGAACAAGGGCGTCGCCATCATCGAGCTGTTCGAGCCGGACATGCCGAAGCTCTGGGCCGACGAGCGCGCGATCCGCCAGATCGTGCTGAACCTGATGTCCAATTCCATCAAGTTCACCCCCGCGGGCGGCGAGATCACCCTGAAGGTCGGCTGGACCGCCTCAGGCGGCCAGTACGTCTCGGTGAAGGATACCGGCCCCGGCATTCCCGAGGACGAGATTCCGGTGGTCCTGTCGAATTTCGGACAGGGCTCCAACGCCATTAAGAACGCCGAGCAGGGCACCGGTCTCGGTCTTCCCATCGTGCAGGGCCTCGTCACCATGCATGGCGGCACCTTCACCTTGAAGTCGACGCTGCGCGTCGGCACGGAGGTGACCGTGACCTTCCCGGCCGAGCGCATCATGGAGGCGCTGCCGGCCATCGCCAGCCCGTCCTCGGCGCCCATCGAGGTGCCGATGGAAGAGGACGCGCCAACACGCGCTCCGGCGCAGAAGGTTTCTTCGCTGCGCCGGTCGCTGTTCGGCGGCAAGTAGCGCGGGTCGTCTCTCCCCCGGAGCGCCGGCTTGACCAGGTCGCTTCCCCATGGTGCGGTTACACGACAACAAGCCCGCCCGAGGAAACCTCCATGAAGCTCTACGATACGCCGCTGGCCCCCAACCCGCGTCGCGTGCGCGTCTTCCTGGCCGAGAAGGGCGTCGACATCCCCAAGGTCACCATCGACCTCGGCAAGATGGAGCAGAAGTCGGAGAGCTATGCGGCGGTCAATCCGCGCCAGCGTACTCCGGCCCTCGAACTGGATGACGGCTCGGTCCTCTGCGAGTCGGTCGCGATCTGCCGCTATATCGAGGCGCTGCATCCCGAGCCCAACCTGTTCGGCAAGACGGCAAAGGAGATCGGCGAGATCGAGATGTGGGGCCGGCGCATGGAGCTCAACCTGCTCGCCACCGTCGCCTCGGCGTTCCGCCACCTCCATCCGGCCATGGCGGCGATGGAAGTCCCGCAGGTGAAGGAATGGGGCGAGGCCAACAAGGGCCGCATCGTCGAGGAACTGGCCTTCCTCGACCGCCACCTGAAGGGCCGCGACTTCGTCTGCTGCGACCGTTTCACCAATGCCGACATCACCGCCATGATCGGCGTGGACTTCCTCCGCCCGACCCGTGTCGCCGTGCCCGACGAACTCGTCGACCTGAAGCGCTGGCATGCCGCCATGCAGGCACGGCCGAGCGCTGCCGCCTGACACGGCCCGGCCGTGCTATGACCACGGCGTGGACAATCTCGAAGCCCTGACCAAGGCCATCGCCGCCTGCCGCATCTGCGTGGAGGCGCCGCTCCGGCGGCCCCTGCCGCATGAACCGCGCCCGGTCGCCTGGCTCTCGGCGACGGCGCGCATCCTCATCGCGGGCCAGGCGCCCGGCACACGCGTCCATGCCTCGGGCCGGCCCTTCACCGATCCGTCCGGCGACCGGCTCCGGAGCTGGATGGGGGTCGACGAGGCGACATTCTATGACCGGAGCCGCATCGCCATCGTGCCCATGGGCTTCTGTTTTCCGGGACTGGACGCCAAGGGCGGCGACCTGCCGCCGCGGCCGGAATGCCGGGCTACCTGGCACGACCGCCTGATGACTGCGATGCCGCGGATCGAACTCATCCTTGCGGTCGGCGCCACGGCGCAGGCCTATCACATGGACCGGCTGGGGCTTGCCGCCCTCAGGGCCGCGACCCTGACCGGAACGGTCGCCAACTGGCGCGCGATCCATGACGCCGGCGGACAACCGCGCCTGTTCGTCATGCCGCACCCGTCCTGGCGCAATTCCGGCTGGCTGAAGCGTCACCCCTGGTTCGACGATGACCTGCTGCCGGTGCTCAGGGCTGAGGTGGCGAAGCGTCTGTAGCGCCCCTCAAACCCGCATCTTGCCTTCCGTGCCGGTTCCCGCGCAGATTGCTTCGTGCGGCTCTCGGGGGCGATACGGTCGCAAACTGAAGTCCTGGGAGATATCGATGACCCGATCGACAATCCGGTGCTGTTTCAGCCTTGTGGCGGGCCTGCTCCTGACTGCCTTGGTCGTGCTGCCCGCGGCAGCGGAGACCCGCGTCGCGCTGGTGCTCGGCGCCGGCGGCTACAGCACGAACCCGATGCCGAATGCATTGAACGATGCCGGTCTGGTCGCCCGCACGCTACGCGATCTCGGCTTCTCGACGGTGGAGGGCGCCGACCTCACATCCGCAGAGGTCCGCCAGGCCGTGTCCGAATTCATCGGGAAGCTGCGCGAGGCGGGGCCGGATTCGGTCGCCATCGTCTATCTCTCCGGCCTCGGCCTGCAGCATGACAGCGACAGCTATCTCATCCCGTCCGATACGGTGATCGAGCGCGAGGCGGACGTGCCGATCGGCGGCGTCCGCATTGCGGATATCGCGCGCGCCATCGCGTCCGTGCCGTCCAAGGCCAAGGTCATTTTGCTCGACCTGTCGCACGAGCACCCCTTCGTCAATGTCGGGGCGCCGGTCGCCAAGGGGCTCGGCGTGATCGACGGAGCGCCGGGTCTGCTCGTCGCGTCGGCCGCGGCGCCGGGGCAGGTCGTAACGCCCTCCGAACAGGGCTATGGGCGCTTTGCCCAGGCGCTGGCCGAGCAGCTCGCCGCGCCGGGAATTCCGCTGGACGAGGCCATCGCGCGGGCGCGCCTGCGCGTGCATCAGCTCACCAATGGCCGCGATACGCCTTGGGCGGTTGCGGCGCTGCAACAGCCGGCGCCGGTCCTGAACGCCGGCGAGACGACCGGATCGACACCGCCGCCGCCCCCGCCGCTGGCAGAGCGTCCGTTCGACGGCTTGTCGCCCCAGGAGGCCTATGCGCTCGCGATCGAGCGCGACACGATCGAGGGTTATCAGGGCTTCCTGCGCCTCTATCCCGATGATCCGCTGGCCGCCCGCATCAAGCGCCTGCTCGCCGCCAAGCGGGAGGCGATCGTCTGGCGGCGCACCGTGCGCAACGGGTCGGCCGAGGCCTACTGGACCTATCTGCGTCGCTATCCGAACGGCCCTCACGCCGCCGAGGCGCGCTGGCGGCTGGACCGGCTCCAGATGGCCGTCGCACCGCCTCCTTCCTTTGTCGAGGTCGTCTATGACGATATCCCGCCGCCGCTGGCGGTGGTCGAGGTCGTGTATGATCCCGTCTACTGGGAGCCGGCGCCACCCGCCTTCTACGACACCGTGATCATCGCGAATGAGGTCTATCTCGGCCCGCCGGTGGCGCCGGTCTATCTCCTGCCGCCACCGCCGCCGCCCGTCTGGGGTGTTCTGCCCGTCGTTGCGGTCGTGGCGATCATCGCCTCGCCCATCGTTATCCAGCGCTTCGTCAGGCCGCGGCTCCAGCCAGTGGTCCTGACGCCCCGCGCCGGTCCGCGCTTCGGCCTGCCGCCCGGCGCAAGGCCGGGAGCGTTCCCGCGCCCCGGAGCAGGCGCGCCGATCTTCCGGCCGCTTCCCGGCGGCCCCGGCGGCGGACAACTGCCAGGCGCGCGGCTGGCGCCCGGTGTGCCGCAGGGCGGTGGCATGATCAACCGCCTGCCGGGCAGTGGCGGACAGATCGGCCCGGGCGGGCCCGTCATGGGCCGCCGGCCCGGAGCGCCGCCCATCGGCGCACGCGCCATCGACCCGGCCGCCTCCCGCCGCATCCAGGGCGCAGGCGTCGGCAATCAGCCGGGGTTCAGGCCGAATGCCGGCCCGCGCCGCGGCGCCGCCTTCCGCGGCTCCGGCCAGAGCAGTCTGCGCCCCCAGATCCAGCCGCGCGTCGTGCAGCCTCGCCCAAGCCTCCAGCCGCGCATCCAGCAGTCGCGGCCGCAGTTCCAGTCGCGGCCGAGCGTCCAACCGCGTGTGCAGGCCCGCCCAAGCTTCCAGGCGCCGCGCCCGTCGGTTCAGGCACCGCGCGTATCGCGGCCCGCGCCGCCGCAGATCCGCCGCCGCCCTTGAGCTAGTCGGAGCCAACAACAAGGGCCGCGGGATGACCCCCGCGGCCCTCTTTCGTCGATGCCGGCCATGGTTGGAGGCCGGAGTTCACTTTCGCTCGAGGCGCGCGAACAGGCTCGACGTGTCCCAGCGGCTGCCGCCCATCGTCTGGACCTCGCCGTAGAACTGGTCGACCAGCGCCGTGACCGGCAGCGTCGCGCCGTTGCGGCGCGCCTCGGCGAGGCAGATGCCGAGGTCCTTGCGCATCCAGTCGACCGCGAAGCCGAAGTCGAACTTGTCCTGGTTCATGGTCTTGTGGCGGTTCTCCATCTGCCAGGAGCCGGCCGCTCCCTTGGAGATGACGTCCACGAGCTGCTCGATGTCGAGGCCAGATTTGCGGGCGAAATGGAGGCCTTCCGAGAGGCCCTGGACGAGGCCCGCGATGCAGATCTGGTTGACCATCTTGGCGAGCTGGCCGGCGCCCGGACCGCCGAGGAGACGGCAGGCCCGCGCATAGGCTGCTATCACCGGTTCGGCCTTCGCATAGTCGGCTTCCTCGCCGCCGCACATGACGGTCAGCACGCCGTTCTCGGCGCCCGCCTGGCCGCCGGAAACCGGCGCATCGACGAAGCCGATGCCGAGGCCCTTGGCCCTGGCCTGCAACTCGCGGGCGACATCGGCCGACGCGGTCGTGTTGTCGATGAAGGCCGAGCCTTTGGCCATGGCCTGGAAGGCGCCGTCCGGGCCGGTGGTGACCGCGCGCAGGTCGTCGTCATTGCCGACGCAGCAGAACACGAAATCCTGGCCCGCTGCGGCCTCCTTCGGCGTCTTCGTCGGGGTGCCGCCGTGTTGCTTCGCCCAAGCCTCGGCCTTGGCAAAGGTGCGGTTGTATACGGTCAGGTCGTGGCCGCCTTTGGCCTTGAGATGACCGGCCATGGGATAGCCCATGACGCCGAGACCGAGGAACGCGACTTTCGCCATGACAGGATGCTCCGCTGGGAGGGTGTTCGTGAGGGAGGCCTACCATCCGCGCGGCGCGCGCGAGGTCAAGTCTCGGTGGCGCAGGTGGAGGCCGCGCAGCTTGTTTTACGGACGTACCCTGATATATGCAGAAACAGGGATCGAGCCATTCAGCAATGCTGGCATGCAGCATGGAAATGTGGTTCTGTCCGCGCCAACGAGTCCGACAACGGACCGGAACCTCAGCCAATTTGCGGAAATTAGGGAGAAATTGCTCATGGAGCGCCGCACTTTCATCAAAACGGCATCGGTTGCCGCTGCCGCCACCGCTGTCGCCGCCCCGGCGATCGCGCAATCTGCGCCGGAAGTGAAATGGCGCCTGACGTCGTCCTTCCCGAAATCGCTTGACACGATCTATGGCGCCGCCGAGGTGTTCTCGAAGGCCGTCGCCGAGATGAGCGACAACAAGTTCCAGGTGCAGATCTTCGCCGCCGGCGAGATCGTGCCCGGCCTGCAGGCGATGCAGGCGGTGCGTGACGGCACGGTCGAGGCCTGCCACACCGCGTCCTACTACTATGTCGGCATCGATCCGACCTTCGCCTTCGGCACCGCCGTGCCCTTCGGCCTCAACTCGCGCATGCAGAACGCCTGGCAGTTCCAGAACGGCGGCATGGAGCTGATGAACGCGTTCTATGCCAAGCACAACATCCATGCGATCCCGGCCGGCAATACGGGCTGTCAGATGGGCGGCTGGTTCCGCAAGGAGATCAAGACCGTCGCCGATATGAACGGCCTGAAGATGCGTATCGGCGGCTTCGCCGGCCGTGCCATGCAGAAGCTCGGCGTAGTGCCTCAGCAGGTTGCCGGCGGCGACATCTATCCGGCGCTTGAGAAGGGCACGATCGACGCGGCCGAGTGGGTCGGTCCCTACGACGACCAGAAGCTCGGCTTCAACAAGGTCGCGCCGTTCTACTACTATCCCGGCTGGTGGGAAGGCGGGGCCATGCTCCACAACTTCTTCAACAAGGCGAAGTGGGAAGCCCTGCCGGCGAGCTACAAGGCGATCGCGCTCAACGCCAGCCATCACGCCAACACCTGGATGCAGGCCCGTTACGATGCCCAGAACCCGGCGGCGCTCCGCCAACTGGTTGCCGCCGGCACGCAGCTTCGGCCCTTCACGCTCGAAGTGCTCGAGGCCTGCCTCAAGGCGGCCAACGAAGTGAACGCCGAGACTTCGGCTACCAATGCCGACTTCAAGAAGGTTCTCGACAACACACTGGCCTTCCGCGGCGAAGAATACCTGTGGTGGCAGGTCGCGGAATACACCTTCGATACGTTCATGATTCGCGCTCGCGCGCGCGGCTGATCTAAACTGATATCAGTGAATACGAGCTCCGGCGACTTCGGTCGCCGGGGCTTTTTGCTGTCGTGAAGTATTCATGCGGCTTTGGTCGCAAATTTCCCGCGCGCGGTGCGTGTTTTCCCCGATGCGCGATTCACCCTCCCGGCAGTCTGATCGGTGCGCCGGCACCGTAGACGACAGGCGCATGAACGACTTGGAGCGCGCCCGGCCTGAGGAAACGACAGGGAAGGGAGAACCCATGAAACGCCGCCAATTCGTCAAGGGAGCGGGGCTTGGCCTCGCTGCGACGGCCGTCGCATCGCCGGCCGTGGCGCAGTCGATGCCGGAGGTGCGCTGGCGCCTGACATCCAGCTTTCCGAAATCGCTCGATACGCTCTACGGCGTGTCCGAAGTCTTCGCCAGACGCGTCGCCGAGATCACCGACAATCGCTTCATCATCCAACCATTCGCGGCGGGCGAGATCGTGCCCGGCCTGCAGGCGATGGACGCGGTCTCTGCCGGCACCGTCGAGTGCTGCCACACCGCGTCCTACTACTATGTCGGCAAGGACCCGACTTTCACCTTCGGCACAGCGCTGCCATTCGGCCTCAACCCGCGCATGCAGAACGCCTGGTTCATCGAGGGCGGCGGCACGGACCTGCTCAACGAGTTCTACAAGACCTACAACATCCGGGCGGTCGCCTGCGGCAATACCGGCACGCAGATGGGCGGCTGGTTCCGCAAGGAAATCCGCACGGTTGCTGACCTCAATGGCCTGAAGTTCCGGGTCGGCGGCTTTGCCGGGCGCATCCTGACCAAGCTCGGCGTCGTGCCGCAGCAGATCGCCGGCGGCGACATCTATCCGGCGCTGGAAAAGGGCACGATCGATGCCGCCGAATGGGTCGGTCCCTATGACGACGAGAAGCTCGGCTTCGCCAAGGTTGCCCCCTACTACTACTATCCCGGCTGGTGGGAAGGCGGCGCGCAGGTGCAGACGATGAGCAACACCGCCAAGTGGGACGCCTTGCCGAAAAGCTACAAGGCGGCGTTCGACGCGGCGGCCTACCAGGCCGGCACCTGGATGCAGGCGAAATACGACGCGGCCAATCCCGCCGCGCTCCGCCGCCTCGTCGCGCAAGGCACGCAGCTGCGTCCCTTTTCGATGGAGATCATGGAAGCCTGCTTCAAGGCGGCCAACGAGCTCTATGCCGAGGTCGCGGCCCAGAACGCCTGGTTCAAGCGCGTGCTCGACCACACAGTCGCGTTCCGCAACGAGGAATATCTCTGGTTCCAGGTCGCGGAATACTCCTACGACACCTTCATGATCCGCATGCGCGCGCGCTCGAACTGACGCGTAGCCGCCGTACGATCAAGGCCCTTCCCGGTTCCGCCGGGGAGGGTCTTTCCATTTCAGGGAACATAACCCGGCGGACGCTTCAGCCAGGGCGCGCCAGAGCGGATTTCGCTGCGCCCGAACTCGAACAGTGCGTTCATGTAGACCGGGTCGAACGGCTTCTCATACGGCGCGGTGAAGCGGCTCGAAATATAGGCGAGGTTGAAGTCCACCCGGTCGCGCTGGGTGACCAGATACATGCGGTAGATGTCCCCGACGGCGTTGGACGAGATCATGGTCGAGATCGAGCGCGTCGCGACCTGCAGGAGCCCGCGCTTGACCTCCTCGGAGAGTTCCTGCGTGCGGCCGTTGCGGATGATCCAGGCGACCCGCGGCACGCGGCGAACGGAGGCTGGCGCCAGGCGTAGCGGCGTCGAGCCCGGATAAAGGAAGACCTGCGTCGTCGCGCCGCCGTCGACGTGCATTTCCTGCCGGCGCGTGCCGCCGACCATGACGTCCATCATGACCGGCGGGAAGGCACCGGGGATGGAGGCGGAGGCCAGCAGGATGTCGCGGATTGCCTGCACTTTCTGAGAATGGCTGCTCGCCGCGATCGCGCCGATGTTCCAGGCGATCGGCTGGCCAAGGTCGAGATTGGTGGTGCCGATCAGCAGCAGCCGGCCCTTCTGGTACTCGCGAGCGATCTCGGCGACCACCTCCGGTGTGATGTAGGTCGCGATCAGGCCGGCCAGCGGACCGCTATCGGCGACGGAATCGCTCCGGAGGATGGTGAGGATCGGCAGGGCCTGGGCGATATTGTCCCGCTGGACCGTCGTGTAGACCGACTTGAGTTGCTCGTCGTACCGGTCGCCGAGGAAGGCGAAGGGGGCGCTCAGCGCACCAGTCGAGACGCCGGTGACGAGGCGGAACTGGGGCCGGTTGCCGCGCTCCGTCCAGCCATAGAGCACGCCCGCGCCGAAGGCACCGTTCTCGCCGCCGCCGGAGATCGCCAGCATATGCTCGGTGCCGGCCGCGCCGGCCATCTGCGCGCGGCGCTCGGCCGCAATGAACATCCCGAGGAGTGGCGCCGGGTCGCCGGTCAGCGAGAAGCGGGCGTCGGGAATGCCGAGGAAGATCGCCTCGCTTGCCTCGCGCGTGGGCACGGCCGGAAGCCGCGGCTGCGTGGCGCAGCCGGCGAGGACCAGCGCGAACAAGACGGCGACAGACCGAGAAAACGCAGTGGCGGACAGACCCATGGACAGCTCCGGCTGCTTCTTTAGGGGTCGTCCCGATCTGCGTCTAGGACCGAAAAGCCACGGGCCGCAGGGATGTCCCGCGGCCCGGCTGCAATCGGAGGTATCAGTTGCGGGGTGCCGACGGCGGTTCGAGGCCCGGAGGCGCCCCGAGACCCGGGGGAGGTCCGAAACCCGGCAGCCCGCCGGGCAGGTCCATGTTGGGCAGCCCGCCGCTGAGACCCGGCAGGTCGATCCGGATCTCGACCTTGGAAGGGTCCACCTGCGGTCCCGTCGCCTTGTAGTGCATGACCATCTGCGGGAAAGCGATGACGAGCGCCACCATGATGCACTGGATCACCACGAAGGGCACCGCGCCCCAGTAGATCTGCATGGTGGTGACCGGCTCCATGCGGCTGCCTGTCACCTTGTCGGTATAGGCCTCCTTCGGCGCGACCGATCGCAGGTAGAACAGCGCGAAGCCGAACGGCGGGTGCATGAAGCTCGTCTGCATGTTCACGCCGAGCATGACGCCGAACCAGATGAGGTCGATGCCGAGTTTCTCCGCCGCTGGCCCGAGCAGCGGCACCACGATGAAGGCGAGCTCGAAGAAGTCGAGGAAGAAGGCGAGCAGGAACACCATGATGTTGACGAAGATCAGGAAGCCGACCTGACCGCCCGGCAGCGAGACGAGCAGATGCTCGACCCAGATATGGCCGTTGACGCCGTAGAAGGTGAGCGAGAAGACGCGTGCACCGACCAGGATGAACAGCACGAAGGCCGAGAGCTTGGCGGTGGATTCGCTGGCCTGACGCACCAGGTCCCAGGACAGGCGGCGCTTCATGATCGCGAGGATCATGGCACCCGCCGCGCCCATGGCGCCACCCTCGGTCGGCGTTGCCAGGCCGATGAAGATGGTGCCGAGGACGAGGAAGATCAGGCCGAGCGGCGGCACCATCACGAAGGTGACCTGTTCGGCGATCGGCGAGATCAGCTTTAAGTTGGCGAAGCGCTCGACCACGCCGACGAAGATCGCATAGGCGAAGCCGAAGGCCGCGGCTTCGGCGATCAGGGCCCAGGTGGTCTGGCCTGACTGCCTCAGCAGATAGTAGGCGACCAGCAGGGCTGCCGTCGCCGCAACTGTCAGGACCAGCCGCTGGGCGCCGAAGTAGTAGTTGCAGACCACCGTGATGAAGGCGACCATCACCGCCACCGACATCGACAGGATGACGAAGTCGGCGCCGCCGCGCACGCCGGTCTGGTTCATGATGAACACCGCGACGAGCGCCGAGAACAGCACCAGCAGCCCAAGCTTCCAGGTGCCGCGCTTGCCGTCCTCCTGCATGTAGAGGAGCGCTTCCTTCGGCAGGCCCGGCGCGTTCTTCGGCTGGGTCAGTGTGACGAGGAAGACGTAACCGGCATAGAGCGCCGCCAGTACGAGGCCAGGCACGAAGGCGCCCTCGTACATGTCGCCGACCGAACGTCCCAGCTGGTCGGCCATGACGATCAGCACGAGCGAGGGCGGGATGATCTGCGCCAGCGTGCCGGATGCGGCGATGACGCCCGATGCCAGGCGCCGGTCGTAGCCGTAACGCAGCATGATGGGCAGCGAGATGAGGCCCATCGAGATGACCGAGGCAGCGACGACACCGGTCGTCGCTGCCAGCAGCGCGCCGACGAAGATGACCGCATAGGCGAGACCGCCGCGGATCGAGCCGAACAGCTGGCCAATCGTGTCGAGGAGGTCCTCGGCCATGCCGGAACGCTCGAGGATGAGGCCCATGAAGGTGAAGAACGGGATCGCCAGGAGCGTGTCGTTGTTCATCGTGCCGTAGATGCGCTCGGGCAGCGCCTGCAGGAAGTTCTGCTGAAACAGGCCGAGTTCGATGCCGATGATCGCGAAGAACAGGCCGTTGGCGGCAAGCGCGAAGGCCACCGGGTAGCCGAGCAGCAGGAAGACGACGAGCGCCGCGAACATGATCGGTGCCATGTTGGCGCGCAGGAATCCGCCGAAGCCCTGGCCGTCGGCGGCCATCGCCGGTTCGATGCCGGCGGCGAGGAGGACGATGGCGAGCGCGACGATGGCGCATGCGGCCGAGGCGAGACGACGGATGGACACTGGTTCTCTCCCGGAACGCATTACTTCTTGGCCGCGTCGAGCAGGCCTTGGGCCTTGGCGACTTCCAGAAGCCTTGCCGCCTCCGCCTCCGCCATCTCGTGGTGGCCGCCGCCGTGAACGTCCTCCAGTTCGCCGCGCATGATGGCGATACGTTTGATCAGTTCGCTGAAGCCCTGGATCAGCAGTAGCGCGAAGCCGATCACCACCAGCACCTTGGCTGGCCACACGACGAGGCCGCCGGCATTCATCGACTGCTCGTTCTGCAGGTAGGACTTAAGGAAGAACGGCCACGAGTCGATCAGGATCAGGATGCAGAAGGGCATCAGGAACAGGGAATGGCCGACCACGTCGATCCAGTTCCGCGTCCGCCGCGAGAAATGGCTGTTCACCACATCGATCCGGATGTGCTCGTTGGAGAGCAGCGTCCAGGCGGCGCAAAGCAGGAACACCGCGCCGAACAGGTACCACTGGGCTTCGAGCCAGGCGTTCGACGAGGAGTTGAACACCTTGCGGACGATGGCATTGCCCGCCGAGATGATGACCGCGACGAGGATGAGCCAGCTCACGGCCTTGCCGATGGCGGTGTTCATCGCGTCGATCACGCGGCTGATCGAAAGAAGTCCCTGCATGCCGGGCAGTCTCCCTGGAAGGCCACTCCAAACACGGGCCGCTGGAGACCGGCGCTCACCGCACCTGCCGCTGCGCGCAGGACCGGCATAGCCGGCCACGCAAGACGTCGATCAGGATTGCCGCCCGGATGCGTCGAGGCCCGAAGACATCGCATCGCCGCCGACCCGGGCTATCCGCCGTGTCCTTCCCGCAAAACGGCGCCGCGCTCTTCGTGATGCGTTCGCCGCCGGGATGCCGTTCTGGCGTCCCTTGAACCGGCGCCGGAAGGAGGCTGTACGAGGCCTCCGACAGATACCGATCCCATGAAATTTGCGTGGAATTTATCTGGCAGTTGGGGCGCGGACAATAGGCATTGCAGGTTCATTTTCCGCGATGCACACGTCATTTCGACCGTACTGGCGCGCATCGGCATGCGGCGCTCGGTCGGGTGCTGGCGGCGCCTTGTCGCCTCCAGACATAAAATTCATGGAATGGTGGCTGCGGCTTCGGTCTTGGCGTCGCGCACCCGGAGGCGAACCCTCTCCCGGTGCAGCGTGTAGAGACCGGCTCCGACGATGAGGCCGATGCCGACCCAACTCGCCCAGTCCGGCCATTCGCCGAACACGGTGATGCCGGAGACGATGGCCCAGACCATGACCGAGTAGCGGAATGGCGAGACCAGCGAGACTTCGACGCCGCGAAAGGCGAGGATCATGGCGTGGTTGCCGATGACCAGCACGGTCGAGGCCGCGAACAGGATCAGGATGTGCCGCGGCTCGGGCGGCACCCAGCCTTGGAACGGCACCATGGCGAGGCCGAACAGCCCGACCGTCGCGCAGGTCGACAGCGTCACCACGATGGTCGGGATGCGGTGGTCGATGAACCGCGTGACGATGTCGCGCAGCGCGCAGAACACGACGCTGACCAGCGCCATGGCCGTTGCCGAGCCGGCGACAAATCCGGCGCCGCCAGGCTTCACCACCAGCAGCATGCCGGCAAAGCCGGCCGCGACCGCCGACCAGCGCCGCCAGCCGACCTGTTCCTTCAGCAGCGGGCCGGACAGGGCCGTGATCAGCAGCGGCGTGATCAGGAAGATCGCGGTGATGTCGGCGATCGGGATCGAGGCGAGCGCCGAGATGAACAGGAAGGCGACCAGTGCCTCCATGCCGGCGCGGGTGATGACAAGGGGCGAGACGATGCGCGGCAGGTGGCCGGCATGGCCGGCGGCGAACATCCAGCCGAGCACGAGCACGGTCGCGAACAGGCCGCGGATGGCGATGATCTCGCCGGCCGGCAACTCGGCGGCGACCAGCTTCACCAGCGTGTCGTTGGTCATGAAACAGGCCATCGCTGTGCACATGGCGATGATGCCACGCCGGTTGGCGGAAGCGTCGGCTGCTGGCAGGGCGAGCGGGGTCACGGGCGGTCTCGATGGGGCTTAGGGCGCGAATCGGTCGAGGCGGAACAGCGAGAGGTCGTGGCGCGCCGTGCCGGTCGTCGCGAGGTCGGCCAGCACCTCGCCCATCACGCTGGCGAACTTGAATCCGTGCCCCGAACAGGGCGAGGCGACGATCACCTGAGGATGGCCGGGGAGAGTGTCGACGATGAAATGCTCGTCCGGCGTATTGGTGAACAGGCAGGTCCTGAGCGCCAGCGTCGGCCCGTCGGCATCGGGGAAGACCTCCCGCAACACGGCGCGCAGCGCCGCCTCGTCCTCCACCGTCGGTTCGCGCGACAGCGTGTCAGCATGGCCGGACTGCCTGAGATGGTTGTACAGCCCGATCTTGAAGCCAGGCACGCCGAAGACCGGGAACTGGTAACAGGTGCCGGCAGCCGCCTCGACGATCGAGACGGGAAAGCGTTCCGGTGTGAAATATTCGGAGGACTTCGGCTGGAACCAGCCGAGAACCTGCCGTTCCGGCACTGCGAGGCGGGCAAGAGGGGCGGCATGGTCGCCGATCCAGGCGCCGGTTGCCAGGATCAGCCGCCCGGCTTCGTAAGCGCCGCGCGTCGTGGTAACGCGCACGCCGCCGGCGGCGGTCGGCTCCCATGAGGTAATCGCCTCGCGGCCGCGAATCTCGGCGCCGGCGGCCATCGCCATCTGGGCGTGGGCGACGATGGCGCGCTCGCTCATGACGAAGCCGGCATCCGCCTGATAGTTGGCGACATGGCCGGCTGCCAGCCGATAGCCCGGATGACGGCGCGCGAGGTCCCGCGCATCCATCAACTCGTGGGGCAAGTCGTGCTCGCGGCAGGCCCTGAGCGAGCCGGCGACGATCCGGCCGTCCTCGGGTCCGGCATCGATGCCGCCGGTGATGTGGAGAAGCTGCTCGCCAAACGCCTGCTCCGTCTCGCGCCACAGTTCGTAGGCGCGGCGCAGCAGCGGCACATAGAGCGGGTGCTCGAAATAGGCGAGGCGGATGATCCGGTTGACGCCGTGCGAGGAGCCCATCGCATGCGGGATGTCGAAGCGCTCGAGGCCGAGCACCTTCAGGCCGCGCCGGGCAAGGTGCCAGACGGCGGCCGATCCCATTGCGCCGATGCCGGCGACAATCACGTCATGGCTCGGCACGCGCCGATGCTCCGGTCGTTTCTTCCCGTCCGACGAGGTAGCGCGGGCGGGTGGTCGCGTCGAGCGCGGAAGCGGCGGGACAGCCCCTGCGCGGATGCCGTGCCCGTGCGTCAGTGCGCGTCCTGGGCGAAGCTTGCCTGCACCTGATGCTGGATCAGGTCATAGACGATGGCCGCGCGGGTTGCGCCCTGCTTCTCCGCGTCGAGGCGGACGGCTTTCTCAGGTGCCGTCGTCGCGGCATGCGCCGAAGCGACCTCCGCGCCGCGCAACTGAACCGCCATCAGTGAAACGGTCATGGCGAAATCGAGGGCGAGGATCGTGCTGATCGCGGCCAGCCAGACGCGTGTCGAGGGCAGGCCGAGCCGGAAACGCGCCAGCAGGGCGGAGGCGGGTGCGGACGGCAGAGGGGCATCGGCCAGCGCCGGAGCGACCCCGTCGACCAAAGGCTCGGCGAGCTCGAAGGTCGGCCGGTAGCAGCCGGGCACCATGCGGATGCGCAGGTCGTTCGCCGCCCCGGCATCGGCATAGTAGAGATCGAGGGCCGATCTCAGCCGCATGGCGGCGACGCGGACCGCCGAATCCCGGTCGGGATCGAAATCGGCGGAACGGCCGAGCGCCTCGACGGCGATTGTATAGGCCTTGATCGACTTGCCGTCGCCGTCGAGCGTGCGCTCGACCACGTAGGTGAGGATCTTGGCCAGCATGGAGCCGGCGGGCACGCAGCCGGACTGCACAATGCGCTGCAACTCGTCCCTGATGAGTACAGGATCGAGCTGCGCCTGGGATGATCGGGTCATCGCGGGTCGCCTCGGGAACGAAGGGTCCAGGCGTCGGTGCCCGAACGATTGTGACTGGAATGCTTGGGTGGGGAGGGCGCGAAAAGTAACCTGTTGCGCTAACGGAACCCCGCCCGTCTGTGGAGCGGGCATTTGATGTCCAATTGTGGCGAGAACGCGGCAGATACCCTAGCGTCACGCAGCCCTGCCGTTCGCTTTTCGCGGGTGGACAGGAGTCGTTGCAATCACTCGCCGACGAACGAAATTTTATTTCGTTCAGCCGCCCGTCATGCTCATGTGACGGCTGACCGAGGGACGCTTCGTCCGGCGGTCGATGATGAAATCGTGGCCTTTGGGCTTGCGGGCGATGGCCCGGTCGATCGCTGCGTGAATCAGGTCATTCGCCTCGGAAGCCCGCAGGGGAGCCCGCAGATCGGCAGCATCCTCCTGGCCGAGGCACATATAGAGCGTGCCCGTGCAGGTGATCCGGACCCGGTTGCAACTCTCGCAGAAATTGTGGGTCATCGGCGTGATGAAGCCGACCAGCCCGCCGGTTTCCTGCACCGTGACGTAACGGGCCGGCCCGCCCGTGCGGTGATCGCTGTCGGCCAGCGTCCAGCGGTCCATGAGGCGCGCACGCACGACGGAGAGGGGGAGATACTGGTCGAGCCGCGAGGGCTCGATGTCGCCCAGCGGCATGACCTCGATGAACGAGATGTCCATGCCCTTGCCGTGCGCCCAGACGATGAGATCCTCGATCTCATCCGCGTTGACGCCCTTCAAGGCGACGGCATTGATCTTGACGTGAATGCCGGCGGCGCGCGCCGCCTCGATGCCCCGCAGCACGTCGGCGAGATCGCCCCAGCGGGTGATGGCGCGGAACTTCGCGGGGTCGAGCGTGTCCATCGACACATTGATGCGCTTCACGCCCATGGCCGCGAGATCGGCCGCATAGCGAGCGAGCTGAGAGCCGTTGGTCGTCACCGTCAGTTCCTCGAGCGCGCCGGTATCGAGATGGCGCGACAGCGACCGGAACAGGGTCATCACGTCCTTGCGGACGAGCGGCTCGCCGCCGGTCAGTCGCAGCTTCCTGACACCCTTGTCGATGAACGCCGAGCAGAGCCGGTCGAGTTCCTCGAGCGAAAGGAGGTCCTTCTTCGGCAGGAAGGCCATGTTCTCGGCCATGCAATATACACAGCGGAAATCGCAGCGATCGGTGACCGAGACGCGCAGATAGTCGATCGACCGGCCGTAGGGATCGATCATCGGGACGGGCTTGATGGCGGCGACGTCGTCGAACATGCGGCGAATTCCCGGGACCGAGCGCCGGCCGGCAGGCCGGGGGCGATCCCCTGACCCCCTATTTAGGTCACCGGGCGCGGTTCGTCACCCTGCGCCGGCGTTGAAGATGCCGGGAGAACCCGCTACCAGTCGCTCTTCGGTTGCATTCCCCCCGGCACGGAGACATCGCGATGGCGGAAATCAGCGCCGTCGAGAGCGCCACGGGCAGGCATCATGCCTGGCCGGTGGAGTTGCGCCTGTCGGCGGACCGGCGCCGCCTGACTGTCAGTTTCGACGACGGGCACATTTTCGCCCTTGATGCCGAATATCTGCGGGTCGAAAGCCCGTCGGCGGAAGTGCAGGGCCATTCGCCGACCGAACGCAAGTTCGTCGGAGGCAAGCAGGACGTCCAGGTTATCGGCGTCGACCGCGTGGGCCACTACGCGGTGCGCCTTAGCTTCGACGACCTGCATTCCTCCGGCATCTACTCATGGGACTATCTGTATGAGCTCGGACGTGACCGCGACGCCATCTGGAAGCGCTATCTCGACGGGCTCGCCGCAGCCGGCGGCGCCAGGGTCCGTTCCGGCCGCTGACCTGCCACCGGAGGATCGCGCCAAGCTCGACGAGCTGGCCGCGGCCCTCGATGGCTTCTCTCTGCAGCGCGCGGCGGCCGATGATGAGACCGAAGCGATCGTCGACGCCTTCGCCGTCCAGCACCCGGGCGAGGCCGACCAGCGGGCAAGCGAGCCTGTCCAGGTCCCCGCGCCGACCGCACCCGCCGCCATCCAGAATGCAGAGACCGCACCGATGATCCCGTGGATCGAGACCAAGCAGTTCACCGTCGACCTGTTCCCCTCCTGGGCCAAGACCGAGGGCGACAAGGAATGGAGCCTCGGCGCGGTGACAGTCGACGTCTCGGACATCACCAAGCGGCTCGACCAGGTGATCACCCAGCTGAACGAGGACCAGTGGGAGATCAAGATGGTCGTCCCGCTCGATAAAAGCCTGACCTATCACGAGCACCAGAAGGTGGTCCGGCAGGGCAACCGGCGCGAGGCCGAGGCCGTGCTCGGCGCCTTCGGTCTCGGCTGGGCGGCCGGCACGACGTCTTCGCTGCTGATCGTCTGTCAGCGCACCGAGTGGCTCGACCAGGCCGACTACAAGGCGCGGATCAAGACCCGCAACGACAAGATCACCGGCGAGCAGCGCTCTCGCGACCGGGTGGTGGCGGTCGAGCACAATACGGCCGTCAACGCCAAGATCACCGCCGCGCAGAAGATCCTCGACGATCTCAGGACCAACGGCGTGACGGTGAAGAAGTCCGGCTTCCTGCGCGGCGAGAAGTTCGTCGTCGACACGGCCGAGTTCACCAATCGCACGGAGGCCGAATCGGCGCTGCGCGCGCGCATCGGCGAACTTGAGGCCGACCTTGCGGCCCTGCCGCGGCAACTGCGCTCGGTTGACTGATCGATGCTCGATCGGCATGGCCGCGGCGGTTGAAGTCGCGGGCGTGCGTGCTAGTTTTCCCCCAACGACGGCGACGATGCCGCGCACCATCTTTTTCAGGGGGAAACATGACCAACCGGATTTCCAGGCGAACTGCGCTCAAGATCTCGGTCGGCGCGGCTGCAGCGCCTCTCGTCGCATCGGAAGGCTTTGCGCAGGCCTATCCTGCCCGCCCGGTCACCGTGGTCGTGCCGTTCGGCGCCGGTGGCACGACCGACGTCATCGGCCGCATCGTCTGTGAGCGACTGACCGCCAAGCTCGGCCAGAGCTTCGTGATCGAGAACAAGGCCGGCGCTGGCGGCAATGTCGGCGTCGCAGCGATCGCCCGCTCGGCCAATGACGGCTACTCGATCGGCATGACGACGATCGCCAACCACGGCATCAACCCGAATCTCTATGGCGACCGGCTGCCGTTCAAGCCGATGGACGATTTCGAGTTCCTGTCCCTGTCGTCGTCCCAGCCGAACTTCATGTGCGTTCACCCCTCGGTGCCGGCGCAGACGCTGCCCGAGTTCATCGCCTATCTGAAGGCCAATCCGGGCAAGGAGAACTACGGCTCCTCCGGCATCGGTACCTCGATCCACCTGTCGGGCGAACTGTTCATGCAGCTGACCGGCACGCGCATGACCCACGTGCCGTTTCGCTCCTCGGCCGGCCTCGTGCAGGGGCTGATCACCGGCGAGGTCAAGCTGTCCTTCGACAATTTCACCTCGCCCTATCCGCACTACAAGTCAGGCGCGATTCGCGGTTTCGCCGTCACCTCGCTGAAACGGGTCGCAATCGCGCCGGAGATTCCAGCGCTGGCCGATACCCTGCCGGGCTTCGACATCACCTCGTGGAACGGCTTTGTGGCGCCCAAGGGCACGCCGAAGGAGATCACCGAGCGGCTGTCCAAGGCCTTGCAGGAGGTGCTCGCCGAACCCGCCCTCATCAAGCGCTTCGAGGAGATGGGCGCGGAATCGACTCCGTCGACGCCGGATCAGATGCGCGAGAAGGCCGTGCGCGAGATGGCGAAGTTCAAGCAGATCATCGACACCGCGCAGATCAAGCTGCAGAACTGAGCCGCGCCTCACGCGTGATGGAGCGTCCGGCTGTCGTCGGGCGCTTCGTTGCGATTCTCATCCATTCCGTAGTCGCGCAGGATCGAGGCAACGCGCAGCCGGTATCCCGCGAAGACCCCGGAACGGCCCGCCGCCTGCGCGCTGCGGTGCATCGGATGGTTGCGCCAGGCCATGACAGCAGCCTCGTCGCGGAAGAACGACAGCGACAGCATCTTCGTCGGGTCGGTCAGGCTCTGGAACCGCTCGACCGAGACGAAGCCGTCGATCCTTTCGAGCTCCACCCGCAGCTTCGCGGCAATGTCGAGATAGACGTCCTTACGGCCGTCGGCCGGCGTCACCTCGAAGATGATGGCGATCATAGTGCTGTCCTCCGGGTGGCCGCGCGCCAGCTTGTCCGATCGATATAGCAAAGCCTGTCGGTTCTGCACCGCTCGCCTGCTTTGACACGGCCCCGCGGCCCATGGTCCGGTGGCGGCCGAACAATCCTCGTGAGCACCGCCCCATGACCTTCGGCCTGTTCTTCGCCACCCTCGCAGCGGCGATGATCTACGTGCTGACGCCCGGCCCGGCCTTCCTCGCCCTGTTCGCGCTCGCGGCCAAGGAGGGGCGCATGGCTGGCACATGGTTCGTCGCCGGCCACCTCGTCGGCGACGTGCTGTGGGGCACGCTGGCGCTGGCGGCCATCGTCGGCGTCAATCAGCTCGGGCCGCTGCTGTTCGAGGCGCTCGGCCTCGTCTGCGGCGCCTATCTTGTCTTCCTCGGCGTCAAGGCGCTCCTGGCGAAGGAGGCCTCCGGTACCGCGGTGATCGGCGGCCGTCACCCGCTCGTCGCCGGCCTCCTGTTCGGCATCACCAATCCCAAGGCCTATCCCGTCTCGGTCGCCATGTTCACCGTTCTGGTCGGCCACTATTCCGGCATGCTGACCTGGGACATGGCGCCGCTGGTCATGGCCGTCGCCTTCCTCGGCTTCATCCTCGCCGACGTGATCCTGGTCGGTGTCGCCGGGCTGCCGGCCGTCCGGCGCTTCTTCATGACGCGGGGCCTGATCGTCACGCGGCTGGTCGGCCTGACCTTCGTGCTGTTCGGCGCCAAGTCGATCGCGGATGCGGCGCAGAGCTATCGCGGTAGGGCGTGATCCGGTAATCCGCCGGCATGAGCGCCGCCGCGAGACCCTTCGACAGCCTGCCCGCCGACCCCGCCCGCGCCGCGCTGGCGCTGATCGCGGGGTTCACTGTGCTGCGCATCGTCTTCGCCATGCTTCTCGGCTTCGGCGTCGATGAATCCTACACGCTGGGGCAGGCGCGCTTCCTCGCGCTCTCCTATTTCGACCATCCGCCGCTGCATCTGTGGCTGGCGCACACCGCGATGGGACTGTTCGGCACCACCTCGGCGGTTCGGCTGCCCTTCATCCTGATGTTCGCCGGCACGGGATGGCTGATGTTCCGCCTCACCGAGCGGCTGTTCGGCGCATGGGGGGGCGTCTGGGCGGTGCTGGCGCTCAACGCATCGCTGTTCTTCCTGGCGGCGCCCGGCACCTGGATCGTGCCGGACGGACCGCTGCTGTTCTTCCTTGCCGCTGGGATGCTGGCGCTGGCGAAACTGTTCTTTCCGGCGGAGGGAGAGAGCCCCTCGCCCTGGAGCGCCTGGCTCGTCGCAGGGCTCTGCTTCGGACTGGCCGGCCTTTCCAAGTACTCGGCGCTGTTCGTCATCGCCGGCCTCGCCGTGTTCCTGATCGCCACGGAGCATCGCCGCTGGCTCGCGCACCCGGCGCCCTATGCCGGCGCGCTCGTCGCCGCCGTATGCGTCGCGCCCATTGTCCTCTGGAACATGCAGAACGACTGGGCCTCGCTGAAATTCCAGGCCGGCCGCGGCGGCAGCAGGGGGCTGACGCTGCCAGCCTTCGCCCAGATGCTGGCGGGACAGTTCGTCTGGCTCGCGCCCTGGATCGCCGTGCCGCTCGCGGCGATTGGCGCGTCGGCGTTCGCGCGCATCCGCGATCCCCGCAATCTGTTCTGTCTCGCGCTGGCGGCGCCGACGATCCTCTATTTCACCCTCCAGTCGCTCTGGTCCGGCTGGGCGCTGCCGCACTGGCCGATGCCCGGCTGGTTCTTCGTCTTCTCCCTGCTCGGTGCATGGATGGTGGCCAACCCGCAAGCGAGCCCGTCACCGCGGGCCTGGGCGAAATGGTGCGTTGGCCTCGCCGTCGGCTTGACGCTGGTCATCGGTGCGGTCGGCGCGACCGGCGTCCTGACGCGCTTCGGCGTGCCGGTGCGCGCCGACCCGACCATCGATGCCTTCAACTGGACGGAACTCAGGCCGCTGCTGGCAGCGCGCGGCGTGGGGCAGCGCTCCGGTCCCGTCGTCATCGGCCTCACCTGGAACGAGGGGGGCAAGATCGACCTCGCTGTCGGCGATCGTGCCGATGTCATGGTGATCGGGCCGGACCCGCGCGGCTTCGCCTTCCGACAGGTCTACCGCGCCTATCACGGCGCGGACGTCCTCATCGTGGCGCTGGCGGGCACCTGGGCGCGCCAGCGGCTGGCCGTGCAGAGCCAGTTCGAGGTGATCGGCGAGCCCGAGCGCATCTCGATTGGGCGCGGCGGGCGTCCCGAGCTGGACCTCGTGATTGTCCCGGCCAAGGGCCTGAGATCGCGCGCGCCGGTGAGCGTGGCTTTCGGGGCAACCGGGAGCCGGTAACAGGCACTCGGTCGGCCGACTGCCCCAGGACCGACTGCCCTACTGAATCCCGCCGAGCATCATCAGCTTGATCTCGATGAACTCGTCGAGACCGTAATGCGAGCCCTCGCGGCCGATGCCGGATTCCTTGACGCCGCCGAACGGCGCGATGTCGACGCCGACCATGCCGGTATTGATGCCGACCATGCCGTATTCCAGCGCCTCGGCGACGCGGAAGATGCGGCCGATGTCGCGGCCGTAGAAATAGCTGGCGAGGCCGAACTGGGTGGCGTTGGCGAGCGCGATCGCCTCATCCTCGGTGTCGAACCGGTAGATCGGGGCCAGCGGCCCGAAGGTCTCCTCGCGGGTCACCATCATGTCGGCAGTGACGCCGGAAATGACCGTCGGCTCGAAGAAGGTGAAGCCGAGGTCGGAGCGCTTGCCGCCAGTCTCGACCTTGCCGCCCTTGGCGACCGCGTCCTTCACGTGAGCCTCGACCTTGTCGACCGCTGCCGGCTTGATCAGCGGGCCCTGGTTGACCCCGGCATCGACGCCGTTGCCGACCTTGAGCTCGCGCACCTTGGCGGTGAACTTGGCGACGAACTCGTCGTGGACCTGGTCCTGCACGAAGATGCGGTTCGCGCAGACACAGGTCTGCCCCATGTTGCGGTATTTGGAGACCATCGCACCCTCGACAGCCGCGTCGATATCGGCGTCATCGAAGACGATGAAGGGGGCATTGCCGCCGAGCTCGAGGCCGACGCGCTTCACGGTGGAGGCGGCCTGCGCCATCAAAAGCTTGCCGACCGGCGTCGAGCCGGTGAAACCGATGAACCGCACGGTCGGGTGCTCGCACCAGGTCTTGCCGATCGGCGCGGCGTCGCCGGTGATGATGTTGATGACGCCGGGCGGGATGCCGGCGCGGTGAGCGAGTTCGGCCAGAGCGAGCGCGGTCAGCGGCGTCTCGGGAGCCGGCTTCACCACCATGGTGCAGCCGACCGCGATGGCCGGCGAGCACTTGCGGGTGATCATGGCGGCCGGGAAGTTCCACGGCGTGATGGCGGCGCAGACGCCGATCGGCTGCTTGGTGACCAGCACGCGATGGTCGTTGCGGTGGGTCGGGATGATGTCGCCATAGACGCGGCGGGCCTCCTCCGCGAAGAACTCGACGAAGGAGGCGGCATAGGCGACCTCGCCCTTGGCCTCCGCCAGCGGCTTGCCCTGTTCGGCGGTCATGATCAGGCCGAGATCGTCGGTGTTGGCGATCATCAGGTCGAACCATTTGCGCAGGATGTTGGAGCGCTCCTTGGCGGTCTTTTTGGACCATAGCTTGAACGCCCGGTCGGCGTGCTCGACAGCTTCCGCTGCCTCCTTCGCACCGAAGCGTGGCACATGGCCGATGGTCTGGCCGGTGGCCGGGTTGATGACCGGGTCGGTGGGCGTGCCGACCCATTCGCCGTTCACGTAGCACTGCGACTTCAGGAGCGTCGGATCCTTCAGCGGCAGCGGTGTGGTCTTGAGCGGCGCGTTCATGGATGCCTCCGGGGCGGCGAAACGAGAGGCGCGCTTCTTACCACCGGGTCGCAGGCATCGCATCCCGTTTCGCGCAGGGCAGGGCGCCGCGCGCGCTCCGGCGGGTGACAGGCAGCGCTGCTTCCGGCATGAGGAGGCAGGACAGGATGGACCTCGCCGATTCAATGACCGCGCCCACCATCGTCTTCGATCTCGACGGCACGCTCGTCGATACCCATCCCGACCTGATCGGCACGCTGTCCTGGCTCTTGGAGGCGGAGGGGCTGCAGGCCGTCGACCTCAACGAGGCCAAGAAGCTTATCGGCCACGGCATGAAACCGATGATCGAGAAGGCACTGAAGCTGCAGGGGCGGGGCACGACCGCCGACGAGATCGAGAGCGTCTTTGGCCGCTATGTTGCGGCCTACGAAAAGCGCATCGCGCGCGACAGCCGGCCTTTTCCCGGCATTCTCGCCGCGCTCGACCGGCTGGCGGACGAGGGCATGGTGCTGGCGGTCTGCACCAACAAGATCCAGCGGCTCGCGACGCTGCTGCTCGATGAACTCGACATGACCCGGCGCTTCGCCTTTATCTCGGGCGCCGACACCTACGGCGTCCGCAAGCCCGATCCGGGCCACCTCCTGATGACCATCCGCGACGCCGGGGGCGATCCCACCCGCGCGGTAATGGTCGGCGATGCCGAGCCGGACATCAGGGCCGGACAGGCGGCCGGCGTGCCCGTGATCGGCTTTGCCGGCGGCTACACGGCGATCCCGCTGGAAGAACTCGGGCCCGATGCGATCATCGCCCACTACGACGAGCTGCCGGCAACGGTGGCGCGCCTGCTAGGGTCGGGACTCAATTGAGCCAGTATGCGGCGGTTGCGGCGATCAGAACGCCTGAGAGGTAGTTCCTGGCAAGCTTGTCGTAGCGGGTTGCGACGCGCCGGAAGTCCTTGAGCCTGCACCACA